>Ga0070740_10005163_pt1 | contig 12284 bp, 10 predicted proteins | sample Coa_R2_FD_67286 | JGI IMG/M metagenome (GOLD analysis project Ga0070740, IMG submission 67286) | Surface soil microbial communities from Centralia Pennsylvania, which are recovering from an underground coalmine fire - Coalmine... | ecosystem: Environmental > Terrestrial > Soil > Unclassified ...
GCCCTCTATGACAAGGACTACGTGGTCTCCACCTATCGCGAGCACGGCCATTGCCTCGCCAAGGGCACGCCGCCGCGCAACGTGATGGCGGAGCTGTTCGGCAAGGAGACCGGGATTTCGCACGGCCGCGGCGGCTCGATGCATCTGTTCGATCCGAACCTGCGCTTCATGGGCGGTTACGCGATCGTCGGCGGCGGCCTGCCGCTCGCGGTCGGGCTCGGGCTTTCGATCGCCTACAAGGAAGAGCCCGAGGTGGTCTGCTGCTTCTTCGGCGATGGCGCGCTGCCGCAGGGCGCGTTCCACGAATCGCTCAACATGGCCTCGCTCTGGAAGCTGCCGGTGATCTTCATCTGCGAGAATAATTTCTACGGCATGGGCACGCTGGTCCAGAACGCCATCTGCCAGCAGGAGCTTTACCGCTTCGCCGAGCCCTACAAGATGCCGGGCGTGCGCGTGGACGGGATGGACGTGCTGGCGGTCTATCAGGCCACGATGGAGGCGGCGGCCCGCGCGCGCGAGGGCGAGGGACCATCACTGATCGAGGCGGTCACCTATCGCTACCGCGGTCATTCGATGTCCGACCCGGCCGAGTATCGCTCCAAGCGCGAGGAGCGCATCTGGCAGGAGCGCGACCCGATCAAACGCTTTCGCAATCTGCTCCTGCATGAACGGCGCATCGCACCGGCGGTGCTCGACAAGATCGATCAGGAGGAGGCGGCGGTGGTTGATGACGCGGTCAAGTTCGCCGACGAAAGCCCCGAGCCGCCGCTGTCGGAGCTGACCAAAAACGTCTACGTCGAAGACTGAGCCAGAGGGCTTAATCGATGGCGCTGATCACTTATCGCGAGGCATTGAACCAGGCGCTGCGCGAGGAACTCGACCGTGACGAGCGCGTCTTCATCATGGGTGAAGAGGTCGGGTACTTCGGCGGCGCATTCAAGGTCACTGACGGATTGATTGCTGCTTACGGCGAAAAACGCGTGCGCGACACGCCGATCTCGGAACTGACAATCGTCGGCGCCGGAGTAGGCGCCGCGATGGGCGGGTTGCGGCCGGTGGTCGAGCTGATGACCATCAACTTCGCCCTGCTCGCGATCGACCAGATCGTCAACACTGCCGCCAAGGCCCGCTACATGTTCGGCGGCCAGGCCAAGGTGCCGCTGGTGATTCGCGCCCCCCAGGGCGGCGGCCATCAACTCGGCGCCCAGCACAGCCAGAGCCTGGAGGCTTACTTCCTGCATTGTCCGGGCATCCGCGTCGCCGTCCCGGCCACCGCCGCCGACGCCAAGGGCATGCTCAAATACGCGCTGCGCCAGGAAGATCCAGTGATGTTCCTGGAGCATGAATCGCTCTACGGCCTTAAGGGCGAAGTGCCCGAGGACGGCGAATACCTGGTGCCGTTCGGCAAGGCCAACGTGCTGCGCGAAGGCAAGGACGTAACCATCGTCTCCTACTCCAAGACCGTGCACGACTCGCTCAAGGCGGCCGAGACCCTGGAGAACCAGGGCACCGACGCCGAGGTCATCGATTTGCGCACGCTCAATCCGCTGGATATCGGCACGGTTATACAATCGGTAAAGAAAACCGCCCGGGCGGTCGTGGTCTATGAAGGATGGCTGACCGGCGGCGCGGGTGCCGAGATCGCCAGCCGTATCTACGAGGCCGCCTTCGACGACCTCGACGCTCCGGTGCAGCGCGTGGCCAGTGCCGATGTGCCGATGCCTTACAACCGGCATCTGGAGGCGGCCGCCCTGCCCTCGCCCGGGCAAATCGTGCAGGCCGTGGAACGTGTGATGTGAGCGCTTCGGCGCTGCCGCGCACCGTCAACGTCAAGAGGGTCTCGCCAATGATTGACATCACGATGCCGAAACTCTCCGACACCATGGAGGAAGGCAAAATCCTGCGCTGGCTCAAGCATCCCGGCGACAAGGTCACCCACGGTGACGCGCTGGCCGAAGTCGAGACCGACAAGGCCGACATGATAATGGAAGCCTTCGACGACGGCGTGCTGCAGGAAATCATTCTGCCCGAAGGAGAAAGCGCCCCGGTCGGCGCACTCATCGCGCGCATGGCCGCGCCCGGCGAAGAACTCAAGCCAGCCGCGCCGGCCGCCGTGCCCGGGCCAAAGGCTGAGACCCCCAAAGCCAGGCCCGCCGAAGAATTGCGTCCTGCCGCGCCGAAAAAGCGCGCGGTGAAGGAGGCCGCCGAAGCCGAGGTGCCGCCCAATGGGGCCGCGCCGCCGGCGCCGCCCGCCGTTGAGGCTGCTGCCGCGCTGGCAGCCGGCGCCGGCGCCGAGACGCACGCCGCGGAGCCATCCCCAGCCCCTCCCGCACAGGCGCAGCGGCCGCGCGCGGAAGTGGTCGAGATGCGTCCGGCGGCCGCGCCGCGCCCCGCTGCGCCGCCGCATGAGGCCGAAGCCGCCAAGGTCAAGGCCTCGCCGCTGGCGCGGCGCGCCGCCGAAGAAGCCGGCATCGATCTCGAGCAGGTGCACGGCACCGGTCCCGAAGGACGCATCACCAAGCGCGACATCGACAACTTTCTGCGCGAGCAGCAGTTGTTCCGTCAGCGCCGCCTGGTCACCCCGCGCGAAGGTTCGCCCGGCACCTGGGAAGAGCTGTCCAAGATGCGGCGCACGATCGCGCAGCGCATGGCCGCCTCAAAGCGCGAGATTCCGCACTTCTATGTAACGATGGAGATCGACATGGAAGAGGCGGTGCGGCTTAAGAAGTCGCTGGAGGCGACCGAGCTTTTCGACGAGTCGATCACCTTCAACGACATCGTCATCAAGGCCTGCACTCTGGCGCTGGGACGCTACCCGCGCATGAACGCCAGCTTTGAGAACGACGGCATCCGCATTCATCCGTCAATCAACATCGGGATGGCGGTGGCGGTCGAGGATGGGCTGATCGTTCCCGTAATCCGGGATTGCCAGCATCTGACACTGCCCGAAATCGCCCGCGCGGCCCATCGCCTGGTCGCCAAAGCCGCCTCGGGCGGATTCACCGCCGAAGAGCTGTCGGGCGCGACCTTTTCTATCTCCAACATGGGAATGCTCGGGGTCGAGCATTTCTCGGCCGTGATCGTGCCGCCGCAGGCCGCGATCCTGGCGGTCAGCGCCATCAGGGAGCGGCCGGTGGTGCGCAACGGCCAGTTGGCAGTCGGCACCACCATGATGCTGACCGTGTCGTGCGACCATCGCATCGTCGACGGCGTGGTGGCCGGGCGCTTCTTGCAGGAGATGAAGCGCTTTTTGGAAAACCCCGCCAGCCTGCTGGTCTGAGCGCGGCGAGGAAAGGAGCATCGGGTGGCGAGCAACAACCGCTACGACCTGGCAGTCATCGGATCGGGACCCGGCGGATACGAGGCCGCGATTCGCGCCAGTCAGCTCAAGATGCGCACCTGCGTGATCGAGCGCGACCGCCCCGGCGGGGTGTGCCTGAACTGGGGCTGTATCCCGTCCAAATCGCTGCTCAATTCGGCCGAGACCATGGAGATAATCGCCGCAGCCGGCAAGGAGCACGGCATCCAAACCGGCGCGGTGCAAGTGGACTTCAAACGCGTCATCGCGCGCAGCCGCGAGGCCGCCGACAAACTGTCGCGCGGCGTGCGCTTTTTGTTCCGCAAGAACAACGTCGAGCTGTTCGAAGCCAGCGCTGCCTTCACCGGCCCGCACAGCCTGGCGCTGTCGCGCAGCGACGGCCGCCCGCCCACGGTTCCCACAGTCGAGGCCGAGCGCATTCTCATTGCCACCGGCTCGCGCGAGCGGCTGTTTGCCGGGATGACAATCGGCGATGGGATGTTGACCAGCCGCGAAGCGCTGGTCTACGACCAGCTTCCCGAGAGTATTGCGGTGATCGGCGCCGGCGCGGTCGGCCTTGAGTTCGCCTACTTCTACCAGGCCTTCGGCGTGAAGGTCACGATCATCGAACTGGAGAACCAGATGCTGCCCGGATGCGATGCGGAGGTCGCTGAAGAACTGCGCCGTGCATTCCTCAAGCGCAAGGTCGAGGTGCTGCTCGGCCATGGCTACAAGTCGGCGTCACGCCATGGTGATCGATGGCACGTGACGGTGGAGGGCGGCGGCCAGAGCAGGACTGTGGAGGCCGAGATGGTGCTGGTCGCGGTCGGGCGCGCGCCCAACAGCGACAGCCTGGGTCTGGACAAGGTCGGGGTGGAAATCGAGCGCGGCGGATTCATCAAGATCGACGACTCCTTCCGCACCACGGGCCAGAGCATTTACGCGATCGGCGACGTGATCCGGCCGCCGCTGCTGGCGCACAAGGCCTCGGCGGAGGGAATCGCGGCAGTCGAGATGATGGCGGGGGTACGCGAGCCGGGCTTTGATCTGACCAACATCCCGGCCTGTGTCTACTGCCAGCCGGAAGTTGCTACTGTTGGGTTAACGGAGGCGGCGGCCAAAGCCGCGGGAATCGAAGTCAAGGTCGGCAAATTTCCCTTCCGCGCCAACGGCAAGGCGGTCGCGGTCAATCACGTCGAGGGTTTCGTCAAGCTGGTGGCGGGCAGGAAGTATGGCGAAGTGATCGGCTGCCAGATTATCGGGCATGGCGCCACCGACCTGATCTCGGAGGTCACGCTGGGCAAGACGCTGGAGGCGACCACGCTGGAATTCGGCCGCACCGTCCATCCCCATCCCACCCTCTCCGAAACCATCATGGAGGCGGCGCTGGCTGCCGACGGCGAAGCGATCAATTTCTGAGATGAACCGCGCGGTGCTGACAACGGCCTGGCTCGGTACGGTCGACTACCAACAGGCGCTGGAGCTGCAGGAAGCGCTGGCCGCCCTGCGCCAAGCAGGCGCAATCGGCGACACCTTGTTACTGCTGGAGCATCCCCACGTCTATACCCTGGGACGCGGCGCCGACCAACGGTTTTTGCTCGCGCCGCCGCCCGGCGTGCCGGTCCATCGCGTGTCGCGCGGCGGGCAGGTGACCTATCACGGACCGGGGCAGTTGGTCGGCTACCCGATACTCAAGCTGGAGGGTGCCGCGCGCGACGTCCACCAGTACGTGCGCGCGCTGGAACTGGTGATAATCGAAACGCTGCGCGCCTACGCAATCGGCGCGCAACGGCGCGAAAAGCTGACGGGCGTGTGGGTCGAGGAGAGAAAAATCGCCTCGATCGGCATCGGCATCCGGCGCTGGGTCACACTGCATGGCTTCGCGCTCAACGTCAACAGCGACCTGAGCTTCTTCGAGCGCATCGTTCCGTGCGGGATTCAGGGATGCCGGATGACGTCGATTGCGCGCGAAGGACGCGCCGAGGCCAGCACTGCCGGCGCCGCGCAAATTGTGGCGCAGCGCTTTGCGGAAGTATTCTCCTACGCCTGGATCGAGCCGGTAAGCGCCGCGGAGACCTGGACGGTGCTTTCATCGGGCGGCGCGCCGAAGCGGTCAGGCCCCAGTGCCGCCGATCCTTATGAGGTCGACTGTGGCTGAACGCAAACATCCCGACTGGATCAAGGTCCGCGCTCCGAGTTCGCCGGAGTTCTTCCGCACCAGGGATTTGCTGCGGCGGATGCGCCTGCATACGGTGTGTCAGGAGGCGTGCTGCCCCAATATCGGCGAATGTTTTTCCCATCGCACCGCCACCTTCATGCTGATGGGTGACGTGTGCACGCGCAACTGCCCCTACTGCGCGGTGACTCACGGCAAGGCGCGTCCGCTGGACCCAGACGAGCCGCGCCGCGTCGCCCAGGCCGCCGCGCAACTGGGATTGGCGCATGTGGTGGTGACGTCGGTGGACCGCGATGACCTGCCCGACGGCGGCGCTGCTCACTTCGCCGCCACCGCCCGCGCCATCAAGCAACTGAGTCCGGCCACGCGTGTCGAGGTGCTGGTGCCCGACTTCCAGGGCGCGCACGCCAGCGTCGAGGAGGTGGTGCGCGCTCCGGTCGATATCTACAACCACAACATCGAAACCGTGCCGCGCCTTTACAAAAGCGCCCGCCCCGGCGGACGCTACGAGCGCTCGCTCGACGTGCTCGATTACGCGAAAAACACCGCGCACCGCCTGTCGCGCCCGACGCTGACCAAGGCCGGCATCATGCTCGGCCTGGGCGAAGAAGTCAGCGAAGTGATGAAGGTGCTGCGCGATTTGCGCGCCGTGGACTGCGACATCATCACAATGGGCCAATACCTGAGGCCCTCCAAGGAGCATCTGGAAGTAGTACGCTACGTGCCGCCCGCCGAATTCGCCGAATTGCGCGAGCGCGCGATGGCGCTGGGGTTTCGCCACGTCGAGTCCGCGCCGCTGGTGCGCAGTTCCTACCACGCCTGGGAGCACGTCAGTTAGCCGCCGCGCCGAGTTCGGCGGCGGAAAAAGAGCGACATCTGTCACCCCAGGAACAGCCGCAACGCTTTACTCGCCTCATCGCGGCGGCGTATTCCTGACGCGAAGCGCAAGACATGAGCCCGGCTGCGAACAGGTAGTTCGTTTCGCGGGATTGATGCCCGTCGGTGTGGGAGGGCGTTCAATGGGCGACAACGGTCTGTGCCACGATTCTGGCCGCAATCCAATCTGACTTCAATCGGTGTTCTATCTGTGGAGCGTTCCTGGCGCTCGACAGGTTTTCGATGCGTCCGGATTACGACGGAAACGACGACCGCCAACTGTGCGACGCGTGTACCTTGGCGCAACCCGCCCCGGACGAAATCCTCTAAGTCGCACGGCGCCTTAGTTTAGGCTGGGGTCTGCCAGGCCGGCCCTCGTCCCCGGTTAGTCCGCCGTCAGGCTCGCCGCCTGCGGCTTTGCGTCCGCTTGTCTAACAGGGTGCGGAAAAAGGATATTTGTGCCCTCATGAAGAGACCTGCGTTCCGCACCCTGGATAAAAGATGGCTGCTTTCCTTTACTTCTCTCCCTCTGGGAGAGACTAGAGTGAGGGAGCAGGTTGCGGAAAATCGTTTTTTCCGCAACCTGCTGGTCAAACCGGCAACGACGCTGGAGAACAGGCCGATGCAGATCAGGGACTTTGACGATTTCTGGTCCGAGGGGACCTAAGCGCACGCTTGAACCGTACGTCACCAGCAGCGAACTTTTGGCCCGCGCTATGCTTGATTTCCATGAGCGCTCCACGACTTGGGCCCGTGGCACGATGTTAGGGCCAATCCTTGACGCGCAACTGGCCACGGGCCGCCAGATGCTGGGCAGTTCGGTCCAAGATAGCGCGCAAGCTTTATGGTCTGAGGAAAACCAGACCAACTGAGCATCGGCAATAGATCGTCGCGGCTGCCACTGTGCGGTGCCTCAATTTCCAGAACCTGCACGGAAGCGTTTCTTTCGAGACCTGAAACCTCAATTGGCGGCCTTGGAGGCGTACCTCATCCTCACCTCTTCCCGACCCTTTGCGACTCCACAGCTCATGACATTGCGGACAAGGCCATTTGCGGGGAAGGAGATCCTATCACGGCAGTGTGTTATATTGTATTTGGAACATAAAAAAGGGAGGTGCTGGAATGGTCTATGAATTCCTCCCTGTCAGTCTCAGTAATGGAGTATACTCCGCGCGCAATTCTGACCGTGCCAAAATTCTGCTGATTCCGGGCTTTCTGGCGGGCGATGCAAGCCTCTATCCGCTTGCCTGGTCTTTGCGTTCTCTCGGTTATCGTACGTTGTTCCCCGGTTTCTGGTGCAATATTGATTGCTCGCAGCGTGCGATGCAGCGGCTTTCGCGGATTGTCGCACAGTTGCACGGGCGCGATGGTTGCCGGCTGGTGTTGATTGGCCATAGCCTGGGTGGGATCTATGCTCGGGGCGCTGGCGCATCGATTTCCCGAACGCGTGCAGTGGATTTTCCTGCTGGGAGCGGCGATTAATCACCCGCTTGACCATACCAACCCGTACGTGCGGGCTCTTTTTCTGGCCAGCCGCACGCTGCACGATAACGGCGAAAGCTGCCTGGCCCATCTAAAGTCGCTGTGCAGTGCGAATCAGGCGCATCCACCGGTGCCCGAGACCATAATATATTCCCGCCGTGACCAGATCGTGGACTGGAGAGCCTGCCTTGAGAGTGGAGAGCAGGTACAAGCGTTCGAAGTCAACTCGGGCCACTAGCCCTCATATACCATCCCCGAGTATTCTCGATCATAGCCGAACGCCTTGATAGCCACGCTGCCAGGCCGAAGCATCGGGGTCTTGTCGCTATGCGTCGCGGCTCCAACCAACCTGCACGTGGTTTCTATTTGCGCAAGTCGACGGGAGGGTCACTTTTGAAGCGGCTTCACTTTCGGCGCCTGCCCAATCGTCCCTGAGAGAATAGAGCGCCGCTTCTTCGTCTTCCCGTCATTTTTTAGCGCGATATGTTTCGGGCATTTCTGCTCTCTGTAGCCGCGATGGGATGCGAAAAGCGCACATCGCCTGCGTTGCTATGAGGCCTTGCGCTGCTATACTATGGGCGTTCGCGAAGCCGCAGCCCGGCGTGTGTCGGGCCCAGGCGGCAGAGGGTCATCGTCACCCTGCGCGCGAGTAGGGACGATGCCCGGGGAATCTTATCAATTCATTCTTTTCGGAGTCGTTAAGGATAGGCACGGTGGTTGTGTCTCGCCTCCGTTCAGCGCATCCAAGCGAGCGGAACGGCTGCACCCGCCAGTCCCGGTTCGCTCGGAGATCGCACCCGCGTGTTCGTTTCCGAAGATGACAGCAGCCAGGTTTACCTGGTGCTGCGCGGACTGGTCCAGGTCGCGGAACCTGCGCGCGGTTTGAGCAGTGTTGTCGGAGCGGGAGAGGTCTTCGGTTTTTGCGACCTGGTTTTCGGCCGGCCCGCGTTATTTTCTTATCGCGCCTGTGCGGATTCATGGATCGGGCGAATCGGAGCGGAGCGGTTCATCGCCATTGTCTTCGGCCTGCCCATTGAAAGCGTGGCGCCGGCGCTCGATTTCATCTTGGGACGATGGTGGGGTGGCACGCTGCGCCGGGCTTTCACCCAAATGGTCTGTCGGTCGAACATCGCTTGAACCGGGTTTTAGGCGAACTGGCCGGCAACATCGGAATCCGCGATTCACGCGGGACAATCCTGGACGCCGCGATCAGTCATCAGGCGCTGGCGGAATTGATCGGCGCCTCGCGCCCCAAGACTACACAGGCAATCGGAAAATTGATCTGTTCCGGCAAGGTGGTTTGCGATCAGCGGCGTCTAATCCTGGTCGATGAGCATCGCACGGCAGCAGGACGCGTCCGCCTCAACCCAAGGCTTCGCCACAGAAACTGAGGCACCTTCGCCGCAGCCGACCCCCCTGACGCCGGCCAGCTTTCTTGATTGCCCCGGATGCTTCAGATACGGTGGCTGCACACCTTGTCGCGGTTATCGCAGGTGTTCGCCCGAAACCAAAGCTTCACGAACGAGAATAAGCACCGCCGCGGCCTGGCGGCGACGCTGGTAGTGTTGCTGCTGGCGGTTGAACTCATCGCCGCCGCGCACGTTCATCGGTGGGCCTGGGCGGACAGCTACTCCAACGCCGCACAGCTAAGCACCGGCGAAGCCGCCTGTCCGCTGTGCTTGTTCCACGCCCGAACTCCGGTCAGCATCGCCGGCGGGCCAGTCCTGGCAAAGCCGCTGAGTGCGCATCGATTCTCGGTGACCGCGCTCGCCGCGCGGCTGTTGTGCGCGCCACTACTCCATCGGTTTGGACGCGCGCCTCCCGCAGCAGTCTGAGTCTCTCCCTTTCTCGAAATCGGTTTTTCAGCAACGCGTGATGCGATCCGCGCCGCCGCCCAGGCCGCGCCCGTGCGGACCAGGCATGGCCTCGTCGCCTCATGCGGGAGAGTTGCCCATGCGCAGGAGTCTCGAATGCGGAGTTTGGTCACCGTGTTGACGGTGTTGGTCATAAGCCTGCCCGTTGCCGCAGGCACAGCGCGCGCCGAAGAGGCCACCCCGCGGCTGTCCGGAATCGTGCAGGATACACTGGGCAGGCCGGTTGGCGGCGCGGAGGTCAGATTGCAGGCTGCTGGCGGCAGGATTATCGCTCGCAAACGCGCCGACACGCAGGGCCGCTTTTCCTTCGAGCAGGTGCCGGCGGGCACCTACGCACTAATCGCGTCCGGGCAAAACTTCAAGCCCGCCATTAAAATCGTATCGGTGCGAAAGGAGCGCGCAATACAACTGACGCTGACGATGCAAGCGGAGCAGGCGCTGAGCCTGACGGTGGTCGCCAAGCGGCTGGAAGCGGCACGCAATGAACTGTCGCCGCAAACCGGCGGCAGCGTCTATCGCTTCAGCCGCCAGGCCATCAGGGACCTGCCCCAGGGCGACAACACCCCGCTCAACCAGGTGCTCCTGCAGGCGCCCGGTGTAGCCCAGGACGCTTACGGCCAGATTCATGTGCGCGGCGAGCACGGCGACATCCAGTACCGCATCAACGGTGTCCAGATGCCGCAGGGTATCAGCAGCGATTTCGGCCAGGTCTACAATCCCCGCTTCGCCCAAGGCATCAACCTTCTGACCGGTGCTCTGCCTGCTCAATACGGCTACCAGACCGCTGCCGTAGTCGACATCCATACCCGCAGCGGCCTGAGCCTCAGCGGCGGCGACCTCGACCTGTACGGCGGCCAGCACACGACGCTGGAGCCCAGCTTCCAGCTCGGCGGCGCCAAAGAAAATCTCGACTATTACTTTACAGGCCAGTATTTGCAGAACGAGTTGGGCGTGGAGCCGCCGACCTCGGGTCCCAGCGCCTATCACGACCAGACCTACCAGGGTCAGGGGTTTGGGTACCTCTCTTATTTCCTGAGCCCCACGCAGCGCCTCAGCCTGATTGCCGGGACCGCCATCAATCATTTCCAGATTCCCAACCGTCCCGGTCAGCCGCAGGTCTACCAATTGGCGGGTGTGCCGTTCTATCCGTCGGTAGACCTTGACGAAAATCAGTTCGAGCAGAATTACTACGGTGTGCTGGCCTGGCAGGGAGCGCTCGGGCCGCGGCTTGACTACCAACTCGCCGCCTTCAGCCGTTACTCCACACTGTCGTTTTATCCCGATGACGAGGGCGACCTGATCTACAACGGCGCCGCGTCGCGAATCTTCCGCAGCAGTTGGGCCAGCGGTCTGCAGGGCGACGCCAGCTATCGGCTGTTCAATAGCCACACCTTGCGCGCCGGCTTCTACTTCAGCGGCGAGCGGGCGGAAATCGACAACCACGAATTGGTGTTTCCCTGCTGCACTGTGGGCGGCGGTCAGACCAGCGATATTCCGCTTGCGCCAATCGTCGATAACCGCGCGATCACCGCATGGCTCTACGGTCTCTACCTGCAAGACGAATGGCATCCGATCGAACGCCTGACCGTCAATTACGGCGTACGCTTCGACCTCTACGACGGTGTGACGCGCGCCGTGCAGGCCAGTCCGCGCTTAGGCCTGATTTATGACCTGTTGCCAAAGACCAAACTTCACGCCGGGTATTCGCGCTACTTTACGCCGCCGCCCACGCAGAGCATCAGCGCCGAGTCGGTCGAGAAGTTCGCCAACACCACGGGGGCCCCCGCCTCGCCGGCAAGCAGCACGCCCTCACCGGAGCGCTCGCATTACTTCGATGCGGGCGTGGTCCACCAACTGATGGAGGGCCTCAACGTGAGCATCGACAGCTACTTCAAGCTGTCCACCGATTTGATCGACGAGGGCCAGTTCGGTCCGGCGATTCTTTTTTCGACCTTCAACTACCGCCGCGGCCGCGTATACGGAACCGAGTTCACCGCGTCATACAGCCGCAAGAATCTCAACCTTTACGCTAACTTTGCCTACTCGGTGGCGCAGGGCACCGGCATCGAATCCGGCCAGTTCAATTTCACGCCCCAGGAACTGGCTTACATCGCCAACCACTACGTCTTCCTTGACCATGACCAGACCTTCACGTCGTCGGCCGGCGGGGCCTACCGATGGCACGGGTTCAACTTTCTGCTCGACGGCGTCTATCAGAGCGGATTGCGCCGGGGCTTCGCCAACACCGGCAATATGCCCTATTACATCCAGGTGAATGTGGGCGTGACCAGAGACTTCGTGCTGCCCGGGGCAGGCCCGATGCAGGCGCGGCTGTCGGTGATTAATCTGTTCGACCGGACCTATCAGATTCGCAACGGCACCGGAATCGGAGTGTTTGCGCCGCAATTCGGACCGCGGCGCGCCGTTTATGCGGGCCTTAAATGGGAACTGCCGTTCCTGAAGGCCCCGCCGTCGGCAGCGCAGATGGGCGGTAACTGAGGGTTGGAAATTTATCTGATTTGTAAAACCCTCTCTCTGGCCGGGGAGAGGGTTAGGGTGAGGGTATTATGCAGGTACT
>Ga0070740_10005165_pt1 | contig 12282 bp, 12 predicted proteins | sample Coa_R2_FD_67286 | JGI IMG/M metagenome (GOLD analysis project Ga0070740, IMG submission 67286) | Surface soil microbial communities from Centralia Pennsylvania, which are recovering from an underground coalmine fire - Coalmine... | ecosystem: Environmental > Terrestrial > Soil > Unclassified ...
CGCCTTCCTCGCCCTGCTCTGCGGCGCGGTCGCCGTCGGCGTCATCCCTGCCGCGATCGAGCTGACGAGGAAGATCCCGGGCGCCGTGCTCCTCGACGCCGTCTGGGCGATCCCGGTCGCCGCCGTCGCGGCAACCCTGTCGCTGCTCTTCGCCCGCGGCGCCCGCGGCGCGCTCGCGCGAACGCTGCGCCGCACGGGCGGCCGGTTCTGGCTCGGGCTCGCGCGGGTGCTGGCGATCGCCGGCATCTGCTGCACGCTCAGCGCCTCGATCGCCGTCGGCCTGTACGAGCTCCTGCTCCGGCTCGAGCACTAGCCGTAGACTGCGCCGGTGTTCGAGATCGGCAACAGCCTGCGCGCGGCGCGCGAGCGGCAGGGGCTGGGCTACGGCGAGGTCGAGCTCGCCACGAAGATCCGGGCCAAGTACATCCGCGCGCTCGAGGAGGAGGACTTCGACGCGATCCCGGGCGACACGTACGCCAGGGGGTTTCTCCGCACGTACGCGAGCTACCTCGGCCTCGACGGCGACGTCTACGCCGAGGAGTACGCCTCCCGCTTTCCGGTGAGCTGGCGCGACGACCTGCCCCGCCGGAGCGGCACGAGGCGCGCCCGGCCACCGGGCCGCGGCAGCGAGCGGCGTGCCCTCGTGCTGGTCCTCGCCGTCCTCGTCGCCGTGACGGCACTCGTCTTCGCAGCCTGGCGCCCCGGCGGCTCGGGCTCGCGGCGGCCCGCGCCGGACGCCCGGCGGCACGCCGGCGCGCCCGGGCCGCAGCTCATGCTGCGAGGCGTCGCGCCCGGCACGTACGTCGAGGTGCGGCGCAGCACGCCCAGCGGCCCGCTGATCTTGCAGGGCACCGTCTCCGCGGGCGAGGTCGACCGGCTGGCGGGCAGCCGCTTCTACCTGCTCGTGCGGCGCCCGGCCGCGTTGCGGGTAACGCTCGACGGACGCGTGGTCGCCCTGCCCGCCGGGCGCGACGTGCGCGTGCTGGTTCGTCCGCGGCGGACGACCCGCCTCTCGGGGTGACGAGCGGAGCAGGCGGCGCGGATTCCCTGCAGGCTGCGGCGAGCGCGCGGCCCCGGGTGCACGTCGTCGTCACCGGCAGCGAGCTCGTCCGCGGCGAGCGCCCAGACCGCAACGGCCCCTTCCTCGCGGCCGAGGCGCTGCGGCTGGGGCTCGAGCCGGTCCGGATCACGATCGTCGGCGACACGCCGTCCGAGCTCGAGGCGGCGCTGCGCGAGGCGCTCGAGGCGGACGCCTGCTTCGTCTCGGGCGGTCTCGGCCCGACCCACGACGACCGGACGGTCGAGCTGCTCGCACGCGCCGCCGGGCTCGAGCTCGTGGTCGACGAGGCGCTCGAGCGCGAGATCGGGGCCGTCTCCCGGGCGGTCGCCGACCGCCTGGGCCGGCCGTACGCCGAGTTCGCGCCCGGCGTCCGCAAGCAGGCGACTCGGCCCGCCTCGGCCGTGCCCGTCGGCCTGGCCGGCACCGCCCCGGCGCTCGCGCTGCGCGCGCCGAGCGGCTGCGTCGTCGTCTGCCTGCCTGGCCCGCCGGCCGAGCTGCGGCGTCTGTGGCCGAGCGTGCGCGCGAGCGCCCCCCTGCAGGCGCTCGTCGCGACGGGCCGACCGCGCGGCCACCGCGTCCTGCGCTTCTTCGGCGTGAGCGAGTCGGCGGTGGCGCAGGCGCTCGCGCAGGCCGGAGGCGACGGGGACGGGGTGGAGGCGACCGTCTGCGCGCGCGAGCTCGAGATCCACGTCGACCTGCTGGTAGAGCCTGCTGCGGAGGCGCGGGCCAAGGCGCTCGAGGCGGAGCTCGCCGCACGTCTCGCGCCCTGGCTGTTCGCCCGGGACGAGCGCCCCGTCGAGGAGCTCGTGCTCGCCCTCGCGCGGGCGCGGCGACTCACGCTCGCCACAGCGGAATCGTGCACGGGCGGGCTCGTCGCGTCGAGGCTGACGAACGTGGCCGGGGCGAGCGCCAGCTTCCTCGGCGGAGTCGTCGCCTACGCCGACGACGTGAAGCGGGACGAGCTCGGCGTCTCCGGCGAGCTGCTCGCAACGCACGGGGCCGTCTCGGCCGAGGTGGCGCAGGCGATGGCGGAGGGCGCGCGGCAGCGGCTGCGAGCCGACGTCGCGGTCTCGGTGACGGGCGTCGCCGGCCCCGGCGGCGGGACGCCCCGCAAGCCGGTCGGCCGTGTGCACCTGCACGCCAGCGGCCCCGACGGCGCGCTCGCCCGCACGCTCGACATCCCGGGCGAGCGCGAGCAGGTGCGAGCGCGGGCGACCGTGTCGGCGCTCCACCTCCTGCGTGCGCTCTTGACGGGAACCTGCGACGAAGCCGTATGACCTCTCGGGCTAGCGTGCCCGGCGATGAGCGGCTACGGCTCTTCCTCGCGCTTCGGGTGCCCGAGGACGTCCTCGACGAGGTCGACCGCTGGCGCCGCCAGCTCACCGCCGGCCGGCTCGTCGCGCGGGAGCACCTGCACGTCACGCTCGCCTTCCTGGGGTTGCGGCCCGCGAGCGAGCTCGGCGCGATCGTCGACGCCCTGCGCGGAGCCGCGTTCCGCTCCGGCGGCGGAATCCGGCTCACCCTCGACCGGTACCGCGAGACGCGCAGCGTCGGGATGCTCGTCCTCGCCGACGAGGGCGGCCGGGCGGCCAGCCTCGCGGACGACCTGCAGGGCCGGCTCGAGGCGCTCGGGGTCTTCCGGCGGGAGCGTCGGCCCTGGCTGCCGCATCTCACGGTCGTGCGCTGGCGCGACCGGCCGCGGCTGCGACCCGAGCCGCCGCCCCGGCGAACGTTCGTTCCGTCCGATGCGGCTGCTTATCTGTCACGGCTGCGACCAGGCGGCGCGGAGTACCGCATCCTCGCCTCGGTCGTCCTCGGAGGCAACGTAGGAGGCGAATAGGTGGACAGGCAAGACGCACTCGACGTGGCGCTCGGCCAGATCGAACGCCAGTTCGGAAAGGGCTCGGTGATGCGGATGAGCGACCGCGCAGCGGTCTCGGTCGGCGCCGTCTCCACCGGCTCGCTCTCGCTCGACCTCGCGCTCGGGATCGGCGGCCTGCCGCGGGGCCGGATCGTCGAGATCTTCGGCCCCGAGTCCTCCGGCAAGACGACCCTCGTCTACCACGTGATCGCCGAGGCGCAGCGGCGGGGCGGCATCTGCGCCTTCATCGACGCCGAGCACGCAATGGATCCGACGTACGCGAAGCGGATCGGCGTCGACATCGACAACCTCCTCGTCTCCCAGCCCGACACGGGGGAGCAGGCGCTCGAGATCGCGGAGCTGCTGATCCGCTCCGGCGCCCTCGACGTCCTCGCCGTCGACTCGGTCGCCGCCCTGACGCCGAAGGCGGAGATCGAAGGCGAGATGGGCGACAACCACGTCGGACTGCAGGCCCGGCTGATGAGCCAGGCGCTGCGCAAGCTCGCCGGCACTCTCAACCGGACGGACACGATCGCGATCTTCACGAACCAGCTGCGCGAGAAGATCGGGGTCATGTTCGGCAATCCCGAGACGACCCCGGGCGGCCGCGCGCTCAAGTTCTATTCGTCGGTGCGGCTCGACATCCGCCGGATCGAGACGCTCAAGGAAGGCGTCGAGGCGATCGGCAACCGGGTGCGCGTCAAGGTGGTGAAGAACAAGGTGGCGCCGCCCTTCAAGCAGGCGGAGTTCGACATCATCTACGGCTCCGGGATCTCGTGGGAGGGGACCGTGCTCGACGCGGCGCTCGAGCGCAAGCTCGTCGCGAAGTCGGGCTCCTACTTCAGCTTCGGGGACGAGCGGCTCGGCCAGGGCCGGCAGAACGCAACGGCCTTCCTCCGCGAGCACCCCGACGTCACGCAGCAGATGCTGCAGCAGATCCAGGCCGAGCTCGGCCCCGACCAGGTCGCCTCCGCGCGGCTGCTGCCCCCGTCGGCCGACGCCGGACGCGCCGGCGGGGCGGCGGGGAGCGAGGACGTCGAGCCCGCCGTCGAGGCTGTCTCGCCCTCGTAGCGGCCGGTGGACTCGGCGTCGCCGGCGACGGTCACCGCGCTGCGGGAGCGGCCCGGTGGCAGGGTCGCCGTCGAGCTCGACGGCCGCCGCTGGCGCGTCCTCCCGGTCGAGGTCGTGGTCCGGGCCGGACTCGCCGTCGGCGTCCCGCTGGAGCGGCCGACCGCCCGCCGGCTGGCACGCGAGCTGCGCCGGGCGCGCGCGCTCGCGCAGGCATCCCGCTCGCTGGCTGCCGCAAGCCGCTCCCGCCGTGCGCTCGACGAGCGTCTGGCACGAGCAGGACATCCGGCCCGGGCGCGCGAGGACGCGCTCGCCGCGCTCGAACGGGCCGGGCTGCTGGACGACGCCGAGCTCGCTCGCAGCCGAGCGGAGGCGCTGGCGAGACGGGGCTACGGCGATGCTGCGATCCGGGCCGACCTCGAGCGCCGTCTGATCTCCGCCGAGGTCGCGGCTGCCGCGCTCGCTGGCCTCCTGCCGGAGCCCGAGCGGGCACAACAGGTCGTCGCCGCGGCTCGAGCTCCGGCCCCGGCGGTCCTGCGCCGCCTGGCGCGCCGCGGCTTCTCCGCCGACACGATCGAGGAGCTGGCGCGGGCGGTTGCGTACGACGCCTGACACGCGGTAGGATGGGCGAGCATTCCATTCGACGTTTTGCCTGCAAACGGAGCGTTTCCGAAACCACACGCCGATGATCGACCGTTCCCGCTCGACGCTTCGGAGGTCGCACCGGAGGTAGCGCGGCGACCGCCGGCGGGCTGAGCGCCCGCCGGAGACGGTTCTCGGACACTGCCGTGTCGGGCCCGGCGCCGGATGGAACGCGCCGCACAGTGCGGCTGGACCACCGACCGAGGAGCCGGGCACGTGCTGATCGGGATCGGAATCGCCATCGGGATCGCCCTGGGTGTCGGGCTCAGCCTGCTCGCAGTCTCCGTCTTCGGCACCACCGGGGTGCGGAGGGCGCGCCGGATCCGCGAGCAGCTCCTGGAGGACGCCCGCAGGGAAGCCGCCGCCGTGCGGCGCGAGGCGCAGGTCGAGGCGCGCGAGCAGATCGTCCGCCTCCGAAGCGACGTCGACGCCGAGCTCGCCGGCCGCCGCGCCCAGGTGCTGCAGATCGAGGAGCGCGTCCTCGCCCGGGAGCTGGAGGTCGAGCGGAAGCTGGAGGAGCTGTCGCGGCGCGACCAGGGGCTGGCCGACCGGGAGGCGCACGTCCGCCGCCTGCAGGACGAGCTGAAGGAAGCCAAGAACGCCCAGCTCGCCGAGCTCGAGCGGTTGGGCGGGCTGACCCAGGCGGAGGCGCGAGCCCTGATGCTCGAGCGCGGCGAGGAGCAGGCTCGTCACGAGCTGGCGCGCCGGGTGCGGGCGCTCGAGGACGAGGCGCGCGCCGAGTCGCGTCGGCGGGCGCGCAGCCTGGTCGCAGACGCGCTGCAACGGGTCGCCGCCAGCCACACGGCCGAGACCACGGTGACCGTGGTGGAGCTCCCGTCCGACGACATGAAGGGGCGGATCATCGGCCGCGAGGGTCGCAACATCCGCACCCTCGAGCACCTGACCGGCGTCGACTTCATCATCGACGACACGCCGCACGCGGTCGTCCTGTCCTCCTTCGACGGCCTGCGGCGCGAGGTCGCCCGCCTGACGGTGACGAAGCTCCTCGAGGACGGCCGGATCCACCCGGCCCGGATCGAGGAGACGTACTACGAGTCGAAGGCCGAGGTCGAGGAGATCGTCCGCCAGGCGGGAGAGCAGGCGGTGTTCGAGGCGAACTGCGGCCCCTTCCCGGAGGAGCTCGTCCAGGTCCTCGGCCGTCTCCGCTTCCGGACGAGCTACGGCCAGAACGTCCTCAAGCACACCCTCGAGGTCGTGCACCTGGCGGGGATCATGGCCACCGAGCTCGGGGCGAGCGTCCGGACGGCGAAGCGGGCCGCGATGCTGCACGACGTCGGCAAGGCGATGACCCACGAGGTCGAAGGCTCGCACGCCCTGATCTCCGCCGAGCTCGCGCGCCGGCACGGCGAGTCGCAGGGGGTGGTGCACGCGATCGAGGCCCACCACTACGAAGTCCAGCCCCAGACCGTCGAGGCGGTGCTCCTGATCGCCGCCGACGCGATCTCCGCGAGCCGGCCCGGCGCCCGCGGCGAGAGCCTCGAGCAGTACATCAAGCGGCTCGAGGCGCTGGAGCAGCTCGCAGCCTCGAAGGCTGGAGTCGAGAAGGTCTACGCCCTCCAGGCGGGCCGGGAGATCCGGGTCATCGTCAGCCCGCGCGACGTCGACGACGACGAGGCGGCCCTGCTGGCGCACGAGATCGCGCGCGAGATCGAGGACCGGCTGGAGTATCCGGGCCAGGTGAAGGTGACCGTGATCCGCGAAAGCCGGGCGGTCGACGTAGCCCGGAACCATCCGCCGGCGACCGCGTCGTCGGCGGGTCGCGAGCCGCGCGAGCAGGCAACGGACTCGCCGATCCAGGCCGCCTGACCGGCCCGGCTACCCTTGCCCCGTGCGGCGCTACCACGTCACCACCTTCGGCTGCCAGATGAACGCCCACGACTCCGAGCGGATCAGGGGCCTGCTCGAGGAGCTCGGCCTGGGCGAGGCGGCCTCGCCGGAGGAGGCCGACGTGCTCGTCTTCAACACGTGCACGATCCGCGAGAAGCCGGACAGCCGGCTCGCAGCCCACCTGGCGAATGCCGCCCGGCTGAAGCGGCAGCGGCCCGACACCGTCGTCGCCGTCGGAGGCTGCTACGCCGAGGCGCAGCGCGAGCAGCTCTTCCGGCGCTACCCCCAGGTCGACGTCGCCTTCGGCCCCGGCACGATCTCACATCTCGGCGAGTGGCTCGGCGCCGGCGGGGAGGGTGTCCCCCGCGCAGCGTTCGGCACGGGCGAGGAGCGGCGGTTCTCCGCCGGGCTGCCGGTGCGGCGCGAGCGGCGCTTCCAGGCGTGGGTGCAGGTTTCGATGGGGTGCAACTCGGTCTGCTCGTACTGCATCGTGCCCGCCGTCCGCGGGCGCGAGATCTCCCGCCGTCCGGGCGAGATCGTCGCCGAGGTCGAGCGGCTCGCGGCCGAGGGCGTGCGCGAGGTGACCCTTCTGGGCCAGAACGTCAACTCCTACGGCCGAGACGTAGGGACGAGCTTCGCCGAGCTCCTGCGGGCGGTCGACGCGGTGGAGGGGATCGAGCGGATCCGCTTCACGAGCCCCCACCCGAAGGACTTCCGCCGCGACGTGATCGCAGCCATGGCCGAGTGCGAGACGGTGTGCGAGCACGCCCACCTGCCGCTGCAGTCCGGCTCGACCCGCGTCCTGAAGGCGATGCGGCGCACGTACACGCGCGAGCGGTACCTGCGGCTCGTCGAGGAGCTGCGGCGCGCGATCCCCGACCTCGCCCTGACCACCGACCTGATCGTCGGCTTTCCCGGCGAGAGCGAGGCCGACTTCCGCGAGACGCTCGAGGTCGTCGAGGAGGTCGGGTTCGACGGCGCCTTCACGTTCGTCTACTCGCCGCGGACGGGAACGGAGGCGGCGGCGCTGCCGGTCCAGGTGCCCGACGGGGTCAAGCGAGAGCGCATCCAGCGGCTCGTCGAGGTCGTCCAGCGCGTCGCCGCGGCCCGCAACGCCGAGCGGGTAGGCCTGGTCGAGGAGGTGCTGGTCGAGGGGCGCAGCCGCACCGACCCGTCCCGGCTGCGGGGGAGGACCCGGCGCAACACGACGGTCAACTTCCGCGGCTCGGCGGCGCCCGGCGACCTGGTACGCGTCGTGGTCGAATCCGCGACCTCGCAAACGCTGCAGGGACGACAGCACGCTGCCGTTGCCGCCTAGGCCGCCGCGCGACCTCGACTGGGAGGGCTGCCTCAACGTCCGCGACCTCGGCGGGCAGCCGACCACGGACGGCGGCGAGACGCTGTACCGCAGGGTGATCCGCGCCGACAGCATGCGCAACCTGACCGAGCGCGGCTGGCAGGCCGCGCTGGCCTACGGGGTGCGCACCGTCATCGACTTGCGCCACGCCGAGGAGCGGCAAACGGACCCGCCCGGGACCCTGCCCGTAGAGGTCGTGGAGGCGCCGTTCTTCGAGCTGGACGAGGAGGTGCTCGCCGAGCTCGACGCGGTCGCCGTGGCCGCGGCCGACGACGCGGCGGCGACCCGCGACGTGTACCTCGTCTTCCTCGAGCGTTTCCGGCCGAACGTCGCACGAGCCGTGGCGGCGGTCGCGGACGCGCCAGAGGGCGCGGTCGTCGTCCACTGCGTCGGCGGCAAGGACCGCACCGGGCTCGTCAGCGCGTTCCTCCTCGACCTGGCCGACGTGAGCCGCGAGCAGATCGCCGACGACTACGCCCGCAGCGCGGTCCGCCTCGAGCCTCGGCACCGGCGCTGGCTGGCCGAGGCGCGCAGCGCGGAGGAGCGCGCGCGGCTCGCCCGCATCGTGGCGACCCCCCGCCGCGCGCTGCTGGAGACGCTAGCCGAGATCGAGCGCCGCTACGGCAGCCTGCGCGACTACCTGCGCGCGGGCGGTCTGCAGGCGGAGACCCTCGCCGGCGCCCGTGCCAGGTTGCGTGGCTGAGCTCGTCCTCGGGCTGTTCGGGCCGACAGCGAGCGGGAAGTCCGACGTCGCGGCCGCGGTCGCGCGCCTGCTTCCCGCCGAGATCGTCTCGGCTGACGCGATGCAGGTCTACAGGGGCCTGCCGATCCTCACGAACCGGTCGCCCCACCCCGAGCGGCTCGTCGAGATCTGGCCGCTCCACTACCAGGCCTCGGTCGGGGCGTACGCGCCGCTCGCCCACGCCGCCGTCGACGCCATCCTCGCCGCCGGCCGGACGCCGCTCGTCGTCGGCGGAACCGGCCTCTACTTCCGGGCCGCGCTCGCCCGGCTCGAGCTGCCGCCGCCGCCGGCGGCGGGCGCGCGCGAGCGCTGGGATCGCTTCTACGACGAGGCAGGCGCCGAGGCCGCCCACGCCCGGCTCGCCGAGCTCGATCCCGCGGCGGCGGCCCGCGTCCACGCCAACGACCGGCGGCGGGTGGTGCGGGCGCTCGAGCTGGCGGAGGCGGGCTCGTCGCTCGCGCCGCGCCAGGAGCGCCTGTTCAGCGGCGCCTGGCGCCATCCGACGCTTCTCGTGGGGTTGGACGTCCCCCCGCCCGAGCTCGAGCGACGCATCGTCGACCGCGCCCGCAGGATGTTCGACGCAGGCGTCGAGGACGAGGTGCGGCGCGCCCTGGCCACGCCGCTCTCGGCGAGCGCCCGCAAGATCCTGGGGTTGCAGGAGATCGCGACCTTGCCGCGTGACGAGGCGCTCGCCGCGCTCGTCGCCCGCACCCGCCGCTATGCGGCCTACCAGCGGAAGTGGATGCGGCGCCTCAGCGGGCTCGTTATGGTCGCGGCCGACCGGCCGCCGGAGGAGGTCGCCGCTGAGATCGTCGCGCTGGCACGCACACGGGAACGTCTACCTCGTGCATGAAGGTCCGGCCGCGGCCGCGGCTGCCGCCGGCACCGACGGCGTGGTCGAGGTGTTGGCCGTCGAGGGCGACGAGATCACGGTCGGCATCCTCAACCCCGACGGCTCTCGCGCCGAGATGTCCGGCAACGGGACGCGAATCGCCGCTGCGTGGTTGATGCGCCGCAGCGGCTGCGACCGCGTCCGGGTGCGCGTCGGCTCGCGAACGGTCGAGGTGCGGCGGAGGGCGGACGGCCTCTACGAGTCGGCGCTCGGGCCGATCGAGGTCGGTGCGCGCGAGGTCGTCGACGGTGTCGAGATCACGCCCGTCTGCGTCGGAAACCCGCACGCCGTCGTGGTGGGAGACCCGGCGCGGATCGGCGAGCTCGGGCCCCGGCTCGAGCGGCATCCTCGCTTCCCCGAGCGCACGAACGTGCAGGTCGCGAAGGTCGAGCGGCCGGGGGAGGTCAGCGCGCGCGTCTGGGAGCGCGGGGTGGGGGAGACGTCCGCGTCGGGCACGAGCGCCGTGGCAGTCGCGGCGGCGACTCACCGTGAGGGGGACGTGCTCGTCCACTTTCCTGGTGGCGACCTGCGGGTGCGGCTCGCGGCCGGCCAGGCGTGGCTCGTCGGCCCGGCCGAGCCGCTCGACGAGAATTCCGGCTTCCGGCACGAAGGTGGCGCAGATTGCTGACGGGTGGCCCGCTATCGTCGCCCTCGAGGGCGGAGGGGGCGACCCCACCCAGGGCGGGGGTGTGCTCGTAGCGGCGCGCGAAGGCCCTCGCAGGGCGAACAGCGCGAGCCGGAGCGACCGGCGAGCGGACACGATCCGATCGGGGCGCCGCGGGCGCGCCCCACAGCGGGCGTCGCGTGTCGTCCGTCCCGTCAGCCGCCGAGCTCGAACTCCCGCAGGACGTCGTTCAGGCTCGTCTTGAGATCGGTCTGCCGGTTGCGCCAGCCGACCACGAGCGCGCAGGCGAGCTCGTACGTCCCGGCCGGAAAGCGGCGCGGCCGGGTTCCCGGCACGACGACCGCGCCGGGCGGCACGTAGCCTCGGTGCTCGACCGGCTCGGGCCCCGTCACGTCGATCACGGGCACCGACCCGGTGAGCGAGACGTTCGGCGCCAGCACGGCCCGTTCGCCGACGACGACCCCCTCCGTCAGGACGCAGCGCGACCCGACGAACGCGCCGTCCTCGACGATCACCGGCCGCGCCTGCAGCGGCTCGAGCACCCCGCCGATCCCCACGCCTCCGGCCAGGTGCACGTCGGCGCCGATCTGCGCGCACGAGCCGACCGTGGCCCACGTGTCGACCATCGTGCGCGGCCCGACCCAGGCCCCGATGTTCACGTAGCTCGGCATCAGCACCACCCCGGGGGAGAGGAAGGCGCCGTAGCGGGCGACGGCCGGCGGCACGACCCGGACGCCTGCTGCCGGGTCGAGCCGCTTGAGCGGGATCTTGTCCAGGTAGGCGAACGGGCCGACCTCGATCGGCTCGACGCTGCGGAGCCGGAAGTAGTCGAGGATCGCCGCCTTCGCCTGCTCGTTCACCCGCCACTCGCCGCCGATCTTCTCGGCGACCCGCAGCTCGCCCCGGTCGAGCGCGGCGATCGTCTCCTCGACGGTCACAGCACCTCCCGCAGGAGGACGGCTGCCCGCTCGCACTCCTCCAGCGTCGGCACGAGCGCGAAGCGCACGTACCCCTCGCCGCTCGGCCCGAAGAACGTTCCCGGCGAGACCAGGAGCCCGTGCTCGAGCAGGCGGGCGGCGACCGCCTCGGCCGGCTCTCCCGTCGGGATCGCGACCCACAGGTACATCGTCGCCTCGCTGGCCACGATCTCCCAGCCGCGGCTGGAGAGCGCCGGGATCAGCACCTCCCGCTTCGCCCGGTAGCGCGCCCTCGTCTCCTCGACGTGCCGCTCGTCGTTCCACGCCGCCACCGACGCTCGCTGCACGAACTCCTGAGGCGCCGTCCCCGCCGCCGGCCGGTACGCCTTGAGGGCCGCCACCACCTCGGGCGGTCCGGCCACGAACCCCGAGCGATAGCCGGTCATCGAGGACCGCTTGCTCAGCGTCTGGAAGACGACCGTCCGGGAGCGGTCGGCGGCTTGCAGGGCCGACGGCGGCGGCTCGCGGAACCACAGCTCCGTGTACGCCTCGTCCGAGGCGACCAGGAAGTCGTGCCGCTCGGCCGCCTCCGCCAGGCGCTCGTAGAACTCGAGCGGCGCGACGGCCCCGGTCGGGTTGTGCGGGTAGTTGACCCAGACGAGCGCGACGTCGTCGTCGAGCTCGTCCAGGTCGGGGAGGAAGCCGTGCTCGCGGCGCAGCGGCAGCGTGCGCACGGACGCGCCGGCGAACAGGGCGCCCCGCTCGTACACCGGGTAGGCGGGCTCGCCGAAGACGACCGTGCGCCCGGCGGCTCCCAGCACCTGGGCGAGCGAGAAGATCGCCTCCTTGGAGCCGTAGGTCGGCACGATCTCCGTCTCGGGGTCGAGAACGACGCCGAACCGGCGCTCGAGCCAGCCGGCGGCGGCCGCTCGCAGCTCGGGCAAGCCCTGCGCGAGCGGGTAGGGCGCCCGCTCGGGCAGCGCCTCGACGAGCGCACGACGGATCAACGGGTCGGTCGGCTCGTTCGGGTCGCCCTTGCCGAAGTCGAGCACCTCCCGGCCCGCCGCGAGCAGTCGCCGGCGCTCCTGCTCGAGGCGCGTGAACGGGTAGGCGTCGAGCTCAGCCAGCAGGGGGTTGATCACGCCAGGAACCTAGCCAGCGTGCGGTACACGGCGTCCAGGTTGGCGACCGGCACCTGCTCGTCGCGCCGGTGGGCGAAGGCGGTCGCGCCCGGGCCGTAGTTGATCGCGTCGATGCCCTGCTCGGCGAA
>Ga0070740_10005166_pt1 | contig 12281 bp, 13 predicted proteins | sample Coa_R2_FD_67286 | JGI IMG/M metagenome (GOLD analysis project Ga0070740, IMG submission 67286) | Surface soil microbial communities from Centralia Pennsylvania, which are recovering from an underground coalmine fire - Coalmine... | ecosystem: Environmental > Terrestrial > Soil > Unclassified ...
CATGCCGTGTGAAGGCGTCCTCGAGCCGGGCGAACTCAGGACGCTTCGCAAGACCCTCGATCGTTGTCACCTCGCGCCCGCTCGCCTGCGCAGTCAGGTAGCAACACGAGCTGACCGGAAGCCCGTCGACGAGGACGGTGCACGTGCCGCACACCTGGACGTCACAGGACCGCTTGGCGCCGGTGAGACCGAGCGAGTCGCGGAGAAAGTCGAGCAGAAGCTCCTGCGGCGCCACCTCGCGGACGATGTCCTCGCCGTTGACCCTAAGCTCGACCTGCACCGGGGCCTCCTCCCGCCCGGGCGATCTGCCGCTGCCACGCCTGCCAGTACTCGGCGACGAACTCATCGCGGTACTTGACCGGCTCTAGCTCGCGGGCGAGCCCGGCAGCCACCGGCTGGAGCTCACCGAACGTCGCCGCGATCGACTGGAGCCTCGCCGCTCGCTCGAGTGTCACCGCCGTCAGCACCGCCCAGGGCACGTCCTTGCCGACTACGAGGACGCCGTGGTTCTTGAGCAGCACGGCTCGACGTGTGCCGAGGGCAGCCGCGACCGCGTTTGCCTGCGCATCGTCGACGATCAGGTCCGGCTCGGCGAAGCGGGCGACTCCGTCCGCGAACAGGATCCCGTCGTGCGTGAGCGGAACGAGATCAGCGTTCGTCGCGCCGAGGGCCGTCGCGTAGGGCGGATGCCCGTGGACGACGCAGCCGACGTCGGTGCGGGCTCGGTAGACGCCCTCGTGCAGGACCGTCTCGAGGTGGAGGACGGCGTCTGCGTCGTCAATCTGGACGACGTCCTCCGGCTCGACCTCGTCGAGCGCGACACCCTTGCGCTTCATCCAGATCGAGCCGTCGAGGTCCCGCGCGCTGACGTGGCCGAGCGTGAGATCCGCGTAGCCCTCGGCTGCGACGATCCGGCACGCCCAGGCGACCTGCTCGCGCAGGGACTGCGCGACGGCGACCATCAGCGGCGCTCCGTAGGAGGATAGTCGGGATGCGGAAAGCCGAACACCATCACGACGTCCGTCTCGCCGGTGTTCGCGACCGCATGCCAGATGCCGGCCGGTATGTGGAGCGCGTCGCCTTCACGGAACACCACCGGCCCATCGTCGAGCCGAAGCTCGCCCGAACCGGCGACGACGTACGCGACCTCCTCGACCTCGTGCCTGACCGCCGGCAGCACCGTCCCCGGAGTGAAGACCGAGTAGCCGAGCGAGGAGACGTTGCCGCCCACGCGGGCGCCGGTGACCAGCATGCGGCTCCAGCTTCCGCCCGGAAGCTCGATCGGCTCCGCCGAGTGGAGGGGGACAACGGTCACCATCCCCGCCCCCGGAGCGCAGGAAGACCGTCCGCCCGGCCCGAGCCCGGATTGGCGGACGCCGAGCCGGCGCCTGCGCGAATGCTCAGCCTCGTCCAGCCTAACCTGCTGGCAGGCTTCGTCGAAGCTCGGCTCACAGCGCCCATTCGCCGTCCTTGAGGATGAAGGTGCCGTCGTCGACGATCTCGAGCGTCGCATTGAGGAAGACGCCATCTAGGTGCAGAGCGGACACGTTCTGGCCACCCGGATAGGCGTTGTGATTGTCTCCGAGGGCGAGGTGGACGGTACCGATGCGTCCCTTCTCGGACGGCGTCCCGAAGGGCGCCTTCTCGCTCGTGCCGAAGGCGAACTCGCCGACGACGTCGGCGTTCTCGACGCCCTCGATCGCCTGTCGCAGTCGCTCGGCCTCCGCGCCGCCTTCGATCCTCACGCAGCGGCCGCCCTCCAGCGTCCAACGGATTGGCTCGCGTACCTGCCCCTCGAGCCCGATGCCGAGCATGACGCCGTCGACGACCGCCGTGCCGTGCGTAAAGTCCTCGATCGCCGCGAACGCCACCTCCGTCCAGAGCGGGATCGGGCTCATCATCTGCCCGCGCGCCTTGTACGGCGTCAGCTCGAGGGGTGTGCGACCCTCGATCGACACGTAGAAGTCGGTTCCCGCGGGCGTCGTGACGTGGCACTGCTTCTTCCCGGCAAGGGCGGCGACGGCGTCCCTCGTCCGCTGCGCAGCCCGCTCGAGGTCTTCCCGCGTCAGACCCCACCTGCCCATCCCCGGCTCGATCGAGGCGATCTTCCCGTTCGCAGCGCATGTCTCGCGCACGGCGTCGACATGCGCGAACCGGTTCGCCCACTCGAGGTTCGCGATGATGATCACTTCGTCGGAGCCGACCATCGCCCGGTGCAGGTTCGAGGGCGGCGCCATCGGGAAACGGACGTCCGCGCGCCCGCGCCGCACCTGCGCCTCGTTGTTCATCACCACCGGCCAGCCGCCACGCTCGACGACAACCTCTGCTACCGCCTTCGCCTCCTCCTCGTGCTCGTCATCGCAGATGATCGTGACGACATCGTCCTTCTCGACCGAGAAGCAGACGTCGACGACGAGCGCTGCGTCCTTGAGCAGGTCCGACGTGACCACCGTGGCCATGGCTCACCTCACTCGCTCGGATTGGAATAGCGGCAGCACCTCGCTCGCGAAGCGCTCGACCTGTCCGAACTGGTCAATGGCGCCGAACCGGCAGATGAAGTGGCCGACCCCTGCCTCCGCGAAGGTGCGCAGCCAGTCGGCGATCTCCTCCGGCGTGCCGACCGGGCCCCAGTTGGAGAGGTCCATCGCCCGCGAGAGCTCCGGATAGTACTTCGAGATGTAGTCGCCGAAGGCTGCGCGAGCCTCGGCGGCCGAGTCGCCGATGTTCATCGTCACCTGATAGGCGATGACAAGGCGCGAGAAGTCGGCTCCCTCTCGCTCGGCGTAGGCCTCAACCGCCCGCAGCTGCTCGACGAGCTCTTCGGGATGCTGCGCACGGCAGCAGGTCATCCAACCGTCGCCGTAGCGGACGATCCTCCGGCAGGCGGCCTCCAGCCGCCGGGCCATCACCTCCGGCGGGGCGTCGCCGGTCAGCCGAGGGTTCGAGACGACCCAGATCGGCGGCGGTTGCTGGATCGGGGTGAGTGGCGCCATCTCCGTGCCCGAGTAGAAGGAGATGCCGTCGTAGTCGAAGTACGTGCCGTGGAAGTCGGTCCGGCCCTCCGTCCAGAGCTGCCGAAGCACCGCCAGCCCCTCCTCGAACACCGCTGAGCGCCGCTCGAACGGAAGCCCGAGCGCCTCGAACTCCCGCCGCACGCCCTCCTCCGGATTGCCGGCTCCGGCACCGAGGATCGTCCGGCCTCCTGAGATCGCGTCGAGGGTCGCCCACTCGAGGGCGAGGTAGAGCGGATTCCGCGTCGAGGTGACCATGCACGCCGTGCCGAGCCGCACGCGGGACGTCCGCTGCGAGATCGCCGAGAGCAGCGAGATCGGCTCGTAGCGCGGCTTCGAGAACAGCGAGTCACCAACCCAGACCGAGTCGAAGCCGTGGCGCTCGACCGCCTCTGCGAGCTCCAGCAGCATCGCCAGGTCGTAGTCGGGGGCGATCAGCGGCTCCCGGTTGTTGAGGTTGACTCCGAACTCAAGCGCCTTGCTCATCTCAGATCAGCCTCCTCGAGGGCCATCGCTCGCCGTTGGGGGACGCGGATGTGCTCGGCCATGAGCCGCGCCGCCCGCTCGGCGTCGCGCCTCTTCGCGGCACGGAGGATCGCAGCGTGCTCGGAAACCGAGCGCTGCAGGTTCCCGCGCAGCGTCAGCGACCGAAGCCGGTAGCGACCGAGCTGGCCGAGAAGCTGCCGGTAGAGCTCCTGCAGCTTGCCGTTGCCCGACGCCTCGAGTAGCCGAGCGTGGAACGTGAGGTTTGCCTCGAAGAACCGCTCGATGTCGCCCGCCTCCGCATGTACGGCCATCGAGCGGTTCAGGGCAGCGAGCTCCTCGAACTGCTCGTCGCTCAGGCGCGGCACCGCCAGCTGCACGGCCATCCGCTCGAGCGCTTCACGCACCTGGTACAACTCGAGGAACTCGGCCTTCGAGAGCGGACGAACGACGGCACCGCGACGAGGGCGGACATCGACGAGGCCCTCCGACGCGAGGCGACCGAGCGCCTCGCGAATCGGCCCCCGGCTGACGCCGAGCTGGCCTGCGAGCGCCACCTCGGCAAGCTCCGAGCCGGGCTCGAGCCTGCCCTCGAGGATCTCCCCGCGCAGGTAGTCGTAGACGCGCTGCCAGAGCGTCAGGTTCTCGATACTCGTGCGAACTGTCACGATCTCGGCCATTGCATTTGTCTTCGGAACACGCTAGGGTCGCGGTGGACAGATGTCTGTCAACAGTCGGCAGCAGACCCTATCAGGGGGTCACGCAGTTATCAAGCACGTGCCAGTCGTCCCGTCGACGTCCGGCGCGGAGGGAGGGCCAAGTCCCCGCAAGGAAGGAGTGTTCTGGCGATGCAGATCCGTGTTCCCGGAGTCCGTCTCGTCGCGGTAGCGGCAATGGTCGCCGCGGCGGTCGCCGGCTGTGGCGGCTCGGCGAAGCAGGGCGTCGCGAGCGCCCAGAAGACGCTGGTGGCCAAGAGCGCCTCCAGCAAAGACAAGGTCACCAAGGTCGGATTTGCCTCTCCGGCGATGGCGAGCGACTACGGCTGGAACCAACAGGGGTACAGGGGTGCGAAGGCTGCCGCGAAGGCGACGGGAGCGGCGTTCGACGCGATCACCAACATCGGCTACGACAAGACCGACGTCGTCCTCCGCCAGCTGATCCAGCAGGGATCCAACTTCATCATCGCGCACGCCAGCGGGTTCGACACGATCGCCGCCAGGCTCGCGCAGCAGTACAAGGTGCCGATGATCACCTACGACGTTCCGAGCAACCTCAAGAAGGGCGTTCTCTCGTACATCACGACCTCGAGCCAAGAGGGCGCATACCTGGCCGGCATCCTGGCAGCGAAGATGACCAAGACGCACAAGGTCGGCATCATCATCTCAGCGGCCGACGACAACTGGTACAAGATGAGTGGCGGCTTCGCTCAGGGATTTCGCAGCGTCGACAAGAAGTCGAAGATCTACTTCGCAACGATCAGCCCGACCGGCTACGACGATGCTGCCGGCGGAAAGCGCGTAGCGAGCAGCGTCATCGCGCAGGGTGCCGACGTCCTCTTCACGATGGGCGACGACGCCTCCTTCGGGTATCTGCAAGCGATCGAGAGCGCGAAGGTCGGCCACAAGGTGTGGATGATCGGCGACATCGGCAACATGTCGCCGATCGACAAGCACCACGTGTTCCTCTCCTCCGTGCTCTGGAATTTCACCAAGGTCTTCACGCAGGCGATCAAGGATGTGAACAACGGCACGTACGGGACCCACGGCTACAACCTCGACCTCAAGAACGGCGGGATCTCGCTCCTGAAGACGAAGTACATCCCGAAGGCCGCCTGGGCGGCCGTACTGAAGGCCAAGAAGGGGATCCTCTCGGGGAAGATCAAGATCAAGGTCACCCACACGAGTGCCCAGGTCACCAAGCTGATCAACGGCTGAGATATTCCAGAACAGCCCGATGTCCGGGGCGAACCTCGCCTCGGGCATCGGGCTCCCCTCACCAGTGAGCTCGTCCCGCCCCTCAACACTCATAGAACTCCGCGGCATCACGAAGGCGTTTCCGGGCGTGGTCGCCAACGACTGTATCGATCTGACGCTCCGTGGTGGCGAGATTCACTGCCTGCTCGGCGAGAACGGCGCCGGAAAATCGACGCTGATCGGGATCCTCTCGGGTCTGATCCGGCCGGACGCAGGGAGGATCGCGATCGACGGCGTCGAGACGGCGATCACCTCGCCGAGACGCGCGCTCGAGCTCGGCATCGGCACGGTTCACCAGCACTCGACGCTGATTCCAGCCCTCACGGTGCTCGAGAACCTGATGCTCGGCGACAGCCGCACGCTCCGGCTGAATGAGCGGGCGGCACGCAGCCGGCTCGCCGATCTGTCGGCGCAGCTCAGCGTCGAGATCGACCCCGACGCTCGTGTCGCCGACCTCGCGCTCGGTCACCAGCAGCAGGTCGAGATCGTGAAGGCGCTTTGGCGAGGCTCGCGCCTGCTCATCCTCGACGAGCCGACCTCGATGCTCACGCCCCAGGGCGTGGCCGAGCTTGCAAAGGTGCTCGACCGACTCAAGCAGAGCGGCCAGGCTGTCGTCTTCATCACGCACAAGCTGCACGAGGCGCTCACGCTCGGAGATCAGATTTCCATCCTGCGTCAGGGAAGGCTCGTCGGCGAGATCACGCCCGAGGAGATCCGGACGCAATCGCAGGCGGAGCTCCGCGCCGAGATCATCCGCATCATGTTCGGCGAGGAGGCCCGCAGCGTCGCCGGTGTAGCCGAGCTGCGGGAAGAACTCACCTCCGCGCCAACCGCACGCAGAACAGACAGCGGCGACGTCGTGCTCGAGCTCCGCAAGCTCACCGTCCGGGGTGCAGGCTCCGAGCGAGGAGTCGACGACATCTCGTTCCAGTTGCACGAGGGCGAGATCCTCGGCATCGCCGGGATCGACGGACACGGGCAGCGCGCGCTCGCGGAAGCGATCGCCGGGCAGCGGCACCCGAGTCACGGGCAGGTCTTGCTCTATGGCGCGGAGGTGACGGGCCTTCCGGTTTCGGCTCGGCAGAAGCTCGGCCTCCGGTACGTCACCGACGACCGACTGGGCGAGGGGATCGTCGGCATGCTCCCTGTCAGCCTCAACCTCTTCCTGAAACGCATCGGTGAGGCGCCCTACTGGCGGCGTGGCCGCATTCAGCGGAGCGTAATCGACAAGCGCGCAGGGGAGCTCGTGCGCGAGTTCGACGTCCGCGCGCCATCCGTCGCCACCAGGGTCGCCACGCTGTCGGGAGGGAACATCCAGAAGGTCCTGCTCGCCCGCGAGCTCAGCTTCAACCCGAAAGTCGTGGTCTTCCACAAACCGACCTACGGCCTCGACGTGAAGACGACCGCGACCGTGCGCGAGCTGATCCGGCGCCTCGCCGCCGACGGCGGGGCAGCCCTCGTCATCTCGACCGACCTGGACGAGCTCCTCGAGATCTGCGACCGGATCGCAGTTCTCTCCCGCGGCCGCCTCGTCGGCACGGTGGCAAACGGCCCGGATGCTGCCGAGCAAGTCGGCGAGCTGATGATCGGAGACGTGCCAGTGGAGGAAGCGGCATGAGCATGGAGAGCGCCGCCGGACGTGGCCTCGCTGCGCCGCGCCCGCGCTCGGAGCGCACGATTCGCGCTCAGCGCGCGCTCGACATCCTGGTGCGCTCGATTGTTCCTGTCCTTCTCGCGCTCGCAGCCGGCGCCATCCTCCTGCTCGCGCTCGGCCGTGATCCGCTCAGCTTCTACCGAAACATCTGGGATGGCGGCGTCGCCGCGGGCTCCTGGCAGGACAGCGCGATCGCGATGGCACCCTTTCTCCTAATTGCGGCCGGACTCACGCTCATCTTCCGGGCGAACATCTGGAATCTCGGCTACAACGGCCAGTTTCTGCTCGGCGCCGCGCTCGTCTCCGGCTATGCCCCAAGCCTTGTCAAGGACGTTCCGCTCTGGCTCGCGTTCACGCTCCTCTTCCTGCTCTCCGGAGCCGTGGCCGGAGCTTGGACCCTCCTTCCCGCGATCCTCAAGGCGCGCTTCGGCACGAACGAGATCATCACGACGCTGATGATGTCGTTCATCGGGATCGACCTCGCGAGCATCCTCATCAAGGGCCCATTCCACGATCCATCGACACCGCTCCCGCAGACGGCGGTCATCCCCCTCAACAAGATGCTGCCCTCGATTCCCGGCACCAGAATCCACATCGGTCTCCTCGTCGCAATCGCCGCCATCCTCGTCGTCCACTACCTGCTGACCCGCACGTCGTGGGGTCTGCGGCTGCAGATCATGGGTGCGAATCCACGCGCGGCCCGTCACTTCGGGATCAGCCTCGCACGCCTGACCGTCGTCAGTTTCCTGGCTTCCGGCTTTCTCGTCGGCCTTGCTGCATGCGCGGACATCATGGGTCTCTGGGGCTACATCCGCACAGGTTGGAACCCAGCGTATGGCGACTTGATCATCCCCTTCGTCTTCCTCGCGCGACTCAATGCCCTCGCGGTCGTGCCCTTCGTTGCCTTCTTCGCCGTCCTCTACACCGGAGGCGACCTCGCCGCCCAGCAGGCCAACCTCCCGACCGACTTCCTCTACATCCTGGTCGGACTGATCCTCCTGTTCATGACCGTGATCGAGTACCTCGGGCGTAAGCGCGCGCTCGGAGCGAGCTATCTGACCCCCGGGCTCAAGCAGTCGCTGCGCAGCGGACTCATTCGTCGGAGGCGGGCGAAGTGATCCTCGCAAGCCAGGTATGGACGCAGATCTTCTGGACGTCCGCGCTTGCAGGCGGGCTCCTGGCCGGCGTCCCGCTCATGTTCACCGCGCTCGGAGAGAGCATCTCCGAGCGAGCCGGCGTCCTGAACATCGGACTCGAGGGAATGATGCTCGCGGGCGCCTACTGTGGCTTCCTCGGCGCCTACTACGGAAACACGCAGTGGATCGGCTACCTCGCCGGAATCGGTGCTGGCATCCTCGCCTCGCTGATCATGGTCGTCCTCTGCGTCTGGCTCGGACTCGACCAGATCGTCGTCGGGATCGCGATCACGCTTGCCGGAGAGGGGATAACGAGCGTCCTGTACCAGACGCGATTCAGCACAACTGAACCTCGGCTCGGCAATGTGCCGTCGAATCCGATTCCGTTGCTCGATCGGATCCCCGTGCTCGGGAAGCCGATCAACGGCCAGTTCCCGCTCTTCGACCAGCCGCTCATCGTCTACCTCGGCCTCGCGTTCGCGGCATTCCTCGCCTGGGTCTTCCGGCGCACGCACATCGGCCTCAACCTCCGCGCGGCGGGTGAGAAGCCAGACGCGCTCGACGCCGCAGGCGTCAGCGTCGTCGCCACCCGGAGCTATGCAGTGCTCGCGACGGGCGCACTCAGCGGGCTCGGCGGTGCATACCTCGCGATCGCGGGCACCGGTGGCTTCCAGCCCTTTCTCACGCAGGGACAGGGATTCATGGCGATCGTCATAGCGATGCTCGCTCGCGGCCGGCCGATCGCCGTGGTGGTGTTCTCGCTCATGTTCGGTATCGCCCTCTCCCTCTCGACGCTCCTCCAACTCGCCGGCATCAACCTCGCACCGGAGGTCGTCAACATGATCCCGTTCGCAGCCGTCATCCTCGCTCTCGTCGCCTTTGCCCGCCGCGCGTACCTCCCGCCCGCGCTCGCGCTTCCGTACGTCCGCGGCGCTCGTTGAAAGGAGATCACGATATGCGTGAACCGGAGTTCACCCTATCCGCCGGTCCCGTCGCCGCCTCGCCGCGAGTGCTCGCCGCCCTCGGCTCACCGCTCGTCTACCACTACGATCCAGTCTTCCTCGAGCGCTTCCGCCGTACGGGTGAGAAGCTGAAGCAGATCTTCCGCACCGAGAACGACATCCTGCTCCTGCAGGGTGAGGCGGTACTCGGGCTCGAGGCGGCGGCACGAAGCCTCGTCGAGCCGGGGACGAAGGTGCTCAACCTCGTGCAGGGCATCTTCGGCAAGGGGATGGGCTACTGGCTGAACGCCTTCGGCGCGGACGTCCACGAGCTCGAAGTGCCGTACAACGCCGCAGTCGACCCTGATGCGGTCGAGCACTATCTCGACGAGCACGAGGGCATCGAGCTCGTCACCGTCGTCCACTCGGAGACCCCCTCCGGCACCTTCTGCGACATCGGCGCAATCGGCCCAATCGCACACGAGCACGGGGCGGTCACGCTCGTGGACTGCGTCTCTTCGCTCGGCGGCATGCGCCTCGACACGGACGAATGGCAGCTCGACGTCTGCGTCGCCGGCGCGCAGAAGTGCCTCGGGGGGCCCCCGGGGATGACGCTGATGTCAGTATCGGGCGCCGCCTGGGAGCGGATCACTCGGAATCCGGCGGCTCCACGCGCCTCCTACCTTTCGTTGCTCGACTGGAAGGAGCAGTGGCTCGAAGGCGGCAGGTTCCCGTTCACGCCGTCCGTCGCCGACCTTCACGGGGTCGAGGAGTGCGTCGATGAGTTGCTCGAGGAGGGACTGGAAGCCTCGATCCAGCGGCACGCTCGGGCCGCAGCGGCCTGCCGGGCCGGCGCGCGCGCGATGGGCCTCAAGCTCTGGCCGCGCAGCGACGAGATCGCCGCCGACTGCGTCACGGCCATCTCCGTACCCGACGGGCTCACGGACACGCAGGTGCGAGCGCACTGTCGCGAGCGCTACGGCGTCATGATCTCCGCCGGCCAGGGGGCGGGGAACCTCGTCCGGATCGGGCACATGGCCACGTCGGCCCGCGGCCTCTACCCCGTCATCGGCCTCACCGCCCTCGGTCAGACGCTGCTCGACCTCGGGGTGCGGGTCGAGGTCGGCGCCGGCGTCGAGGCAGCCCTGGCCGAGATCGCCCAGTCCGCGCCCACCCCAGCCTGAGCGCCGTGAGTCCATCGCGAACTCCCGTCCCCGGCTATACCGACGTCACGGTTGAACGGGACGTCGAGTGCCGCCTGCGGGACGGCGTCGTCCTTCGGGCCGATGTCTACCGGCCGGCGGCCGAGGTGTCGCCGCAGGCGGTCTTCCATGACCCTGTCCGGCCATCGCGGCTCCTCCTTCCCGTGGACGGGACCTCGCCGTGATCTTCGACGCGCACATGCATGTCGGCTCGTTCGCCGGCGGCTTCGACGTTTCGCTCGACCGCGATGGGATCGAGCAGCTGATGGAGGAGCACGGGATCTCGAACGGTGTCGTCTTCTACCCAGACAACGCCTACGTCGCCGAGGTGGTCGAGACGATCCCCGGTCTCTACGCCCTCGTCTGGGGCAACCCGCGGGCGCCTGGCTACCTCGAGGAGGTCGAGCGGTGGCTGACGCATCCCAAGTTCATCGGGCTCAAGCTTCACCCGCTCCTCGACGGCTACCTCCCGAACGACCCGTCGGTGCACCCGATGATCGAACGAATCCTGGACCGGGACTTTCCGGTGCTGATCCACTGCGGCCATCCAATCTTCTCGCTCCCGTGGAGCATCGAGGAGCTTGCCGTCAGCTTCCCGGAAGCGAAGATCGTCATCGGACACATGGGCCACGGAAACGTCGTCTACATCAACGCGTCGATCGAGGTCGCGCGCCGTAACCCGAACGTCTACCTCGAGACGTCGGGGATGCCGATGCACACGAAGATCCGGGAGGCCTACGAGCGCGTCGGTGAGACGCGCGTGCTCTTCGGCACTGACGTACCCTTCCACCACCCGCTGGTCGAGATCACGAAGGTGCGTGTGAGCGGGCTGCCGCCAGAGGCGATCGAGCGCGTGCTGAGCAGCAACGGGCGCCGGCTTTTCTTCGGTGACGAGCGCGCAACGGGGCCAGTCCAGTGACGTTGCCGCGGTTCGACCTCCATCCCGTGCGGAGCGTCGAAGAGGCGCGCGAACTCCTCGTACGCTACGGCGAGGACGCTGCGGTCATCTGCGGCGGCACAGAGCTCCTCCTCCTCCTCAAACTCGGGTTCGCTGCCTACGGCCACCTCGTCGACATTCGGCGCATCGACGAGCTCTCAGGAATCAGGCTCGACGAAGGAGCCCTCGTGGTGGGAGCGACGACCACGCATCGCGAAATCGAGCACTCGCCACTCGTCCTCGAGTACCTGCCCGCTCTCGCTGTGCTGGAGCAGCGCGTGGCAAATCTCCGGGTCCGGAGCGTCGGCACGCTCGGCGGCAATCTGTGCTTCTCGGACCCCCACTCCGACCCAGCGACGTTCCTCCTCGCGCTCGACGCCGAAGCCGAGTGGGGTGACAGACGGGCACCGCTTGCTGACTTCCTCGTCGGCCCTTACGAGACGAGGCTCGAGCGGGGAGAGCTGCTGCGCGCCGTCCGCATCCCACTTCCGCCTCCGGGCACGGTCGTCGTGCACAAGAAGCTCGCCTTCCGCGAGCGACCAGCCGCAACAGTGACCTGCGCGCTCAGACTCGAGGACGGCGTCGTGGAAGACGCCAAGATCGCGGTTGGCTCCGTTGGAGCGGTTGCGGTACGGGCACGTCACGCCGAATCGCGCCTGCACGGAGCCTCGCCGGACGATCCGATCGCACTCGCCGAGGCAGCCGAGCTCGCAGGCGAGGCCAGCGAAGCCGTCGACGACGCCAACGGTTCCGCCGAGTACAAGACGCAGCTCGTCCGTGTCCTGGTCGAGAGATGTATCAGTGAGGCCGCGAGCCGAGGTGTTTGAGTCAGTCGTCCGGTAACTCACCGAACGGTCGCCGCGCAGGCCGGCCGGCACGATCTCGATCTTCTCCTTGGCCGTCCAGGTCCGATACTTGCGTTGCTCGCTCAACCTCATCTCCTT
>Ga0070740_10005167_pt1 | contig 12279 bp, 15 predicted proteins | sample Coa_R2_FD_67286 | JGI IMG/M metagenome (GOLD analysis project Ga0070740, IMG submission 67286) | Surface soil microbial communities from Centralia Pennsylvania, which are recovering from an underground coalmine fire - Coalmine... | ecosystem: Environmental > Terrestrial > Soil > Unclassified ...
TGGTGACCGGATGGAGCGATCCCGGGCGCGCCGCGGAAGTTGTGTTACGCGAAGGTGTGAAGACGGCCGTAATGAAACTCGGCGCGCGTGGCTGTGCCATCTACCGGGACTCGGATGAGATTTTGTGTCCTGCATTTGACGTAACAGTAAACGACACAACGGGGGCAGGGGATTGCTTCGTCGCCGGATTCCTCGCGGCTCGCCAGCGCGGCTGGAGTTGGAGAGAAGCGGCTCAATTCGCCAATGCCGCCGCTGCGCTGAGCGTGCAAAAACTGGGCGCGGTCACGGGCATGTTGCGGTTTCAAGAGGTGGAAGAGTGGATGTGCACGGCCTCGCTAAGGAGTACACGATGAAACGATCGAAGTCTGTTGCACGCGGCCTGCCTCCGCGCTACTCGGCTGAGTTCGAGCGGTACACAACGGACCCGTGTTCGAGCCTGTAGCCTTCACTTGCGGTCCCGGCTCCGACAAACGCACCAATCGCACCGAAATACAGGAATCCAGATGCGCCTGCGGCAAATTGATGTCGCTCTACACTCGTCGCGTACGCTGCGGCGCCCAGTCCGCCGGCGATTGCCGCGCCAACAAGCGCGCGGCGCAGCGCATTATTGGTGGTACCTATGTGCTCGAGGCGAATCTGTTGAACGTGATCGCGAGCGAACTGCTCAATCCACTGTTGATCTCGCGCGATCACTCCACACGTGATGCTATCGGAGCTAACTTGTAATACCCGGCAGAGCCGTGGCCGCGCGCGCTTGTGGGGTTTGGGAGGCGAGAGCGATACCGTTACCGTCGTTTGCGGCGGTAGCCGCATCACCGCGGCCCAGCCATCTTCTTGCGCCATGGCGGGGATACTCAGCGCGATGGCTATTACAAGGGCGAAGGCGGACCGGCGGAACACAGCCCCATGCTAAAGCGATTTAGACCGCTTGTCTGGCGCAATAAGGACAGTTTCGAAACTGCCACAAGCTCCACGACTGTCGAAGCCTGTACAATGCGTATCTGATGTGAAGCTCTGGTTTGCTCGGGATAGACAGATCCCGGTGCGAGATCAACTGACCACCCAACTGATGCTCGGCATCGCCACGGGGGAGTTGCCGCCGGGAACACGCTTGCCGAGTACTCGCATGCTGGCGAGAAGGTTCCGGTTGCACCCGAACACCGTCAGTGCGGCATACCGGCAACTGGAAAAACAGCGCTGGGTCGAATCGGTGCGCGGCAGCGGCGTCTACGTCATAGGCGAGCGCGCCGAAACACAGGAAGCGCGGCTTCAGACCCTGGATGACCTGGTGCTGGATTTCCTTCGATCTGCCCGGAAGGCGGGGCTCCCGGCCAAAGCGCTACACGAGCGCATTGCCTATTGGCTCGCGACGCCGCCGGAATACTTTCTGTTCGTACACCCGGACCGGGAGCTGCGTGAAATCGTATGCGCGGAGTTGAAACCGGCGCTCACGTTGGATGTCGCCGGGTGCGATCTCGATCCTGCGGCTCTGAATGAACATGAGCGGCGCGCTGTGTTCCTGTGCATGCCGAGCCATCGGGCTCGGGCCGGCGAGTTGCTCCCAAGAGACCGCGAGTTGATTACTCTCGAGATCCGCCGGGTCGCTTCGGAGTTAGCTCAATTCGTTCCATCGCGGAAAGATGTTCTTGTGGTGATTGCCTCAAAGTGGGCAGGGTTTCTGAATGTCGCACGAACCATGTTGACGGCCGCGGGCTATGCTCCGGAAGCGCTTTTATTTCGGAATGCACGGCTACATGACTGGGATCGGGGTGTGCAACCGGGTATGACCGTGGTTTGCGATGTCCTCACGTCCGATGCGGTTCCGAGCGGGGTGCACAAGATTGTGTTTCCGCTGATTTCCGACGCGTGCATTTCGGAACTGCGAAGTTACGAGCGATTCTGGAGAGGGCGGGACTGAAGAAGTCCCGCGGCGGGCGGGAAGCCGTCAGCCCCACTCTCCACCGGAGGGGCGCTTCAAGGCTTCTGTTCAGCTTCCATGCGATCCGACAACGGTTCCAGAGAAAACGGAATCCAATAATCGAGATGTCGCGCCAGATGAATCGTCTCGATAGAGGAGCGCAGTTGGTAAGCAAGCACAAACAGGAATAACCCAACAGTCCACAGCCTTTGGATCTTGGTGTTTCGAGCAGTTGAGTTCACGACGTTCTGACGAGCAGGACACCCCTGTGGAAAAGAAAGTTCCTGGTTTTGGAACTAATGTCCGGCTTTCCGGTACGCCAACACTGCCTTTTCATGCTCGGTGAGCGTGGAAGAAAACTGGTGCGACCCGGAGCCGTCGGCCTTGGCCACAAAGTACAGATAATCTGTCGGGGCAGGATTAAGCGCTGCTTTGAGTGACGCGATACCCGGATTAGCAATTGGCCCGGGCGGCAACCCAGCATGGGTGTATGTATTGTATGGATTTGCGCTGGACAGATCCGATTTATGGATGACGCCTCGATAGCGTTTCTCCAAAAGCGCGGCGTATACCGTGGTGGGATCGCATTGAAGCGGCATATTCATTCGCAGCCGGTTGAGAAAAATCGACGCAATGACCGGACGCTCCGCGGGGATGGCCGTTTCCTTCTCGATCAGCGAGGCTAGCGTCACGATGCGGTGCGTATCCGCTGCGTGCGCCGGGCCTCCAAGGGCCTGCCACTGGCGGCGGAACTCGGCGGTCATCATCCGGCAAAGCTGCTCTCCGGTGGTGCTGTGGGTGACGCGATAAGTGGACGGGAAGAGATAGCCCTCCAGATTGGGCGCCGCGGGATCCAGATCCTGAATGCTTTGCGGATTGGCCGCAGCTTTCAAGAAATCCGACGGCTGGACGGTATTTAGATGTTCCAGCAGACCCGCAGTGTCGAAGATGTTGCTGCCTTCCGGAACCGTGAAATCTTCATAAAAGATCCGGCCCCGGCGTATTTCGTCGAACACCTGCCAAGGGGTTTGCGCCGAGCCGAACCGGTACTCCCCCGCCTGCAATGGAGCGCGGGGATGTAATACGCGGATAACCAGAAAGCTCCAGGGCGAGCGAACCACACCGTGTTGGGCCAGTTCGCGGGCGATATCACGCGAGGACATTCCGTGCTCGATCTGCACAAACGTCTCCAGCCCGAAGCCGTTATACGGGCCCAGATACCAGTACGCGGCAAGCCCCGCAGCGACGCAGCCACAGATGGCAACTAACCCGAGAAATGCCCGGAAGACGCGACGCATTCTACTCAACAAGGTTCTCCTTCTTCTCTGGACGCAGCCGCGATGCGCCGGTTTTCGAGAAAGCTTTCGAGCAGCAGCACGGCGGCCAAGCGATCCACCGCCTTTTTACGTTCGTCCAGGCTCGCCCCGCTTTCGCGCAGCATACGCTCCGCTTCTGCGGAGGTCAGGCGTTCATCCCAGAAAACGGTTGGCAGTCCCAAGTGCTCCGCCAAACGCCCGGCAAACTCCCTGGTGTATTCGCTTTGACGGCTTTCCGTTCCTTTCATGTGCAGAGGATTTCCGATCACTAGCAGCGCCGCCTGCCACTGCGCGGCAATATCCCGGAGCCGGTTGAGATCGTCACGAATTCGAGTACGTTCGAGCGTGGGAATTCCTTGGGCTGTGATCCCAAGCTCGTCGCTAACGGCCAGCCCGATTCGCTTCTTGCCGACATCGAGCGCCAGGATACGGCCTGAGAGCGGGGCATCAGGAATATTGCTCAATTCGGATTATAAAGCTTCCCAGCGCTTTAGGAATTAAAAGTGCAGTTGTCCCGGCGAATGACTTTGGCCGGCGAGTCAAACGCAGGAAGTGTGAACACCGGTGGACGCGGGGTATCTACGGAAGTTTACGCTTTCGCGCGATTCGCGCGATACCAGCATGCCTCATTTCATTGCCTTATGGCCGCGATTGTTGTGGTTCTGTGCATTGTACTCGCAGTACTGTTCCGGCTGGAGAATATCTCTGTAATCAACCTGCACTTGATCGGGTTTACGCTCCAATGCGCTGTGCCCATCGTGGCCATAGCTCTCTACTGCCACTGGGCCAAGTACGCGCGGTTGCGCGACGGCTGCTGGATGGTCCTATGGGGCTGCATTTTCCTGAACCTGCTGCAATTGCCACAGTACGCCGCCGCCCGGGTTCGGTTTCCCTTACGAGACGCAGCCTTGGTAAGGATAGACGGCTTGCTGGGAATCGATATCGGGTCGGTTGTTTCCTTTGTCCACCGCCATCCCGCGTTCGAGGCATTCTCACAGAGAAGCTACGCGCTGTTGGCATGGATGGTGTTCGCCGCGATTCTCGTTCCCGCGCTCAGCGGAAAGCTGACACGCGCGAAAGAGTTTTTGCTCGCGACGACCATGTCAGCCCTGCTGGCCTCTTCTGCGCTCGCTATCTTCCCTGCCGTCGGGCCTTGGGTTGGGTTTCATTTCTCTCCTTACTGGAATCAGGCGTGGTACGTTCGCGAGCTGAACGCGCTTCGCTCGCCAGGATTGTTTGTTGCGAGTCCGGACTACACCTGCGGTTTGATTACGTTTCCCTCATTCCATGTCACGCTTGCTTCTCTCGGTGTTTTCGCACTCTGGCCGTTTCGCTGGATACGCCCCTTCGCGTCACTCACCGGAGCATTGATTGTAATTGCCACCGTGACCACGGGATGGCACTATGCATCCGATGGAATTGCCGGGATTTTTGCCGCTCTCGTTGGGGTTGCCACTGCGAGATGGGTGTTGAGGACGCTAAGCGCGCGCCGCCACGAACGGCCCCCCAGCGTGTTACAGTAACTTTACCGGGCTGTACTTCGCTTGGCACTGTTAAGTCCTCCCCAATTCACCCAGCGATCGTTCAGGATGGGGACTGGACTGATCGCCTCCGCGGCGCTGATCGCTCTTCTCTATTTCGGCCGCGACTTCTTCGTCACGCTAATTGTCTCGATCATGCTCGCGATCCTGCTCGATCCGGCCGTCGTGCTGGTCATGAAGCTGCGAGTTCCACGAGCCGCGGCTACGGGTATTGTCACCGCCGTCGCTCTCATCGCGGTTTACCTGCTCACCTTTATGCTGTGGTCGCAGGTTTCGACCATCCGCGAAGACCTGCCGACCTACACTTCGCGATTGAGCCAGTTGTTCGATAAGGCCAATGAGTCCGTCGATTCGTTCGAAAAGAAAACCATTGATATGGTGGTCCCGAAAACGCTGCGCGATCAGGAACAGCAAATCCAGCAGAAACCGCAACAGGCGATGAAAGCGCGCCGCCGGCGTTCCACGGCGGCCGCCGCGACGCCGCCTGCTAACGCGCAGCCGGTAATTCAGGAGGTCCGGATTCACCCCGAACCGAAACCGGTGCTGACCACGCTGTACAGCTATGTCTCCGGTTACTTCCATGTGCTGGTGATGGCTTCGTTCATTCCGTTTCTGGTCTATTTCATGCTGAGCTGGCGAGACCACATCACCAACAGCGTGCTCCGGCTGTTTGAGAGCGACCACCGGTTTGCGGTGGGGAGAAGCTGGTCGGGCATTGGCGACTCCACGCGGGCGTACGTGCTTGGAAATTTTCTGCTCTGGGTCTTTCTCAGCAGCATCAGCGCCATAACCTTCTTCTTCCTGGGCGTACCGTACTGGCTGATTGTGGGCCCGTTAAGCGCCCTGTTCAGCCTGGTGCCTTATGCTGGGCTGGCGCTCTCGGTTTTGCCACCGGTGATGGCTGCGGTTGCGGTTCCCAACAAGTTGAAAGTTATTCTCACACTGGTGCTGATTACCGTAGGGCTGCACCTGATCGCGATGAATTTTCTGTATGCGAAGATCATCGGGCGTCGCGTGCGGCTGAATCCGCTGGTGGTCACGCTGGCGCTGATGTTTTGGGGCTTGCTGTGGGGTGCAATTGGATTAGTGCTGGCGATTCCGATTACCGCGGCGGTGAAGGCGGTCTGCGATAACGTCGAGACGTTGGAGCCATACGGCAGAATTCTTGGAGATGCTCAAGAGACGTAAGCGGGGATTGGCGGCTCGGAGCCCGCAACGATCATCTCGGGTTTCGCGTGCGCCGCTTCGGTTCTGACGTATGCCAGCGCGGCCACTTCACCCAGGGCCGGGGAGTACACGGCGGACGCAATCTCGGCGACGTTATTGCCGTCCACGGTCAGTTTGGTTCCGGCTTCAGGCGGCGTGTTCGTTTTGATGCGAACGGGCGCCAGTACGCGATGGACTTGTCCACGCGAGCGCACGCGCTCGACAATCTCCTGGCCCAAATAACAGCCCTTATTGGAATGAATCGCGTGCAGGATCTGGGTCTCCTGCACCAGATAGCGCTCGGTGATCTCTTCGCCGTAGCGCGGAATGCCGTTTTCAATCCGGACGATGCGCGCCTCCTTTGCGGTCGCTTGGGGGATTCCGGGAAATGCCGCGGTCTGCCCGGCCGGCGTGAAGATCCGAATTCCGGTGCGGCTGGCGCTTGCTACGCGCGCGACAAAGCCCTGCTTCCATTGAACGATTGAGTATGGCTGCTCCGGTATGGGGATGGCCAGTGTTGCCGCGTTGGCCAAGGATTGCGGGCCTTCCAGGCCGATGATGCTCCAGTGGCCGGTTTCGTCTTCGAGATTGGCGTCATCGGCGATGATGTAGCGCTCCAGATGCTCGCGGAGCTTTTCGCCGAGTTCCGGTTCCGTATCAAGAAGGAAGCTGTCGCCAAGATTGTAAATGCAGGCATCGGCGAGAATACGACCCTTGTCGTTGAGGAAGAATGCATAAAGGCCGTGGCTTGGCGCGAGCCCTTGAACATGATTGGTGCTCATCGCATGCAGTAAGCGAGCGCGATCCTCGCCAGTGACGCGAATTTCGGCTCGCGTTCCCAGGTCGATCCATGCCGTGTGATTGCGGAGGGCTTCGTAACCGGTCATTTATTTGTCCTCATCCAAGCGTCGAGACGAGTCTCGACGCGGCACGCTAAAGCGCGCCACAGCCAGGTTCCACATACCAGTTAGATGCTCTCAGCGGCCAGCGCGGTCTCAGGAACACAGCACTTGTTCCCGAAAGAGACGCTCCAGCACGGGTTCGGGGTTGTCGCAAACCCCGGAGTGTACCGGCGACACCTGGATTAATGTGCTGCGCGGCGACACCAGCCAGTGAAAACGGGCGCGTTGCGATATGCGCGCGATCGGTCCCGCGGTGGGGTCGCCGACGCAGATCTTCACAATGGCGTCGAGGCGGTGCTGCACTTCCTCGGGCGAAACGGACGGCGCCAGGGCTTCCAGTTTTCTGCGATCGAGATGGACCCGTGCGTCGAGAAATTTCTGCTGCGGGCAGAACAGAATGACGCCCGCATTGAAGAACTCTTCGCGCTCCACCAGCGGCACGACGCGGACGACGGCGTAGTCAAACGAGTTGAGCTCGTGCATGCGCGGCCTCTTCGGCGAATTTCGATTTTGCGAGACGCTCCTTGAAATACATCAGATAGCCCTGGGCGTTCGGGCCGTCTGCCTCCGGCAACCAGCCGGGCGGAACGGCGCCCACAATCCGCTTCAGAACTTCATCGGTAAGCTTGGCTCGCAGCTCCCCATCGACTTGGGCGATTGAATCCGCCCAGGGGAGAAGAATATGATCTCCGATCGCGTAAAACGGTTTGATCGCCATTTGTTCGATGTACTGCCAGTTGTGATGAAAGTACAAGCTCGCGCCGTGATCGATGAAATAGAGTTTGCTTGTGCCACCAGAGCAGATTCGCGTTTTTGGGCGTGCGGTCTACGTTGGTGACGAACGCGTCGAACCGACGGCCTTCGAAGCCGTTGCTGCTTCTTTGATGAAACCGACACTACGATTACCATCCACCGCGACGTGACCGCAAACAGGCTTACCGGTAATCCACTCTTGAGGTTGTGCGAATCGGGTTTAAATGCGAGCGCGGATAAGGCCGGCGAAACCAGCCAGGGCGATAAAAACAAGCGCGAGCGACCTCGGTTCGGGAACTGTAACTGGGGTGGCCAGATATGAACCAGTACCGGTCAGGATGATCTGTCCTGAGTCGTTGATCGCGGAGGCGCTCAGCGGGAGGGGCGCGTTAAGGGTCGTAAACACGCCATCCCTATCGAGAAACCCATGCTGGCCGCTGTTGTCAGTGAACGACCCCACGATATCGCCATAGTTATTGATTCCGAACGCCGCCGTCGACAAACTGCCCGGCACGTTGATGGTTGTGAAAGTGCCATCGCTACGGTATAAGAATCCATAAGGCCTGGTAGCGCCAAAATAATATCCCACTATGTCGCCCGCATTGTCCAGGCCTTCTGCGTAGGTCGCGCCGGCACCTTGTACCTCGATTGTTCGGTAGGCGCTGCCGTCGTAGAAAAAGCCTGTAACTCCCCCGAGCGCAGATAACGTTCCCTGTACCCGACAACCTGTCCTGAATCGTTTATCCCCTGCGCATATGTCGCCGCGACGTTCCCCGGCGTGTCGAATGATGTGAATTGTCCGTTTGCATACACAAAACTGTGCGTGCCTCCGGTGTGGGCGTCGTAATACCCTGTGATTTGACCGATATTGTTGATCCCGAAGAGTAAGGTGTTGCTGCTTCCAGGCACGAAGAGCGTGCTAGTGCGTCCTTGGCTATACAACAGGCCGTAAGTTGTCTCCCCGGCCACACCGTAGCCCACAATCTGGCCTGTGTTGTCGAGCCCGTGGGCAATCAGGGGGAGCGGTGTGAGCGTGAAAGAATCGGCACCCAAGCTCCTTGCGAATAGCAGTAGCATCAGTGAGAAACCCATCACAATACTCGCCATCTTCTAGGTCACCATCCTCACTAGAATCGAACGTGCCAACTAATCGCAGCCCTGTACAGAATACCGCGTTCGCTTGTGCAAGTGGTACGAAAATTTCTCACGCACTAATTGCATTCTGTTCACGTTCCCCTTTTAAAGTATTCAAATTCGTGCTAACATCCCTTCCCGGTGCTGTAGATTTCAATACTGGCGGAAACGTGGGACATTTGGTCTTTTTTTGCGATTTCTGTTGGGATGTGCTCTAACGCAAACGATTTTCGCTCAGGTCAATCCCATTCAGCTTGAGAACCTGCAGACGGGTACAGCAAACTGGACGCTCGCTAGTCCGGCTACCAATCATGAGATTGAAGGGTATGCAGACCTAACAAGTGTCAATCTAGGAGGCACGGTCAATCTTTTCGTCAGCAAGACAGATATTGCCGATTCGACCTTCACGATCGAAGTCTTCCGGACCGGTTACTACTCCGGGCTGGGTGCCCGCCTCATGCAGACCATCAGCGGTTTGCCGCTTCAGCAGCAGGGTATCCCGATGCAACCGGACTCGGATGGAGCAACCAGGTGCCATTGGTCAAGCTCGTATTCGCTATCCATACCGACTACCTGGACCAGCGGTGTCTACCTCGCGCGCCTAACCGCTGACGACAGCGGCTATCAGAGCTACATCATCTTTGTGGTCCGCGATGATTCGAGCCGCGCGGATGTGGTGTTTGAATCCAGCGTTACAACATTCCAAGCATACAATTTCTGGCCGGGGGATAGTAATGCAGGCCACTCGCTGTACCATTGGGCACCGGCACAGGAGACGCAGAGGGTTTCGTTTGACCGGCCGTATGCACTTGGTTTCAGTTACTCGTCGGATCAGTCGCCAGATGCGGCCTTCGGCGTCGGAGCGGGCGAGTACCTTACAAACCTTCAGCCCGGCCCAGATAAGGGCAACTACCCCATCTCCCCATTTGGCTTTGAGTACAACATGGTGCCCTGGCTCGAAATGACCGGCTACGACCTGACGTACATAACGGATATCGACCACCACGAAAATCCGGCGCTGCTCACAAATCACCATCTGTACCTCTCAGTGGGTCATAACGAGTATTGGTCCATGGAAATGCGGACGAATCTCATAAACGCATTGCAGGCAGGCGTTAACGCCGCTTTCTTCTCCGCTAACACCCTTTACTGGCAGATTCGGCTGGAGGATGGAGACCGGACAATCGTGTGCTATAAAGGTGCCCCTGGTGACCAAGACGCCGGCACGGAGTACGAAACCATCCAATGGCGTTACCTGACGCCTACCCAATTACCCGAAGCTGCCGTAGTCGGGGTAGAGTATGTCGGCGATCCGGTCGCGAACGGGCCGATGATAATGGACGACTCGACATCGGGTCACTTTTTAAAAGTAAACACAGGTTTCGCAAATCCGGGCCAATCGGTTGCAGGCTTGGTCGGCTACGAGGCTGACGCCGGGGTGCCCGTATCCGGCTTTTCGCCTCCGGGCACCGCCGTACTCGCAACTACTCCAATTGGCCCGTTCATTGATTTTGACAATCCTCCAGGGTTCGCGTGCGATCAAAGCGGAGGGTATTGCGTGTCGAACATGACGTGGTACACCGACCCTCAATACGGCTACTCGGTCTTTGCCACCGGGTCCATGTACTGGAGCTGGGGGCTCGACAATTTTTTCTCCGCCTCAAACCCGCAAACGCCCAACCCGCACCCGGACTACAGCAGCCAAGGAGCTATTCAGCTAACCGCGAATGTTCTGTTTAACACCATGGCCTATCCGGACGACTTCGGCTTTCCACGAGACCCGAACCGCTGGAATCCTGCTATTGTCGATCAGCCAACGAGCCCGAGCCCGCTTGTAACGGTGACGCAGTCCGGAGATGGGCAGCTTGTCATTCAACCGGCAGACAGCGCCACCGGCTTCAATTACAATGGGTATCTCTCGGTTCCCGCAGTGGACCTGACGAACGCCAGTTTTAGCGTACAGGTCCAAGCGGCCAATGTTGGCAGCGGGGTAACGGACACCTCGTTCGTGCTCTATAACGATCAACCGGGAGTCTGGTACAGGATCATCGAGGAGGGTGGGTGGCTGTATTTTCAGGTCAACGGATCGGGGCCGTCTATACCGTACGACCCCGCCAGCATGCCTACTGGCGATTCCGCCACGATCCAGCGAACGGGGTGATCGTTTTCGAAACCTGCGCTTCCGACAGCCCAAATTTAGCCGACTGGAGCCAGCAGAACACGGTCGGCATTGACACTAACACCGTCGGAAGATTGTTCGTCGGGCTAAATGCGGGCACGTACGGGTCCGACGCCGCGGGCTCGCCGGCTATCTTCACGAATTTGCACCGGCAGCATAACTGAAGTTAATTCGACTCTGATTGGAAGGGGGCCACAAATGAAACGCGTGGCGTTCGCTGTTCCGACCCTGTTAATTGCATTTGTCCTTCTGCATGCGGCGACAATAACATCCTCTCGGATATCCGGCCTCGGCAGAGGAGAGGGTCTCAATCGATCGGGACAGATCGTGGAGCAGTCGGTTGGTGGCGAGGCGACTTCCACCTGGATTTACTCAAACGGCGAGCGCACTCCCGTAAGGGTGCCGGGCAGCGAAAGCACCGTTGGGTTCGGAATCGACGACACCGGCAGAGTTGTGGGTTATTACACGGAGAGTCGCACTGGGCACCAACACGGCTTTCTCTACTCTCAGGGCTCGTTCTCGCCGATTGAGGTGGCGGATAGCTTTGCCACTTTTCCGCGCGGTATCAACAATTCCGGACAGGTCGCCGGTTACATTTATCGCAGCGCAGGAACGGCCGGCTTTATCTACGATGGAGGTACTTACAAATTGGTGCGAGTGCCGGGCGCAAACAGCACTTTTCTGCTGGGTATTAACAATCTGGGAGACACGGTCGGCTATTACTCCGATGCTACGCGTCCGCATGGGTTCTTATACGACCGAAGTGGAACCCTGAAGGTCATCGATGTACCGGGAAGCCGCAGCACAACGCTCAACGGGATCGACAGCCAGGGAACGATTGCGGGCACGTTTATCGATGCGCGGCAGCACGAACACGCATTTTCCTACACAACTTCTGGGGTGTTCACTACCATCGATGCGCCGGGCGCAGCCGGTAAGCTAGGGACCGTCGCTCGGTCGATCAATGATCTGGGCCAGATTCTGATACAAGGGTCGGATCACTTCCTGGTCAACGTAGCGCCTTAAAGTGCGAGCGGCAGCCTGAATCTTATCGTGCGCGCAGGCGTCCAGAATGACAAAAATTCTTGTGAACGCTGCTCCCATCCGGTTCTCGAGCTTGCGCCTGGCTTCTTGCCAGGAAAACAATCCGGGAGACTGTGTCCCTCGATGGGAGGCTTCTACGACCACATCAGAGCCGAAGCCGCTTGTCAGCCTTCTACACACTCGTGAACGGATCCGGGTTTATTTAATAGCTCACGGCCCATTCGCCGCCGATGCTCTTCATCGTCCAAAACCCGCGGAATGTGAGTCGTCTTATAAACCGGGCGAA
>Ga0070740_10005168_pt1 | contig 12278 bp, 12 predicted proteins | sample Coa_R2_FD_67286 | JGI IMG/M metagenome (GOLD analysis project Ga0070740, IMG submission 67286) | Surface soil microbial communities from Centralia Pennsylvania, which are recovering from an underground coalmine fire - Coalmine... | ecosystem: Environmental > Terrestrial > Soil > Unclassified ...
GGGGGTGGGTAGGTTTCTCCTTGAATGCGGACCACGCCGCATGATAGCCTGCGCAGGGAGGCGACGTGCTACAGGAAAGAGCCACCGAGATCAACGACCGGCTGCGGCGTCTGCGCGCGCCAGTGCGGCGCCTGCGCCCGCGCCTGCCGCGCCCGAGGCGGCGGGGCGTGCTGGTATACCTGGCCATGATGGGGCCGGGTTTCATCACCGCCAGCGCCGGCAACGACGCCGGCGGCATCGCGACCTATGCCAAGGCCGGTGCCGTCTATGACGACAAGCTGCTCTGGGCCATGGTTGTGACGGCGGTCAGCCTGATCGTGGTGCAGGAGATGTGCGCCCGGATGGGCGCGGTGACCGGCAAGGGGCTTTCCGACCTGATCCGCGAGGAATTCGGCATCGGCTGGGCCTCGCTGGCCATGCTCTGCCTCTTGATCGCCAATGGGGCCATCACGGCCTCTGAGTTCGTCGGCATCAAAGCGGCTACCCTGGTGCTGCAAGGACGGCAGGATGGGGGACCGGCCGCGCTGCTGCCGATCGTGGTGGTGATTCTCTGCGCCGTGGGTCTGTGGTGGCTGGTAACCAGGAGCGCGCGCGGCCCGGTCGAGCGGGTCCTGCTGGCGATGACCCTGGTCTTCCTGGCCTATATTCCGGCGGCCCTGACCTCGCAGCACGACTGGGGTCGCCTTCTGCGCCATATCGTCACGCCGTCGCTGGGCGATGTTCATAGCCCCGGCATGCTTGCCTTCTTGATCGCCCTGGTCGGCACCACCATCAGCCCCTACATGCAGTTCTACGTGCAGTCATCGGTGGTGGAGAAGGGCGTCACTATCCGCGATTACCGCTACACGCGGGTGGAGGTGATTGTCGGCTCTCTCTTTGCCATCCTTATTGCCATGTTCATCATCATCGCTACCTCGGCCGCCCTGTACGGGCACGGCAACTACAACAACGTCGCCGACGCCGGAGTATTCGCCACGGCTCTGCGAGGCATTCTGGGCAGTTGGGCCGAGTTGCTCTTCGCGCTGGGCCTCTTCGGCGCCTCGCTGCTCGCCGCGGCCGTGCTGCCGCTCTCCACGGCCTTCGCCATTTGCGAGGTCTTTGGCTTCGAGAGCGGGGTCGACAAGAGTTTCGGCGAGGCGCCCATCTTCAATGGCCTGTTCACGGGGTTGATCGCCGGCGGGGCTCTGGTGGCGCTGGTGTTGCCCCCGGATGTGCTGGTCAATGTGTTGGTCGACACACAGGCTATCAACGGCGTCATCCTGACCGTGGTGTTGCTCTTCATCCTGCGCCTGGTCAACAACCGGCGGCTGATGGGCGACTATACCAACGGCCCCGTCTTCAATGCCGTGGCCTTCGCCAGCGTCGGCGTGCTCGTCGTGCTGACGGCGCTGCTGATCCCCGGTGCGTTATTCAACATCGGCCCGGCCGCCGGCTGAATGCAGGCGGGTTCGCTTCCGCTGCGACATATCCATCCTGGCCTAGTCAATTAGGAGCGGACGGGACCGGCGACTGAAGTCGCCTGGCAGGGATGCGCCGGCTAAAGCCGGAAAAGGTTGCATCAAAGGCACTTTAGTGCCCGTATCCTGCCATGACACTTTAGTGTCAGGTCTCGGGTACCTATGCAAGCACTCCAACATCTGTCCGGAGGCAGCATCAGCCCTGGAGTTGACGCGCAATCTGGGCGGCGTGGACCGCATCGTGCGCTGCCATGTGCGCGATGTGTCCGCTGATGGTGATCCGGCCCTGCTCCTCGTGGCGGCCGGTACGCTCCCAGCCTTGGGGGGACAGCGCCTCCAGCACCGCCACGTGACGGGCGCGCAGCTCCCGGAATGCCCTCAGCGCGCCTTGTAGATCCGCCTCCGCGTACCGGCGCTCCAGCGCCCATTGCTCCTGGTCGTAGGCGGCCAGAAAGGGGTCCTCGGCCTCGCTCATGGCCTGCGTGCGCTCCAGGGCGCGCTCTTCGGCATCGCGCAGGTGGCACATCACCTCGACGACCGACCAGTCTTCGTCCCCGCCCCGCGCGTTTCTCGCCTGCTCCGGCGAGCAGTCACGCAGCAAGCCCGCCAGCACCTCCGGGCCGGCGCGCAGCGCGTCTATCAGGTCTTTCGCGGTGTCGTACATATGTCCTCTCCCTGCCCATGGTGCTACATTGCTTCTCGCGCTCCAGTTGTCTGGCTGTCGCTTTCAGCGGCCGGTAGACTTCCGGCCGCCGGGTATTTTCGATCATATACTACAGTGAGGAAAGTAAATGTGCAGGAACCTCGCAGCTCAAGACGTGTATAGATGAGGAGGGAGTAGATGCCTTCTCCGTTTCCGGGTATGGACCCCTATCTGGAACGAACCGACCGCTGGAGCGGTGTACATGCCCGTATGATCGCGGTGATCGGCGAGTTCTTGACACAGCAGGTCGCGCCGCGCTTCTTCGTGGATAGCGAGGACAACGTCTACATCTTGGGCCTCGACGATCCGGCACGCTCCGTGGTACGTCCCGATCTATACGTAGAGAACAATGGCTAAGTCAAAGACGCAAACCGCAAAACACGAAGAGAAGGGCCACGACGGCACCGTTGCCGTGAACCGTCGCGCCTCCTATGACTACTTCATCGAGGATCGCTATGAGGCGGGTTTGGCCCTGACCGGCACCGAGGTCAAGTCGTTGCGGGCCGGGCACGCCAACTTGCGCGAGGCGTACGTGCGCATCCAAGGGGGAGAAGCCTGGCTCTGGAACGCGCATATCTCGCCGTACGAGCAGGGCAATCGCTACAATCATGAGCCGACGCGCAACCGCAAGCTCTTGCTGCACGCCAAGGAGATTCGCGAGCTGGCCGGCGTCGTGAAGCGCGAAGGCTACACCCTGGTGCCGCTGCGCGTCTACTTCAAGAATAATCGAGCCAAGGTTGAGGTGGCGGTGGCGCGGGGCAAAAAGGCCTACGACAAGCGCGATGTCATGGCCGAGCGCGATGCCCGGCGCGAGATCGAGCGGGCCCTGGCCGAGCGGCGCAAGGGATAGCGTCATCCCTCCCACCGGCCAGCGCCCGCCAGCCCTTTGCGCTCCCTGGCATGCGACGTGCAAGCGTTATCCACCGTGCATCCGTTTGGGCTATTTACCGCCAGCCGGATGAACCCTACAGTTGAAGGCGAGCACGACAAACAGAAAGACGGATTCCCTGCGTTGACGACGAATGCCTTTCGCCGGCTGCGTCCCCTCATCGCCGTACTGGCCCTGACCGCCTCCACCCTGACATCGTTTCTGAGCGTACCGCGCGTTGCCGCGCACGGCGGAGCGCATCGACAGCCCGCCGCATCGCCCACTATTCCCTTGCCGCGCGCGGTCACGCCCGTGCCCGGCTGGCTCCATACCGACGGGACGCGCATCGTGGACGCGCAGGGGCGCTCCGTGAAGCTCATAGCGATCAACTGGTACGGTGCGGAGAGCACCGACTTTGTCCCCGGCGGCCTGGATCGACGGCCCTACATGGATATCCTGCTCACCATCAAGGCGCTCGGCTTTAGCGCCGTACGCCTGCCGTTCTCCAATGAGTTGGTCGAGCGCAACCCGCGCGTGGCTGCCCACCTCGACGCCAACCCGGCCCTACGCGGCCGCCACGCCCTGGATATCCTGGATGCTATTATTGCCGGTGCGCGCAAGGCGGGGCTGATGGTCATCCTCGACAACCATCGCTCCGAGGCCGGCTGGAGCGCCTACGGTAACGGCCTCTGGTACACGCCGCGCTATCCCGAGACCGCCTGGCTGCGCGACTGGGTCATGCTGGCAGGACGCTATGCCAACAATCCAGCGGTGATCGGCGTTGATCTGCGCAACGAGCCGCATTCCAACGGTCCGGGCCTGGAGTTCCTGTCGCTGGGCTACCTGCGGCAGGGCGCCACCTGGGGCCCCTACCATGGGCTGGACAACCCCGCCAGCGACTGGCGACTGGCGGCACAGCGCGCCGGCGATGCCGTGCTGCGCGCCAATCCTCACCTGCTGATCTTCGTGGAAGGGACCGAGATCTATCCCAACCCGAATGGGACGCCCGACATCTACTGGTGGGGCGGCAACCTGCGCGGCGCCATCAACTACCCCGTACGCCTCTCTCTGCCGCACCGTCTGGTCTACTCGGCCCACGAGTACGGCCCCAGCATGCACGGCCAGCGCTGGTTCACCCCTCACATGAGCGAGCAGGATTGGCAGCAGCAGTTCGAGCGCCATTGGGGCTTCTTGCTCGCGCGCCACGGACCGGACGCCGCCCCGATCTGGATCGGCGAGTTCGGCACCTCCGCCGGCACGCTGCGCTCGATCAGCGATACGCGTCCGGCTTCTCAGGGCCAGTGGTTCCATGCCCTGGTGCACTACCTGCAGCGCACCGGCACCGGCTGGGCCTACTGGGCCATCAACGGCACCACCAGCACCGGTTCCAGCGGCCGGCGCTTCGGCCTGCCCGACTCCTTTGGCCTGCTCACACCCGACTGGCGCCGCCTCTCGTTCCCGCCTCTGATGCAGGCACTGCGCTCGATACAGTCCTGATGGCCGACGGGACGGCCTGAGGCTGAAGCCTCATGGCAGGTACCGGACCATGAATGGTCCCCGGTGGCCCTGACGGGCCAGGCCCTCGTGCGAGCTTTGCTGACGGGCAGTCATCGGCCGCGCGCGGTTGACCTGAGGCGGGCTGCGCGCCATACTTCAGGGTGAAGATACCCGTCAGGGTATCGTGCCCGTAAGGGGGAGACACCGATGAGACCATGCCCTAGCTGCGGCCAGAGCGTCGCCTCCGACACCGACCGCTTCTGTCCAAACTGCGGCGCCCAATTGCCGGCCGCCGCGCCGGCCAACGCCGGGCCGGCTCCGGCGCATTCAGCCTCGACAACCACAACCACGCAGACCGCACCCACCTATACCACACCGGCCTACCTCAGTGGCAGTGTGGGGGCGGGGGATGTGCCCACCCTGTACCAGGGGCAGGCCCGCGGCCGCGCCTCGGGCAAATCGCCCGGCATCTTCAGCACCGTCATGGCCATGGACGCGCGCAACCTGTTGATCATGGCGGCCGTGATCGTGGTGGCCATCATCGCCCTGGTGCTGATCTTCAAGATCGTCTCCTGGTTCCTGAGCCTGTGGTGGCTGTGGCTGATCATCATCGCCGCGGCTGCCTACGCCGGCCGCCGTCGTCGCCGCCGCTTCTGGTAGATCAAAAGGCATCCGATCTCCAGTAGACCCAGTCCTGTGGCGGGAAGAGGCAGCTCAGGGCGGCGCGAGCCGCCTCGGGCAGGGCCTCTAGGTGCGTCGCTGTATCCGGTGCTCCCAGCAGCAGGGACAGGAAGGCCTCTTCGGACACCAGCAACGGATCGTCGCGTCGCGGACGCTCGACCGTGAGATCGGTGCCCGCGAGGCGCAGCACGGCTCCGCCGCGCAGCGGGCCGATGCGCAAGGCCAGGGGCGCAACCGGCCCGATGTCGCGCAGGCGCGCCGCCAACAACGGGCATAGCGCCACAAGCAATTGCATTGGATCGACGATACGCAGCATCAGGTCATCGCGCATGGACACCAGGGCGTGATCCCCGAGCACGGCGTACACGCGTTGCAAGTAGTCGGCCGGGAGCGTGGCCCGTAGCGTCTCCGCCTTGTGGTGGGTGGCCACGGCCGTCAGGAGCGGTATCCATGCCTCCTCGGCCCAGGGTGCCAGCAACAGCTCCAGCACCTCCGCCGTTCCTTTGCGCGGTTGCGCCCAGGCGAAGCCCACGACCTCTCCGTCGCACGTGGCCACGAACGCCGTCGCGCCTTGCAGGTCCAGTACGGTCAGGCGCTCGCGCCAGAGGCCTTGATCGCGCACCACCGTTCCGGTGCGCCCCGCGTTGGCGCTCTCGTGAAGGGCGGCAACGGCGTCAAGATCCTGGCTCTCGAATGGGCGCACGCGGATCGGCTCCTTGCTGGCGCCCGCCGCTGCGATCAGGGCTTGCGGCGGGATCTCCACCACCGGCTCGGGCATGACGTGCCAGCCTCGACGGGCAAACAGCGTATGGCGGGCCGAGAAGAGCGGCGACAGCACCATCCCTTCGAGGAACATGGCCACCAGGCATTCGCCGAGCAGCGAGCTGGCCAGGCCCTGGCGCCAGCGGCGCGCGTCGGTGCGCAGGTTGCCGACGCCGCCGGCCAACACGCCGGCCGTGCCGATGCGCAGGGTGCGCCGATAGATGCGCGCGCAGGCGACGATGCGCCCGCCCGTCCAGGCCAGACGTATCAGGGAGGGATCGAAAGCCGGATCGGCGACCAGCATCGCATGCACCTGCTCAGGCGGTTGTCTGGACGTGGCAAGAAGCATGCACATCTCGTCGAGGTCCGAGGTTCGGGCCGGGCGGAATAGCATCTGTGGCGTAACTCCCTGGTTATTCTCCGTGCGCCCATGTGATAATGCCGGTACGGCACCTGCGCGATGGACCCCTAAATGATACAGAACAAGTCTCCTTCGATTGATGGCCGGCCGCCGGATATCGGCACCCTGGTGCAAGACCTGCTGGGCGTCGACCTCGGGCAGTTGCGCCTGCTGCCCGAGCGCGTGGTTGCCGATGCTGCCGGCCTCGTGGCGCGCCATGCCGGGCCATCGGCGGCGCTTGCCCTGCTCGATGCCCTGCAGGAGGGCGAGGAGAGCTTGACCCTGGCGGACGAGCGGACCCGCCTGTTGCTGGAGGCCGGCCGCCATGAGGAGGCGGTGGCCAACGCTCGGGTGCGCCGGGAGCGCAAGGATTCGCTGCTGGCGCAGTCCGAATTGGCGCGGGCTCTGCTCAACGCCCGCGCCGTCGACGAGGCGGTCGCGCTCGCCGCGGGCATGGTGAGTCAGGCGCCCGAGGCGCTGCGGTCCCTTTACGTCGCCGGGCTGGTCGCCCTGGCGCGCCATCGCATCGACGAGGCGCGCGCCTGCTTCGAGAAGGTGCTGGAGCTGTACAACAGCCCGCTCGGGTTGCGCGGACTGGCGCGCATTGCCCAGGTCCAGGGCGACGCCGCGACGGCGCTGGACCTGGCGGAACAGGCGCTGGACCAGTACCCCGAGGCGCCGCCCGATCTCGTGCGCGAGCTCCTCTTCTACGCCGACCGCTTGCCCGACAGCGATGCCGCCGCGCGAGCACGGCGCCGTGCCGAGGCCGCGCTGTCGGCGCTGGACGAGGCGGTTCGTGGCCGCGTGGCGGCCGCGCTGGACCGGGCGCGCGAGCGGGCCGCAGGCCGCTCCCGGCCGCACGAGGAACTGCCCGACGAGCCGGCGGAAGTGGGGCCGGTGGCGGCTCTACCGGCCGCTCCGCCGCCGGAGCCGGATCTGGCCGGCCAGTTGCAGGGCGTGCTGCGCGAAGTCTTCGGCTACCGGGAGTTTCGTGCCGGCCAGTTGGAGGTGATAGCCTCGGTGTTGAGCGGGCATGATACGCTGGCTGTGATGCCGACCGGAGCCGGCAAGTCGCTCTGTTACCAGCTTCCCGCGGTCCTCTCCGATGGCGCCACCCTGGTCGTCTCCCCGCTGATCGCCTTGATGAAAGATCAGGTCGAGTCGCTGCCGCCGTCGCTGGCCACGCAGGCGACGCTGGTCAATAGCTCGCTGGAGAGCGCCGAGCTGTTGTTGCGGCTGGGCGCCATCGCCGCCGGATACAGCCGGCTGATCTACGCCGCGCCCGAACGGCTGCGCCAGCGCCCCTTTATCCATGCCCTGGCGCGGGCGGGCATCCGCCTGGTGGTGATCGACGAGGCGCACTGTCTGAGTATGTGGGGTCATGACTTTCGTCCCGACTACCTGCACATCCGCGATGCCCTGGGCGACCTGGGCAATCCGCGCGTCCTGGCCATGACGGCGACGGCCACGCCGGAGATGATGGCGGAGATCGGGCAGCAACTGGGACGCGAGCTGCAGGTCGTCAACACCGGCGTCTTGCGCGACAACCTGTTCCTGATCGCGCGGCGGGCCGAGAATGACGATCACAAGCTGCGGCTGCTCTTACCGTTTGTGCAGCGCCGGCGCGGTTCGGGCATCATCTACGTCAATAGTCGCGAGTCGGCCGAGAAGCTGGAGCGACAGTTGCGCCGGTCGGGGATCAACGCTCGGGCCTATCACGCCGGCATGGGACCGGCGGAGCGGACGACGCTGCAGGATCGCTTTATGAGCGGCCAGGTGCAGGTGATGGTGGCCACCGTGGCCTTCGGGATGGGCGTGGACAAACCGGACGTGCGTTTCATCGTGCATTACCACCCCGCGCGGTCCCTGGAGTCGTACACGCAGGAGTCGGGCCGGGCCGGCCGCGACGGCCAGCCCGCGACCTGCCTGGTGTTGCACAGTAGCGCCGACCGGTCGAACCTGACGCGCTGGAGCAACGAGGCGGCCGTGGAGATCGAGGTGCTGCGCGCCGTGTACCGCGTGTTGCGCGGCCTGACGCGCGGGGGGCAGGAACTGGTCGACGAGGGCGCGCTGCGCGAGCGGCTGGAGGACGACGGTTTCGCGGAGGTCGATCTGCGCGTGGCCATCAGCTTGCTGGAGAGCGCGGCGCTGCTGCGTCGCGGCCCGGATGTGCCGCGCGGCGCCACCGTGACGCTGCGCGCCGACGCCGCGGCCCATGCCGACGATGATCTCTGGGCGCCCTTCGTGCGGGCGGCGCGTCTGGAGGTGGAGAGGTCCGCGCCGGTCGACCTGCAAGATGTCGCGCGGCGTCTCGCTACGCTGCCCGGACACGCGGCGCTGAACGCGGTGGCGCTGGAGGATCATCTGCTGGACTGGCAGGATGAGCAACGCCTCACCTATCGCGGCATCGGTCGCGATATGCTGATCGAAATGCTGCCCCCGCCGGCCGACGCGGCCGAGCGCATGGCCTCGATCTTAGACGCCCTGGGCCGTCGCAACCGCCGTCGCCTGCGCTCGTTGCTGGCCTATCTGGATACGCAGCGGTGCCGCCATGCCTTCATCGGGCGCCACTTTGGCCAGCACAGTCCCGACCGCTGCGAGCGCTGCGACAATTGCAGGCCGGTCGAGTTGGAAGAGATGCGGCCGGCTCACGGGCAGAAGATCGATGATCCCGGCGAGGCCGCGCTCCGCCTGGTCGGCCAGATGCCGTGGACCCTGGGCAGGACCGGCGTGATCGAGGTACTGAAGGGAGTGGCTGTGCGACGCCTGTACGCCGGCCGCACGGAACTGTATGGGTCTCTTGCCCACCTCTCCAAGGCCGCCATCGAACGCGCCGTCGACCGTCTGATCGAGGAGGGCGACCTTGTCGCCGAGGTCCACGACGGCTACCGCCTGCTGGGGCCCGCCGCCCCGACAGCGGAGGCCGGCCCGCACGGCGACTGAGCCGCGACATCTGCTGTCCGAAGGTCCGATCGCTAGAGCGCCTGGTTCCGGTGCATGACGCGATAAAATATATCGGCCAGGGCCGCGTATCCCCGCGTGTTGAGATGTTCGCCGTCCTGGCAGACGCGGTCGGCGCGGCCCCATAGACGGGTCGTGTACGGATAAATGTCCACCAGCACCCCGCCGTGGGCCGCTGTTGACCGGGCAATAACCCGGTTGTAGGCGAGGCCCCGCTTTACAAAGTGGGGCTGGCCCCGATACGAAGGGACGAACCGCAGGTCGGGTTCATTGGCCACGAATGTTTGAATGTGCGCGTGCTGCAGGGACGAGAGCAACCGGTTGAGGCTGTCGCGGTAGTGCGGGACCTGGGTGCCATCGCCCACGTCATTGTCCGCCAGCCACACAGTCACGAAGCGCGGATGAGCGGCGAGGGCGCGCGGCAGTTCGACGGCAATGGCCTTATCCAGGACGATGCCTGGCACGCCAAGATTGAGGTAATGGGCGCCGGCGGGGAGGTGTCGCGCGAGGACGGCGACGAAGTTGTCGGTCTCTTTGTCGGTGGCGCAGGTGCCGTCGCTCCAGGAATCGCCGAGAGCGACATAGGTTGCGGTCCTCACCGCCGTCCGAGTAAACGGCCACCGGCTACCCGTGAAAGCCAGGCTTTGTAGGACCAGGACAAGCAGCACAAACCCGAGGATGTGGTACCATTTACGCGGATCGACTGTCGGAATGACCGCCACAGTATGAGCCTCTGCTTTCGTCTACGTCGCGTCGCTGTCGTGGCCGCCGCGGTTCTGGTGGCTCTCCCTCCGCTCAGCCCACACCCACCGGTTCGGAGCAGCCACGTCACGCATACAACCTACGCGCCGCGCATCGCGGTTGTCGGTGATAGTGTCGCCTTCGGCGCATATGATACCACGCGAGGTGGGTGGGTAACGCGCCTGCAGGGACTGCTGGACGCCGCGTACCCAAAGGCCCATCTGCGCATCCTCAACGCCGCCGGCAATGGCGGCAACTTCGGCAATCTCGCGGGCGCTCTACGGTGGGTGCAGCGGCAGGCCCGGCCGGAGATCGTCATCATCGCCTATGGCCTGAACGATTTCGACGAGCATATCTCGCGGGACACGATAGCCGCGCACCTGCGCGACGCGATCAGAGCGCTGCGTCACTGGAAGCCGGCGCCAGCGGTCATCCTGATGGGCATGCCGCCAATCACGGCCCTGTCGCCGCAAGGCCTGCGCGCGGAACGGGCATACACCGATGTGATTCGGCGCATCGCGGCCGCCGAGCACGCCGGTTACCTTGATGAGTTCGACCTATGGCTAGCCCTGGGGCCGACCTTCCTGCACACGTTGCGACACGACACGGAGCACCCCAACCCGTTCGGATACAGCTTCACCGCGGCCACCGTGGCGGCGTATCTTGAGGGGGCCTACCTGGATGCCCATGGCAATATCGATCCTCCCGAAGATCCGCCGACGTGTGCACCCGAGGTCTGCGGTTCCTGACGCGCCGTCCCGGCGGGGCGGGCGTCGGGTTTGATCGGCCAGGGCAAAGCGCGTTATGCTGTGGCAGTCACTCGATGGTCCGTGCCCACGGCGACCTCTAGCTCCAGATGAGATCGAAATAGCCCTGATTTGGCTTGCTCGTCGTGTCACCGTAGGCCACGAAACGCATGGTGCCGTTAAACTGGGCCCAGTCGACGTTCGCTTACTGAAGCAGGTCCGACACTCTCCCGCAGTAAACTATGTATGTTGCATCGTAACTAGCGCCCTGATTTACCCAGTTACCAGCACCATTCTGAATCTGAATCGCAATAAGAACGATCTCGTCGCTGCTGTTCCCAAGCGGCCGGGCCACCATATCTGAAAATAACTCGGCTTACAGGGCGCTGGCGTGATACGTCCTAATGTCTCGCTCGGCCAGGGCGCGCTCGATTGCGTCGGCCTCGGGTATGCCGTCGAGGTTGACACCGTGGCTGACGCCCAGGAGTTCGACGCCCATAGGCTTCTCATCCTCACCGTAGTCGATGCGCCGCTCATAGTCCAGACTGTGGCCGAAAGCGTAGGGCACATCGCGGAGATAGATGTACACGGCGTCCACGGTGTGGTCGTGTGTGATTCTCATATGAAGCCTCCCCAGCTAACTGTTCTCCATGACGGTCACGATAAAAGGAGGGGATGACCCAGGCACCACAACCACACGGATGGTGCGACCCTTGGGGCGACCGAAGAAGATTGTATAGCCCGTCGCGCGGCTGACATCGGTTCGAAACGGCCGAGCCAGCGCGCGTTCTACTTCTGCCTCTGAAATACCGTACTCGTCCATCCTGTCCCGCGCATGCTGCGAATAGATGGGACGCATCACCGCTCCACATCAAAGGACTATTGGCAGCAATCGTACCACACTTTGGATACGCCGGTCTAGTTGTGCACTCCAATAGCCCTTTTCGCATGCCCCGTACCTACATCATGCCTCATGGCTCATCAAAACGCTGTGACGGCCGCACGACGTCCCGCGCGGGGAGGGCACGTCCTAAACCGTGGCACGCGGTACCACGGTCTATTATCGCAACGGGTTGGTGGTGGGGGAGTGGAGCCGGAGACACCGCCGCGTGTGGCAGGACACGAAGAAGCGCCACAGCCGAAGCCATGGCGCTTGGGTGGCTGTGTCCGCGAACTCGCGACCACGGTACGCTTGCACCTGGCCAGCACCCACCCCGGCCAAGCGCCCTGAAGCCTGCTGGCCTCCCTCTCTCCAGCCCATTAGTAAATCAGGCTACGCGCCGCTTTGAGACACGGACGCGGCTACCTGTAGGGCTGTTTCCTCTAGCCGTGGCGCGCCGGCGACTGCCGCCATACCGTCGACAACTCGTTGCGTCGCCGATGCCCACCCGTGCTGGGGTGCCGGCCACGAGGTTCCGCCGCGCTCAAGCACCTCCCCGATGGCAGCCGGCAAATCCTCGAC
>Ga0070740_10005169_pt1 | contig 12278 bp, 15 predicted proteins | sample Coa_R2_FD_67286 | JGI IMG/M metagenome (GOLD analysis project Ga0070740, IMG submission 67286) | Surface soil microbial communities from Centralia Pennsylvania, which are recovering from an underground coalmine fire - Coalmine... | ecosystem: Environmental > Terrestrial > Soil > Unclassified ...
GCAACCAACTATATCAATGTCAGAAAAAATAATTCAATCAAAACATCTAGATAAAAACCGCAATCATCTCTTTATCTGAACTGTGCGTTTGTCTGCCCGTTTTTTTATTAATCAAACATTCCTGCAATGATGGATCATAACTGAAATGTTTTTGATTAATGGGCAAATCTCGATATATTTCGAGCCAGATTGGAAATGCTGTTTTGAGAGGGAACATATGTGCGCCTATTGGCTGATTATCATCCCGACCTATATAAATTACGGTTGTTAAATCTGGCGTACTGCCGGCAAACCAGCATGTGCGAAAGTCATTGGTGGTACCCGTTTTGCTGATCGCATCTGATTCTATCCATTCTTGTTTTGTTGTCTCTTGAACGCGCTTTAATGATAGCTCTAATACTTTCGTAACTTGTCCACAGTCAACCGAACTGATAACTCTTTCGGTGCATGGGGCAGATCGCCATATTTTGGAACCCCATCGATCCTTGATCCACTGAATAAAGTGTGGTTGTGCATACACACCATCATTGGCAAAAATATTAAACGTACCCGCAACTTCTTTGAGTGTTGCATCTACGCAGCCCAGTGCCAAAGAAGGATATGGCAATAATAACCCTTGCAAATGACAGCGTTTTGCTAGATCAATTATTGGCTGAGCACCCACTTGCATAAATGTTTTTATTGCGATGATATTATTCGATGTTGAAAGCGCCCAGGCTAAGGTCATTTCGCCTTCAAATTGATCAAAAGCATTGTTAGGGCTCCAAACACCATTTGATTGTTTTAATTCAATCGGCTCGTCAATATCAGTATCGGTAAAATGCATCCCTGCTTTAATTGCTGCAGCATACACGAGCGGTTTGAATGTAGAACCCATTTGACGCCGCGCTTGTGTTGCCCGATTAAATTTTGATTTGGCAAAATTATAGCCGCCGATAAGCGCCTTAATCTCTCCCGTTTTTGTATCCAGAGACATTAATGCACCATCAATGCCAGCTAATGGACCACTGCGCAATTGTTTAAATTGGCGTGCAAATGCACGCTGGGCTTTTTCCTGTAATGCGCGATTGAGTGTTGTTTGAATAATCAATCCACCATTATATAATGCAGTTTTACCAACTTGCTCTTCTAAAAATATGCGTATCATTTCTTTCATATGCGGCGCAAATGGCTCATCTTGATCTTTCACCTTTACCGGTAATGATTTTGCCAACTCATATTCTTCTTGCGTGATAATGTTGAGTTTGCGCATAGAGTGAAGTATCACATCACGTCTTTTTTCTGCCGATAACGGATTAATGATAGGACAATAGCGACTTGGCGAGCGCATAATTGCTGCCAATACTGCAGCTTCATCGAGAGAAATATCGGCTGCTTTTTTTCCCCAGAACCGCTGGCATGCTGCTTCAACACCATATATACCGCAACCAAAGCACACATGATTAAGATACGTTTCTAAAATCTGTTCTTTGGTAAATTGCGCTTCAACCATAATTGCTACCAGTTGCTCTTTAATTTTGCGGCTGAACGTTTTTTTTGCATCAAAATAAAGCAATCTAACTAACTGTTGCGTAATAGTTGAAGCACCTTGCACTTTGCGCCCATGATAAAGGTTAACTAATGCTGAGCGAATAATTCCTTTCCATGAGATCCCTGCATGTTCAAAAAAACGCCAATCTTCAGCAGCAATGAATGCTTGAATGAGATGTTTAGGCATTTTCTCTAACGGAATTGGTTCCCGTCTATCTAATTGAAAACGAGTCCATTCATGACCTTCATCATCTAATACAATAGATGGTTGCCCTGCTTGATAATATTCAAGTACCGAGAAATCAATACACTTATTATGGGTAATAAACCAGATACCGCCCAAAATCGTTGAAGCGATAAGTACACAGACAATAAAAAAACGATATAAGATTGTAGACATTGCTGGTTGTTATTCATGTTTGATTGCGATATTACCAGTTAGTGTATCATTATCCCATAAAAAAAGGAGCCTTTTAAGGCTCCCTTTACATCTTTTTGTTTAATGCATGTTTATTCTGAAGGCACAATCTCTGAAGCTTGCACGGCTGCATCTGCATGATGTTCTTCTATCTTTTTACCGGTGACCGGCCACGAATCCATATCTTTCAAGTAAGGGCATTTTTCTAAAGCATCTTTATGCGCATTCAAAAATGGGCAACCTTTTTTTTCATTTCTTGCTGAGTCAGCACAGTCGCAACCACATGATTCGGTACAGTTATTGCACTTGCATGCATCGCCGCAATTACATTCAGGACAATTGCAGGAAGTTACTGCTTCATTGCCAACAATTTTATTATATAAGGCTTTTATTGCTGAGCCGGCTTCGCACAGTTTGCATCTGAAGACTGTGGGATTTGCCCAATATAAACATGCAATAAGCAGCATAGCTGATCCAGGAATGATCATATAATCTGGAATTGTTATAGTCGCAGGATTAATAGATGAAGCTAATGAAATTTTCTCGCCCGGAAAACCTTCAAAAGTTTCTTCGCGTGCTTTAGAATGTTTTTCTTTTATCCCTGCAATAACCGGTTGCGCATAAGAAAAGAGCAATCCCGCGCATATTAGCCATGAAGTTAATCTGTTCTTCATACTTTTTCTCCTTAAATTTTGATAACTCACTCTGAGCGCGAGCCTACTTGAATCAGCTTGATTGTCAAGGTAGAATAACTGAACCAATTTCGCACTTTGCCAATTGAGGCCTAACCAAATAGAAATAGTGAGTGGCATGAAACGGCATATTAATACTGCATTTTTTTACGGACTAATTCTTCTTTTTTTATTTATTGATATCTGTTGCTTTGCCTTTTTAGAGCAACCATTAATAAATACATTACTTTGTTTTTATATTGTACTGCTTCTGCAATCGAATAGTTCGATCATACAGCTTACTGCGGCTGCATCTGGCCTTTTGCTTGAGTTCTTTGTTTTTTATGGTCGATTTATTCCCTCATTGGTTATCATCATACCACTAACCTTGATTGGGTTACTGATAAGAAAGATATGTTACCCAAATAAAAGCTTGCGCTATGGTCTTCTTACCGCCACCATAGTTGCTCAAACATATCTTGTTGAGCCTTATTTTTTCCATTCACAGAGGCTCATGACCTATACAATAATGAAGGTTTTTGCTAATATATTGGTAATGATCCCTTTTCCTTGAAATAATATGGTAAACAAGGCAATCGCTTATGAATTTATTCATAAGAGGAAAGTCCGGACTCCTAGCAAACAAGGTACCTTAAAAGAACGTAACAGGCTCAATTAAGGGGGGCGTAAGCCCATGGAAAGTGCCACAGAAAATAACCGCCATTATAGGAAACTATGGTGGTAAGGGTGAAAATGTGCGGTAAAAGCGCACAACTGATCAATAGCAATATTGGCAGGGGGTAAACCCTACCTGGAGCAAGACAAAGCAACATGTTCGGTTGTTTGTTCCGATTTAAACATGTGGGTATGTCGCATAGATAAATGGTTGCCACTTCATTATATGAAGAACAGAATCCGGCTTATTGAATACCATTGCTCTAATTTGAACGAATTTTTCGTTAAAGGGATCACTAAATTTTAATTACGGCTATGTATAAGAACTCATCTCAGTCTAAAAAATTTTTATCTCGATCATTATGGTTATTACCATTTTTGAGTTTTTTGCTCGGTTACCAAATGCTCGCATGGCTCTATGCGTCTGAAGCAATTGAAACTCCTCAAGTAATAGGCAAATCATTACAAGAAGCATTGCAAATTTTATCCAATAATAATCTAAATCCTCGATTGATTTCTCAAAAAGAAGAAGCAGATTTAGCACCCGGCACTGTTATTACTCAATCACCTTCAGCAAAAACAAAAATAAAACCAAATCAATCAGTCTATTTAGTTATCTCCTGCAAACCTGCGCAGCTTAAAACACCAAATTATTATACAAAATCATCAGAATCCATAGCTCAATCGGCAAAAAATAATAATATACGCACAAAAATCTATCCAATAGATTGCAATGCACCTTCCCAGAGTTGTGTTGGCCAATGGCCAGCTCCAGATAGTGAATTGCAAGAACGATCAATGATTATTTACACCTGCAATGGCAGCAAAAAACCGGTTATTCTACCGAGTTTTAAACAACGATCGGTACCTGAGGTTACTGAATTTTTAAATCAACATCAGATTCCTTTTTCACTCATACATCAAAAACAGCAATACCCAAATCATAGTTGCGACAGCCAATGCATGGTAATCGATCAACGTCCACTCGCTGGATCTCTCATAACGCTTGATTCACCTTTACATATACAATTACAGATTCATTAAACTCTTGCATTGATAAATACCTCTTTTCTAATCTCGGATATTGTCAATCTTAAAAGAGGATTATTATGAATAGAAATCATGCATTGTTGTATGTGGGCTTAGGTCTGCTAGCGGTAAATCATCTTTATGCAACTGAACCTAAGGCCCTGAGCACTGAATTTTTAAAAACATTCATGATTAATGTTCCAGAAAAAACAAAAGACGGTAAAACAATTGTGGTGGTTAAACCAGCTTCTAAGGCAATTGGTTCAATCGTATATACTTCCAAATTGAATGAAGAAGAATCTTATCAATCGATTGAATTACCTCCTTACTGGACCAATAGTTTGGTATTTAATGCAAAAGATACCGTATTGGCAGAAATACCAAATGAGCGCGGAACAAAAATGGAATATGTAATCGGTATTGTTTTGGGAAAAAATGAACCGAAAACTATCGGTAAAAAAACATCAGTTTTTTCAGATTACTATTTGATACAGCTAAAAAAAGACCCCACAAAGAGAGGCACTACTAGACTTGTAGAAGCTCATAGACTACATCGCTTGGATATATCTAAAATCAAATAAGAAAATGCACCAGACGCAATATATATGCCTGAAGAACAAAAATAATTATTCACTTTTTCCTAGACAGAATAAGCTCACTATACAGTGGGCTTATTTGTTATATTCAATAATCTTGAATTTAATCTGAAAACATTCTTAAAATTGATAACGATCTCATAATTCTATTAACTATTAAGGAAGTTATTTATGAAAATTACTAGAATCGTTGCATTATTAGTTGGATTACATGCGTCACTATTTGCTCAATATGAACGTTTTTATCCTCTTACTAAAGATCAATTGAAAAAAATTAATGTTACCTTACCTTCTAAAAAGTTTTTAGGAATGGGAACTCTCACACTTAAGAAAAAAACAGCTGCCGATGTTATTGGCGATAAAGAATTTTATTTTGAAACAAAAACACCTCAAGAAGGCGCTCTAGATCAGCTTCCAGAGTATTGGAAACAAGATGGCGATCTGAAGAAATATTCTGTAGTTCTTTTTCCTGTGGCTTTGAAAAAAGGCGTTGAGTACCGTTATGGCGTAATTGTTGGCCAAGAGACAGGTGTTGAATTCGATGCAACTGGCGTAAAGAAAACTAACAAATATTACATTATACAAAGCACCAAAATTGCCCGTTCACAAGATCTTCAAAGCTTTAACAGCGATCAGATTGCTTATTTTGATGAAGCCACATTTAATGCAATGAACACATCAAATAAGTAATTTAGAGCTTACATTCCTGATCAAGTGGTTTTGCCATTAATTCGGTAATCATTTTGATTACTGGTTTTTGCTCAAAAATAATTGCATAAATGCCAGAACAGATTGGTAGATCTAGGTTGTATTTATCCATTAATTGTTCAAGAGCTTGCAACGTATTAATACCTTCCGGAATAGTTCCAAACTCTTTTTTAAGGGTATCTAATGTTTCACCACGGCCTATGCGGCAACCGAGGGCATTATTTTTACTCAACGAGCCCATTGCAGTGAGCACTAAATCACCCAGACCAGAAAGACCATAAACAGTTTCTTTTTTCCCGCCCATTGTTTGAGAAAGAATTACCATTTCTTGTAAGCTGCGCGTAAATAAAAATGCTTTGGTATTGTCAGTAAACCCAGCACCTTCCAAAATGCCAATGCCTAATGCTATAACATTTTTTATGGCAGCACCAATTTGCACACCTATAATATCATCTGATGCATAAGGTCTGAAATAATCATTGACTACCAATTTCTGCACCTCATGTGCAATAGCGCAATCAGAAGCTGCTATCACTACTGCAGTCACTTGCTGTTTTACCACATCTTGTGCATAACTAGGCCCTGAAAACACTGCTTTGCGCGTTTCATACCCAAAAATATCATCAATAATTTCTGTTGGCAGTTGTAAGGTTTCTTGCTCAATACCTTTACTCAATATTACCCATATCTGATCAGGTGAATAACATTGTTTAGTTGAATTGATCACTGTGCGTAAAAATTTAACCGGTACTGCTTCAAAAACGAAATCGGCCCCACAGACTGCTTCATCAATATTAGAAGTTGCTCGTATGGTAGAAGGCAATTGAATGCCAGGAAGATATTTTTTGTTATATCCAGTTGAGATTATTGTTTGTGCAACTTCTGGCTCATAACACCAGAGTGTTACTTCATGCCCATTAGTGGCAAGTAATGTTGCAACTGCGGTGCCCCATGCTCCATCACCCAATACACATACCTTTTTTTTATCATTCATATCACGAACCAAAATTACGCTGACAATTATTATAACTGGTTAACGCAGCTTCCAAATGCTCAGTGGTTAACTCAGGCCACAAACAATCGAGAAAATAAAATTCACTATATGCTGCTTGATATAACAAAAAATTACTCAATCTTTTTACGTTGCCAGTACGAATGATTAAATCTGGCTCAGGAATATCTTTTGTCCACAAACATTCACGAAATAATTCTGGAGAAATTTCATCCTCAGAAATGATTCCTTCCATAACCTTGCGCACTAATGTTTTGATGCCGCCAACAATTTCTTGCCTCGCGCCATAGCAAAATAAAAAATTAAGATTCAACTTAGTCAAATGTGCTGTTTGTTGTTCAAGCAGTTGGCAGGTGCTCAGAACGCTCGCAGGAAATAATGAACGATCTCCTATAAAACGAATTCTGATTCCTTGTTTTAAAAATTCTTCAAGACTTTGCTGCGCACCATCTATAATCAAATTAAATAAAAATTCTTTTTCTTGTTCTGATCGATTAAAATTTTCAATCGAGAATGTATATAATGAAAGATAAGGAATGTTTCGATCAAGACAAAATTGAGCAACACGCTTTACTGCTTCAACACCTTCACGATGTCCCTGGTATGATCGCCATCCTTTTTGTTTGGCCCATCTTCGATTACCATCCATAATGCATGCCAAATGTTTCATCATAGCGTTCCCTATCTCTGATTTGCATGTGCCGGAATAATATACGTGAACAATGTTGATATCATTTGTTTATGATGATTTCTTGTATATGAAATTGCGTGATAAGCAACCGCCATACTTGTTGCAATTAACATTCGCTCTATAGCCACTACCGGGATTAAGCTAAGCCATTGTTGAGCAGTCATGGGCACTGAATATAACCAAAGAACAGACCCAACCGCATGCGCTATAAAAGTGCTAGAAATGGCATGCATAAATACTGTTTTACGGGAAACAAAATAGAGCGCTATGGGAATAAGCCAATATAAAGAATATACAAATGCCTGACCACCAATAGGATGCACCATGAAAGCAATCATGCAAACTGCGGGGAGTATTAATCGTATTAGCTTACTCTCAGATGCCCAATAAGCTGATGCGCAAAGACCTGGGATATGGTATGCTAAATAACTGAGAGCAAATGATCCATTAACTAAAGTATGAAAACTCAAACGAAGGCAAAATACTGCTACAGTACCAAATAGTCCGGTAAAGGCCCCGATAAGCGGTATAGCTACTGAAGTTCCTGAAAAGAAAGCCATAACTGATCCGACTATAAAACTTATTTTTACGAGCGAAGCGAATTTTATCCCGGCATAACCAATGCCTGCACCAATAACATTCTTGCTCAATTTGTTTGGTAATGACATATTACAACCTTTCAGGGGAATAGCGCTATGTTAACAGTATTGCGCAAAATCTTTTACCTAATTTATTGGCCATTATCGCGCAAACAGTAATGCATGAAATTTAAGTATAAAATTAATCTATAAAACTACTACAAACACACGTAATAGCAAGACCTATAGAAAGATCACGAGGAAATAAAATATGAATTATCAAGCAATAATATTTGATATGGATGGCACGATCATTGAAACCGAACATATTTGGAAATTTGCCCGCAATAGCCTTGTTACCTCCCGCGGTATTCCTTTAACGCCAGAATTTGAACAAACCTTGGCTGAACGTTTGGCGGGCACCGCGATCCATGAAAGTTGCGCCATTATCAAAGAATTGGCCAAATTGCCGGATTCAGTTGAAGATTTGGTCAAAGAAAAAAACCAAATAGCTAATGCTATTTACGAAGATGGTGTTCGTTTTATTGAAGGCTTTTTACCGTTTCATGCAGAGGCAAAGGCCTTAAATCTTGAACTTGGTGTGGCGACTAATGCAACGGATCAAACCATCGCAGTAACTAATAAAAAGCTTAATCTTACACATCTTTTTGGAACCCATGTGTATGGCATTTCAAAAGTAAATAATAAAGGCAAACCAAATCCTGCTATATATCTGCATGCGGCAGCACAATTAGGAATTGAGCCTGATAAATGTATTGCAATTGAAGACTCAGCCAATGGAATTAAAGCGGCAAAGGCGGCTGGTATGCTTTGCATTGGCATTAATACTTCCGGCAATCCTGCACAACTAACAGAAGCTGATCTTATCATTAACGGCTATGATGAGATTGATTTAAATTTGTTAATAAAAAATGGCTCCTGTCCAAGAGTAGATTAACTATCTTTTAAAAATCTTTAGTATAAATCCTCTCTTTGTTATTCTTATTACTATAAGAAATGCCAAATAGGGGATTTGGGATGATTAACATAGCAATTATTTTATTGCCCTTAGGATTACTGAGTATCGCCTTGATCACCCATTTTACTTTTTCAATCAATAACGCTGAACAAGATACAACAACTATTATTGCATTACATCCGCGCACTACCATCTTTCTTTTTGATCTGCATGGCGTAGTGTTCAAGCCAGATTATAAACGAATGATACGTATTTTTTGGCAAAGTAAGCACAAAATCTTAATAATAAAGCATGCCTTAAATCCAAAAATTCTTTATAAAATTCATCAGCTATCAAGAAAAAAAGCAGTGGCTGAAGAGTATTTTGTGCATTTATCAACGTATAGCCCACAACTTAAACAGGCAATGCCCCTTTTTATGGAAATGGCCAATGCACAAAAACCAGTGGATCCCATTATTTCTTTAGTTAAAACCTTAAAACAATCTGGCTATTCGCTCCATGTATTATCTAATATTGGAGAACAGTTTTTTGCCCACCTAAAAGATAATTTTGATTCATTATTTAAAGAATTCGATCAAATAAAAGTAACCACCGCTGCCGAACACTATCTGGGCAAGCCTCATCCGCAGATATTCTACAACTACTTACAACAATGCAATCCATCTCAAAAGCAGGTCGTTTTTATTGATAATAAACATGCCAATATTAAAGCAGCACAAGAATTAGGCATTATCGGTCTGCATTTTACCAATGCGAATCGATTAAAAAAGCAGTTGGAACAGCTGCATCTTGTGCTATAATATCCCTTCTATAGTAACCATCTTTTAGAGGGGATATCATGAGAAAATTAATAGCAATTACCATGCTCATTTTGATAAGCATTTCATCTCAAGTATTACCAATCTCACGATCGAACAAAGTAATACTTTCAGGTGCTGTAGCAATTATTACTGCTGGGCTTCAGGCAAAATGCTATCTTTCATTTTATAATCATTTCAAAGGATCAAAGACTTCAACGTCATATGGTAATTTTCTAAACACTATTTTTATAACGGGAAAACCTAATACAGACCACCCTGATTTACCTACAAATTTCCGTATTCAGAATGGTATTCTAATCATTCTCCCTCCAATTTTTGCTTTAAACAGCGCCTATAAGCTATGGCAAATAAAAAAAGAACAGCACCTAGAAAAATTGAAAAACAAAACTACCGCTTCCAATATCTCGATTTAAATCTTATTTAGGAATCCCGTGAAAAAAAATATTATTATCTTGGCGTTAACCCTTATTCTACCCATACATGTATATAGCAATAATTCAATTGCAAAGTTGGGAATTCCATTGATTATAACTGGTTCTTATCTAGTTAATAAACATATACACGATTTCTATCACACGGTTGATTTGCAGACTAAAGTAATTCAGATTCAATTAAGTGGACAACCTGCAAGAATAGGAAACATGAAAACCATTTCCCATTATTACTCTTCAACTGCTTTGATTGCTGCAGGTACTTTATATGAATTCTATGTGACTTCAAAAATAGATCGAAAAAAACTGATCTGGAAAAAGAGCCAGTCAGTAAAACTGCAGAACAATCTAAGATAAGTAAATTGCAATCAACACCCGCGAAATAATTGAAAATCATGAAAAAATGTCTTATTGTTTTGAGCTTAATCATCATTCAACCTCACATAACCTGCTTACCGCGATCAGCTAAAATTGGTCTTGGAGTCGCAGGAGCTTGGGTTGGCTTTTTGGTCCACGTGATGATCTCACATAACAAATTCCAGGATGCTCATCGGAATGCTAAGTATATCACGGCTCTTATTAAGGGAGAATATATTGGCAGTGACAACGACAAAAAGGTTTTTGCACCTACCGATAGATTATTAGGTGCAGCAGGTTTTACCTTGATCTTTGGTGGTATTGGAAATGTGCTATTTCAACTAGGTCAGATTGCTACTGATTATAGAAAAGCATCATTGAAACGTGCTGCTGAAGATGTAGGAACAGAAAATGTGCGCCTTAAAACAGAAATCGCAGCATTAAAAAATAAACTCATCGTAAAGACAGAAAATGTGCGACTTAAAGCAGAACTTGCAACATTAAATAATAAACTCAATGAGTTAGAAGCTAAAAATCCCACACCAATATTGACCTAATCAGAAAAAACTTTACACTTACACCATTTATTTAAACACATCCTGAAAGGACATTATGAATAAACATATTATTTCAATGCTTATGGTATTGGGCCTAGCAACATCTGCAAATGCAGCAGTAGATTGGTCAGCATTTGCACAAAGAGCTGCTCTTGGACCTATTCCGCATCTTACCGGTGGCGTAGTTGCTTTCCAATGGGGATTATCAAAATTAGCTAATACACAAGTAACTTTTACTATTGATAGTATTTCAAAAGGCCTTGGCAAATCTCTTACTCAAGTAACTTCAGATCCATTCAGCTGGCGATCTGCTGGTGGTGTTGCTATGTTGTTATGTGCTGCACGCTTAGCATATTTGGGTGCCAAAGAAGCAAATGAAGAAAGACAAAAAATTGGCTTAACTCTCCAATCACCAGTTACCACTAAAAAATAACTAAAGCTAATTTGGTAATATTAAAGCCGGATTAAAAACCCGGCTTTATTTATTAATACTATCTACTACTAATTGCAAAGCTTCTTGCACATCATCGACTGCCACAAAAAAAGTCATATACTCAGGTTTTATAAGACCATCTCGCAATGCTCTATCTTGCAACCAGGTCACTAACGGTTGCCAATATTCTTTATCAATTAATATTACTGGAATTTGCTTGATTTGTTTGTGCTTTAAATAATTAAGCAATTCAAACAGCTCATCAGCCGTTCCTATGCCACCTGGAAAAACTACTATGCCAACTGAATACCGCAACAATAACCATTTTCGAATAAAAAACTGACTCACATTTATCATCTTTAAATGATTACAAGGATTTCGGTAATCAGCATCAATATTTTCAACACTTATCCCAAGCGTTTTTCCACGTGCGCCGCAATTGGCAGCTTCCATGATGCCTGGTCCACCACCGGTGAGCACAGCAAATCCTTGCTGCATAAATAGATGGGCCAATTGCTGTGCCATCGTATATGCCTTATCATCTTTTTTTGCGCGACTACCACCCAAAATAGTAACCATTGGTGATTTTAGACGAGACATTCTCCACAAGCCAAGCACAAACTCACGGCTAATGCCACTGAAATAATCAAACCAATTTTGCCAAATTGTTCCTATTGCTAAGCGGTTCTTCATAATACGTTCTTTTTTGGTGGTTTAACGGATGGTTTAAAGCAAATATCACATACCAGATCATATATCTGATTTAAATCGTCAGTCATTACAAAGAGCTTC
>Ga0070740_10005173_pt1 | contig 12272 bp, 6 predicted proteins | sample Coa_R2_FD_67286 | JGI IMG/M metagenome (GOLD analysis project Ga0070740, IMG submission 67286) | Surface soil microbial communities from Centralia Pennsylvania, which are recovering from an underground coalmine fire - Coalmine... | ecosystem: Environmental > Terrestrial > Soil > Unclassified ...
GCACGCCACGACAGTTCATCGAGCGCATCAGCGGCGGATGCTATCCACGCGGTGTTGACCTGCCGGCTCAGCTTGGCGAGTTCTTTGCCTAGCGCGGGATTACGCGCGCCTCGACCTGCCAAGCCTGCGGAGTGCTCGAGCAGATCGTTAAGCAGACTATAAAACACTTCCAGCACGGATTCAAAGGGCACTTTTTGCGATTTGGTCAGGCGCGCCGTCTCGGCGAAAAGCGCGCTCGCCGGCCGCTTCTCGATGATCGTCGAGAGCACGTGAAGAATGGCCTTTCGTAGTTCCGTTTCTTCCTCCAGGTCCATGCTCAATGCGGCTCCGGGGCTGCCTTCCGCCATTTGTGCGGCAACTTTGCGCTGCGCCGCCGGCAAATCCTCGCGGCTGCGCAGAATTTGTTCCACTTGCTCCTGCGAGAGCGGGCTGAAAAAGAGCTGCACGCAACGCGACCGGATCGTCGGCAGCAGCAGGTACGGATTGGATGCCAGCAGAATCAGCGTCGCCGTTTCGGGAGGCTCCTCCAGAATCTTCAGGAATATGTTGGCGTGATCCGATCTCATGGTCTCCGCGCCGTCGATAATAAAGACGCGGCGCCGGGCCATCGGCCGGAAATAAGCCGCGCGCTGCACGGCGCGCAGTTGGCCTACGTGCAGAATCGGCCGGACCACGGGATTTTTCAGCCGCACCGGATCGGGAACGATGGCCCAAACGTCGGGATGCGTTTCGAGCAGGAGCGGGACGCGTTCGACGGTGGCCGCGTCCGCGCTTTCTCCGCGCGCGGCGAGGCCCTGTGCGACGAGCGCCGCCGTTTCCTGCAGCCGGGCGATGGCGCGGCAGGGAGCGCATTCGCCGCAGAAATCATCCGGCAGCCTCTCGCAATTGGCCGCCTGCGCGAACATGCGCGCCAGCGTGAACTTGCCGATTCCGCGCGATCCCGTAAATAACATCGCATGGGGCACCCGCCCGCTCGCGAGCATGCCTCGCAGCGCCGCCACAATTCGTGCATTGCCGAGAAATTCCGAAAATGGCATCTTCTTTTAGCCGCCGCCCCTTTGTCTCATGTAGCTGCCGGGCTTCAGCCCGGCGTCCTCTTTTATAGCCAGGCGTTTAGTAGAGCGACCTGAATGCTCACGGCGCTGCGCGAGATCGCCTGTAAATCGTGACGCTGACAAGACGGAAAATGGCCCTGAAAATGTTTAGCCCCACCCCCTACCCCCGGTTTTTTGCACAAGGATGTGATTCGAGGCGAGTTATCTAGCATTTTTGCACAAGGATATGATTCTAAGCACATTAGCGGCTCCCTGAATTTTGCCGCTGCTTTTGAAGATGCCACGCACCCCCTCCGCCTTTTTCTGCAAGTGCGCATTATAAAGAAGTTGCTGGCGCAGAGCGTGTAAGTGCGCATTTCTGCCTGTTTTGGTTGCGGGGACCGCCCTCGCCCCGGCATGTCCGGGGTGGGCACAGTGGCGGTAGGTCAGGCGGATCGGCCCTACAAGAAATTGTGCAGAGGAACGAACGAGCGAGCGAGACAGAAAGGCTGGTTTCCTCAGCGAGCATGGCATAGCGTACACTACTAGTAAACACAAGTCAACGTATGTTTACTAGATATCTTATTCGAACGGGCATGCCGTTCGAATGCGAAGCCTATGCGGTAGCTACTAGGACGCTGCCCAATGCTTTGTTTAGTTCTTCAAAAAGTCTCTCGAAGGGCTCCAAATCTTTCGCGGAGAGCCGCTCCGCGGTCAATTTGGGTAGAAGGGCTTGAGCTACGCGATAGTGATTGAAGCCCCAGTCCTTCAATAACTGGATGTTGTTGTCGTTAAGCCAGGCGTTAATTCGCTCCACGATACGGGGGTTCTGTCCGAGCGTGGTGGGTGCTAGCGCCTTCCCCTTAAGTTCTTTCTCGTACGCGGAGTTAAACGCTTGGACGTAAAGCGTCTCGGGAAGCAAATCCTCAATGTCGGTTGCTAGGTTCGCCGGACTGCGAAACATGGAAAAATCGAGGACCCGTCTGCGTTCGATCAGCTTTTGGCGGACTAGTTTTTCAACCCCTTGGTGCGGACTACTGCCTCGGTCGTGTAGGACTACGATCTCCAACTTATTCGCTCCTAGGAGGGCGACAAACGTTGCGAGCTTATCCAGGCCGCCGACTGGAACGAGTATGCCCTCTATGAGGCCGGGCTTTCCAACTACCTGCAAAATTGTGGACATATGTTGAAGCAAGATGAGGTCTGCGGGCCCTTCTACCAGCACGTTCTTCTTTGCGATAAACAAATTCTGAGCGATTGAGTAACCTAGAGCTGCTTGTAGCGGGAACAGGCTTTCCTGCGTTGAGCCCTCAAGATTTCCACTTACAACAGTGCCGTTCTTCGGTTGGTCCTCGACTACGCGTACGTTGTCGAGTCGCTCGCTTTCGACCATGAAAGGCGAGTGCGTCGTGTAGATGATTTGTCGGGATTCTGAAAGTTTCTTTATGTAGTCGAGAAAGTCGGACTGCGCCAGGGCGTGAAGATTGAGCCCTGGCTCGTCTAGTAAAAGGATTAATTGTTTATCTGTACCGACGCGACTTTCTACCGTCGAAAACCAGACCATAAAGCTGAAGAACCAGATGAAGCCCTTGCTACGCTGGTCAAATGGAACGGTTACGCCGTGTCGCTGATTCTTTACACGAATGTACAAATTCTTCCCGCTATTGAACGGTGTGCGGTCCGAGGGGTCCGCTTTAATATCGAACTCGACTGCGATTTCTCGGTTTTGTCTCCAGTACTCGAAAACCTGTTGGGTTATAGTGAGGCCTATCGCCTCGAGCTTTGCCTTCGAGTTTTCATATCCTTGCTCACTCATTAGTTCCGTCACGTCTGTCCCAGCGAGCTCAAACAGTCCTAAGACGGTTTCGTCGGCGTCGCTGAGGTTCTTGGCGGCGTTACGTTGATTTAGGCTTTCGAGGTTAATCTTGCCATCCAGCAGCTTGTAGTCGTCAAAATAGAGAAAGCGCGGCAAGGCCTCGCTTAAATAGCGGTTCCATACGTGCCAGTCAATGAAGTTCCAACCCTGAGTAGCGTCTTTGAAGCGGTCGCGCCACTCCTTCGCAAACGTGCTCAAACGGCTATCGGCCGGAAGCTTCAACCCTTCGATTTTCTCCAAAACGTCCTCCAGACGCTGTGACTGAGCGAATACCTCATCGGTGTGCTCAATTCCTTCTAGAGGCCTCTTCAGGGCTGCGAGAGCGCCGCTCGGGTCAATTGTGATTACTATAGTCGAGCTGTTTCCGTAATTCACAGTTTTTGTGAGAGTCTGCCCAGGCCGGATTACAGTCGCATTATGGAAAACTTCAGCGTTGATGGTATCCGCGAGCTTCTCGCTAATGCGGAACGTCAATTCGACAGCGTGCGCATATTGTTTTGAGTCGTGGTGGGGACGATAGCGCACATACTCTTTTCGAGGATAGTCCGAGACAACGTTGAATTTCGCCTTCCCGAGCGGCAGGGCTTTATGTAGCGCCTCAAGGAAGGCTGTTTTCCCGGATTCGTTCTTTCCGACAAGAACGGTCACGTCTGCGGAAATTTCGACGGGAGAAGAATCCTCGATAGACTTGTATTTCCAAACCCGCGCATTTGTGAGTGTGAGCAACGTGCCCTCCACAAGAATGTGTTCCATTGCGCTGCCACGAGGAATTGGATCCTCACTGGTAGCTGGACGTCGGGAACTGATCTGACTAGCTGAACTGCCGCGCCTGCGGAGTCTGGGACAGCGTGTTCGAATCGGTTCTATCGACTGTAGATCGATATACCAAATTGCCCCGCGGCAGTCAAGAAACTGAGCCACAATACGCTGTGGAAAACTCTATGCAGCCCCTATATGGAGTGGGGGCCTTTCTCACTGATCTGATGAGGAACATGCCGGGCTGAAGCCTGGCGGCTACAAAAGCGGGGACAACGGCAACTGCAGATCCCTCGCGCTGCGGCGCTCGTGATGACAACGCGAGGGCGAGGGCGGGTGGGGCAGGGACCCGCCGCATAATGAAAAATTGGAGATCTCAGATTAAGGCAAAAGCAAGGCGACAAGGAGGGATTCCTCGCGGACGCTCGGAATGACAACATCAGACGTGCCGGGCTGAAGCCCGGCGGCTACAAAAGCGGGACAAAGGCAAAAGCAGATCCCTCGCGCTGCGGCGCTCGTGATGACGACGCGAGAGGGAGGGCACGTGCGCAACGTGCGGCTTCACAGAGGCGAGACAACCTGTGCTAGCATCCTCTCGAAATTGCGGATCATGCCGGCGCTTACAGTTTCGCGGACCGGCCATGATGCTGAAGGAGGACGCCGACTATGGGTTTAACCAGACGCAGGATACTGGCAGCGAGCGCCGCGGCAGCGGCTACGGCCGCCTTGCCGCCCGCGTTTGCTCAGCAGACGAGCGAAAGGGGAACCGGGAAGTTCTACGAAAAGGGCTCGACTCGTATCTACTATGAGGAGGCCGGGACCGGTTTCCCGTTGATGCTGCTTCCCGGCGGAGGATTGAACTCCACCATAGCGTTTTTCACCGGCAACCCGCCCTTCAACGCTATTGAGGAGTTCAAGGGACAGTATCGCTGCATCACGGCGGACCTGCGCAACGCCCCTAGCGGTCAGTCGACCGGCCCCGTCGAGGTCGACCGGCCGTGGGATTCCTACGCCGACGATCAGCTCGGCCTGATGGATCATCTGGGCATCGACAAGTTCATGGTGATGGGCTTCTGCATCGGCGGCCCTTTTATCTGGAGCCTCTTGAAGCGCGCCCCAGATCGTATTCCGGCGGCAGTGATCGCGCAGCCTGTGGGCTGGCGTCCGGAGATGCGCGACCGTAAGTACCCCGGCTCATTTTGGGCGGGTTGGCCGGCGATGGTGACGGCCAAGCGGCCCGAGATTGCCTTGCAGACGGCCGACCAATTTGTGACCAGGATGTTTGAAACCGATGCCGATTTCGTCTTCACGGTGACACGCGATTTTGTGCGCAGTTGCCAAAACCCGGTCTTGATCCTGCCGGATGACGTCCCGCCGCACCCTTACGACGTTGCTATGGAGTCTGCGATGCTCGCGCCGAAATCCGAAGTGAGTATCTTCCCGTGGAAGCAGCCCAAGGAGCGAATTCCGCTGGCGGTGCGCCAAATGCATTCGTTCCTCAAAGCGCATCAGCCTGTTTAGGCGCGCTATTAGAGGACCGCGAAGGTCCGCCGCCCTGATGAGAGCGCGCGGGCGGAGGCGGACAAAGCCAAAAGCAGATCCCTCGGCCGCCTTCCTTAAGCGGAGAAAACGCACGTTTTCACCCGCGGCGGCCTCGTGATGACAGCGCGCGGGAGGAACGAGTGTAGGAGAAATTCCTCGCGGACGCTCGGCCCATCTTTACCCCCCATGGGCACGAGGAATGATTGCGAACGACAACTGCAGATCCCTCGGCCGCCTTCCTTCAGCGGAGAAAACGCACGTTTTCACCCGCGGCGGCCTCGTGATGACAGCGCGCGGGAGGAACGAGTGTAGGAGAAATTCCTGGCGGACGCTCGGAATGACAACGTCAGACGTGCCGGGCTGAAGCCCGGCGGCTACAAAAGCGGGACAAAGGCAAAAGCAGATCCCTCGCGCTTTGGCGCTCGTGATGACAACGTGGGGCCGAGGATGACGACAAGGAGGGATTCCTCGCGGACGCTCGGAATGACAACGTCAGGCGTGGCGGGCGTCAGCGCGCGGGGCGAGGGGCGGCGAGGCCGGCGAGGACGCGCGAATCAAGCGCGTCGAGGACAGCGCGATGAATTTCTTCGGGCGGCCGGTGCTTGCCGGATTTCGCCTCGAAGCATTCGATCGTCACCCAATTGGGCGCCTGCGCAAGTTGGTCGTAAACAAGCGACGCGGCGTTCAGGTGGAGCAGGTCTGATTCCTGCAGATCGCGCGGCTTCTCCGTGTAGTTTCGCGCCGCTTTTAATCCCACCAAGCGATGTCCTTCCTGCGGCGGCACGCGCAGATAGATGACGAGATCCTCGGCGGGCAGTCCATAGGCGCCATATTCGAGCTGCCGCAACCACGCCATGAATTCAGGACGGGCCTCGGGCGAAACACGCGCCGTCTGATGGGCGAGATTCGAAGCGATATAGCGATCGGTAATCACAAGTTTGCCCGAATTCAGGGCTGCTTCCAGTTCGGGTTTCGCTTCGAAGCGGTCGCCCGCATAAAGCAGTGCGGACAAATGTGGATCGACGGCCACGAGCGGCCCGAATTCGCCATTCAAAAAGCGCGCGATCAGGCGGCCGAACGAGGACTCGTAACGCGGAAAGCCAAGTTTGACAAAGGGAATGCCGCGCGCTTCCAGAGCGCGCGCGAGCAGTTCCGACTGCGTGCCCTTGCCGGCGCCGTCGATGCCTTCGAGAACGATGAGTTTTCCGCGAGCCATCCGCGCAGTGTAACCCGCGCCTCCGCACCCCGCAACGATGCTGGCCGCCGGCGGTTTAGAAGAGGTATTTCAGGCCGAACTGGATCAGCCGGGGCGCGACGGAGGTTTGGGTGATGACGCCGAAATTTGCGGTGCCGAAGTTTGTGCCCGGGTTGGCGAACTGCGGATGATTGAGAGCGTTATAGAACTCGGCCCGAAAAGCGAGTTGGCCATTTTCGCGCAAGCCGCCCACGGTCGTGATTTTTCCGATGGAGACGTCGGTATTGAATTGCCCCGGGCCGGCGAGAATACCGACGCCTGTATTGCCGTATCCCGTGGAGCCGTCGGAACCCAGTACCGGGGCGGAGCAGAGCGCGGGCTTATTGAACCAATTGTGCAGGCGCGAACTGAGCGAGCCGGGCGTCAGCAGATCCGCGTAGGTTTGACCGGGGCAGATTGTGGCCGTGGCCGTTCCCGCAAAGCCGTACACGGCACCGCCAGTTTTGTCGGTGAGCGTCATCGGCAGTCCGCTTTGTACGATCACGATTCCAGAGATGGACCAGCCTTGTGAAGCCGCGCCGAGGTATCCGCGTCGCTGCAAGCCGGGGATGTCGTAGTTGAAATTCGTGATGACGCGGTGGCGGCGATCAAAACTCGTGGGACCCCAATCGAGATTGAGGTTGTTCTGGTCGTTGTAAGCGGTGGTATTCGCCTCGGCCTTGGAAAACGTGTAAGCAAATTGAAAGTTCAGGCCGTGAGAGAGCCGCTCGCGGAGGGTGGCCTGCGCGCTGTGATACCAGGAGCCTCCGACGTATTCGTGGGCCAGCAGACCCGAGGGCGTCTCGCCAACGATGGGCACGCGCAGGAAGGCATTCAGGGAAGTGCTCGTGGTGATGCAGCCCGAAGAATCAAGCCCGAGGTTGGCGAAGACGGCGGGCGTGACTCCCAGCGCGCCGGCGCTGGTGGGCAATCCACAGTTTACGGGCTGACCCGGAGCGGCGAGCAGCGGTTGGTTGGAGGCGTAAAGCATAAAGAGATTGTTGCCATGCGAGCCGACATAGCCGATATCCAAGCTCAAATTGCTGGAGAATGCGTACTGCACGTTCAGGTTCCATTCTTGCAGCCTGCCGGGGCGATAGTCGGGTCCGATGGCGCGGTCGTCGAGATGTGAAGACGGCGTGCGGGGTATGAATCCGAGTGTCGCTGGCGGAAAGGGGGCTTGCAGCGTGGACGCGCCGTTGCTGGCTCCCGCGGCGCCGATCAGTTCTGCCAGAGGCTGCATGTTTTCGGATGGTGTACCGTTGGCATTGCCCCTGCTGCTAAGCGGTTCGTAAAACCATCCGTACCCGCCGCGCACGGCCAGACGGGTTTGCTTGCTCCCCGGCTGCCAGGCAAAACCGAAGCGAGGCGCGAACGTCCGCCACGGCCGGGCACTGTTGTACCAACCGCTATTTGGACGCACAACGACACCGGGAGGGGGCGGGCCGAAGGGCTGGCCAGTATAAGGGTTGATCAGATTCGGGTCGTAGTTCGAGGGTACGGTCAACCCCACGTAGGTGCCCGAAACCGGCGGGATCGGCACAGTCTGCAAGAGCGAAGGATAGATGTTGCCGAGGTTCCCGGGCCGGCCGTAGGACCCGGGCAGGTATTCCCAACGCAGACCGGGATTGATCGTGAGGCGGCCGTTCACCTTGATGTCGTTCTGCACAAAACCCGCGAAGTTGTTAAGCCGGAGTTGAAGCAGCACCGTGCCGCCCGGTCCCATGCCTTCGTTGGCCGCGATCGATTGCACATTGCTGAGGCCCTGCGGGCTGCCGTTTTGGGCCGCGTTCATTCCCAGCAGGAAGTCGGTGAAATTGTTAAAGGAAAGCTGGCCTCGGGCCAGACCCATGTTGGACGATTCTATCGGTTGGGTGTAGGCAAAGAATCCGGCGCGCGTGGTCTGCCGCCCATGGCTCCAGGAAAGCGTGTCGGACCAGGAATAATATTTGCTGTGGTTCAGGAAATCGCTCAGGACGTTGCCCGCCTGAAAACCTCCCAGCGATCCGCGCATAATGATGTCCGGCAAAAGCGGAGATTCTGGATTGGCCGGGGTCATGCCTAAAGAAGTGGTACTCGGCAGACCGGGTTCGGTGGGGTCGGAACGGAGTTCGGTGTAGGTCATTCGCGCTTCGTTGGAAATGGACGAGGTGATGGTCGAAGTCAACTGCAGGACGCCGATGTAGTTGATGTCATGGCTGAGCACCGGAAAGCCGGGAGTGGGCGGAGTTTCCGGCGCACGCAGGAAGGCGCTGCCAAAGGCGCGGTCTGTCGCGGCGGTGGCGGCATAAAACCGGGCCGTGAAAGTGTGCTTTTTGGAAAGAACGTAAGAAAGGTTTCCCATCCACTGGTTTTCATCGTAAGTCGACTCGAGGCTGAAGGCGGAAAGGCCAAGGCCTGCATTCGCGCCGCTGGGAATGATGGTTTGAGGTGTGGGGATCAAATAACTGCCGTCGGGCAGCTTCGTTTGGAGGATCTTTAGCGCCACGGGATTGATGTTGGAGCCATCGCAGGCCACCTGCGCTCCGCCCGCAAAGGTCATGTATGCGGACTTAACGTTCGCGGGCTTATTCGCCGGACAAAACTCCGCCCCGATCGTGGCGGCGGAGCGGTCGTTGGTCAGTGGCGGAAGAACGACACTGTCGATAGAGGCGGTCGGATCCAGCCCATTCGCCTGGCGGGTCCCCTGGTAGGAAACGAAAAAGAGCAGCTTATCCTTTTTGACCGGCCCGCCGAGCGTTCCCCCGAATTGGTTCTGCTTCAAAGTCGCTTTGGGGCGTCCGTTGGCATTCTGGAAAAACGAGTTGGCGTTGAAAATATCGTTGCGCACGAATTCCCACAGGTCCCCATGAAAATCGTTTTGCCCCAATCGGCTGATCAGGTTGATGTTGGGAACCTTGACGCCGTAGCCGGCGTCGTATTGCGAAGTCTGGATCTTGAATTCGGTGATCGTGTCGGGGTTCGGCACGGTGCTGGCCGCGGCCGCACCGTCAAAGGTGACAAGGCCGGCGGATATGTCGCCGTTGACATTCACAGGCAGCGTCCCTGCTCCCAGCAATCCGGCGTTATTCACGTTTGCCGCCGAGCCAGAGGACATCGATAGCACCTGTGTGAGGTTGCGCGTCGTGAGCGGGACCGCCGTAATGGTTTTGCTGTCTACGAGCGTTCCGCTGGAGGAAGTTGCCGCCTGGCTGAGGCGACACTTGCAGGCGACGCGTTCGTCTCCAGCGCCGGGCTCGAGCTGCGCATCCAGTTCAGGGGCCTCGGACACATTGACCGCCACAGAAGTTGCCGTTGCGGTCTTGAATCCTTGCCTGGCAAAGACCACTTCATAACTTCCCGGAGCCAGCAGCGAGAAACCGTAAAGGCCATTGCCGTCGGTGACGGCGACCTGCGCTTGCCGCGTGGTGCCATTAAAGAGAGTGACCACCGCCCCGGCCACAGGCGCGCCGTTCGCATCAGTGACGGCTCCTCGCAGGCCGCCGGTTGTGGACGATTGGCCCCACAAATTGGAACTGGGGATCGCGCATGCCAGAGTGGAAAGGCTCACCCACAGAAGCAAGCGGAGCCGATTTCGTACGGTCGCGGCTCGCCCGAGGCCACAGCCCGGATCTTGAGCACACGCAAAGCGCTTCATTGCCGGGGCCTGCGCATTCGCACCTCGAATCTCAGATTTGCGGGAAAAGGCAGCCGCGTACAATACTCCCATCGAGCGACCGATCGCAATTCTTTGTAACCGAGAATTTTAGCCGCGCGGTCATGTGCGATTTATTTGGCGCGCACCAGCAGGCTCAAACTAAAGAGCGTTGCGGAAATGATGGCGATCGTTGGTCCCGCGGTAGAAAAATGCAGCACGAAAGCATTCAGCAGAAAACCGGCGGCGACGGCAGAGAGGCTGATCACGACCGCGAACAGGAAAAAATGTGAAAGCTTGTTGGTCAGCTGGCGCGCCGTTGCCGAGGGCATGATGATCAACGAACTCGCCAGCAAGGCGCCCATGAACCGAAGCCCAACCAGCACGGTGAGGCTAAAAAGGAGCAGAAAGTAGAGATCGAGCCGGGCGATTCGCACTCCGGTCGCCGCGGCCAGATCGGAGGAAAAAATAGCGAGCGCCAACCGATCGCGCAGCCGAAAAACCGCAAAGACAACCAATGCCACTGCAGCCGCGCCGAGAAGAAACCCGGTGGGCGAAATTCCTTGTTGTTCGCCGAATAACGATTCGGCCAGGTTCTCACTGGGGGTGATCGCCGCGCCGATGGCCAGCGCGGCGGCAAATACCACGCCAATCGCGGCTTCGGTTGCCAGCCCTGTCTTTTTCTGAAGCTGCCAAACCAGGAATGTCCCTAAAAACAATGTCGCCGCGCCACCCAACACGGGATTCAGCTTGAACGTAAAGGCCAGCCCCAGTCCGGGTAAAGCGAGATGCGAGATGACGTCTCCAGCGAGAAGCATGCGTCTCATCAGGGCGACGCAGCCAACCAGCCCGGCAGCGAGAGAAAAAAACAAAACGAGCACAAAGAGCAGCGCCTGTTCCCTCACCATTTCTCACGTTCCGGCGCGATGCGCAGGTCGCGCTCCCGGGCGCTTTCATGATCGTGCTCATGCACGTGTTGATAATAGTGCGGCGGGGAGGCGTATAACTCCTGCAGCATCGTGGGTGTGAGCACCTCTTTGGGCGGGCCCATGCATGTTTTGTCCTTGCTGAGGCAGAGAACCTTGTTGGCACTGCGGTAGACAACGCTCAGGTCGTGCGATACCAGCAGAACCGTCATGCCTTTTGCTGCTTGCAGCGAATGCAGCAGTTCGTAAATGTGTTCTTCAGTAAGTTCATCGAGACTAGCCGTGGGTTCGTCAAAAAGCAGCACGTTGGGACGCCCGAGCAGCGCAAAGGCAATCAATAATTTTTGGAATTGTCCGCCGGATAATGCGCCGATGCTTGTATTCAGAAGTTCATTGCTGATGCCCACTTCATCGCAAATTCCGAGCGGTTCCGCAGGAGGCAATTTCAGCAAGCGCGCCTTGGCGGCAAGCAAATCTCTGGTGCTCAGGGGTAGCTGTCGATCGGCCTCAACCTTCTGCGGCACATAGCCCGGCCGGGCTTGCGGGCTCCAGAGAATCTCCCCGCGATAGGGAATCAGGTTCAGAAGGGCTTTCAGCAGAACCGTCTTGCCCGCGCCGTTCGGCCCGATAATCGCGATGCAGTCGCCCTCATCGACCTGGAAGGCCAGATCGCGAATCACTTCGCGCTTGCCGAAGCTTATCGTAACGTTTGTGACGGAAAGCAGTCGGTTCGTCATTCGAAGCTTGGCCAAAGCCTTTTTTCACGCATAGGCATCCCGGCTACAGAGGAGGTAAGCATAATTCAGAATGCAGCCGGGATCAGGAGGATTTAATGCGCCCGCGTCGTGAGCACGGGGCAGATTGCGCGGCTTACAACGTACTGAGCCGTGGACCCGGGCAGATGGGTCGCAGCGGGAAAAATCGGCCGGGCGCGCGGCCCCAGGACAATCAGGTCCACCATCAACTCTTCGGCGAGTTCGGCGATCTTGTGCCCGGCGTCGCCGAAATCAACAAAAGCTTTGGGCGCGCAGCGGAGTCCTGCATCGCGGGAAATGAGATCGAGCATTCGGCTCGCCAACTCTCGCTCGACGTCGGGGCTGACCGGCGTCTCGGTCACATGCAGCAGGTAAAGACGAGCCTGATGTTCGTGGGCCAACGAAACCGCATAGGGCGCCGCGGCCATGGATTCGGCGCTAAAGTCCATCGGGTACAGGATCGTGTGAATATCCCCCACGCTATCGGGTTCTGCCGCAACATTCGGCCCGACTGT
>Ga0070740_10005174_pt1 | contig 12270 bp, 13 predicted proteins | sample Coa_R2_FD_67286 | JGI IMG/M metagenome (GOLD analysis project Ga0070740, IMG submission 67286) | Surface soil microbial communities from Centralia Pennsylvania, which are recovering from an underground coalmine fire - Coalmine... | ecosystem: Environmental > Terrestrial > Soil > Unclassified ...
ACGTTGCTGGAGCGCAGGGCAGCTTCCAGCAAGGCTCTCGTCGCTATCAAATTGCAATCAATATGTTGACCAAACTCGTTGCCCCAACTGGTACGCACTCCGGGCTGGGCGGCCTGGTGGAAAACCCAATCCACACCCTCCAGCAGTTCCGGCAGATCAGCGGTGAGGATATTGGCCTTGACAAAACGAAAACGCTGCCAGGAGCGCGGCCCTTCCAGATTCCATTCCTTAAACTTTCGTGGGTAGTAGCTGGTAAAGGCGTCGAGGCCGCAGACCTCATGTCCGTCAGCCAGCAAACGCTCGGCGAGATGCGAACCCACAAAGCCTGCCACACCTGTGATGAAACAGCGCATATGTTCCCTCCTGAGAACAATGGTATCATGAACAGACATCATAGAATACAGCATATCTTTTCTAAAAACGCTGACAGGGGCTAATGTTGGTGGATTAGTTTTCTGCTGTAGGATGCTGATTGGTCAATGCCCGGTTGATCTCCAACTTCGTCCTCGTGCGCGTGTAGCCTGTGCAGCTTCAAGAGTGCAAACGCGTCACTTCAAAAGGGGGGCATGGTCCGCATTACAGAGGTGGAGTGGATCTTTAGTAACGGCAAGAGCAGCGAAGAGTTCGCTACCCGGCTGACGCGCGATGTAGTTTAACAGAAAATCCTTCCCGTCCGATGGCAGGCGCATGGGAGCTACATTTTGCAGAGAAAGAGGCCGCGCCTTCGTGATGGCCTGTCTTATGGCGAAGCCGCAGCTTCCACCAGGGTGAGCAGGGTGAAAAGATCATCTTCTGTTTCACAGCAATAGCGTACACCCTTTCCCTCGCCCACAGGCTCGAAGGCACACAGATACTCCGTGTTATCTTGTCTGCTGGCCTCTTCTGTGCATTCTTGAAATCCGTAGTGCAGCAGCTTATGAATAGCTTCCCGAATCCTCGGAGGTGCCTCCTTATTCATGACTCGCTCCTCTCAACAACCAGATGGACGATAAAATAGATTCCAGAAGAATCTACTCTGAGGCTGGGCGAGTGTCAATAAAATCTCCGTTAAAATGTTGAGCAAGGCAATGGGCCAGTACTCTATTCCTTTAAGTGGAGTTGATGGGATGGTATTGATCTAAAGGTCTGATTCAGAGTAAAAACATCTGGTCAAAAGTCCACAGGGCGATTTAAAAGTCCGTAGCGGCGCGCTCATCGCGCTACTACGCATGATGGAGTCCTGTAGCGCAACTTTTAAATCGCCCCGAAAAGTCCATGCCTGGCCTTGAAATGTCGAGGGCATGTGATACACTAGGAAGGACGGAGGGTGCCATAAGAGTGCGGAGAATGGTTTTTATCAAGGTCAAACGTGACAGGACAGTTCACATAGAAAGCTGAATAGTGCCAGTGAAACAAAACGGGCGACGCGGGCGGAATGGTACTGACTATGGATATCCATCATCTGATATTGCCGCACTCTCAAGGAAAGCTCTCGAGGTCACACGTCGTCTGACAGAATATTATGGGGTGGCTCCCTGGTCAACGAAAGATCCGATGAGCCAGCTCGTTGATATCATCCTCTCTCATCGGACGCGTGATGAGCAGACGGCCGCCGCCTATGATAACCTTTTGCGGCGTTTTGGTTCATGGGAAGGGGTAAGGGATGCACCCACAAGCGAGGTGCAGGATGCCATCGCTAATGTGAACTGGCCGGAGGTAAAAGCGCCACGTCTCCAGGCGATTATGCGCCAGATCACCGGGGAGCGCGGTAGCCTGAACCTTGATTTTCTGCGCGATCTTCCGGTACAGGAAGGCGCCGCCTGGCTGAATCGCTTCGACGGAGTAGGACCGAAGACAACGGCCTGCGTGCTGCTTTTTAGTGCAAGAAAGGCTATTCTGCCAGTCGATACCCATGTGTGGAGGGTATCTATCAGGCTGGGCCTGATTGGCAAGAAGGTGTCGGCTGATAATGCGCACGATCTTTTGCAGGCTTTGCTCCCCGACGATGCGCAGAGCATCTACAATTTTCATAAGGGATTGCTCAGGCATGGGCAGCGCGTCTGTGTCTATGACCGTCCGCGTTGTGAAAGATGTGTACTGACCGACCTGTGTGATTACTATAAAACGGTAGTGAAACCGGAAGGTCAGTAGCCCTTGCCGCCTCCCGCACTTGCTCGCACCTGCGGTGCTCGCCTCATCTAGCTGGTTGTGTGGACAAAATGCGCACAGCGCATTTTGTCCACACAACCAGCTAGATCCCTGGCGCGGCGAAGCCGCGCGAACGTCTATATAATGCGTCACTATTTTGGGCGAGAAGCCGTGGTGTAAGTATAGATAGGACAGCCTGGAAGTCTCTTATTGAGGAGTACAGCTATGGCTACGACAGTCCCGGCGACGCGAGACCTGGTAAATCAGAAGCTGGCGGCTTTTGATCGCCTGCAACCTGAGTTTGAAGCCTGCTTTCAATTCGTACAGGATGTGCATGGACAGCGGCGTTTTTCGACGTTTCCCATTTCCTACGTTGTAGGTTATCTGCATGCCCTCTGGGTGTGCGAGTGTAAATCGGCGCTGCTCAGCGTATATAAAACCATCAAAGAATACGATGGGAGGTACAGCCTGGAACTCTTGCGGCGCTGGCAGGTGGAAGAGGATACAGCCAGCGTCGTAGCCTTTCTGTATCGCAAGTTAGATATGCTGCCACTGGCCGATATCACGCGCCAGGTGCATGAGGCCACGCGCCGGCATAAAGATGACGGACTGGCGCAGCGTCTCGCGCATGGACGCCTCGTTTTGCTAAATCGCGGCATGAACCTGATGAGAGCGCTGGAGTCTATCTTCACACTACCAGAGGAGGATCTGTTCAGGGAGGTACGCATCGCCTGCGAGCAGTACGGGCACCTGCCGCACCAGATAGAGCAACAACTGGCGGAGATGGAATCTCCCATCTATGCATACGTGCCGCACCAGGAGCTGGCGTCCCGCAATATGCAGGTCATGAACAAGCTAGGGGTGAACGTGACCCTGAGGCCCTCAGATCTCCCCGGGCGGCGCTCGTGGCGCGTGGTGACGCCGATAGAGCCACTGAGTCCCTATGCCGAGCATGTGGTTGTTGGATACCGTGAGATAATCTCGCCCTGGTTCAACAATCTCAAGAGTGATCGTTTCGTGGATCGTCCCGAGCGCGATGCATCCGGACAAGAAATCTAGCGCCGGCTTCGCCTGGTATGCCGCGCTATGTGCTATGATAGAGAGAATGGAAGGCTGGCCGCAGAGTTAAAGAAAGGAAGCAGTAAGATGGATAATCGTCGATCCTGGGCGCTTGTCGCGGCCTGGTTTGGCACCATCGCCCTCATTGGTTTGCTCAAACGTGCACTTGAGCGGCAGAAGGCAGTGTAACACTAACGGTGCATCCCCTGTTCTGACCTCCTCGCATGAAGAAGGACTTTCCATCGCCTGTTTACACAGGCTCGCTCCTGACGAGCGTCGTAAAATTGTGATACACTTTGCACTGTGTGCAGAGAAGCAGTTTGATTTGATATCCTGGGTGCGCCCGCGCTGCAAATAGTAGCAGGGCGCCCAGGATATACTTACGTTTTCTGGAGTAGTTGTTTCTATGACGCAAACAGTTGATCCAACCATGCCGCAGGCTGCCGTCGGCAAATCGATCCCTCGTATTGACGCGCCGGATAAAGTAACCGGGCGCGCCCGCTATGCCGGTGATGTGACGCTTCCTGGCCTGTTGCATGCCCGGCTCGTGCTCAGCCCCTATGCTCACGCGCGCATCGTCAGCATCGATACCTCCGCCGCGCTGGCAACGCCGGGTGTCGTCGCCGTCTACACGGGTGAGACGCTGGGTATGGCGCATGCTGATAGCACCGCCCGCTCCCAGGCCCCGCTGGCGCTGCGGGAAGCGTGCTGGTGCGGCCATCCCGTCGCTGTCGTGGTCGGAGAGACGGAGGCTGCCGCCGAGGATGGCGCAGCCGCAGTGGATGTTGACTATGAGCCGCTGCCGCCGGTCATGGACCCGGTTGCCGCATTGCAGCCCGGCGCGCCGCTCGCCCGCCAGCGCGGCAAAAATGAAGCTTCGGAAATTGCCGGAGGAGGCGCGCATGCAGCCGTCTCCGGTGAGAAGGCGGAGGATGACGAGGAGCTATCGCAGAACGTCAGCGACAAGGCGCGGGTGCGCCTCGGCGATATCGAGGCGGGCTTGAGAGAGGCCGATGTAATTGTAGAGCGCACCTACAGGACAAGCCCGGTACACCAGTCGTACATGGAGTCGCAGTCGATAACGGTCTCACCCAGCCCATCGGGGCACCAGTTAACCGTCTGGCCCAGTTCGCAGGGGTTATTCGGCGTGCGCTCCGATATCTCTCAGGCGCTCAATATCCCGGAGCGGCAGATCCGCGTGGAGCCAGTGCCCATTGGCGGCGCCTTTGGCGGCAAGTTCGGCCTTCACGAGCCACTGGCTGCTGCTGTTGCACACAAACTCCGCAAACCGGTGCGGCTCGTCTATACTCGCCAGGAGGACCTGCTGGCCGGTAATCCTGCGCCGCAGACGGTAATTACCATCAAACTTGGTGCGAAGCGCGATGGCACTCTGGTCGCGCTCCAGGCCAGGGCTATCTTCGACACGGGCGCCTATCCGGGAGCCGCCGCCGGCCTGGCCGGTCCCCTGCTCGCCGGGGTCTATCGCTGTCCCAATGTTGATATTCGCGCCTACGAAGTGCTGACCAACAAGGTGAGCGTTGGGGCTTATCGTGCTCCCAATGCGCCCCAATGTGCTTTCGCGCTTGAATCGACGGTCAATGAACTGTGTAAGGAACTGGGCATGGATCCGCTTGAGTTCCGCGCGAAAAATGTGCTCAAGGAGGGCGATCCGACAACCGATCCGCGCCGCCCGCAATGGCCGCGTATCGGCCTGCTGGAATGCGTGGAGGCACTCCAGAAGCATCCGCTGTGGGTGAATCGCGCGCAGCAAAAGGAGCCGCCCGAAGAGTTGAAAGGCTGGAAGGTTGGCATCGGCGTTGCAGTGGGCGGCTGGCCCGGCGGCACGGAGCCGGCGGTTGCAGCCTGCCGTATGGAGACCGATGGGACCTTCACCGTCGTCGTCGGCTCAGTTGACCTGACTGGATCCGATACATCGCTGGCGCTGCTGGCGGCTGAGGGCCTGGGTCTCTCTCCCGATGCGGTGAACGTGGCGCACGACAATACTGATACCATGCCCTACAGCGGCGGCACGGGTGGCAGTAAGACGACCTACACGATGGGCGCGGCGGTGCTGGCAGCTGCCCGCGACGCGCGCCAGCAGGTCTTGTCGATTGCCAGCAACATGCTAGAGGCTTCGGTTGAGGATCTTGAGATAAAAGATGGCAACGTAATCGTCAGGGGCGTGCCCACGAAGAGCGTGCCATTGAAGAGGATCGCATCGGCTTCGATGCGCTTTGGTGGCCGCTTCGAGCCTGTATATGGTCGTGGGCGTTCCGCCAATGCGACGACATCGCCGATGTATGCCGGGCATCTGGTGAAGGTGGCTGTTGATCCTGATACGGGCGAGGTGCGCGTGCTCGATTATGTCGCGGCGCAGGACGTGGGACGCGCGATCAATCCGGCAGAGGTCGAGGGACAGATCCATGGCGGCGTGACGCAAGGGCTTGGCTGGGCGCTCTTTGAGGGTCTCCAGTACGACGAGAATGGGCAATTGTTGACCTCGACCTTCATGGATTACGCGCTGCCCCATAGCCAGGACGTGCCGCGCATTACGCCGATCATGATCGAGATCCCGGCACCGCTCGGTCCCTTTGGCGCGAAGGGAGTAGGCGAGCCGCCAGTGATCCCCGTCGGAGCGGCGGTAGCCAACGCCATCGATGATGCCGTGGGCGTGCGTATCACACAATTGCCGATTACGCCCGAGCGCGTGTTCGAGGCGCTGCATTCGGCGAAGTAGGTCTTCCTCTCTTCATGGTATGTGGCCCGGACGCTTCGCGTCCGGGCCACATACCATGAAGAGAGGAAGACCCTCGAAAGCGCATGGAATATAATGATGAAGAAGCATCTTGCTTTGAATGGATGGGATTTTAATAGATATGCCGTTCAAGCGCTGGATGCAGGGAAAGCACGCTATATCGTCAGTAAACGTAGGGCGATCAGAGTATTTGTTTGCATGTTGAAAGGCGACGTGCTATGAAATCATCCGATCCTTATGACATCAACCTGGCGCCACCTCCTCCTGACATTGAGTCGGCTGCTCAATCCGCCGACGTGACGCCCCCCGTAGGCATAACGCCGCCGCAAGTGCTGGCCCAGCAGGCCGCTGAGGGACGACGCGGCGCGGCCTGGCGACTCATGCACTGGATTATGGAGAACGATCCGCGCGCCGTTGTGGCCGTGGCTTCGCTCGACGATGATCGCCTGGCGCATCATCTGCTGGAATTTATTGCCCTGGGGACGTGGGCCGGCAAGCCCTTTGTGGTGCCCGGGCCGCTGCGCTCGGCCCATGCCAGGACGCGCCTGCGTACCCTTTTTCTAACGGGATCGGGCATGGACTTTGGACGCGCGGAACGGGTATTGCTGGCGGCGGTGCATGATCGGCGCCCGGCTATGCGCGAAACGGCGGTCCACACGCTGGGCATTATGGGAAGCCAGGTCAGGGCGGTGGCTATGCCGGTGCTGATCGAGGCGCTGTCAGATCCCGTACCGGCTGTGCGTATGCAGGCGGCAAAGGCGCTTGGCCGCGTAGGTGATGCCTCGGCGGTGCCAGCGCTGCTGCGAGCGCTGCGCGGCGCCGATGAGCAAATGGGCAGCCAGATCTTTTCCGCCCTGGTGAGCCTGGGACATGCGGCGGTGCCGGCGCTGATTAATGAGAGCACAAGTAGCTCGGCCTGGATACGCTGGCATTGTGTGCGCGCCCTCGGCGAGATCTGCGACCAGCGCGCGTTACCTGTGCTGGTGAATGCGCTCCGCGATGATGACCACTCTGTGGCCTGGATGGCCGCGAAGGGACTGACGCGCTTTGGCAAGCAGTGCCTGGAGCCGGTGCTGCACCTGCTGATGACAACGGAAACCTCGCCGTGGCTGGCCGAAACGGCCTCCTATGTGCTGCACGATCTCTGTCAGCACCATCACCGGCTCAAGCCTTATCTGGAGCCTGTCATACAGGCAATGCATGATGTCGCCGTGCGTATCGCAACTCCGCAGGCCGCCCGCAAAGCGCTGGCCCGGCTCGGCGAAGAAGGGTTGATAAAACAGTAGGAAATGTATATGTGGCAGAGCATGGATCGCTTCGCGATCCATGCTCTGCCACATATACATATTTAGCCTATCACGCCCGATGAGTAGCGGGGACGAATCTCTTTCCCCTGGGCGAAGCGCTCGAAGGCGAAAGGTTCCATATCGGCGGGTTTCTGGCCCGTTGTGATAAGCTGTGCCATCCATTCACCCACACAGGGCGAGAGCTTGAAGCCATGCCCGCTGAAGCCGGCGGCGCAGTACAGCCCTTCATATTGTGGGAGACGGTCCAGGATCGGGTGGTAATCGGGCGTGTCGTCATAGATGCCGGCCCAGCCCCCGCGCGGTACGGCGCGAGCGAGCGGCGTCAGGCATTGGCCGCCCGCTGTGCGGAAATAGGCGATCTCGTCCTCCGTCAGCCCCTGCGCGTAATGGTCGGGGTCGCTCGGTTCCAGCACGTTCTCGGTGCTGCCAACGAGCGTGATGCCGCCGGTATCCGGGCGCAGATAGATCTCGCGCGCCATGTCAAGGCCAACCGCGTGCAAACCCTGCCGGCCACCGAAATCGTCGGGCCGGCGCAGCGCGACCATTGGATGGCGTGTCGCGGTGATGGGCAGGGTGATGCCTATGCGTTTTGCCAGCGCGACGCTCCATACGTTGGCGGCCAGAACGACAACTGGCGCTGCGATGATGCCCTGTGCGGTCTCGACACCCGTCACGCGACTGCCCCCGGTCAGAATGCGCGTCACCGTGACTCCTTCGCGGAGCGTGGCGCCGTAGTCCCGGGCGCGTCTGGCGAAACAGTGGGTTGTCGCCATCGGATCGGCGACGCCGGCATCGGCCTCGTAGCAGGCCAGTGCGATGCCTTCGCTCGTGTAGCCCGGCGCAACCTCGCCGATCTCCTGCGGGCCAATCAATCTGGTATTCACGCCCTGCTCCTGCTGCAAGGTCACATTGGCGCGCAAAGACCCGGCGCTAACTTCATCCGCCGTAACGAGCATTCCTGTGGTGGCAAAGCCGCAATCGCCGCCAACGATCTCATTGAAATTGGCAAAGACATGCAGGCTTGCCTTCGCCATGCGAATAGTGAAATCGTTTGAGTAATGCTGGCGCACAATAGCTCCCGAGCGACCCGTCGTCCCATTACATATCGCCTGCCGTTCCAATAGCACAACGCGTCCCCCTCCCCATTTCGCGAGTTGATACGCAATGCTGGCACCCATCACGCCGCCGCCAATCACGATAACTTCGGCTGTCTCGGTCATTTCTCTGCTCCTGAAAATATAGCTTTGTTTTTATTGAGCGCAGCAACGCGAATGAATTGCAAGGGACCCGCCCCCGCCCGCCGATCTTGCGCGCGACTCCGCCGCGCCAGGGATAGAAGTTGTTACACAGGCAGCCCTTCGTGCCTGGCCTGCATAACAACTTCCAAGAGTGTGTCTGATTGCTGACCCTCTCATGTGCTCGCGCCTGCGGCACTCTCTGAAAGGAGTGGATTGTGTGGCAAAATGCGCACAGCGCATTTTGCCACACAATCCACTCCTTTCCCGGCGCGGCGTAGCCGCGCGGCTGGTCGGCCAGAACGCTAAGGATCGGACAACTTCTAAAAGGCGAGCAAACGCGGGTGTCAGAAAAGAGTGTTGGAATAATTTCTCGTGCGTCTCTGTTATCAGTTGCGAACGCCTGAATGAGAAGGCGCCCCGATAGCGGTCCAGTTTTCCTTGACAAGCGAAAAACGTGCGTGGTAATCTTTTTCTAGTTACTTTACAGACTAAATTGATTAACATAGTCAACAATGAGGTGATTGAACATGGGTGATGCATCCCGCGAGATTATGCGGCGTGCCCGGCAGCAGGTGCCGGAGTGGTCGCCGTCGCAGGTGCGTGAAAGCCTTGCAGAGCGGAAAGGAGCGGGGCCTGGCGATCAGGATATTGTCCTGGTAGATGTACGCGAGAAAATCGAGTGGAACGAAGGGCATATCCCTGGAGCCATACATGTTCCTCGTGGCTATCTCGAATTGCAGATCGAGGAGGCAGTCCCCGACAAGAATAAAACCGTCGTATTATATTGTGCCGGCGGAGTGCGTTCACTCATGGCAGGGGCGACGTTGCAGCAGATGGGCTACAAAAATGTGATCTCGATGGCGGGCGGCTTCGGGCAGTGGAAGAACAGTGGCTACAACTTCGTCGTTCCACGCACCTTGAGCGATGCCCAGTCCAGACGCTACAGTCGCCACCTGCTCATCCCGGAGGTAGGCGAGGCGGGCCAGTTCAAGCTGCTCGACTCAAAGGTGCTGCTCATTGGTGCCGGCGGCCTGGGATCGCCTGCGGCATACTACCTTGCCGCCGCCGGTGTTGGCACTCTCGGCATTATCGATGCTGACATCGTTGATGATAGCAACCTCCAGCGCCAGATCCTGCACAATACCGAGCGTATCGGTCAGTACAAGGCCGAGTCAGCGCGCGAGACTATCCAGGCCCTCAATCCCGATGTCAACGTTGTTACCTATATCGAGCGCCTCGACGAAAACAACGTTGCGCGCATCATCGCCGACTACGACGTGATTCTTGATGGCACCGATAATTTCCCGACGCGCTATCTGCTTAACGATGCCTCGATCATCGCCAACAAGCCCGTTGTGCATGGCAGCGTCTTCCGCTTCGAGGGGCAGTTGACGGTCTTCAAGCCTTACGAGGGACCATGCTATCGCTGCCTCCATCCTGAGCCACCCCCTCCTGAACTGGCGCCAAGCTGCGCCGAGGCCGGTGTGCTGGGCGTGCTGCCGGGGATCATCGGCATGTTGCAGGCTACCGAAACCATCAAGCTGCTGCTCGGCATTGGCGAGCCGCTGGTCGGGCGCCTCATGACCTATGATGCGCTTGCGGGCGAGTTTAACGAACTGCGCCTCTACCGCGATCCACATTGCCCGGCCTGCGGCGAGAATGCCCATCCCGAGAACCTGCCGACCTACGCCGAAGTATGCGCGATCCCGGCTCGATCATAGTGATGGGGTGGGCAGGGGGCCATGCCCTCTGCCTGGTGGAATGGGGCTTCGTCCCCGCTGAAGTAATAAGGAGAGAAGAAGATCTATGGCAACTGTTCGACTTGCGCCGGTATTACGAGCGGCGGCCGGCGGCTCCAAACAGGTGAGCGCGCAGGGGAGCACGCTGGCAGAAGTCCTGTCTGACCTGTTCCAGCGCTATCCCGCGCTCAAGGAGCAGATCCAGCCGGACCACGATCTGAGCCGCTTTGTCAATGTTTATGTCAACGATCAGGATGTGCGCTATCTGCAAGGGCTGAATACCGCTGTTGGCGCCAATGATACCGTCATTCTCTTGCCAGCGATGGCAGGCGGCGAGAGAAGCTGAAGGACCAGGAGGGGACTGATGCGCTACAGCAGCATACTGGAAACCATTGGCAATACACCGCTGGTAGAATTGAAGAGCTTCAGTCCACGCCCGGGTGTAGAGATTTATGCCAAGCTGGAGGGGATGAACCCCTCCGGCAGTGTCAAGGATCGTGTCGCCAGACGGATGATCGAAGAGGCCGAGGCGAGCGGCAGACTCAAGCCCGGCTCGATCCTGCTGGAGCCGACAAGTGGCAATACCGGTATCGCGCTGGCGATGATTTCCCGTATCAAAGGCTATCAGTTTGTCGCGGTCATGCCTGACAATGTGACCAGCGAGCGCCGGCAAATGTTGGAGTTGTACGGAGCGAAGATCATCTTCTCCGATGGGCGACAGGGCAGTAACGGTGCCGTCAGGCTGGCGAAGGAGCTGTTAACGCAGGATGAGCGCTACGTCATGCTCTACCAGTATGGCAACGAGGCGAATCCGCGCGCGCACTACTATGGCACGGCACCGGAGATCATCAGGGATCTGCCCGATCTTGACGTGTTCGTGGCGGGCCTGGGCACCGGCGGGACGCTCACGGGCAATGCGCGCCGGCTGAAAGAGTATAATCCGGCGATCAAAGTCGTTGCCGCCGAGCCGCTCCAGGGCGAGGGCGTGCAGGGCCTGCGCAGCCTCGAAGACGGCTTTGTTCCGCCTGTGCTGGATCAATCCCTGCTCGACGCAAAGATCCTGGTCTCCGCTATCGATGCAATTCGCCGCACGCGCCAGTTGAAGGACCAGGAAGGCATCTTTGCCGGCCCGTCCTGCGGCGCTTCGCTGCATGCGGCGCTGCGCGTCGCCGCGAGTATGGAGCAGGGCAAAATCGTCACTATTCTGGCCGATGGCGGCTGGAAGTATCTGAGCGAGGATCTGTGGACGCGCGATTTAGATGAACTCGAAGATAACTTAGAGGCAAAAATACTATGGTAGCTGATGCTCGTTTCGTCGTGCGTATTCCTGAAGCAATCTATAACGAAATGGTGGCTCATGTGGTAGCGGGTTATCCCGATGAAGCCTGCGGCGCCCTGGGCAGCAACGGGAATCTGGTGGTCAAAAATTATCCCACGGCCAATGCTGCCGAACATCCCGACGATTTTTCTATTATTAGCGATGCCGATCTTGTACGCATCTACAATGATATTGATAGCTATGACGGTGATATGATCTATTATCACTCCCATACCCGCTCCGAGGCGTATCCTTCCGCACGCGATATCGATTGGGCAAAACGCAGCGGCTACCTCTATATCATCTTCTCCCTGCAATATCATCCCGAGCCACCCTATGCCAGAGTGTTCAGGATCGATAGCGATGGCGCAGTGGTGGAGGGCAAGATCGAGCGCGTCTGATTTCCGGCACTCTCTCTTGCTCGCGCCTGCGGCGCTCGCCGGATCCCGGGTATGGTATGGCAGAGCCGGGATCCCTGGTGCGGCTCTGCCATGCCAACGCCTGGCGAGGATACTGAGAATCGGACATAAATACCGATGCAAAACGCTCCGGTCACATCATATGATCGGGGCGTTTTTGTGTAATCAGCCGCCGGAGGGCGGGTTGAACTGGGCAATGCGGATCACTGGATGGCCGTTGAGGTTCTCCAGGGGCAGGTAGATCAGGTGCGTCTGCTGATCGACGCTGACGGTGTGCGCATGCGGGGCGATATAGCCCTCGGCCAGCT
>Ga0070740_10005182_pt1 | contig 12247 bp, 10 predicted proteins | sample Coa_R2_FD_67286 | JGI IMG/M metagenome (GOLD analysis project Ga0070740, IMG submission 67286) | Surface soil microbial communities from Centralia Pennsylvania, which are recovering from an underground coalmine fire - Coalmine... | ecosystem: Environmental > Terrestrial > Soil > Unclassified ...
TCCCGAATGTCGCCAATGACGCTCAGCAGCACTGCGGCGCTGACCGGACCGATGCCCTTAATGCTCATCAGGTTCCTGTGTCCGGCCAGCTTCGGCCCTTCCTCTTCGATCATCTTCTCCAGCTCGTCGATGCTCTGGGTCAGGCTGCGGATCTGCCCCACCAGCACACGCGCTTCAGCCAGCATCAGCGGAGACAACGGCAGAGACAGCACTCGGTCCAGAGCCTTCTTGCTGGACAGAGCTTCCCGCTTCAGGTTGATCCCTTCGGAGGAAAGCAGGTTGTTGACCTTGGCCTTCAGAGCTGACCGCTGTTTGACCAGCAGATCGCGTGTCTGCGCCAGATGACTCATCTCCCGTTGCTTTCGTTCCTTCATCCGCACCTCCGGCAACAGTCCCTTGGCCAGATACAGTGCCAGCAACTCGGCATCGTTCTTGTCGGTCTTCTTCACCGACTGGCTGATGACCTTGAACTGGCTTGGGTTGACCACCGCGACCCGCGCCACGTGCTTGACCACGGCATCGTGGAACAGCCGCGTGTTTCCGGTCGACTCCACCGCCAGTTCGTCGTCCTTCCTCAGCTGCGCGGCAAACAGCGTCAGCTCGCGCATCGGCCACTGCCGCAGATAGGTTCGACCGTTCTCCTGCCGCGTGCACACGGTGAACTGCGTCCGGTGCAGGTCCACTCCCAGGTATCGCTTCATCGCGTCTCTCCTCGCGCTGTGGAGTAGACGTGCTCTGCGGCGATCACCAAACTCCCATTCAAGGTCCTCACGGCCTTACGGTGACGCTTCGGTTGCAGGTCTGACTAATCTCCTGTACGAGGTCCTATGGCCTCACTCAATCAATGCAGCCTGCCACCTGCCTGCTCCACAGCTCCTGCCGTGGAGCCTATCGCCCCAGAAGCTTCATAGACTATTCATGCCATCTCCTGTGAAGCCATACGCAGATATTTCGGGATTCGTTCCGGGTCATTTAAGCCGGTCAGCGCTTCGCGTCAGCCGGTCAGCGCCCTTTCGAGCGGGCTTTTTTTCATTTCCAGCACAGGGAGTGCAATGCTCGCAACTGCCTGTATCTGGAATAATTTACCAAAAGCAGGGGGCTATGAGATCAATACCAAATCTGATGATGAGCCATCGTTCTGACGACCGGAACCGGTCCCCGGCACGCATGGGGCTCGCGTGATGGGGTGGTGAAGGGAGAGCCTGTCCTGAATGAAGTGAAGGAAAAGAATCCCAGAGGATGTAAGCAAAGCCGACATCTCTTGAGATTCTTCACTACGCCTTCGACTTCGTTCAGAATGATGGCCACGCGACTCGTAACCACCTGTATTTGTAAGAATTTACAAATAGCGGGTTCCCCAGCTCTCTTCGAGACCTGGGTTGGAACAATCTAGACCAGTTCGTAGCCGGCGAAGAAGTAGCCGATTTCGAAGTTAGCGGTGTCTTCGGCGTCCGAGCCATGGATGGCGTTCTCTTCAATCGAGCCGGCGTACTTTTTGCGGATGGTTCCTTCCTCGGCATTGGCCGGGTTGGTGGCCCCCATCAGCTTGCGGAGATCGGCGATGGCGTTGTCCTTTTCAAGCACCATGGGGAAGATGGGGCCGGAGGACATGAAGTCGGTGAGCGAGCCGAAGAAGGGGCGTTCTTTGTGGACGTAGTAGAAGCCCTCGGCCTGGGCCTTCGAAATAGATGCCTTCTTGATGGCGACAATCCTGAAACCAGCCTTCTCGATCTCGGCAAGAATGGCTCCGGTATGGCCCTTGCGGACCGCGTCTGGCTTAATGATGCTGAAGGTGCGTTGTGACACCTGGTTGGTTCTCCTTGCAAAATTTTGGGTTATTTCCAGTGTAACAAGGAGGAAGCTGAAGAATGTCTGCTGCCGGAGGAAGTGGCTTGAGTGGGTTCACACAACGTCGAAAAATACGACCGTGCCATCGAGCCTGCCAAGGATCTCAACAAAACCGGGATGCAAAACCCGAAGGGCTTTCAAATAGAAGTACCAGGCTTTGGTCCGTGAAAACAGACCAAGGGAACAAACGAACACTCCAAATCATTTATATTGGGATCAATTCGAGGCTGGTGAAAGTCAGGATTTTGTGGCGTCGATTGTGCCGTTTGACGCATCCATTTAGCTGGGAATTTCCGCACCCATGAAGAAAACACACGCTATTGCCGTCTCCGCTATTCTCGCCATTGCTGGTTTTGTGACGAGCGCTCAGAGCCGCAACATCTATTCCGATACTGCCGATGCGCATCACGACATTGCCCAGGCGCTGGTTACGGCGCAGCATGAGCATAAGCGCGTGATTCTGGATTTTGGCGGGAACTGGTGTGGGGACTGTCAGGTGCTCGATATCTATCTGCACCAGCAGCCCAACCTCGATCTGCTGGACAATAACTTTGTCTTGGTTCATGTGAATATCGGGCGATACGACATGAACACCGATCTGGCCGAGAAGTATCAGGTTCCGCTTAAGAGAGGCGTTCCGGGGCTGGCTGTGCTCGATGCGCACGGAAAACTGCTCTACAGCCAGAAGAACGGCGAGTTCGAGGCGATGCGGAAGATGGACCCGGCTTCTGTGACGGAGTTTCTGAATAAATGGAAGCCGGCGCGTAAGGCTTGAAGCCTATTCGTCATCGCTAATCCTGAGCTATTGTTCAGGTATATGTGATCCTGCCATGTGAGGAAAAAAGCAGGTCCTTCGACTCCGCGCTTCGCGCTCCGCTCGGGATGACAAATTTATAAAATACATCGGGCATCCCCGACTGGTTACCATCATCAGTCACTTCCCTTGATTACGAAAATTCGGACAGTTTCAGTAAATTGCGCTTGCTTTTCGAATTTGCCATATGGGAGTATCTACAGTCCCCCAGAGAAGGCGCGAGATAAAAATTCTCGATACGTTGATGCTGGCATTAGTTATCCGCAACTGGATTTCTTAGTATGTTGCATCTAAAGAATAGAAACGATGTGCGGTGTCGAGACACCATCGCCTTTTAAGGAGATTTGTATGCAGGTTTTTTGCCTGGCTACTTCCGAACCCGCTGATGTTCAGTGCAAAGTCTGCGGACAGAATTATGCGCTCTACTTCGAACACAGGTTCCACAGCGTGCGTGAGCAGGCCTTACAGATGGTGCGCGAGGCGCTCGACCATCACCACGCCGAAAGTGCTGAGCCTGATGTACATCCGGAGAAGGCATTCAATGTGCCCGAATGGCATGGTCCAGCGCATATGTCCGGCGCTGCAATTCTCGGCGGAGCTCCGCCCTGGGCTGCCTGATTGACAGAAAATAAAACGCCATCCCGAAGGATGGCGTTTGAAGTATCCGAGAGCGATTGAGAATTACTGTTCGCGCTTCCAGTTCACCAGGTCGCCGAGCGTGGTCGTTGAACTGGAAACCGGCTGCTTGTAGGCTTCCACATCGGCGCGGCTGGCTTCTTCGCCCACTGCGCGGAGGCTGAGGCCGACCTTCTTCTCATCCGGATTCATCTTGATGATCTTGAAGTCATGCTCCTGGCCGGCTTCGAGCTTCACCGGAACGCCGTTCGTATCGGTAGCTTCGGAGACGTGGCACAGGCCTTCAACACCTTCCGAGATTTCAACAAACGAACCGAACTGCGCCGTCCGCAGAACCTTGCCGTGAACCACATCTCCAACGCGGTGCTGGGCGAAGAACGTCTCCCATACATCGGGCTGGAGCTGCTTGATGCCCAGCGACAGGCGGCGGTTCTCCGGCTCCACGCCCAGCACTACAGCACGAACTTTCTCGCCCTTCTTCAGGACTTCAGAAGGATGCTTGACGCGCTTGGTCCAGCTCAGGTTTGAGACATGGACCAGGCCGTCGATGCCGTCTTCGATCTCGATAAACGCGCCGAAGTCAGTCAGGTTGCGAACGCGGCCTTCGACGTTGGTGCCCGCCGGATAGCGCTCGACCAGGTGCTCCCAGGGATTTTCCAGCAACTGCTTCATACCAAGCGAGATGCGGCGATCGCTCGGGTTGACAGCCAGGATGACGGTCTCAACTTCATCGCCCGGCTTGACGATCTTCGACGGATGCTTCATCCGCTTCGACCAGGTCATCTCGGAGACGTGGACAAGACCTTCGATGCCCTGTTCCAGCTCAACGAATGCACCGTAGTCGGTCACGCTGAGGACGCGGCCACGCACGCGGGCGCCAATCGGATAGCGCTCCACGGCATCGAGCCACGGATCAGGCGTAAGCTGCTTGAAGCCGAGGGAGACGCGCTGTTTGTCTTTGTCGAATTTCAGGACTTTGACCTGAATTTCGTCGCCGACGTTGACCAGATCGCGCGGATGCGTCAGGCGGCCCCAGGACATATCGGTGATATGCAGGAGACCGTCGATTCCGCCGAGGTCGACGAATGCGCCATAGTCTGTCAGGTTTTTGACGGTTCCGGTCAGAATGCTGCCCTCTTCGAGGTGCTCCAGCGTCTGTGAGCGCTTGGCGTTCTGTTCCTCTTCAAGAATTTCCTTGCGCGAGACGACCACGTTGCCGCGCTTCTTGTTCAGCTTGATGACGCGGACTTCAATCTGCTGGCCGATATAGGCATCCAGATTGCGAACCGGGCGAATTTCGAGCTGGGAGCCGGGCAGGAACGCCTTGATGCCGATATCGACAGTCAGGCCACCCTTAACACGCCCCAGTACAGTACCGGTCAGGATGCTCTTCTCGTTCGCAGCCTTCTCGATGGTGTCCCATACACGGTGCCGCTGAGCTTTGTCATAGCTCAGCAGATATCCACCCTCGGCCTCTTCACGCTCGATGACGACTTCCACAGTGTCGCCCGGGTGCAACTTGGGCTGACCTGTGTGGTCAACCACCTGCTCGAGAGGAATCAGGCCTTCCGACTTCAGACCAACATCCACGACGACATGCTTATCGGTCAGCTTGATGACAGTGCCGGACACGATGTGCTGATCGTCGAACGCCTGGGCTGCCGCTTCAGCAGCCTGCTCGCGGTCAAAGGACTCGAGCACGGCGGCAAAATCTTCCATGCTGTTCAGGTCTGCCTCTTCTTCCACATGATGTTCAGGGGAGGGCTTAGACGCGACAGCCACAGGATGCGCGGCCTCTTCTACGGAATGCGATTCTGCGGAATTGGCTTCCGGGTTATGGGTTGATTCGATGGACGGCTCAGCATGCTCCGTCGCGGCTTCCAGCGTTGGGGTTTCAAGTTCGGTGTTCAGAGGAGTGCTCTCGGTTTGTTCAGGATTTAGGACGTCTGCCATAACAGCCAGCTCAAGTGGGACTCAGGGTCGGCGGGCCCGAAGTTCCGCCGCTGCATGTCGCAGATATCTCCGCATACCTTTAGATTCACGAGGTTTTGCGAAGATTCGGGAATCGTCGCAACGGCAGAATTGGAGCGCAACGGAAGATTCTCAAGGGGAGACACTCGAGTATGAATGACTCAGTCTCCGGTTTGGGAACGTCCGCCAGGCAGGAACATGCAGGAGCGGCGATTAGCAGGCCTACGTATGAATCCCGCGCACATAAGCCTACTCAAACAGCATAGAACTCTGGGCTATGAGTGTCAATTCATCCGCCTTAGATTCACAAAGTTGCAATAGAAGCAGCACTGCAGGTCACGTCTGACAAGAGCATTGATTGGATTCATTGCACTGAAAATAGTGCAGATAGTATTTAGGCGGATCAGGTAAATGCGATTCCCGTAGAATTTGCCCCATGCTCAAAACTGCGTTGTTATTGCTTTGCTCTGCTGTTTCCGCTTTTGCGTCAGATAAATTGTCAGCGCCGCAGCTGATTGAACTGGCCAGATCCAACAGCCCGCAATTGCACGAGGCAATCCAGGCAAGCTTCACAGCGAAAGACCTGCAGGACGGCACGGCCTGGGCCGGACATGGACCGGACTTCTTTTTTGCTGTCCAGGCCTCTTCACAGCCGGCCCTAGTCATCGATAGCAACAATTCGAGCGAGCGAATGAAACATCTGGATGGTTCCGACCTCTGGTACGCGACTGCGCACATTGAGCCTGTCGGTAAACTGCACGCCTTCCATTACATTGTGAACGGCGCGTCCTTCGGCGGACGCCTCGATTTGCCTGCTTTTGGGCCGCTCTCATACCTGCAGGCTGGAGTTCCCACTGGAACACTCTCGCCAAAGCTCATCCACATCAGCAAAATTTATGACGGCATGAAGAGCGAGTACTGGATTTACGTGCCCGCACAGTACGACCCGAAGGTATCTGCGGCGCTGATGGTATTTCAGGACGGCGGCGGATACATTGACCGCGACGGCAATAATCCAGCTCTCAATGTTGTCGACAATCTGATCGCGCAGAAAAAAATTCCCGTGATGATCTGCGTCTTCGTCAATCCCGGAGACATCGCTGATTCTCCCGGCACGCCAACGTATGATTTCGTAAAGGGCTACTCCGACAAGTGGCATCGCACGCTCAAAGATTCGATGCGCAGCACACTTTACGACACAGTCAGCGACCGCTATGTCCGATTCCTGCGCGACGAGGTGCTGGCCGATGTTGCGGCAAAGTACAACATCCGGAAAGATGCCTACAGCCGTGCCATCACAGGACTCTCATCCGGCGGAATCTGTTCCTTCAACGCCGCATGGCAAATGCCCGACCAGTTCAGCCGCGTCATTACCTGGATCGGCAGCTTCACCGCCATTCAGTGGAAGGAGCGTCCTGACATTCCCGATGGTGGTCAGGACTACCCCGAAAAGATTTTGCGCGAGCCAAAGCGCAACATCCGTGTCTGGTTGCAGGACGGCGCCAATGATCAGGAGAACGACCGCTACGGGAGCTGGCCTCTGGCGAATATTCGCATGGCAAACGCGCTCAAGCTGAAGGGATACGATTTCCATTTCAGCTTCGGCAAAGGCACACACAACTCCGGTCAGGGCGCGGCAGAGTTTCCCGAAGAGATGATCTGGCTTTGGCGCGATTATGACCCTGCGCGAACTTCTCAGACCTACGAAATGGAGCCATCAGAGAAATCAAAGCCACTCTTTCGGGTTTCGATTGCGAATCGTGACGCAGACTAATCTCCGGGCGCTGCCTTGAAACCTCTCTAGTTGTACATACAGGTTCCAATACGAGAGAATAAGGCAGCACCTCTCGCAAAAGGATTCCAGAAACGGCCATGCCGCAATCGCCCGAACCGCGCAATTTTCCGCACGCTATGATGCGTGAGATTTATGAGCAACCCGAGGCTCTCGCCGCCACGATTCGCAATTACGTCAAGGATGGCGCTCTCAACGCGGATGCTTTTGCAGCCGTCTCCGAAGCACTGCGCGGCCATCAGCGCATCGTGATTGCCGCCAGCGGATCGAGCCGTCACGCTGGGCTCGCCGGCGAAATCATGCTCGAAGACCTGGCCGGACTCACCGTCGATGTCGAATACGCGAGCGAGTACTGCTATCGTTCAACGCATACCTTGCAGGATCCGGGCGTCATCGTCATCTCGCAGTCAGGCGAGACCGCCGACACGCTGGCCGCACTGCGCGAAGGCAAATCGCGCGGCCTGCCCACAGTCGCCATCACCAACAACGTCGGCTCGACTATGGCGAGCGAGGCTAACGCCTCTCTGCCTACCGTCGCCGGACGCGAAAAGGCGATTCCCGCAACCAAAAGCTTCACCACCCAGCTCGCCGTACTTTATCTGCTTACGCTTTCGATGGCCCGGCTGCGCGGCAGAATGACGGCTCATTCCGTTGCCGGTCTCATCGAGCAACTGGAAAGGCTGCCGGAACTGCTGGCATCCTCGCTTGAAAGTTGGGAGCAACAGATGCGCGCCGTCGCCGAACACACCCGCCAGGCGCGCGGTTTCCTCTATCTTGGACGCGGCATTCACTACGCCATAGCCCGTGAAGGCGCGCTCAAGCTGAAGGAATCCGCCTACATACAGGCCGAGGGTTATCCCGCCGGAGAGTTGAAGCACGGCCCCAACGCCCTTGTCAGCAAGGATGCGCCACTGGTCATGATCGCCACGCAGGACCGCGATGACCCTGACTCCGTTCTGCGCTACGAAAAAACTCTACAGCTGATGAAAGACATGAAGGAGCAAGGAGCTGAGATCATCGCGGTAGCTTCTGAAGGAGATACTGAAGTTCCAAAGCTGGCGCATTTCACAACGTTTGTTCCGAATGCCGGCGAATATCTGCTTGCCATTCTTGAAGTCGTTCCCCTGCAGTTACTGGCCTACTTTACAGCTGTGTTGCGCGGCATTGACGTGGACCGTCCGCGAAATCTGGTAAAAGCCGTGGTCGAGGAATAAGCAACCGCCTCAGGTTTATCATGCAGGTGAGGCCATTTATGGCGGAGCTGCAGCAAATCGTTGCATTGTGGCAATCGGCAAAAACCCGACAGGAGGAAGTCTGCCTTGCCACAGTGGTGCGCGTAGAGGGATCATCGTATCGCAAGCCCGGAGCGCGCATGTTGCTCACCCGCAGCGGCCAGCGCGCGGGAACCATTAGCGGAGGCTGCCTCGAAGCCGAAGTCGCAAAGAAGGCCTGGTGGCTGACGGAAAATGGGCCAACAATTCAACGCTACAGCAGCTTCTTCGATGATGATTCACCCGCGCCTTATGGCCTCGGCTGCGGCGGCACCGTGTATGTCCTGCTGGAACGAGGCGATGCCGCGCATGCCGTTCTGAATGCTCTCGAAGCAAATCTGACGAGACGCTCACCATTTGTAACTATCATCGATACATACCAGGCTGCGACGCTGCTGGTGCAGTCCGCATCTGGCGAAAAAGCTCTCTTAGGCGCTGGCGGAGCAGTTCTTCCTGTGATTGCCGAACTGGCGCAGCGCGCTTTTCGTGAGCGCAGCTCCTTCTATACAGCGGTTGAGAAAGCTCCCGGCCATTCAGCACAACTGTTTGTCGAATATGTCGCTCCGTCGCCCTCTCTGACCATCTTCGGCGCTGGCGATGACGCCAAACCGCTCGCGGATTTTGCAAAAGGACTTGGATGGCATATCACGGTTGCGGATGGCCGCTCGCATCTGGCTCGCGCCGATCGCTTTGCTCATGCTGACCGCCTGCTTGTCCTGAATTATGAAGCTGACGGGCTTCTCCGCGATCTTAATGCCGATCCCGATGATGCTTTCGTGCTCCTGACGCACAGCTACGAGCAGGACCGAGCGCTTTTGCGCGAACTGCTTCCGCTGAAACCGAAATATCTCGGTATATTAGGACCGCGCCAGCGCACCGAGCGTCTGATCGGAGAAATCGCTCCGCAAATCGGCGCTTCTCCCGAAGAGTGTTTCGCAAACCTGTATGCGCCCGTGGGTCTCGACATCGGCGCGCATTCCCCTGAGATCATCGCGCTCTCCATCGTGACAGAAATAGCCGCGGTGCTGAACGGACGGGAAGGCATGTCCTTCAAAAAGAAGCCGCGCAGCCAGATTCACTCCAGTCTCAACTATGTCTGATTCCGGCGCATGCGCGGCTATCGTGCTCGCCGCCGGAGCATCCACGCGCCTCGGCCAGCCAAAACAACTGCTGCAATTCGATGGCGAAAGCCTTTTGCGTCGCACCGTAAGGCTCGCAGCAGAATCCGGCTGCATGCCTATCTTCGTTGTTCTCGGATTCGGAGCGGACCGCATGCGACAGGAACTCCACGGCCTCAAAATAAAACCCGTCCTCAATCCCGACTGGCAATCCGGAATGGGATCGTCGCTGCACTGCGGAATCAGCGCTGTAATGAACGAAACGCCTCCGCTGCCAAAAGCGTTGGTGCTTCTCTGTGACCAGCCATCTCTTTCCGCAGAAATTCTCTCAAGCCTTCTGCAAACCAGCAAAAAAAAGAAATCCCTCATCACAGCATCCAGCTACGCAGGCCGATCCGGTGTGCCCGCCATCTTCGATGAGCAACTCTATCCCGAACTGCTAAAAGTCGAAGGCGATCAGGGCGCACGCTCCATCATTCAGCGATACGCTGATCAAACCAGCACCGTCGAATTCCCCGGCGGCATCATCGACATCGACATCCCCGAAGACCTGAGAGCTTTGGCTTCAGATAAAATTCGCGCTTAACCTGATCTTACCTAAAATTCGCGGCCGCGCTTCAACGGAATCCCCATCGTCTGCGGGTACTTTTGGCTGATGATTTGAATGGTTCCCTGTAGATTGCCAGCCATGTTGCAAGCAGCAGAAAATCTGCAGCGCTCCATGTCATTCCGCTGTCGTACTGTATTCACCCGTCTTCGCATCGTAGTTTTCTCTGAAATTTCTATCGTGCCCGGATGGATCTACCAGCAGATTCCAGAAAAAAACCCTTGCTGCTGCGATATTCTTGATTGGATTTTTGGGACAGGAGGGCTTATGGAGTTTAGCCTGAGACGTTTTCTGGCATGCGCCATCCTTTTTGCGCTCGTCTTCACCGCGCACAGCCAGACGAACAAGGCAGAACAGGAGGCGCAGGCCGCACAATTCGCTGCCAAAGCGAAGACCATGCATCTGCTGGGGGTCTTTCAAGGCACGACTCCGTGCGCGGACTGCAGCGGAATAGTCACGACGCTCACCTTATATACGAAGGCACCGAACGACTTTACCGACTCCATTTACAAGATGAATCTGAAATACATTGACCGCGGCAGCTTTACCAGCTACGGTTCATGGGACATTCTGCGGGGCAGGCCGGGCGATCCGGATGCAACGGTTTACGAACTCAACCCGGATAAATCGAAAGGAAAGCAATATTATCTGCGCGTCGATGACAACACATTGCAGCAGCTCGACGCGGAGATGAAGCCGATTGATTCGCCCCTGAATTTCACTCTCAAGCGGATTGGCGCATCGCAGAAGGCCGGTATGCCGAATCCCGCCTCACTAAACTGCACAAAACGCGGCGGCACGCTCAAGATCGAGACTGGAAAAGATGGCGGCCAGGTAGGTATTTGCACCTTTCCAAACGGCAAGCAGTGTGAAGAATGGGCCTTGATGCGAAACCAGTGCAGCCCGAACGAAAAATGAATTATCGGATAACACCCATGTTGTCCGCAGGCCAGTAAATAAACGCAGCCTTGCCGTAAATCAGCTTGCGGCTGACTGGTCCAAAATCGCGGCTGTCGCTTGAAATCGAGCGGTGATCCCCCATCACAAAATACTCGTTTGCGGGCACGACCATGTCGGCCATGGAGCGTGTATCGCGAAAACGTTTCGGAACGTAAGACTCGTCAATCAGTTTTCCGTTCACGTAAACGCGGCCATCATCAATGCGGACATTGTCCCCAGGCAACGCAATCACGCGCTTGATGTAGCTTTTCTGCGTGTCGCGAGGATAGTAAAAAACAACTACATCTCCGCGTGAGATTTTTTCGAAGTTATACGCGAATTTATTAACAAAGAGACGGTCCTGATCGCGCAGCTCCGGCTGCATGCTGGTGCCCTCCACCTTCACCGGCTGGTATAGGAAGGTGATGATAAAGAAGGAGGCCAGTATGGAAATAATGAAGTCGCGCACCCATAATTTCAGATGCGCGCGCGAGCTGTTGGTAGTCTTTTCTGTAGAGCTTTCGTCGTTCATCAACTCTTTCGTTCAGTGCCTTTTTAAGAGCAGCCCAGGCCGCCTGGCGGACACAGAATACTCGATTTCGGCTTGCCCATTGGCTGTTGCGCTGACGGTACAGCAGCCTGACCTGCCACGTCCGGCCCGGTCAGATTAGATTGCGAAATGGTCAGTGGACGTTGCAGGACCATCTCCACTCCTTCCCCAGTATTCAAGACCACATCGTTGCCGCGAGTGAAAAGCGTATAAATCAGCCCGGCTGCTCCGCCTGCGAGCGCGCCGTATCCGGCGCCGGCTCCGGGATGGCCGGCAATCGCGCCGCCAATGGTTCCGAGGCTCGCTCCTTCAATGGTGCCTTGCGCAATGGTTCCGGCATCTTTGCCTTTATTCGGGGCCTGCTGGATCGTACCCTCGTCCTGAACTTTTGCTCCATCCGAGCCGGGCAGACTGTTCACGACACCCGGAATATTCACGACTGACCCGTTAGGGAAAATCATCGATGTGAAATGCATGCGAACCGCGGCGCGTCCTTTTATACGGCCGGGACGGACCACCTGATCGATGACACCCTGCACATAAACGCCTGCCGGAATTGCCACGTGTCCATCAACCACAACCGGGAAATTGGATGAGAGATAGACGCCATCTCCCGGCTTTGCAGTCTTTGTATTCACTGCTGACCTGAGCGCCAGCAGAACTTTGGTTCCCTGTGGAACTTCGATGGACTTCGCCTGGAC
>Ga0070740_10005186_pt1 | contig 12234 bp, 8 predicted proteins | sample Coa_R2_FD_67286 | JGI IMG/M metagenome (GOLD analysis project Ga0070740, IMG submission 67286) | Surface soil microbial communities from Centralia Pennsylvania, which are recovering from an underground coalmine fire - Coalmine... | ecosystem: Environmental > Terrestrial > Soil > Unclassified ...
GAATGCAGCCATTCCACTTCGATCCGGCCATAGGTGGCGATCAGCATTGCGGCGGTGGCAGTAGCCACCACCAGCGTCAGGCCGGGTGCGAAGCGCCCGCGCACGAAGGTGGCCAACGATGCGCAGCCGCCGATCAGCAAGACCGTCCCGATAATCGGGAGCAGCCGCCTCAGTACCATTACATCGGCATTGCGCAGATATGGGGATGCCGCGAAAAGGGCGATGGCGGCAACGCCGCCGGCGCATAGCACGCCGCCTGTCGCGACGATGAAGGCCGACGGCGCGAGGCGCCGGGCACTGTGCGCGGCGCGGTTTTCAATCGCGCTGACGATCGCATCGGCCAGCAGCAGCGCCAGCATCGGCACAGCGGGCAGGATGTAAGGGATCAGTTTGGCATCGGCGGCGGAAAACAACGCTACTACCAGTGTGGCCACGATCGCGCACCATGAGCGGGCGGGCCCGCGCGTGCCTTCGAAGGGCAGCAATGGCAGGCACACCGACCATGGCAGCAGGCCGGCGAGAATCACCGGCAGATAGAAGTAGAAGGGTTCGTCATGGCTATAGCTGGCGACAAAGACGCGCCTGAAATGTTCGCCGACGATGTAGAAGTCCAAAAAGCCGGGCAGTCTGGCCGCCACGATTGCGAACCACGGCAGCGCGATCGCGGCGACGATCAGGGCGCCGGCGGCTGCGTGAAATTTCCCGAGTGCACCGCGCAGCTCGCCGCGCCGCCATATGAACACAAAGCCGGCGGTGACCGGCAGCGCCGCGCCCACCGGACCCTTGGTCAGGACCGCGAGCGCCATCGCCAGGTACATCGCGACCCACCATCGCCGGCCCTCGCGCCACTGCAAAAAGAAGCATAAAAACGCTACCGTAAGTAGCGCGGTCAGAACCATGTCGGTGGTCAGCACCTGCGCCATCGCGGCGTACAGCGGGCTGGTGACCAGGATGGCGGCGGCGAGCAGGGCGCGGCGATGGCCGAAGAGCCGCCGGCCCAGCCACCAGGTGACGGCCACTCCGAGCAGGGCGCTGAGCGCGGGAGCAATGCGTGCGGCAAACTCGTTGACGCCCAGGAAATGAAACGCCAGTGCGGTCGTCCAGTACAGCAGCGGCGGCTTCTCGATATAGGGAACATAGTTGAGATGGGGAACGATGAAGTTGCCGCCCGCCAGCATCTCGCGCGCGATTTCCGCGTAGCGCGCCTCATCGGGTTCCCACAGCCCGTAGCTGCCCAGATGGAAGAAGAACACCGCCAGCGCCGTCAGGCCGAGCGCGGCCGCCTCGATCGCCTCGCGCCGCCTGAGGCCGCCGTCCGCAATGGCGTCGTGGCCGGCCGGCGCGGCAGTCGGCGCCGCGGCATGAAGGCTGCTTACCGTCATAACTGGAGTGTCAGTCTATAGGATCGCAAGGGACGTAGTCAGACGCACGGGAAACAGTCGCAGGCCGGCGACGCGGCTAATACCCGATTGCCGCGCCGCCCTTGCGCGGGTCGGCCGCGCCGTCGTAACCATCGGCGGTTATCTGGATCGCCTCCTCGTCGCCCAGCATCGGCAGCGTCTTGACCTGGAAGCCCATCGCGGCCAGCGCCTCGCGGTCCGCCGCCGGCATCGCCTGCTCGACCAAAACCGCGGCGGGATAGTACTGATGGTGGATGCGCGGAGAGCGGATGGCCCGTTCGGGGTTGAGATGGAAATCCAGCACGTTGAGTAGCACCTGTAGCGTCGCGGTGACGATGGTCGGACCGCCCGAGCCGCCCAGGGTCAGCACCGGTGCGCCGCTTTTGAGCACGATCGTCGGCGTCATGCTGGACAGCGGGCGTTTGCCTGGTGCGATCGAGTTGGGACTTGCGCCGCGCAGTCCATAGACGTTGGCGATTTGGGGACCGAGCGCAAAGTCGTCCATCTCGTCGTTAAGGATGATACCGGTGTGCGGCACCATCAGCCGCGCGCCGAATGGCGTATTAATCGTGGTGGTAAGCGAGACGATGTTGCCCTGGCGGTCCACTACGCACAGATGTGAGGTGCCCTGATCGCGCGCCGCTTCGGGCGGCCGATGGACCGCGAAGGCCTTGCGGCGGATGCCCTCGATGCGTGCCGGCGAGAGCAGAAATCCGATCGGGACGCGGACGAAGTCGGGGTCGCCGTAAAAGGTCGCGCGGTCGATGAAGATCTGGCGCATCGTCCCGATCAGGCGCGCCAGGTATGGCGGGGAATTGAGTCCCAGGGCCGATGTGCCGCCCGGTTCGAGGATCTCCAGCGCCTCCAGCAACATGCCGCCGCCCGCCGATGGCGGCGGCATCGAGTAAATGCTGTAGCCGCGATAATCACCGTGCAGCGGCGTGCGCCATAGGGCCGAGTAGGCGGCCAGATCCTGGGCAGTCAGCACCCCGCCGCGCTCCTTGACGAAAGCGGCGATCTTGGCGGCCAGTTCGCCGTGATAGAAATTCTCAACCGGATTGTCGCCCAGCGACTGCAGCGTGGCGGCCAGGTCGGATTCGGTGATGGTCTCGCCCTCGCCGCGCGGGCTGCCGTCAGGATGGAGAAAGACGGCCTTCAGCCCCTCATCGCGCGCCAGCTCGGCAGCGGTGTGCGCGATTTCCTTTGCCAGATGCGCGCCGCAGGGAAAGCCGTTGCGCGCCATCTCGATCGCCGGCTGCGCGACGCGCGAAAAGCTCATCGTGCCAAAGCGTTTGAGCGCTGCCGCCAGTCCCGCGACCTCGCCCGGAACGGCCACCGCCAGCGGGCCGTTGCGCAGCAGCATCTCGTCGGGCTTGCCGTTTCTGATATAGGTCGAGGCGCTGACGCCGCGGGGGGCTTTTTCGCGATAGTCGAGCGCGTAAATCTTGCGGGTCTTGGCGATGTAGATCAGCATGAATCCACCGCCGCCAATCCCGCATGAAGAGGGATTGGCCACCCCCACCGCCAACGCGGTGGCGGCGGCTGCGTCGATCGCGTTGCCGCCCGCCTTCAAAATCCGCAGACCCGCATCGGCGGCCAGCGGATGCTCCGCCGCGATCATCCCGTGCCTGGCGAGCACGGCGCCCGCCGGCCGCGCCACGGCCATGGCGAGCCACAGGAACAGACTGAGGCACAACCTGGTCTTCCGGATCCGGCGCATCGTCATCACAAACCGCAACCACACCTCTTCGGCGGGGCCGAAGCGTCAGGCGTTTGGACTTTCGTCCTGCTGTTACTACCAGCCCTTGGAGGCGGAGGAAAGTACCACGGCCGGGTTTTGAAGATGACATCGGCAAGGCCTTGGGCTAGCCTGAGGGCCAGAGCCATCGGGCGCATCGCAGGCCGCAAAAGGTGGAGCACAAATGCCGGCACAACATTTTTTCGCCCAGCATCCGTCTGAAGTCGGGCTTGATCCCGCCAAGGTTCAGGCGCTGTTCGATCGCGCGCAGCAGGAAGTGGCGCAGGGGCTGTTGCCCTCGTGCCAGATCGCGATCGCGCGCCGCGGCAAAATCGGCGCGATGCGCACCTTCGGCCGGGCCGTTCAGGGCGGCGTGGAGAAGCCCGCCACCGACCGCACGCTGTACATCGTCTTCTCCTGTACCAAAGCGATCATCGCGTCGGCGGCGTGGCTGCTGATAGGCGAGGGTAAGCTCGATCCCTCCCGGCGCGCAGCGCAGTATGTGCCCGAGTTCGGCACCAACGGCAAGGAGGTCGTTACGGTCGAGCAGTTGCTAATTCACACCGCCGGTTTCCCCGACGCGCCCTATGCGCAGGAGGGATGGCTGGATCGGTCAAAGCGCCTGGAAGCCTTTGCCCGATGGCGTCTGCAATGGCCGCCGGGCGCCAAGTACACCTACCATCCGACTTCCAGCTTCTGGGTTATTGCAGAGATCATCGAGCGGCTTGCCGGGATGGACTTTCGCGAGTTCGTGCGGGTTCGTATCGCCGAGCCGCTGGAACTGCCGGAGTTGCGCGTCGGAATTCCACGCGAGCATAGCGGCCGTGTCGCGGACGTGGTTTACGTCGGCGAGGCGCTCAAACCTGAAGATTGGATCAAGATGGGGCTGCCGGTGCCGCCGGAAACCGAGGTGACGGAAAGCGCGATTTTAGGATTCAATTCGCCGCTGGTGCGCGAGGCGGGCGTGCCCGGCGGCGGCGCGATCACGACCGCCGCCGACCTGGCGCTGTTCTACCAGGCGTTGCTGGCGGAGGGCAAAGCGCACGACGGCACGCGCATCTGGAAACAGGAGACCTTGCGTGAGGTGATGCGGGTGCGCACCGAAGGCTACGTCGACCCAGTGTTCGGCCTGCCGCCCAATCGCGGCCTGGGTGTGGTAATCGCGGGGGGCGACGGCAACGCCAACCTACGTGGCTTCGGCCGCACCAACTCACCCGCCGCCTTCGGCCACGGCGGCGCGGGCGGCCAAATCGGCTGGGGCGACCCGGCGACGGGTATTTCAATCGGTTACTGCACCAACGGTTTCGACCGCAACGCAATCCGCCAGGGCCGCCGCGGCGTAGCCATCTCCAGCCGCGCCGCCGTCTGCGTGGCGGATTGACGTGCGGGCGTTGTTAGGTTGTCGAAATTATTCGGAACGAGCCGACCCCTGAGCGGCCGCCACCAACCGATGAACCTTGGATGGAAGTAGCGCAGAGAATGTTAACAGTTCACGCCAACATTGCCTTGTCCTGATTTAGTTTTCTATTATTTGGGATATGCAGCCGACCGCCGTGTTACAAGTGGGGTCAACAACCCACCGCATCTATCAGGGCGACGCAAGAGAGCTGGACTGGATTGGCGACGAATCGGTGCATCTGGTTCTGACCTCTCCGCCCTATTGGACTCTCAAGCAATATCCGCCACACGAGCGGCAGTTGGGCATGGTGACCAATTACGAGCGCTTTCATGATGAACTTGAAAAGGTCTGGCGCCATTGCTTCCGTGCGCTCGTTCCAGGAGGGCGCTTGGTTTGCGTGGTGGGCGATGTTTGTCTTTCGCGCCGTAAGCACGGCCGTCATATGGTCATGCCCCTGCACGCTGACATAATCGTCCGGGCAAGAAAAATAGGATTCGACAATCTCACTCCTATCTTCTGGCACAAGATCGCGAACGCGAATTACGAGGTGGAAAATGGCTCAGGCTTTCTCGGCAAGCCCTACGAGCCGAACGCGATTTTCAAGAACGACGTAGAGTTCATCCTTATGCTGCGAAAAGGGGGAGGCTACCGCCAACCAACAGAGCAGCAGCGAGAGGCTTCCCGCCTCACGAAGAAGGAGTACCAGGTGTGGTTCCAGCAAGTGTGGACGCTGAATGGCGCTTCGACTCGTCAACATCCAGCCCCGTTTCCCGAAGAGCTGGCGTACCGGTTGGTTCGCATGTTCTCCTTTGTCGGCGATACAGTGCTCGATCCATTTATGGGCACGGCAACCACCCTGCTAGCGGCTGCGCGGTGTGGCCGGAGCAGCATCGGCGTCGAGGTCGAACCGTCGTACGTCAAAAAGGCCAAGATCCGCCTCGAACATGAGCTCATCGACTTATTCAATCAGTCCGCATTGTCGGTTGGATGAAGCGGGCTTTATAAAGGTCCGCGATGCGCTTTATGAAATTGGTGTAGTAGATAGGTTGCTGAGGCTGCGGGGCAGGCGGTTCTACCACCAGTTTCGAGACCTTCCTGCCGTCATAATCGACAACAATCACCGCTAAAGCCTCGAGCTGGTCCGACGGTTCGTCCGGGCTGGTCCTCAGCGGTGGAGTGGCAAATACGCGGACTGTATCGGCAACCACCTTGAGCATATCGAACTTTGGACGTCTAAGGCCTTTCGCAAACGGATCTGGGTTCTCGTACGTCGGCGACAGATTAATCACCACAAGGCCGGCTGCAATGCAGTCGCGTCTGTGGTTATGCATATGATTAGAGTACGCAATCAAGTCTCCAAACCGGTTTTTTCGTGTCTTGCCGTGTGCAGCCATGATGGTCTTGCTCTCGACAGACACGAGCACAGATAGTCCCGGTCCGGTGTCACCGGTGTGTAGGACCAGGTCGACATTACGACTTATGACTTTGGTGTGAACCTCGGCATTCTTCCTCGCCGTGAAGGAATCCGGACGCCAGGCTTAAATCAATTTCTTTCGATACCCGCCGAAGGTCGGAAAGTATAAAATCCGACAGCGCATTCGAACTTTGTTGCGCGCGAGGATTGAACCCGCGATGCTGGTTCATCCATGAGACGTAATCCTCAGGAGCAGCCAAAAGAAACCGATTCCGTCACCTTGAAACTCACCATCCGCTGACAAATTGTGGCAATGTATTCCACCCCGCGAAGCGCGGTTTATCAACAGCTTCAGACCGGGATTCAACTACCTGAACGGGTTGCTGATCATGATCGTGGCTTCGCGGGCGGCACCGGTGCCTACCATTGCCAGGGAGACGCCGGTTAGTTCCGTGATGCGCTCCAGGTAGCGGCGGGCTTGCGGGGGCAGGTCGGCCATCGTGCGGGCGCCTTGCAGGCTTTGGTGCCATCCGGGCAGCTCTTCGTAGAGCGGACGAACCTTGTCCAGACCCAGGCGGCCGGGCGGCATCTCATCGTAGCGCTGGCCGCCGCGCTCGTAGGCGATGCAGATTTTGAGCGGATCGATCCCGGTCAGGACGTCCAGCTTGGTCAGCGCCAATCCCCACACACCGTTTAGCCGCAATGCGTGGCGTGCCAGCACCGCGTCGAACCATCCGATGCGCCGCGGACGCCCGGTAGCGCTGCCGAACTCGTCGCCCTCCTCGCGCAGACGCTTGCCCACCGCGGTCTTGATTTCGGTGGGAAAAGGGCCGCCTCCCACGCGGGTCGTGTACGCTTTGCTGATGCCGAGCACGGCGTCCAGTTTGCCGGGCGGCAAACCTGACCCGGCATGGGCGGCCGCCGCCAGACAATTGGAGGAGGTGACGTAGGGATAGGTGCCGTAGTCGATATCCAGCATCGTGCCGTGTGCGCCCTCGAACAGAATGCGCTTGCCGGCCTGGTAAGCCGCATAGACGAAGCTTGCGGTGTCGGCCAGATAGGGTATCAGCCGCTTGCGCACCGTCTTCATGCTCTGGACCAGGTCGGCGGCCGGGATCGGCTTGGTCTTGAGCACCGACTTCAAGTACGCATTCTTCTCCGCCAGATTGCGTTCCAGGCGCGCGGTGAAGGAGCGGAAGTCGACCAGGTCGGCAAAGCGCAGGCCGCTGCGCGCGACCTTGTCCTCGTAGGCCGGTCCGATTCCAAAGCCGGTGGTGCCGATCGCGTTGCGGCCCAGGCGCGCCTCGCGCCCCCGGTCGATGGCGCGATGATACGGCATCACCATGTGCGCGTCGTAACTGAGCCGCAGGCTGTTTTCGCCATGTAAAAAGCCGTTGGCGCGCAAGTGGTCGATCTCCTCGATCAACGCGAACGGATCGACCACGGTGCCATTGCCGATCACGCAGGTCTTGCCCGGATGCAGCGCGCCGGCCGGGACCAGGCGCAGGATGAACTTGCGCCCGTCAACCACCAGGGTATGCGCCGCATTGTTGCCGCCCTGGAAGCGCACCACCACGTCGGCGTCGGCGGCCAGCAGATCGACGATCTTGCCCTTGCCTTCGTCTCCCCATTGTGTGCCGACTACGGCCACGGTCTTCATCGGATAGCGAACCTCGATAGGCATCGCGCCCGTGCCAGTGTGAGAGTGTGCACGATCTAAAGCAACCGCGGTGAACGGGGCTTGCCCCGGCGGCCAATTCTTGCGCGGATCAAAGCTTAATCAAGGTGGCAGAGCTGATTGCGGGCAGCGCGCGGAGTTCCTCCAGCACCGAGGGCGAGGGTGGACCGTCGATTTGCACCAGGTTGATGGCCATCCCGCCCACCCGGTCGCGCCCCAAGGCCAGCCCCGCGATATTGACGTTGCTGCGCCCCAGCAGCGTGCCCACCGCCCCCACCACGCCCGGTACGTCGGCGTTGCGGCACAGGATGAAGTAGCCTTCGGGCACCGCCTCGACGTGAAAGCCGTCGATCCGGATGATGCGCAGGGCGCGGTTGCCGATCAGCGCGCCCGCCACTTCGTGCGTCTCGGTCGGCGTGCGCACCGTTAGCGTCAGGGTGTTGATGTAGTCGGTGGACTCGCGCGCGCGGGTCTCGACCACATGGATACCGCGTTCGCGCGCGATGAATGGGGCGTTGACGTAATTGAGCGTCTCGTCCAGAAAGCCGCTCAGCAGCCCCTTGAGCACCGCGGCTGTGATCGGCTCCGCGTTTAGATTGGCCGCCTCGCCGCCCAGGGCGACGGTTACTTCGCTGGGCGCTTCGTGGATAATCTGCGCGGCCAGCCGGCCCAGCTTTTCGCCCAGGTTAAGATGCGGTCCCAGGACCTCCAGTTCCTTGGCGGTCAGCGTCGGGATGTTGACTGCCTGGCGGATTGCGCCGTGGAGCAGAAAGTCGGTGACCTGCTGGGCGATGTCGATCGCGACCTGGACCTGCGCCTCGCCGGTGGCCGCGCCCAAATGAGGCGTGGTGATCACGTTGGGCAACTTGAGCAGCGGATGGTCGGGGGGCGGCGGTTCCCGCTCGAAGACGTCGAGCGCGGCACCCGCGACCTTGCCCGAGCGCAGCGCCCTGACCAGTGCCGCCTCATCGACGATTCCGCCCCGCGCACAGTTGATAATCCGCACCCCGTCCTTCATCCGCGCGATCGCAGCGTCGCCGATCATGCCGCGGGTCTCGTCGGTCAGCGGCGTATGGACGGTGATGAAATCGGCGCGTTCGTAAAGCTCGATCAGGCTGACCAGCTCCACCCCGAGCCGGGTCCCGGCCGCCGCCGTCAACATCGGGTCGTACCCGATTACCTTCATCTTCAAGCCAGCGGCGCGGTCGGCGACAATCCGCCCGATGTTGCCCAATCCGACCACGCCCAGGGTCTTGCCGCAGACCTCGGTGCCGATGAACCTGTCGCGCTCCCACTTGCCGCACTTGGTGGAGGCGTCGGCGGCCGGAATATGGCGCGCCATCGCCATCATCATCGAGATCGCATGCTCGGCCGTGGTGACGCTGTTGCCCGAGGGGCTGTTCATCACCACGATTCCGCGGCGGGTGGCGGCTTCGAGGTCGACGTTGTCGACGCCGACGCCGGCGCGCCCGATCACCTTGAGGTTATGTGCGCGGTCGATCACCTCGCGGGTGACCTTGGTTGCGCTGCGCACCACCAGGGCGTGGTAGGGCGCGATGATCTCGGCCAGTTGCGCCGGAGAAAGGCCGGTCCTGACGTCGACCGCCAGAGCGGGATTGGCGCGCAGCAGCTCGATGCCCTTGGCGGACAAGGTATCGCTTAACAGAACGCGGTAGGTTTCCATGTCGATTCAGGCGCCGGCGGCGATTTCAGCCTGCGCCGCCGCCACTCCCGCGCCGCTGTGGAAGTCATAGCCCTCGCGGCGCAGCGCCAGCTCCAGCGCGCCGACCGCGACCAGCACGTCCAGCGGCGCGACGTAGCCCATGTGGCCGATGCGCACCAGCTTGCCCTTCATCTGATCCTGGCCGCCCTGGACCGTCACGCCGATTACGTCGCGCATATAGCGCACCAGCCGGGAGCCGTCGATGCGCTCCGGCACCAGGATTCCGGTCACGCCCGGCGCGGGATTTTCCGCCGCCAGCAGATTCATGCCCAACGCGGCCGCTGCGGCACGCGCCGCTCGCGCCATCAGGCGATGGCGCGCGAAGACGGCGGGCAAGGTCTCGGCGTGGATCAGGTCGAGGCTCCGGTTGAGGCCGAAGATCAGCGAGATGGCGGGGGTATAGGCCGTTGTATGGTCGTCGCGCTGAGCTTTCAGTTCGCGGTTGAGGTCGAAATAAAAACCCGGCAGATGGGGCTTCCTCGTGCGCGCCCAGGCGCGCGGTGACAGCGCGATGATTCCCAGCCCCGGCGGCAGCATCAGCGCCTTCTGACTGCCGGTGACCAGCGCGTCGATTCCCCATGCGTCCATCTTCTGCTCGAAGACGCCCACCGAGGTGATACCGTCGACCACCAGCAGCACGTCGCGCCGGCGCGTAATCGCGGCGATCTGCTCGACCGGATGCACCGCGGCGGTGGAAGTTTCGCTGGCCTGCATCAGCACGGCGCGTGCGTCGGGATGGCGGCGCAGCGCGTCCTCGACTTGCTCGGGCGTCACCGCGTTGCCCCATGTTACCGGGACCCGATGCGGCGTGACGCCGAACGCGCTTAAGATGCGGCCCCAGCGTTCGCCGAACTTGCCGCCGTCGACGTAGATCGCGGCCTCCCCGGGCGCCAGCAGATTGGCGACCGCCGCTTCCATCGCGCCGGTGCCCGATGACGCCAGCAGCAGCACCTCCTGTTCGGTGCCCATCAGCGGACGCAGCTTTTGGCGCGTCTGGTCCAGCACGGCGCTGAACTCGGGCGTGCGGTGGTGGATGATGGGGCGAGCCATTTCCAGCGCCACTTCCGGCGGCACCGGCGTCGGGCCCGGGGCGAACAGGTACTTTTTAATCGGAGGCACGATAGGATTGTACGCGCTGAAGTCTTCCAGCAAAAATCACGCAGAACAAAGGGCCCGCGCATGTCGCGAGCCACAATTCGTCATTTCCAAGCCGTCCAAACCGGCTCGCAATTCAGAATACCTTGGATACGCGTGCGAGACTACACGGCCGGGCAGGAGGGGGGCATTTAACCTATCAATCGGCGAAATCGCAAAAGGAATCGCACTCTTAGCCGACAGCCCACACAGGCGGGCGCCCTACTTTTAGCTCCAGAGCCTGAACGCAATTATTCAGATCGCATTGTGCCGATTGACCTCGAAACCGGCAGAATTTGGGGGAGTGAACTACGCGTTTCGTTGCTCAGTCCTTGGCACCAGACTGTTGGGGGCAAAGACGCTCAACCATTTCCAGAGACCGGCGCGCCCTGGGTGGCGACCCAGCCTGAGCGGCCGGGGAGGTTGCCGTGCGTGACCGGGCAAATCGGCAGCGATTCGCGATCCAGATGCGCAGCTACCGTATCCAGGCGCACAAATTCCGCACTGGCTCCCTTCAGTTCGCGCACCAGCAGCGTGAAGCTGTCCAGGTGGCCCATGCCTTCGGTTTCGGCGTGCACCGTATGGACGTTGAGGTGGTCGGGGCGGATGCGCTCGCGGTAGAAGCGAACTATCGCTGCTGCATCTGACAACCTCTCACGTCCCAGCACTTCGTCGAGCGTGGGCAGCGTGGTTGGGATTTCCGGCGTCGAAAGCATCGTGCCGTCAACTTGCGGGCGGAACGGTGTTGAGCCGCGGGTGTCGCTGCGGTAGAGCAATCCGATTCGATCCAGCAGGCGCATCGCGGCGGGACTGGTGCGCCATCCGGGCGCTGCCCATGAGCGCGGCTCTTCGGCGAAGATCGCGCGGTAGGCCTCGAAGGCATCCTGGATCTCGTGGGCCAGTTCCTGCTCGCCGAGGTTGTCGATGCGATCCTGCCAGCGCACGTGGTCGTAGCCGTGAACGCCGACTTCGAAGCCATCCGCCTTGAGTTCCCGCAGCAGGTTGGGGAAAGCGATCCCCACCGGACGCGGTTTGAGCAAGGTGCCCGACAGGATCGTCCGCCATCCGTACATCGACACCGCGCGCGTACGGAACATCTTGGAGAGAAAGCCGCGATTGGTAAGCACCCTGCGAATCGCCTTGCCCGAGTTGTCGGGCCCCATCGCCACGAAAAAGCTCGCCGTGACACCCTCGCGCCGCAGCATCGCGGCCATCGCCGGGACGCCCGATTTGAGCCCTTCATGCGTATCAACGTCGATTTTGAGCGCTATCCGCAAGATGCTGCACGCCTATTCTCGTGCATTCTCTTTTCGGAACCATTCGATGGTGTGGAGCAGACCCTCGCGCAGCGGCACCTTAGGCGTGCATCCGAGCAGTGTGCGCATCTTGGTATTGTCGGGCACGCGCCGGGGGATGTCCTCATAGCTGTTGCCGTACACCTCTTCCTGGCTGACGAACTTGATTTTGGAGCGGCTTGGACCGAACAGCTCCAGCATCAGCTTGCCGAACTCCAGTACGGTGGTCTCGACATCGGAGCCGATGTTGATGGCGTGTCCGTCGGCGTTGGGGTTGAGTCCGGCTTGCATGGTCGCCTCGATCGCGTCGCTGACGTAAGTGAAGCATCGCGTCTGCTTGCCGTCGCCCACGACGGTCAGGTCGGCGCCGCGCAGCAGTTGTCCCATGAAGATCGTGAACAGCCGCCCCACGTCGAGCTTGTCCAGGCGCGGTCCGTAGATGTTGAAGTAGCG
>Ga0070740_10005188_pt1 | contig 12228 bp, 9 predicted proteins | sample Coa_R2_FD_67286 | JGI IMG/M metagenome (GOLD analysis project Ga0070740, IMG submission 67286) | Surface soil microbial communities from Centralia Pennsylvania, which are recovering from an underground coalmine fire - Coalmine... | ecosystem: Environmental > Terrestrial > Soil > Unclassified ...
TGGGCGCGTTCAAGCTCGGGCAGGAGCACCAGCCCATCCTCGAGAGTTGCCGCCGAGACCCCCGCGGGCAGTTCGCAGATCGCGGTGAATTCCGCGCCCTTGCCGAGCGCAGCGAAGGTCGTGTCGCGCAAGTTGACGCCCTGCGAAAAGAGCTGGTCTGCAATCGCCGCGACCAGTCCCACCTGGTCGGGGCAGAGGATCGAAACCAAGGCTACGCCCGTCATGCCCGTCCTCCTCTACCAACTCCGAGTGGGCGGCGTGGCGGCAAGCTTCGCCTTGATCTCCTCCATGCGCTCCACGGTGTATTCGTAGCTCCGGTCCATCGAGGCGGTGAGGCCCTTCCAGTCGAGCAGCCCGATCGAGCCGATATTCGGCTTCAGCAGGATGTCGGGCTGGAAGCGCACGGAACCGTAGGCTGCGGCGGCGTTGATCGTCGCCACGCGCCACAGAAGCTGAAAGATCGACGGCCCAGCTGGCTTGTTCAGAAAGCCGAATCGCTTCGAATTTGCCGTCCTGTTCGCGGTGAACGGCGTGTCGGAGTGAATGTCGACGGCGATCACCGGGCCGCGGCCGATCTGCCGCATGACATCGACCGGCATGTTGTTGATGACGCCGCCATCGACATAGATATTGCCGTCGTCGATCAAGGGCGGGAATACGCCGGGAATCGAGATCGAGGCACGAATCCAGGTGATGAGCTTGCCGCGATCATGCACCGCCGGCCCGCCCCTGGTGAGGTTGGTCGAGAGGCAGAAGAACGACAGCGGCAGATCCTCGATGTCGGTGCTGCCGAACCATTTCTCCAGCCATTGGTTGATGCGGTTGCCGGACAGCAGGGCGACGGTCGGGATGGTGAAGTCGGTGACCGGGCTGCGGCCGCTGAACGTGTCCGTATAGCAGTACAGCATCTTGTCGCGCTGCCATTCGGCCGCGATCATCCCCGCCACGATCGAGCCGATGCTTGTCCCGCCGACAATATCGACGGGGACGCTGTGGTCCCGCAGCGCCCAGATCACGCCATAATGCGCGACGCCGCGCGCGCCGCCGCCGGCGAGAACAAGGCCGATCGCCGTGCCCGTCATCAGCCGTGCGAGACGTTCGACGTCCGCATCGCCGCGGATATGGTGGTGCATCTTGAAATCGTGCAGCTTGAGCCAGTTGGCGGTGCCCTTGATCGTCGCGCCCGACTCCCACAGCAGCGCGAGATCCATCGGCCTGATCGTCTCGGGCGTGTTGTCGAAGCGCAGCGCGTCGAACGGCCCCACCTTCTGCGCGCCGCGCGCGACGAGCAGCAGGGAATCCGCCTGCCGCAGGCAGAGCTGGGTCCAGGGCGTGGGACCGGCCTCGGCCAGATACACGACGATCGTATGGCTCGCCTCCATCTCGCGGAACCAGTCGAGCGACCGCCCTTCCGCGACGCTCTTGGTGAGGCATGCCACCGGGTGGTAGGCGCCGAGCGCGGTCGACAGCCGGCGCGCGAACGCCTCCCCGTCGATATCCGGATCGTGCGGGATGATCGCGAGCGAGCGGTCGAACCGCTTCGGCCCTTGCTCGCTTTGCGCCGCGCGCAGGCGGCTGATCAGCGTCTTCGTGATCGCGAGCAGCGCACCCGGATGCCGGACCGTGAACGCGTCCCATTCACGCTTGGCGATGGCAAGGCATTCGGCGTCGCGCAGGCAGCGCACGGTCGCCGAACGCGGCTCACCGCTGATCAAGCCCATCTCGCCGACCACCTCGCCGGGGCCGATGCGGCCGACGAATCGCTCGCCGTCGCTGACGCGGATATAGACGCCCAGCGCGCCGCTCACGACGATGAAGAGCTCGTCGGATGGGTCGCCCTGCTGAATTAAAGTCTTGCCGCCGAGCGCGGTGAACCAAGTAAAACTATCGGCGATCTCCAGAATCTCTTCTTCGGCCAGATAGGAGAATGGCGCGACCTTCGATATCAACGATACCCATTGATTGTCGCCCATTTCCCGAGGCATAAGATCGAATCTCAGTCTGGCGGCGTGGGAGGTGCGGACGGCCTCGCTCTACTCGGCGCCGCCCGCGTTAACGATAGCATACGGGCCGATGCCCTCTCAAGCCGAGCCCGCCCGCCAAGCGCCACGAGTCGGCGCGGCGGCCGCTCGCGTACGGGCCGCGCCGTCGCTGCCAAGCACCGCACGAAACGCGGATTCGTGAACGAAATCAGCGGTTGCGCAGGCCGCAATAATCGTTTACGTGTCATTGACATCAATTCGGTTCGGTGCAATGGTGTAACGGGGGTTCCACGTGATTGGGGGGTCTTTCCAAATTCTTCCAAGCCACGCCTCCAGCGGACTGAGCAATAAGAGGGAGATTTCACCCATGGCGCGATACCTGCCCACTCTGACGTCCATCACCACGGTGGCCGTCGCGTTGTTTGCCTTGTCGACACTGCCGGTACAGGCTGCCCCGTTTGATGGCAACTGGGTCATCGACGCTCCGCCGGCCGGCGGCGCAATCGGTGCCGAGGGACAGTACACCTGTCCGGCCCTGCGACTGCCCTTCCACGTCCAGGACGGCAAGGTGATGGGCGACCTGCATCGCACCGCGACGGGGACGATCGAGGCGGGCAAGACGTCGAATTCCGCGCCCGTCACCGGCAGCGTCAGTGCCGATGGCAGTGTGAACGTGACCTGGCAGAACTTCCATGCCACCGGAAAGCTGAGCGGCAACTCCGGTCAGGTCGGCTGGGCAGGCGAGTGCGGCCCGCGTACCGCGACGGCGACGAAAGTGGGTCAATGATTTGACGCCCCGGTCTTGAGGCACGAGCGGGGCGTGCCCCCCGCTCGTGCTGACGGCGGGCCGGGCGCGTTTTCGGTTCGCACGGTTTCGGCTTGGTGACGCCGCCCTTCGTGGCGGCCTTTGTCGTTTATGTGCTTGTCGTAACCAACCTCCAGCCGCTGACGACCACCGTCACCGCCATCGGGAGAACCGCAGCATGCGTCAGAATACGGTCAAGGAGATCTGGGCGGCGGGTCGCGCGGTCATAAATGGCTGGTGTACGATACCCGCTGGGTTCTCGGCCGAGCTCATGGCGCATCTCGGCTGGGACTCCTCACGATCGACACGCAGCACGGCATCGTCGACTACCAGTCGATGGTGTCGATGCTCCAGGGCATCTCGACCACGCCCACCATCCCAATGGTGCGCGTGCAGTGGAACGACCCAGCTGCCGTGATGAAGGCGCTCGATGCCGGCGCCTACGGCATCATCTGTCCGATGGTGAACAGCCGGGCGGATTGCGAGCGATTCGTCGGCGCCTGCCGCTATGCCCCGCGCGGCTACCGCAGCTCCGGCCCGACGCGCGCCCTGCTCTATGGCGGCCCCGACTATCCCGCCAAAGCCAATGACACCGTCATCGCCCTCGCCATGGTCGAGACGCGCGAGGCGCTCGGCAATCTCGACGAAATCGCCGCGACACCCGAGCTCGACGCCCTTTATATCGGCCCCTCCGACCTGTCGGTGTCGTTGGGACTGCCGCATGGCCTCGACCGCAGCGAGGAGACGATGCTCGCCGCGATCAGGAGCGTGCTCGAGGCTTGCCGCCGACACCGCATCAAGGCCTGCATCCACACCGGCAGCACGAGCTATGCCAAGCGCATGATTGCCATGGGCTTCGATCTCGTAACCGTGCTCAGCGATTCGCGGCTCATCACGCTCGCCGGTAACCAGGCGATCCAAGAGCTGCGCGCGGCACCGCAACCCGCGGCACCCGCGAAGCCCGCCATGCCCTATTGAGGGGCCCGCCGATGGCCGACCGGCGCATCGACGTTCATCTCCACGTCGTCCCGTCGTTCTACCGCGATGCCGTCTATGAGGCGGGATCGGGACCGGCGATCGGGCGCTATCCCGACTGGTCGCCCGAGCTCGCGCTCGAGCTCATGGACAGAAGCGAAATCGAGGTCGCCGTCACCTCCCTGGCGCAGCCGGGCGTGCAATTTCTGGCCGGCGACCCCGCGTACGCTCTGGCGCGGCGGTGCAACGATTATGCGGCGGAGCTCAACCAGCGCTGGCCGCGCCGCTTCGCCGCCTTCGCGCTGGTGCCGATGCAATCGATCGATCGGGCGATCGCCGAGATCGAGTACGCATATGACGCGCTCAAGTTCACCGGGGTCTGCCTGTTCGCGAGCTATAGCGAGAAGTTCCTCGGCGATCCGCGGTTCGATCCGGTGCTCGAGATGCTGAACCAGCGCGACGCGGTCGTGTTCATCCATCCGGCCTTCCATCCCTCGAGCCGGGCGCTCGACCTGCCCTGGCCGGGCTTCATGATGGAGTATCTTTTCGATACAACGCGCGCGGCCGTGACCCTGCTGCTGTCCGGCTCGCTCGATCGGTTTCCGCGAATCCGCTTCATCCTCGCGCACGCCGGCGGGGTACTGCCCTATTTCTCCTGGCGGCTGTCGGTTGCCCCGATGATCGACCCGCGTCTGCCCCAATGGCCGCGCGAGCGCATTCTCGAGGGCTTGCGGCGATTCTGGTATGACATCGCATTGTCGCCGGGCCCACAGACGATGGGCGCCCTCAAGACCGTGGCGGCCCCAGAGCGGATCGTATTCGGCAGCGACTGGCCGTTCGCCAATGCGCGCGTCGTCGCCGAAGCCCTCAAGTCCCATGCCGAGCCCGCCCTTCATACGTCGGCCGAGCGGGCCGCAATCGACCGCGGCAACGCGCTGGGGCTGTTCCCGCAGTTCGCGTGAGGCGCCCTCAGGCGTCGAGGACGAGCCGCGTACCCTTGAGGCGCGAGACGCAGACGCAGAGCTGCTCGCCCTTCTCCTCGGCATTCAGGAAGTGGTCGCGATGCTCGATCGGTCCGTCGGCCTCGAGCACCGGCAGCGGGCAGAACCCGCATTCGCCGCGCCCGCAATAGAACCGCGCGGGATATCCCGCGGCAAGGAGCGTCTCGAGGATGCTGGTATCGGGCGCGACATAGGCGGTGATGCCCGACTGTCGTAGTTCGACCTCGAAGCCCACGTCCTCGTTCACCGGCGGCGGCGGCGGGGGGTCGAAACATTGCTGCAGAATCTGCATGCGCGACAGGCCGTGCTCGAGCGCGGAATTGTTCAGCGCATGGTTCATTGGTCGCTGGCCGCAGAGATAAACCTCCGCCGGATAGCCGAGCGCGTCGAATACCTCGTCGAGATCGAGCCGGCCGCCCTCGTAGTGAAAGTGCACCTTGTCGCCGCAGAGCCGCTCGAGTTCGGGGCAATAGGCCATCTCCGCGCGATCGGGGCCGGCGTAATGGAGCTGGAACGCGATGCCCCGCCGCACGAGCATCCGCACCATCGCGTAGATCGGCGCGATGCCGATCCCGCCCGCGACCAGCACGCGGTCGGCATCGTGATAATGGAGCGGGAAATCGTTTCGCGGCGGGGCGATCTTGAGCGGAGTGCCGGGCGCCACCGTGTCGTGCAGGAAGCGCGAGCCGCCGCGGGTCTCGAGCTTGCGCTCGACCGCGATGCGATAGGCGCTTGCGGGATCGTCCGCCTCCTCCGTGCCGCCGATCAGCGCATAGGCGCGGCTCGCGACCTCGCCCCCGTCAAGTGGAACGTCGATCTCGATATGCGCGCCAGGCTCCCAGGACGGCAAAGCTGCCCCATCGGCCGAGACCAACAGCAGCTCGCGGATGGTCGGTGTGAGCTGCCGCGTCTCTTTGACGACCACGTCGATCTCGCCCATGTTCCACTCTCCGCCCGGAGGCCCGTGCACATGATAGCGCGCAGGTGCGTGCTTTCAATGCATGCAGGACCCGCCATCGACCACGAGCGTCTGGCCGGTGACGAAGTCGCTGTCCGAAGAAGCAAAGAACAGCACCGCCCCGACCAGGTCCTCCGGCTTCTGCACGCGGCGCAAGGCGCGGTCGGCGGCGGCCGCGTTGCGCATTTTGAGCGTGTCGGCATCCGGGCTCTCCTCGCTCAGCGTGTTGCCCGGGGCGATGCAGTTGACGCAGATCCCGTGCCCGCCAACCTCGCGCGCGAGCGTGCGCGTGAAGCCGAGGATGCCGGCCTTGGAGGTCACGTAATGAATCCGGCTCGCGCTGCCCTTGAGCGCCGTGCCGGAGCTGATGTTGATGATCTTGCCGTAGCGCTGGCGTTTCATGTGCGGCACGACCGCGCGGCACGCGAACCAAGTGCCGCGGAGATTCACCGACATCATCCGGTCCCATTCCGCCGGGTCGATCTCGTCGAACGGCGCACGCGACATCGGCACCGTCGCGAAGATCGCCGCATTGTTCACGAGCACGTCGATCCGGCCGAACTGCTCGATCGCGCGCCGCACCATTTCCTCGACACTGTCCCATCGCGCAACGTCGGTCTCAAGGGCGACCGCCTTGGCGCCTTCCTGCACGAGCGAGCCCGCGACCGCGCGCGCCGCCGCGCCATCGAGCTCGGCGATCACAACGGCGGCTCCCTCACCCGCCAGTCCGCGCGCGTAGGCCTTGCCGATCCCGTGGCCGCCGCCGGTAATTACGGCGACGCGCCCCTCGAGCCGTCCCGCCATCCTCGTCCTCCCCACGCTTCCCTCGCGTCGCCCCTTGCCCATCAAAGCAGGCTAGGCTCTATTACCGCAAGCGGCTCGACAGGAACACGCATGGCACGCGCAGCAAAGGTGGCGATCATCGGCGGCGGGATCGGCGGGCTCGCGGCGGCGCTGGCGCTCCACCGGCGCGGCATCGAGATCGAGCTCTATGAGCAGTCGCCGGAACTGAGCGAGATCGGCGCCGGCCTCAATCTAAGTCCCAATGCGCTGAAGGCGTTCCGCGCGCTCGGCATCGAGGCGGAGGCCATCGCGATCGGCTACGAAGCGGAAAGTCAGGTGATCCGCAACTGGAGCAACGGCCGCACGATCTTCCGCCAGGCGCGGAAGGGCGTCATGGCGGAAAAATTCGGCGCCGGTTACCTGACGGTGCATCGCGCCGACCTGACGGCCGTGCTGAGCCGCCACCTGCCCGAGCACATCTTCCGGCTCGGCGCGCGCTGCACCGGCGTCGTCCCGGGCGATCAGACGGCGGTCGCGCGGTTTGCGGACGGCAGAGAGATCGAGGCCGACATCATCGTCGGAGCGGACGGTATCCGATCGGTGGTGCGCGAGAGCCTGTTCGGAGCCGAGGCGCCGCGCTTCACGGGGTGCGTTTGCTGGCGCGGGCTCGTGCCGATGGACAGTGTGCCGCGCGGCCTCATCGCCACCGACAACACGATGTACATGGGACCGCACGGCCACGTCGTGCACTATCTCGTGCGCCGCGGTGAACTTGTGAATTTCGTCGCGCATTACGACAGCGACGCCTGGACCGAGGAATCCTGGACCCGCGAGTGCGACAGGTCGGAGCTGATGCAGACCTATGCGGGTTGGCACGACTCGCTGCTGCGGCTCTACGAATGCGCCGAGCGCTACTACAAATGGGCGCTCTATGACCGCGATCCGCCCGAGCGGTGGAGCAAGGGGCGTGCGACACTTCTGGGGGATTCCGCGCATGCGATGCTGCCGTATCTTGGGCAAGGCGCCTGCATGGCGATCGAGGACGGATATATTCTCGCGGCGGCGCTCGCGCACATGCCGGACGACCTCGGCGGCGCACTGCAGCTCTATGAGCGGGTCCGTGCGCCGCGTGCCCGCCGCACCGTGCTCGGATCGCGCGAGCGGGCCAAGATGAACCACCTCGCCTCGCCCTGGGCGCGGCTCAAACGCAACGCCGCATTTGCAGCGCGCCGCATCTTCGACCGCGATTCGACGATCTTTCAGGCGGACTGGCTTTACGCCTACGATGTCGCGGTCGAGGGGCGCTTCGACGAGGCCTCGCGGCGCGTCGCCTGAGCGTGTCGCAAATCACGGTGCTTGTGCCGCGCGAGCGGGAGAATTTCATGAATTTCAACGACTTACCTGCCATCCACGCGAGGCCGTGATGGCCGCCCCCGATCCCCGCCGCGCGACCAACCCGCTGTTCGGCGACAACCGGCTGAAGCTCGGGACGTTCGGCACCAATGTCAGCAACGGCTGCGCCATCACCACGGCCGAGGAGGCGCTGGTCACCTCCTGGCCCAACACGCTGGCGATCGCGCAGGCCGCCGACCGGCTCGGCTTCGAGGCGCTGGTGCCGGTGGCGCGCTGGAAAGGGTTCGGCGGCAAGTCGAACTTCAACGGCTCGAACTTCGAGACCTACACCTGGGCCGCGGGGCTCGCGCAGGGGACGCGGCGGAGCGCGGTCTTCACCACCTCGCACGTGCCGACCGTGCATCCGATCATGGCGGCGAAGCAGGCCACCACGGTCGACCATATCAGCAACGGCCGCTTCGCACTCAACATCGTCTGCGGCTGGTTCGCGCCCGAGCTCGAGATGTTCGGCGCGCCGATCATGGAGCACGACACGCGCTACGACTATGCCGCGGAGTGGATCGAGATCATCAAGCTCCTGTGGACGCGCGAGGAGGAGTTCGATTACGAAGGCCGGTTCCTGCGAGTCAACAAGGGCTTCGCGATGCCGAAGCCGGTGCAGAAGCCGTTCCCGCCGCTGATGAACGCGGGTTCCTCCGGCAAGGGCCAGCATTTCGCGGCCAAATACGCCGACATGGCCTTCATCACCTTCGACCCGGACGACCTCGAGAAGTCGCGCGCGCACATCGAGTCCTATCGCCGGCTCGCGCGCGAGGAGTATGGGCGCGAGCTGCAGCTCTGGTGCAACGGCACCGTCGTGCAGCGCGACACGCAGAAGGAGGCCGAGGACTATCTCCGCTACTACGTCGTCGAGAAGGGCGACGACGCGGCGGTCGACAATCTGCTCGCGATCCAGAGCCGGCAGATGCAGCGCCTCCTGCCGCGCGAGCGCGAGAACCTGCGCTTCAGCCTCAAGGCCGGCTGGAGCGGCTATCTCCTGGTCGGCACCGCCGAGCAGATCGTCGCCAAGATGGAGACGATCGCGAAGCTCGGCATCGACGGCATGATCCTCAACTGGGTCGATTATCTCGACGGCATGCGGCGCTGGGAGAAGGATGTGGCGCCGCTGCTCGAGCAGGCCGGGCTGCGCCGGCCGACCCGCCCCGCATGAGCGATGGCGGCGCCGCGGGCACCGGCGTCGGCCAGCCGGTTCGGCGCAAGGAGGATGTGCGTCTCCTCACCGGCCGCGGCAGCTACGGCGACGATGTCGGCCTGCCGGGCCAGGCCCACGCGGCGATGGTGCGGTCGCCGCACGCGCACGCGCGCATCCATGCCATCGACCGCGACGCGGCGCTCGCCGTGCCGGGCGTGCTCGCGGTCCTGACCGGCGCCGACCTGCTGGCGGACGGGCTCAACTCGGTGCGGCATGCGCCGTCGCTCGTCGGCACGCCCGACGTGCAACTCGTCAACCGCGACGGCTCGGAGCATTTCATCTCGCCGCGCTTCCCGCTCCCCGCCGACAAGGCGCGCTTCTGCGGCGAAGCGGTCGCCATGGTGGTCGGCGAGACCGAGGCGGCCGCCCGCGAGGGCGCGGAGCGCGTAGCAGTGACCTACCACGTGCTGCCGCACGTCACCGCCGCGACCGAGGCCTCCGCCGACGGCGCGCCGCGCGTCTGGCCGCAACACGGCAATGTCTGCGTCGATGCGGAGCTCGGCGATCGCGCGGCGTGCGATGCCGCCTTTGCCGGCGCCGATCATGTCGTGCGCCTCGAGACCCGCGTCAATCGCGTGACCGGCGTGCCGATGGAGCCGCGTGCGTGGGCTGCATCCTATGACGCGGCGAGCGGCCGCTATACGGTCTGGGGCAACGGCATCAACGCGGTGCGGCACAAGCAGGATCTCGCGACCATTCTCGGCGTGGCTCCGGACGCCGTCCGCGTGGTCTATCGCGACACCGGCGGCAATTTCGGCACGCGCGGCATGTTCTATCCGGAATGCGCGCTGGTGGCCTGGGCGGCGCGGCGGCTGGGTCGTCCGGTGAAATGGTGCGCCACCCGGCAGGAATGCTTCCTCAGCGACTTCCACGGTCGCGACCTCGCGGTCGAGGCCGAGCTCGCGCTCGATCGCCACGGCAATTTCCTCGCGCTGCGCAGCAGCAACACCGGCAACCTCGGCGCCGTGACCGCGTCCTTCGTGCCGCTCACCAAGGGCGCCGGGCTGATGTCGAGCGTCTACCGCATTCCGGTTGCGCATGTCCGCGCGCGGGCCGCGCTCACCAACACCGCGCCGACCAGCGTCTACCGCAGTGCCGGCCGGCCCGAGGCGATGTTCGTGATCGAGCGTCTGATCGATCTCGCCGCGCGGCGCCACGGCTTCGATCGCGTGGCGCTGCGGCGGCGCAATCTCGTGCCCGCCGCGGCGATGCCCTATGCCAATCCGCTGGGCCTCACGTACGACAACGGCGACTATGAAGCCGCGATGGACTGGTGCCTCGGCATCGCCGACTGGGCGGGGTTCGCGGCCCGCCGCGAGGAGTCGCGCCGCCGCGGCAGGCTGCGCGGCATCGGCCTTGCCAACTATGTCGAGATCACGACCGGCGCGCCGCGCGAGCGGACCGAGATCACGGTGCTGCCGGAAGGCCGGGTCGAGATCGTGATCGGCACGCAATCGAGCGGCCAGGGGCACGAGACGAGCTTTGCCCAGCCGGTAAGCGAATGGCTGGGCGTGCCGTTCGACTGCATCGATCTCGTCACCGGCGACACGGACCGCGTGCCCGTCGGCGGCGGCTCCAATTCCGGCCGCTCGATGCGCTATGCCGGCATCCTGATGGGCAAGGCCTCGGACGCGATCATCGCCAAGGGCCGCCGCATCGCGGCGCATGTCCTGGAGACCAGCGCCGACGATATCGAGTTCGCCGGCGGGCTGTTCCGCGTCGCCGGCACCGACCGGACGCTCGGCATCTTCGCGGCCGCCGACGCCGCCCGCCGCCGCGATGATCTCCCCGAGGACCTCCGCGGACCGCTCGCTTCCGAACAGGACGAGACGTTCCGCGTCGCCGGCTTTCCCTATGGCAGCCATGTCTGCGAGGTCGAGATCGACCCCGAGACCGGGCTCGTCGCGCTCGCGCGCTATGCCGCGGTCGATGATGTCGGCCGCGCCGTGAACCCGCTCATCCTGCACGGCCAGGCGCACGGCGCGATCGCGCAGGGCGTGGGCCAGGCGCTCACGGAGGACTGCCACTACGACGCGCAGGGCCAACTCCTGTCGGCGACCTTCATGGATTACGCCTTGCCGCGGGCCGACCTGCTGCCGTCCTTCCGCACGGAGATCAGCGAGGTGCCGTCGCCCACCAATCCGCTCGGCATCCGGGCCGGTGGCGAGGGCGGCACGACCCCGGCGCTCGCGGCCGTCGTCAACGCCATCGTCGATGCGCTCGCCGCATACGGCGTGACCCACATCGAGATGCCCGCCACGCCCGAGCGCGTGTGGCGGGCGATGCGGGCCGGAAGCCGGGCCAACTGAGGGAGGCTGCGCCATGGCGGAGATTCTGGGTCTCGGCACCACGCATCGGCCGGTGATGCTGCGCGGCGATGCCGGCTGGACGTTCGGGCTCAAGCTGGCGCTCGCCGATCCCGACCTGCCGGCGGAATGGAAGGACCCGGCACGCTGGCCCGCGCGGATGCGCGAGGAGCTGGGCAACGATTTCGGCGTGGCCGAAGCGGGCCGGCAGCGCGCGATCTTCCGCCGCCATTTCGCCGAGGCGCGGCGCGTGCTCGACGAGTTCCGGCCCGACGTGATCGTCATGTGGGGCGACGACCAGCACGAGAATTTCCGCGAGGACCTGATTCCGCCGTTCGCCGTGCTGGCGTATGACGACCAGGAGATCGAGCCCTGGAAGGAGCGCAACAACACCGAGAATCCCTGGGGCGAGCCGGTCGATTTCACCTATCGCATCCGCGGCCACCGCGAGGCCGGCAAATATCTCGCGGCGGGGCTGATCGAGGCCGGGTTCGACATGCCCTATGCGCTGAAGCCGCTGCACCATCCCCTCGCGCACGCCTTCAAGAACACGGTGCTGCTGCTCGACGACGACCGGGTCGGGTTCGACTATCCGCTCGTCCCGTTCCACGTGAACTGCTATGGCCGGCGCGTCAATGCCGCCGAGGGGCTGCGGCTGCCGCTCGGGATGCGCGACCGCATCCGCGACCTCGATCCGCCCTCGCCCAATCCGCGGCGCTGCATGGAGGTGGGCGCGGCGGTGGCGCGGGTGATGGCGAAGAGCCCGTGGCGCGCCGCGCTCGTCGCCTCGTCGAGCTGGTCGCATTCCTTCCT
>Ga0070740_10005191_pt1 | contig 12226 bp, 10 predicted proteins | sample Coa_R2_FD_67286 | JGI IMG/M metagenome (GOLD analysis project Ga0070740, IMG submission 67286) | Surface soil microbial communities from Centralia Pennsylvania, which are recovering from an underground coalmine fire - Coalmine... | ecosystem: Environmental > Terrestrial > Soil > Unclassified ...
TACGTGATCTCATTTCTATCTCCTTTCCCTATCGGGGGACGGGTCGGCGCAGTCGAGCACGTCGGGGCGAGCGCGCGCGACGAATTTTCGTTCACGGGAGGTTTGCGCCTTGCCGCCTTCGACGGGGCAGGAACCGCCGGTCGTTGCTTACCGGCGGAAAGGCGGCTGGCACCGAGTCGGTGAAGTCTGGGAAAGATATGCCCGCCCGCCTCCGGTGTCAACGGCGACGCGGGCGCGCGGCTCACGGGGCGCGGCGTCCGAGCCGTAGAATCCCGGATGAGCGCAAGAAGAGAGCGCGCTCGCGTTCTACACGCAGAAGGCCGGCACTCGTTAATAATGCCGTGCCGTGAATCTGCGAAAAGCTTTTTGAGGAGTGAAAAGGATGCGAACCTTTAGAGACCTTCTGTGCCTCGTCTTCTGCCTCGTCGTGCTGGCGCTCGTGACGGCGAGCGCCGAAGCGCAGGGCGTCATCGTCCCCGGCCCCTGCACGCGCTGTCCCGAACGACCGCGCCCCGTCAACCTGCCGCGCTCGCTCCCCGTCAAATCAATCACGATTGACACGAAGATCACCGCGCAGGTCGCGACCACTCACGTCGAGCAGGTCTTCCGCAACGACACCGACGCCACGCTCGAAGGCACATACTTCTTCCCCATCCCCGAATCCGCGTCGGTCGCCGAGTTCGCGCTCTGGAACGGCGACCAGCGTCTCGTCGGCGAGGTGCGCTCGCGCGACGAAGCGCGCAGGATTTACGACGAGGTCGTCCGACGCCAGCGCGACCCCGGACTCCTCGAATACGCCGGACTCAATCTCTTTCAGGCGAGCATCTTTCCCATCCCGCCGCACTCGGACAAGAAATTGGAGCTGACCTACACGCAAGTCCTCAAGGCCGAGGGCGGCACGGTCGGCTATCGCTACCCGCTCGGCACGGGCCGCAACGTCGTGCCCTCAATCGGCACGGTCTCAGGCCGCGTCGAGATCGAGGGGCGCGAGGCCGTCCGCAACATTTACTCGCCGAGCCACGAGATCGAAGTCACGCGCAAGGGCGACCACGCGGCGCGCGTCTCCTTCGAGTCGAAGGCGGGGCAAGCGCCGCAGGACTTCCAACTCTTCTACACGCTCTCGGACGCCGACTTCGGCATGACGCTTCTGACGTACCGCGAGCCGGGCAAGCAGGGCTACTTCCTCCTGACCATCTCGCCGAAGGACGAGATTGCGGAGCAGGAGTACGCGGCCAAAGACATCGTCTTCGTGCTGGACACTTCGGGTTCGATGGCCGACGAGGGCAAGATGGAGAAGGCTCGCGCGGCGCTCCTGTTTGGCGTGCGCTCGCTTCGTTCGGAAGACCGCTTCAACGTCATCAACTTCGCGGGCGAGGAGCATTTGATGTCTTCGGAACTCGTGCAGGCCGACGCCGCGGGCAAGGCGAGGGGCGTTGACTTCATCAACCATCTCCGGCCCGTCGGCGGCACGAACATCAACGGCGCGCTGACCGCCGCGCTCAAGCAGTTCGAGCAGGGCGACCGCCCGCGCCTCGTCGTCTTCGTCACGGACGGGCTGCCGACCGTCGGCGAGACCAACGTCGAGCGCATCGTCGAGAACGCGCGGCGCGAGCGCGTCGCCGGAACGCGCCTCTTCACCTTCGGCGTCGGCTACGACGTGAACACGGCGCTGCTCGACAAACTCGCCGCGGACAACGGCGGCGTCGCCGAGTACGTCGAGCCGAAGGAAGATTTGGAGGTCAAGGTCTCGAACTTCTTCACGAAGATAAATCATCCCGTCCTGACGAACCTCGCGCTCGACATGGGCGGCGTGCAGACCGATTTGATTTACCCGCGCGAGATGCCCGACCTCTTCCGCGGCTCGCAGATCACGCTCATCGGTCGCTACCGCAACGAGTACGACGTGCGCAACGCCGTCCTCCGTCTGACGGGGCGGACGGGCGCGGCTGCGCGCACGTTCACCTACGAGAACGTCAACTTCCCCATGACCGAAGACGGCAACGACTTCCTGCCGCGCATCTGGGCGACGCGCAGGGTCGGCTGGCTGATGGAGCAGATTCGCACGAACGGCGAGCAGAAGGAGTTGACCGACGAGATCGTTGACCTCGGCACGCGCTACGGCATCGTCACGCCGTACACCTCTTACCTCGCCGTCGAGCCGGGCGCGGTGGCCGAGACAGTCACAGTCACGCGCGACCAGCGGGGCTTGAGCACAACGGCTCCGACGAACCGCCCGACCGCCGTCAACGGCAGGTTCGGCGGAATCGGTGGAGGCGCGCGCGACCAGCCCGCGCCTCCACCGAAGGAGGCCGCGAAGGCCACGACCGGCGCGATTGCCGTCCAGGAGAGCAAGCGTGAGCGCGCGGCGCAGAACGCCATGACCATTGACGGCGAAGACGACGCGCTGCGGGTCGAGACCGGCGCGCAGAAGGTCGGCGACAAGACTTTCTATTTGCGCGACGGCGCGTGGGTTGACTCCGAGTTCAAGCCGGAGGCGAAGCTCCCCGAAACCGCGCTCGACTTCGGCAGCGACGAGTACTTCGCGCTCATCCAGCGCGAGCCGCAACTCGCGCGCTTCTTCTCGCTCGGCGAGCGCGTCGTGGTCGTTTACAAAGGCCGCGTCTATCGAGTGAACAGCAAGCCATGAGTTAGTGCAGTACAGAACCGCGAGCGGCCACGGGATTGCGGAATGCGGATTTCGGATTGCGGATTGAAAGCAAGATGTCTTTCTAATCCGCAATCCGAAATCCGCATTCCGCAATCGAAGGGTTCTGTTTCGCTTGTCTCGGCGGCGTGCGTTCATGTACAAAGGTGTGCGCGCAAGGGGGAGGATTCAGGCGGAAGCTTTCGGGCGGACTCATTTCGACGGAGCGTCTTTCGTAGATGAAGTCAAGAGCGATTTCGCAGGGCGTGGCCGCGCGTTTGATGTGCGCGGCCATAGTTTTTTCGTTCGCCTACTTCGCGGGCGCGGAGGCGGCGAGCGCGCAGTGGGTTGGCGGTCGTCAGGGTCAGGCCGGGAAGGATTTGAACGCGGTCTATTTCGTTGACTCGAAACACGGGTGGGTCGCGGGCGACGGCGGAATAATTCTCTACACGGGCGACGGCGGCGCGAGCTGGACTCCGCAGCACGCCGGGACTTCGTCGAGCGTCAACGACATCTACTTTCGCAACAAGGACGACGGCTACCTGCTCGCGGGCAACGAGATTTTCATCACGGACGACGGCGGCGCGACGTGGCAGCCTTCGGGCCGCTTCCTCGCGCCCGACTTCGGCGGCGCGGAGCCTGAGCTTTACAGCGTCCGCTTCACGGGCAAGAAGCGCGGCTGGGTCGTCGGTAGCTTGAGCCGCGGCGACACGGTCGTTGAAAGCCTCGTGCTCCACACGACCGACGGCGCGCACTGGCTGCGGCAGACAGTGCCCGTCCGCGACGAACTCATCCACCTCGACTTCGACGGCGACAAGCGCGGCTGGATCGTCGGCAGCAACGGTCGCATTCTCCACACCGAAGACGGCGGCGAGACTTGGACGCTGCAAGCTTCGGGGACTACGTCAGCGCTCTACCACGTTGACTTTCGCGGCGAGCGCGGGTGGGTCGTCGGCGAGCGCGGGACGATACTCCGAACGGTGGACGGCGGCGTCACGTGGCGTGCGGTCAGGTCGCCGACGAAGGCGACGCTTTTGAGCGTGCAGTTTGTCAGCGACGACGAGGGCTGGGCGGTCGGTCGCGGCGGAGTGATTCTGCGCTCGGACACCGGCGGCGACAACTGGGTTCAGCAGGAGAGCCGCACGCGCCAGAACCTCTACGCTCTCTTCTTCGACAAGAGCAAGAAGAACGGCTGGGCGGTCGGCGGCGACGGCCTCGTCCTCAGATACGAGAGGTGAAGAAGCGTTCAGCGCTCAGCCTTCAGCTTTCAGCTTTTTTAAGCAACGCCGCGGCGAGTGGCGCGCATCCGAAGAGACAGCATAGCGATTACCTTCATGGCCGCATGGGGAAAGCGGTCAGGGGTAAAGTTGGATGGTTCTCCTGTGGTTTCCGCCCGGCGTGGGACGACGCGCCGGGCGGCTTTTTATTGCGGAATGCGGATTTCGGATTGCGGATTTAAGGCTGTCGGGAAATCTCGGTGATCGTCGCGAGGTGGTGGTCGTCGTGCTCGGCGACGAAGACGGCCATGTCGATGACGCGCATTGGTTGATTGAGTCGCGGGTGGAGGGCGGAGGCGGCGACCTCGTCCTCGTTGAGCGATTCGAGCCGTCGGACGAATCGAAGCCGCGCGGCGCGGAACCGCGCGAGCAGGTCTTCGGGACGAGCGTCGTTGTGGCTCGCCTCGTAGGTCTTGCGGTTGGCGGGGTCTGCCGGGCGGAGCGTGTCGAGGCCGCGGGCGTAGTCTTCGAGGCGGCCTTCGTGCAGTTCGTCGAGGTCTGCGAGGTGGCCGACGTGCTCCTGTATCGTCCAGGCCTCGCCCCGCCGCGCGGTCAGAGCCGCAGGGGGAAGCGAGCGCACAAGCTCTTCGAGACGAGCGGGAGTCCCGCGCAGACGCTCGACCACGGAAGGGAAGACGCCGACCGGCAGGTTGAAGTCGAACCGCCTCTCGAACCACTTCGTCCTCTTCATTGATACAGTCTCCCACGGAAAACGTCTGAAAGAGAAAGGGCAGCCCCGCCGGCTGCCCTTCTTACGTCGCAGGCGTGCGCGAAGTTTATTCGACCTTCCTGATGCTCTTGACCAACTTCGAGTAGTCCTCCGCGTGCTTTTGCAGGTTGTCGGCGGAGCCGAAGGTCAGGACGATGACGGGCCTCTTCGCCATGAGGATGTCCGTGCGGAAGAGGATGTCCTGCCCCTCGATCTGGCCCGAACCGGAGACGTAGGAGTGGGCCATGCCGTTGTGCGTGTCCCCCTTCGCCTCGCCGTCGAACTTCAGGTTCTTGATCTGCTTGCCAAGCTCCTCGCCGAGCGCCTTCGTCGCCGCGTCGAAGTCCTTGTCCTCCGTCACCCAGAAGACGACGGCGATGCTCTTGTCGGGGGAAGAGACGGTCAACTGGTCTCCGTCCGGCTCGGCCTTCCAGCCGTCGGGCAGCTCGAACGTGATGCCGCCCTCCTTGTGTGTGAACGTGTGGTCGTCGGACTGCGACGCTGCGGCGCTCGCGGAAATGGTCGAGTGGGGTCGGACGCCGCCGACGCCGGCGGCAAACGTTTGGGGCGCGGCGCAGCCGAGCGCGAGCGCGCACGCGGCGACGGCGACCGAGATAAAATTAGCGGCTCTCAATGTTCTATCCTCCGTTGGGGTCTCGAAGCTTCGGGCCGAAGTGCGCGGCGCGCTTTCGCCGCGGGTCGCGGAAAGGGTTGTTCGAAGGGCCGGTGTCGAAGTCGTCTCCGCCGCGGGCATATTAAGGCCGCGGTCGCGGAAAGACAACGACGCGCGGAAAAAAACGTCGTGAAAACGGCGGGCGCGAGGTTGCTTCCCCGCGCCCGCCGAATGAGAGGGGACGGATTTTCAGTTGGCCGCGGCGCGCTGCTGCGGTCGCTTCTTCTCGTCCTTGTTGTCGAGGATGGAGCGCACGATGGCGAGCGTGGCGGCGGCGCGCGGCGACTCGCCCTCGAAGCCGCGGGCGAGGTCAATCGCGCGTTGCAGGTTGTCCGCCGCGAGCTTCGAGAAGACGCCGTCGAGGTCGAACGACTCCGCGCCGTAGGAAGACATCATCGTCATGCCCTTCGTCTCAAGCCGCGTGTCGAGCCTGCCGTCCTCGCCCGTGTAGGTCTTCGCGGCGTTCGCCGCCTTGACGACTTCGGCCATCACGTCCCACGCGCGCGCGCGGTCGAGCACGACGTACCGCGTGGCGATGGCGACGAGCGCGCTCACGCGCTGCGGCGACGCGTCGTCAATGTGCTCCTTCGCCTCCCTCGTCGCCTCGTCCAGAAGCTGCGCGGCGCGTCCGGGGTCGGACTTCGAGAGCAGGTTCGCGGCCTCGGTCAGCGCCCAAGCCGTCTGCTCGGGCGTGAGCGTGCCGGCGCGCGCGAGCCTCACGACCTCCGCCGTGTCGTTCCGGCTGAGCGCGTTGTGGACGGACTGGAAGTCAACGTATGCGCGCAGGCGCTGGCGCAAGTCCGCGTCTTCGATCTTGCCGACCAACTCCTCGACGCGCGGGTCGTTCTTCCGCAGCGCGGCCATGACGGCGTCGAGGTAGAGTTCATCGCGCTCGTCCGAAGTTTTCGCCGCGTCGAGACGGTTCAGGTATTCCTGCACGCGGTCGCGGTTCGGGTCTTCGGGGACGAGTCCGCGCCGGGCGATGTCGTCGCCCGCGTCCGTCCTCATCTCCGGCGGCGCGTCCGGCGAGAGCGAGGCCATCTTCGCGTGCAGCGCGGCGGAGTTGTCGGGCGCGTACTGGTCGAAGAGCGGGAGCAGCCGCGAGATGACCATGTACCAGCCCTTGCGCCCCGCCGAAGTCTGATCCTGTTCGGGCGTCGGCGTCGGGCGCAGGAGTATCGAGGCCGCCGTCTGGAAGTAGGCGGCGCGGAGTTGCGGCGCGATGTCGGTCGGGGGAGGGAAGTCGCGCCCCCAGGAGTTCATGCTCGACCCGTCGTCGCTGAAAGTCGCGTAGAGCGTCGGCGAGAAGATGTAAGAGGCGAGCAGCGAGGCCGTGTTCGCGTCCGACGCGGGGTCGAGCGCCGCGCGGCTGACGAACGCGGCGTAGCGCTCGTCGGCGGCCTTCGAGTCTTTCTGCCGCAGGCGCGTGAGGAACTGGAGCGCGTCAGGGTTGACCGGCCCGGCACCGAGCGCCGGGTCGGCGAACTGAAGCGCGCGCTCGGTGTCGCCGTCCTGCAAGAGTTGGGTCGCGAGCTTGAGCCGCTTCGAGACCGCGGGCGGCACGTACATCGGGTCGCGCCGGTGCGTCGAGGGGTCTTGCGAGTCGTCCGCCGCGGGCCGGTCGTTCGAGGTCGCGGCGTTCTCGGCCTCCTGCTTGCGCTCGTCGTCGAGCTTCTTCAAAAACTCTTCGCCGAGCGCGCGGTCGCGCTTCGCGGCGAGCCGCAGCACTTCCGCGCGCACGCTCGGCGGCATCTGCACCGAGAAGGTGCCGCGGTCGCGCAACTGCCGGGCCTTCTCTTCGGCGAGGCGGCGGTCGCTCTCGGCGTCAGCCGCCTCGGCCTCGTCCCACGCGCGCCGGAAGAGCGCGAGCGCGCGTTCGCGCTCGGTGTTCCAGAGCGCGTCCGCCGCGCGTGCCTGGACGCGCGCGCGAAGCACCGGGTCGCGGAACATCTGCGCGTCGTTGGCGAGCGAGCTGACGAGCGCGATGGCGGTCGTCCGGCGAACCTCGGCCATCGGGTCGGCCTCGCCCGCAGCCGCTTTCGCGCTTGAAGTCTTCGCGTTCGTTTTCGGCTGCGCGGGCTGCGTCTGCTGCGCGCGCGCCGTCGTCAGGGACGCGACGCAGAGCGCGGCGGCGAGAAGGGGAAGACGTTTCGACATGACTTTCTCCGACTTCAAAAGGTTCTGTTGAGGCTTCGTCAATTGCCGCCGACTTTTTGCTAGTGGCAACTGAAAACTGACAGAAGAATCTAGTTTGATTCAATCCTGCACGGCTGAAAGTTCCCGAATTAACACGCGCGCGCACGCGCCTCGAAGTTAAATTTCGGAATGTTCGTTCAGACCGGCGCTTGAGTTAGGCAAACCTACGGCACGCGCCCGCCGCCGAGTGGAGTGTACACGCGCGGCGGCGGGCGCGGGTTCCAAAACAATCCGGGCGGAGAATTTCAGACGGCGACGACCTCGATCTCAGGGTCAATCTCCTGCCGGATCATGTTCTCGATTGCCATCAGCGTGCCCGTGAGCGAACTCGGACAACTGCCGCACGCGCCCTGGTAGTGGATGGTCAGTGTCTTGTTGTCGAGTGATAGGACTTCGAGCCAGCCGCCGTCCGACGCGAGGTAAGGGCGTATGCGCTCGTCGAGCATCTCGTTGATGCGCGCGAGCCTCGGGTCGTCGCTCATCAACGCGCCGAGCGCGCCGCCGACGCCCGACGCGGCGGGCGCGGGAGCGCCGTTCGACTTCACGGCTTCCGCCGCGCGAATCGAGACGGCGAGCCGGGGCAGAAGCTCGTCCCAGTCGGCCCCTTCGGTCTTCTCGACCGTCACCATCTTGTCCATGTAGAAGACCGACGCCACGTCGCCGACGGCGAAGAGCGCGCCCGCGAGCGGGTCGCCCGCGGCCTCTTCGGCGGCGTGGAACGAGCGCGTCGTGCCCGCGGTGACAGGCTCTTTGAGGATGAATTTAACGGCGTTCGGGTTCGGTGTCTCTTCGATGTTGTCAATCTTCGGCATCAGTCAATAATCTCCCCAATAATATTGCTCTGAACGGCACGGCGCGCGCCTGCGCCGACTGTTTCGCGTTCCGATTTTCGTCCGAAAGGATTATACCGCGTTTGAAAAAACGGCGCATTTCCGGGCGGTCGGCGGCCAGATTCAAGCCCGACGGCGATGCCCCCTGCGACCTTCGGGCGACCCGCCCCGACGCCGCGGAAGCCGCAGCCGAAAAGCGCGCAATTCGTGCAGAAATTCAGCTTGCGTTCACCCCGCCGAGTACGCATTTCGATAGTACCAATTTAAACTGTTGGTACCGGAAATTTAATTTGTCAAAAGGCCGAAGAGGGCGTATATTCTAATCCCTCGCTTGTCCCCCCTTCGCAGGTGAGACAAGTTGAGACGAGAGGCAGACGGTAGCGAGGGCCGGCTGCCTCTTGGTATTTTCAGAGGTCAGAGGTCGGAGGTTAGAGGTTAGTGATTGACTTGCTGACCTCTAACCTCTAACCTCTGACCTCTAATCTTATGAACATCGGAATCACCGTCTATCCGACCTACGGCGGGAGCGGCATCGTCGGCTCGGAACTCGGCAAGGAGTTGGCCGAGCGCGGGCACAACGTCCACTTCATCTCTTCGGCGCTGCCGACGCGTCTGACGCAGTTGGGCGGGCGCGTACACTTCCACGAGGTCGAGATGATGTCGTACCCGCTCTTCGAGCACCAGCCCTACACGCTCGCGCTCGCGACGAAGATGGCCGACGTGGCCGAGACGGAGAACCTAGACCTCCTGCACGTCCACTACGCCATCCCGCACTCGATCAGCGCGATACTCGCGCGCGAGTCTCTGAAGCCGCACCGCACGCTCCCCGTCATCACGACGCTGCACGGCACGGACATCACGCTCGTCGGCGCGGATCGCTCGTACCTTCCGATCACGCGCTACGGCATCGCGCAGTCGGACGGGGTGACGGCGGTCTCGAACTACCTGAAGCAGGCGACCGCGGAGCTTTTCCAGTTCGACCACATCGCCGTCATCCCGAACTTCATCTGCGCGACCGACTACCAGCGCCGCCCGCGCGAGGAGCTGCGCGCCGAACTCGCGCCCGGCGGCGAGCCGCTGCTCGTCCACGTCTCGAACTTCCGCCCGGTCAAGCGACCCGTTGACTGCGTCGAGATTCTCGCGCGCGTCCGCGAGAAGGGAGTCAAGGCACGGCTCGTGATGGTCGGCGATGGGAGCGAGCGCCCACGCGCCGAGCATCGCGCGCGCTGCCTCAGGGTTGAAAGCTACTGCTCGTTCGTCGGCAAACAGCCGCGCATCAGTGACTACCTGTCGGCCTCGGACGTTCTGCTCCTGCCGTCCGAGCAGGAGTCTTTCGGACTCGCCGCGCTCGAAGCGATGGCCTGCGAAGTTCCGGTCATCGCCTCGCGCGTCGGCGGCATCCCCGAAGTCGTCGAAGACGGCTCGACGGGCTGCCTCGCCGAAGTCGGCGACATCGAGAAGATGAGCGACTGCGCCGCGCGTCTTCTCGCGAACGAGTCCTTGCGCCGCGAGATGGGGCGGCGCGCGCGCGAGTCCGCCGTGAGCCGTTACAGCACAGACCTCGTCATCCCGCAGTACATAGATTTTTATGAGCGCGTCATCGCCGCGTCGAAAGCAGCCGCGACCGTGTGAGGAAGGCGGCGCGCGCCGCGAAGACGAACCGCGGCGCGCGCCTCGCGCCCCGAAGCCGAAGGCCGCCGCGGGCCGCGACGCAGTTCGCACGAAGCCTCGCGCGCATTCTTCGACGGCGGTTGACGAGTGGGTCGCGCGCGTCCTCGAAGAGAAGCCCGTCGGCTACATCATTCAAAATTTAGAGCGCGCCTACGGTGTCCCCGAAAACAAGTGGACGGGCTGGGACGTGCTCGACATGCTCGTCTCGGTCATCCTCTCGCAGGCGACGAGCGACGCCAACAGCGACCGCACTTACGACGCACTGAAGGAGCGCTTCCCCACCTGGGACGCGGTTCTGCGCGCGCGCGAGCGGGCGATTGCGGAGACGATTCGACTCGGCGGACTCGCGAACCAGAAGGCGGCGGTCATCCGCGCGCTGCTGAAACAGATCAAGGAGCGTCGCGGCTCGCTCGACCTCTCTTTCCTGCAAGACCTCCCGGCTGAAGAGGCCGCGCAATACCTCAACGGCTTCCGCGGCGTCGGCCCGAAGACGGTCGCCTGCACGCTCCTCTTTGCCTGCGGCAAAGACATCTTCCCGCTTGACACACACATCTTCCGCATTCTCCGCCGCGTCGGACTCATCCCCTCGAAATGCTCCGACGTGTTCGCGCACCGCGTCATGAGCCGCGTCGTGCCCGCCGGAAAGTTCTACTCATTCCACGTCAATCTCATCCGCCACGGACGCAAAATCTGCCGCCCCCGCGACCCTTCTTGCGAGCGCTGCCCCGTCGTCGAATACTGCGACTATGGGCAGGAACGCATTTAAAGTACGTGCGGTCTTGCGGGCAAGATTTGCGCTTGAGGAAGCGATTTTCACGCCTGAGCGACGGGTTTCGCTTTTTGATTGACCTTGCGAAAAACGTTTCCCGCGCCCACACGCAAAACAGTCTGCCCCTTGCCCGAAAGCCTGAGGCAGACTGCCCGTTTTTGTAGCTTCCGTCCTTGAATTAGTGGTTGTGGTTGTCGTTGTCGTGGTGCTCGCCGCGGTCGTGGTCTCTGTGGTGTCGGTGGCGGCGGTGGTGACGGCGGTGGTGACGGCGGTGATGCATGCCGTTATTGTCTTCGTGCCTGTCGCGGTTGTCTTGTGCGAAGACGCTGACGCCGCTCGTCATGATGAACACGAGAGCGAGTAGCGCGCTGAGTTTCTTCATTCTCGATCTGCTCCTTCGTTTGATTGGGAAGAGACGCTTACTTGTAGTCTCATTCAGCCGGCCTGTCAATGTTTTGTTCGCGGCCCCCGCTGCGGGCTTGCCTGGGAAACTTTCGCCGAGGTCTGTCTTAAAGAGTGTAAGATTCGGTCGTATGTCTTACCTGATTGACGGCAATAACGTGATGGCGCAGCGCGTGGGCTGGCACAGGGACAAGGCGGGCGCGCGGCGGCGTCTGCTTGGCGAGTTGGCGCGGTTCGCGCGCGAGTCGGGCACGACGGTCGAGGCCGTGTTCGACGGAGCGCCGGACGAGTTCTTCCCCGACGGCTCCGACTTCATGGGCGTGCGCGTCTTCTACGCCGAGCGCGGCTCGGACGCCGACACGCGCATCAAGCAGTTGGTCGAATCGTCGCGCGAGCGCCGGACTTTGAAGGTCGTCACGTCAGACCGCGCGCTCGCCGACTACGTCCGGCGCTGCGGCGCGGAGGTCGTGCGCTCCGGCGAGTTCCGGCGCAGGCTCGACGCCGCGTCCGCCGCGGTCGAAGAGCCGGAGTCGGCGGGGCGCGGCGGCGTTGCTCTCTCGGAGATGGACGAGTGGATGAAATACTTCGGCGTCGCGCCAGAAGACGACGAGGAAGAAAAGCCTTCGCCGCGCGTGAAGCCGCAGGCGAAGCGTGGCGGAAAGAGGCGCTAGAAGATTTTTGTCCGTCCGTTTAGCCCTTCGATTCGTTGCCGACGAGTTCAACGTCGAAGGTGAGCCGCTCGCCCGCGAGCGGGTGGTTGCCGTCAATGGTGATGTGTTCGGGGGTGACATCGGTGACGACGACCTCGATCTGGTTGCCGTCCTGAAGCGGAAGCAGGAAGCGCATCCCGACCTGCGGCTCGACGGGGAACTGCGCGGCCTCGCGCGGGATCGTCGTGGTGAGCGCGTCGCGCCGCTGGCCGTAGGCGTCGTCCGGCGCGATCTCGATGGTCTTCGAGTCGCCGACCTTCATGCCGCGCACGCCCTCGTCGAAGCCGGGGATGACCTCGCCCGCGCCCACGGTGAATTCGAGCGGGTCGCCCTCGCGCGAGCTGT
>Ga0070740_10005196_pt1 | contig 12218 bp, 11 predicted proteins | sample Coa_R2_FD_67286 | JGI IMG/M metagenome (GOLD analysis project Ga0070740, IMG submission 67286) | Surface soil microbial communities from Centralia Pennsylvania, which are recovering from an underground coalmine fire - Coalmine... | ecosystem: Environmental > Terrestrial > Soil > Unclassified ...
GCGCACCTGTAGCGCATCTGACCGAAGTCAAGGCGCAGCGGCTGCGGATCGCGCTATCAAGGCGCATGGTCTCCAAACCCCATTTTGCGCCGATGCACCCGTGCTTACGTTTAGCGCCGGCTGATCGCGGATCGCTTCGCCGCGGGCCGATCCGGCCGTGAATCCGCTCAGCGACCGCTTGTCGCAGTATACGCCGGCGATTTTCGCCTGCGCGATGCTGAATCTGGCGGTGGCCGAGCTCGCCGCCGCCGCCGGCTGGACCTGGCCGGTACAACCGTTGCTGTCCCCGACCACGCTGGCCGCGGTGCACCTGGTTACGCTCGGCTGGCTGACGCTGCTGATGTTCGGCGCGCTGTTCCAGTTCGTGCCGGTGATCGCCAATCGACCGCTGCCGAGCCAGCGGGCGGTGCTGTGGATGTTGCTGGCTTTCGAACTGGGCTTGGCCGCGATGGTCGCGGGGTTCATCGCTGCCCCCGGCCGGTTCGGTGCGCTGCTGCCACTCGGCGGCGGGATCGTCCTGACCGCGGTGTTGATCGGAATCGTGGATCTGCTCGCACCGCTCGTGCGCTGCACGCACGCCAGTCTGCCAGCACGCTTCGTGCTCGCCGGTTCCGGCTTTTTGCTGGCGACGGTGCTGATCGGGCTTGGGTTCGCTCTCGCGCTGCGCGTTCCGAACATCGCCGTGCGGCTGGCGCCTTTGCTGGCGCACGGGCTGACCGCCCATCTCGCGGCCGGGATCGGCGGTTGGTTCACGCTGACGGCGATCGGCGTTTCCTACAAGCTGTTGCCGATGTTCATGCTGGCCCCGGAGGAGCGCGGCGCGCTCGGCCAGACGGTGTTCGGTGCCAGCGCCGCCGGCTTTACGTTGATCGTGGCGGGCGCTGGGTTACGGATCTGGAGCACGGCGGACGCGGCGGCGATCGTCGAACACAGCGGCTGGACCCTCGCCGGGGTCGGTGTGGTCTTGTACCTGATCGACGTCGTGCGCCTGTACCGCGCGCGTCGGCGGCCGACGTTGGAGCTGCACAACCGCGCCGCGCTCGGCGCCTTTGCCGCACTGGCGCTGCTGCTGCCGGTGTGCTGGGCCTGGCGCATCGGCTGGGGCTCGGCCGCGCCTTTGGCGGTGGTGCTGGCGCTGGGCGGCTGGCTCAGCGGGCTGGCCGTGACCCAGCTCTACAAGATCGTCGCGTTTTTAAGCTGGCTTGCGCACTTCGGATCCCGGCTCGGGCGCGGTCGCGTCCCGCGCGTGCAGGACCTGGTGGACGAACGCCGTGCGCAAACCCGGTTCGTGCTGTTCTTCGCGGGCAACGGCGTGCTCGCGCTGGGGGCAGCGATTCCGGCGCCGTGGGTGTTCCGGCTTGGGGCTGGTGTCTGCGGACTCGCCACGCTGCTTCTGGCGCGCGAATATCTGGCCGCCTGGCGCCTGGATTACGCCGATCGTGCCGGGCCGCCGCGTTCGACGGCACCGCTGTCTCAGGCGCCCGCGGCACCGTCGTTGCCTGAGCGACGCGGTCGACCGCCGACGGGAGTCAGCGTTCACCGTTAGGCGGGCAGGGCCGAAATGTCGTACAGGTCCTGCTCCTCGTGCGCGTCGCCCGCGCGGGTGGCACTACATCAGGCGCTCCAGCCGCCGGTGCTCGCGCGCGAGCGCGACCGCATTGGTCGGCGCGGTCATAAGTGCGCCGTGTGATGCAGGCCGAGCGGATTCAGAATATCGATCAGCGGACCGCGCACGGCGATCAAGTGCCGGTCCGAAAGCGCGCGCAGCGCGCGCGACAAGGTCTCGGGCGCCAGCCCGAGTTGACCGGCGATCAGTGTCTTGCGGGTCGGCAGTCGGACACGGCAACTCGCAGCGGTGCCGTCGGGCACCAGCCCGAGCAGGTAGCGGGCAACGCGCGCCTGGGTGCCGTGCAGGCTCAATGCTTCGATCTCGTCCCAGTGCGCGTGGATGCGCGCGACCATCTGCGCCATCACCACTCGGCAGGTGTCGAAAGATTGACGCAACAGGTCCAGGTAGGCTTCGCGGCCGACCGCCGCCAGCAGACTGGCCGATACCGCCTGTGCGTGCACCGGGTAGCGCGGCGGCTCGGTGAACAACACGCTTTCGGCGAAGCTTTGGCCGCTCTTGACCAGGCGCATGATCTTCTCCAGACCGGTGGTCGAGTCGCGGTACAGTTTGATGCTGCCCGAGCAGACCACGAAGAACGCTTCGGCCCGTTCGTCCTGAGCGAACAGCCGCTGACCGCCAGCCAGACGCCGCACCTGGATCCCTGACGCTAGGCGCTGCCACTGCGGCTCGGATAGCGCGGCGAACAAATAGTGTTCGCGCAGGTTGCGTTCGATGACCGGGTCGAGCGGTGGGCGATCGGTTCTATCCATATAACGGCATCGTCGAATTGATCGCGGTCAAGGTCGGCGCGACGAGCATCAAGGATACTGCCAAGCCAGACGATGCCGGAGACCTGCCATGACCCACGTCGTCACCGAAAACTGCATCAAGTGCAAGTACACCGACTGCGTCGAAGTGTGTCCGGTGGACTGTTTCCACGAGGGGCCGAACTTCCTGGTCATCGACCCGCAGGAGTGTATCGATTGCACTCTGTGCGTGGCCGAATGTCCGGCCCATGCGATCTTTGCCGAGGACGACGTGCCAGCCGACCAGCAGCACTTTTTCGCGACCAACGCCGAACTCGCCGCGCGCTGGCCGGTGATCGCGCGTAAAAAAGATCCGCCGCCGGACGCCGACGCCTGGAACGGCAGACCGGACAAGCTGCCGCATCTCGATCGTGGCGAGCTTGATGGCGACGACCGCGACGTGGTGGAAGCGGGCGATCAGACCAGTAGCGACCCCACAGCCGCCAGATCGATCCAATAGGCCGCGGCCGCCGACCAGCAGTGCGCCGCCTCGGCGGTTGAGGCGGGCTCAGGCTAGCGATGGGTGTCGGCCGCCGGTGGCCGACACGAGTCGGCGAGCGTCGCCAGATCGAGCGTGCACATCGCGTCCAGCGCCACTTCGAACGCGCCTTCGGCGCACAAACCGGAGATGCGCGCGTCTTCGTAGGCGTGTCGCGCGGCCTCAATCAGCGCTTGACGCAGGCGCTCGGCGTCAGGCCGAAGAGAATCCTCGTTGCTCATCGCGATCAGTCTAGCGCGCCAGTGCGAAATCGACGTACTGGAAGCGGTCGTCGCGTAGCACGCGCTCGCCGCGAACCAGCTTAAGCGGCGCGGAAAATCGCGGCCCGCCGTAGGCCAGGGTGTGGAACTCGCCGCGCTCGCCGCAGGGATCGACGCCAGGCGGCAGCGCATCGAGGAAGGCCGAATCGAATTCGCGCCCGCAGAACTCGGCGGCGAGCTGCGTGGTGTCCACGCATACCACCACCGCGCGGTGGCCGTCGGCGACGAACTGGCGCGCGAGCGCGGCAGTGTCGGTATTCCACAGGGGATAGACGCCGTGCCATCCCCAACGCGCGAGCTGCGCTTGGCGATAGGCGCGCACGTCTTCCAGAAACAAATCGCCGAAGGCGCAGTGGCGCAGCCCGGGGAAACGCTCGGCGGCCTGCGCGAGCGCCGCGTGCTGGGCGCGCTCGTAGGCGGCGTTGTCGCCGGGCTCTTCGAGCACGGCTTCGATCAGCGGCAGGCCCAGCGCGGCGGCTTGCGCGAGGAGCACGTCGCGGCGCACGCCGTGCATCGCCACGCGCTGATAACGTCGCGTCACGGTGGTGAGCAGCGCGCACACCTGCCATTGCGGATCGTGCAGCAGCGCGTTCAGCGCCAGCAGGCAGTCCTTGCCGCCGCTCCAGGCCAACAACACCGGCGTCTTCATGTTCGTGCCGCCATTGTAGAAAGACTCCCAGGGCGTATGCTTGCAGGCGGGTCTTAGCAGGAGCGCATCGATGTCGGAAAGCAAGCAGCCAGTCGGCCCGGATTTCGCGGCTGGCTTTGCGGTCGAGGGGATGCGCGACGCAGAGCCGGTGGCCGGGCGTGTCGGCGAAGTGCCGGCCGTGCTGGTCAAGCGCGGCACGCGTTTTTACCTCGTCGGCGCGGAGTGCACGCACTACCATGCGCCGCTGGCCGAGGGCCTGGTGGTCGGCGACACGATCCGGTGCCCGTGGCATCACGCCTGTTTCCGGTTGACCGACGGCGCGCTGCTCGGTCCACCGGCCCTCGCCGATTTGCCCTGCTGGCGGGCGGAGCTGCGCGAGGGCCGGGTATACGCCGGCGAACCGATCGCGCCCGGCGCGCCGACCAGACCGCCGCGGAATCCAGTCTCGGTGCTCATCGTCGGTGCCGGCGCGGCCGGCGAGGCGTGCGCCACCGCGCTGCGGCGCAACGGGTACGATGGGGCAGTGCGGCTCATCGGTGACGAAGCCGGCGCGCCGGTGGATCGGCCCAACCTCTCCAAGGATTATCTGGCCGGCCAGGCGCCCGAGGATTGGCTGCCCTTGCGCACGGACGACTGGTTCCGCGACCAGTCCATCGAATTGCATCGCAATACGCGCGTCGTGGCGCTGGACTGGAGCGGGCGTCGCGTGTGCTGCGCGGACGGCCAGGCTTTCGATTACGGCGCGCTGGTGCTGGCCACGGGCTGTCGGCCGCGACGCTTGCGCGTGCCGGGCTTCGATCAGCCGCACGTCCACGTGCTGCGGACCACGGCCGATGCGCGCGCCATCATCGCCGCGGTCGAGCGCGGCGCGCGGCGCGCCTGCGTGATCGGCGCGAGTTTCATCGGTCTGGAGGTCGCCGCGAGCTTGCGCGCCCGCGGGCTCAAGGTGAGCGTGGTGGCGCCGGAGGCCCGCCCCATGGAAACCTTGTTCGGCGCGCGCCTGGGCGAGTTCCTGCGCGATCTGCACCAGCGCCATGGCGTGACCTTCGCGCTCGGCCGCAAGCCGACGGCGATCGAGCCGCAGCGGGTCGTTTTGGACGACGGCGCTTCGCTGCCCGCGGAGCTGGTGGTGGCCGGCGTGGGCGTCGAACCGGACGTGGAGCTGGCCCGCGCCGCGGGCCTGGCGCTGGACCGCGGCGTGGTCGTGGACGAGCGCTTGCGCACCTCGGCGCCCGAAGTGTATGCAGCCGGCGACATCGCCGCCTATCCGGGACCGCTCGGCGAGCGGCTGCGGATCGAGCATTGGGTGGTCGCCCAGCGCCAGGGCGTGGCCGCGGCGCGCAACCTGCTCGGTTGGGACGAACCCTATCGCGCCGTGCCATTCTTCTGGAGCCAGCACTATGACGTCACGCTGGCCTTCGTCGGTCATGCGCGACCCGGCGACGCGCGGGAGGAAGACGGCGATCCTCGATCGGGCGACTATGCCTGCCGGTTTGTCCGCGACGGTCGACCGGTGGCCCTGTTGACCCTCGGCCGCGATCGGCAGAGTTTGGCGTTCGAGGCCGAGCTGGAAACGTCGACGGCCTGAATCCCGTTTGCTCAGGACGGCCCGAGGGCTCGCTCCAGCAGCCAAGCCAGCCGTACGCCGGATTTTTGCAATTGCTGTGCGACGACGCGCCGCGCGTTTTCCACGTATCGCGCATCGAGGCGGCATACGCCTGGGGCGCACGGCGGCAGGCGGCCATAGGCCTGGGCCTTGGCGATGCGCCAGGATTCCCAGGCCCAGTCCTCCGGCGTGCCGCGCCGCCACGCGCGGCGCTGCGTGTCGGTGATCGACTGCTGCAGCGCTTGAGCCACGACCTGCGGATCGCGCCCGAGGGCTTGCACGAAGGCGCCGTCCCAGGCGCGGTGCAGCGATTCCACCGTGCCGTCGGGCAGTCGCACCCGAAGGTCGTTGCCGCCGTGATCGTGATCGTCGGCGGCGTGCAGCGGCTGGTGCAGATCGGCCACGAGGTGCAGCAGGAATTTGAGCGCCAGCAGCCGTTCGGAGGCGGCCGTTCCCGGCGCGGCGAGTTCGGTTTCGAACTGCTCGATCTTGTCCACGATGCAATCGTGCCAGGGGCCTTGCGCAGCCGGGACGCCGGCGGGCAGCGGCTGGCGTCGCCAACAGGCCCAGGAGAAATCCGGCCGGCGCAGCTCTAGATTGAGGTAATGCCAGGGCGCGGTGCGATGACGGCCGGAGGCATCGAGATCGCCGCCGGCATCGCGCCACACGTCGGCCCAGCTCGCTGCGCTCGCGATATCGTGTGCGGTGAGCGGATCGCGGTCGGCGGCGAGCAAGTCTTCCACCCTGGCGCGCGTGCGCGCCGACATTTCCCGGACGGCGATCCGCGCGGCGATGGCATGACCCTCCGGCCCCCAGGCGGACACCGGTGCGTAGGCCGCCAGCAGCCACGCTAGACTGAACGCCATGCAACGCTGGATCATCGTCTTCGGCATCCTGTGCGTCGTCATCGGCCTGCTGTGGCCCTGGCTGAGCAAACTGCCCCTCGGCCGTCTGCCCGGCGACTTCGTCATCCGCCGCGACGGCTTCAGCTTCTATTTCCCGCTGACCACCTCGATCCTGATCTCGCTGTTGCTGTCGCTGTTGTTCTGGCTGCTGCGCAAGTGAATCTCAGCTCGGGGTTCAAGCCTCGATCAAGCCGTCCTGCCGCAGCAGCGGTTCGAGCGCGGGATCGCGTCCGCGGAATTCGCGGTACACCTCGGCGGCTTCCTTGGAGCCGCCCAGCGCCAGCACGGTGTCGCGGAAACGGCGGCCGACGTCCGGCGCGAAGCCGGCTTCCTCGAAGGCGGCGAACGCGTCGGCGGAGAGCACCTCGGCCCATTTGTAGCTGTAATAACCCGCCGCGTAACCGCCGGCGAAGATGTGCGAGAAGGCGTGCGGCATGCGGTTCCACGCCGGCGGCTTGAGCAGCGCGACCTCGTCGCGCACGCGTTCCAGGAGCGGGTAGATCTGCGGTTTTTCCTCGAGGTGCAGACGCAAGTCGAACAGCGCGTACTCGATCTGGCGCAGCGTGGCGAGCCCCGCCTGGAAGCGGCGGCTGGCCTTGAGCTTGCGCAGCAGTGCCTCGGGCAGCGGCGCGCCGGTCTGGAAATGGCGGGCGAAACGCGCGAGCGCCGGGCCGTGATAGGCCCAGTTTTCCATGAACTGGCTGGGCAGCTCCACCGCGTCCCAGGCCACGCCGCGGATGCCGGACACCGCGGCTTCGTCCACGCGCGTGAGCAGGTGCTGCAGGCCGTGACCGAACTCGTGGAACAGGGTCAGCACTTCTTCGTGCGTGAGCAGCGCCGGCTGGCCGGGCAGCGGCGGCGCGAAGTTGCAGGTGAGATACGCCGCCGGCCGCTGCAGCCCGGCGGGCGTGCGGCGCCGGCCGAGGCATTCGTCCATCCACGCGCCGCTGCGCTTGTCCGGCCGCGCGTAGGCGTCGAGATAGAACAGTCCGATCTCGGCGCCGTCCGGTTCGCGCAGCGCATAAACGGTGACGTCGGGATGCCAGACCGGCACGCCGTCCACGCGCGCGATGCGCACGCCGTAGAGTTCCTCGGTGAGCGCGAACAGCCCGTCGATGACCTGCGGCGCGGGGAAGTAGGGGCGCAGTTGCTCCTCGTTGAAACCGAGTTGCTCGTGCTTGAGTTTTTCCGAGTAGTAGGCGACATCCCAGGGCTGGAAATCCGTCACGCCGTCGCGGCGGGCGAGTTCGCGCAGCTCGGAGAGTTCCTGCGCGGCGCGCGGCCGGGCGCGCTGGGCGAGGTCGAGCAGGAAGCGCTCCACCGCCTGCGGCGATTCCGCCATCTTGGTTTCCAGCGACAGTTCCGCGTAATTGCGAAAGCCGAGCAGTCGCGCCTCTTCGTGCCGCAGGGCGAGGATCTCCTCCATCAGCGGGCCGTTTTCGTAGCGACCGGCGAGCGGTCCCTGATCGGAAGCGCGGGTGGCGTAGGCCTCGTACAGCTCGCGGCGCAGCGCGCGGTCGTCGGCGTAGGAGATCACCGCGTCGTAGCTGGGGAAATCCAGCGTCAGCAGGTAGCCGTCGAGGTTTCTGGCGCGCGCCTTTTGGGCGGCTTGCGCCTTGCCCTGCTCGCTGACGCCGGCGAGCCGCGTCGCGTCGGGGAGGTGCTTGCTCCAGGCCTGGATCGCGTCGAGCAGATTTTCCTCGAAGCGGGTCTGCAGCTCGGACAGACGCAGGGCGATTTCCTTGTAGCGCGCCTTTTCCTTGGGCGGCAGCGCCACGCCGGCGAGACGGAAGTCGCGCAGCGCATCGTGGATGACTTTCCGGCGCGCGGCGGAATAGCCGGCAAAGGCGGGCGATTCCGCAAGGCGCCGGTAAGCCGCGTACAGGCGTTCGTTGTGCGACAGCTCCAGGCTGTATTCGGTGACCTTGGGCAGGCCGGCGTTGTAGGCCGCGCGCCATTCGGGCGTGCTGGTGACCGCGAACAAGTGCGTCACCGGGCCCCACACCCGCGCCAGGCGGTCGGCGAGGTCTTCCAGCGGCTCGATCAAGGTCTCCCAGCTCGGTTCGCGGCCGTCGGCGAGCAGGTGCGCCAACTCGCGGCGGTTGTCGGCGAGCACCGTCTCCAGCGCGGTCAGCGCGTGTTCGGGGCGGATGCGGTCGAAGCGGGGCAGGGCGCCGGGCGCAGCCGGCGCGAGCAGCGGATTGTCCATGGGAGCGTGCGTCGCGGCGATGCCCCTATTGTCGCGCGCCTTCGCCGCGCGCGCGAGTGTTTTACTATTGCAGCCGCCGAATTCGGATCGAGAACAAGGATGAAGCTCTTGCGCGCGCTCCTGGCCGCATGCGTCGTGGCGGCACTCGCCGGCTGTGCTGGCCAGCAATTTCTCAATGCGATCACGCCCGACAGCGGCTACGCGCTGGCCTCCGATCTGGTTTACGACGCCGCCACGGGCGAGAAACTGGATGTTTACACGCCGCCCAACGCGCGCGGCGCGCCGGTGGTGGTGTTTTTCTTCGGCGGGCGCTGGGAACGGGGCGACAAGGCGGAATACAAGTTCGTTGGCCAGGCGCTGGCGGCGCGCGGTTTCGTCGCGGTGATCCCGAACTACCGGCTGTATCCGCAGGTGCGCTATCCGGCCTTCCTGCGGGATTGCGCGCACGCGGTGGCCTGGGTGCACGCCCATGTCGCCGCGTACGGCGGGGACCCGAACAAGATCGTGTTGATGGGGCATTCCGCCGGCGCCTACAACGCCGCCATGCTGACGCTGGATCCCGAGTTCCTGCAGCAGGTCGGCGGTTCGCGCGCCTGGATCCGCGGCATGATCGGCCTGGCCGGCCCTTACGATTTCCTGCCCATCACCGATCCCGACCTGCGCGAGCTGTTCGGGCCGCCGGAGAATTTCCCCAGGACCCAGCCGGTGCTGTACGTGGACGGCCGCAATCCGCCGGTGTTGCTGATGCACGGCGAGCAGGACCAGACCGTGTCGGTCAAGAACACCAACGAGCTCTACGACCGCATCCAGCGCGCCGGCGGTCCGGTGGAGAAGGTGCTGTATCCCAAGCTCGACCACAAATGGTTGATCGCCGACGTGGCCACGCGCTTCCAGGGTTACGCCGATGTGATGAACCACATCGAGGAGTTCGTGCGCCGCGTGACTTCCGGGAGCGCGCCGTCCGCGCCGCCTTCGTCCATCCAGACCATCGTCCCCGACTGAGAACGTGGCGCATGAAAGACGCGGTGCGCGTGGTGGAGGTCGGTGCGCGCGACGGCTTGCAGAACGAGGCGGCGCACGTGCCCGCCGCGGTCAAGCTCGAATTGATCGAGCGGCTCGCCGCCGCGGGACTGCGCACCATCGAGGCCACCAGCTTCGTCTCGCCGCGCTGGGTCCCGCAGATGGCGGATGCGCCGGAAGTGCTGGCCCGGCTGCCGCGGCGGCCGGGCGTGCGCTATCCGGTGTTGGTGCCCAACCTCCAGGGCCTGGAGCGCGCCATCCAGGCCGGCGCGCGCGAGATCGCGGTGTTCACCGCCGCCTCCGACGCGTTCAACCGCCGCAACATCAACTGCGACGTGGCCGGCTCGCTGGCGCGCCTGCAGCCGGTGGTGGCGCAGGCCCGCGCCCGGGGATTGTGGGTGCGCGGCTACGTCTCCACCGCTTTGGGCTGCCCCTATCAGGGCGTCGTTGCGGTCGCGGAAGTCGTGCGCGTGGCGGCGCGTCTGGCGGAAATGGGCTGCGAGGAGATCTCGCTGGGCGACACCATCGGCGTGGGCACGCCGCGCGCGGCGCGGGACATGTTGCGCGCGGTCGCGGAAGCGGTGCCGATGGCGCATCTGGCGGTGCATTTCCACGATACCCGGGGCCAGGCGCTGGCCAATGTCTATGCCTGCCTGGAAGAAGGCTGCCGCATCGTGGACGCCAGCGTGGCCGGGCTGGGCGGCTGCCCCTATGCCGCCGGCGCCAGCGGCAACCTGGCCAGCGAGGATCTGGTCTACATGCTGCAGGGGCTGGGCTGCGAGACCGGCATCGACTTGGAGGCGCTCGCCGCCGTGGCGCGCTGGATCAACGCCAGGCTGCACCGCAGCCCCGTCAGCCGCCTGGCGCGGCTGCCGCCCGGAAAAATTTTTCTGAACCCTCGCGGGGAACGACACGGCGCATGAACGAGATCGGAACCGTCTTGTGGACTCCGCCACCGGCGCGCGTGGCCGCCGCCGAATTGACTCGTTTCGCGCGGCCGCTGGGGTTTGCGCCGCCGGATTATTTCGCTTTGTGGCGCTGGTCGGTGGACGAGCGCGAGCGCTTCTGGGCGCGGGTCGCAGAGTTCTGCGCGCTGCGCTTCCATGCCCCGCCACGCCACGTGCTGCAAGACGGCGAGGCGATGCCCGGCGCGCGCTGGTTTGTCGGCGGCACACTCAATTACGCCGAGCACCTGCTGCGGGAATTCCCGCACGCGGCGCCGGCGCTCGTCGCCTGTGACGAATCCGGCCGCCGGCTCGAACTTTCCCGCGCGCAGTTGCGTGGCCGGGTGGCGGCCATGGCGCGCGAGCTGCGCGCCCTGGGCGTCGGCCCCGGCGACCGGGTCGCCGGTTTTCTGCCCAACGGCGCGGAAGCGGTGATCGCCATGCTGGCGACGGCGAGCCTGGGCGCGATCTGGTCGAGCGGTTCGCCGGATTTCGGTGAGGCCGGCGTGCTCGACCGCTTCGGCCAGATCGAACCCAAGGTGCTGGTGGCCTGCGATGGCTATCGTTACGCCGGCAAGCGCATCGACACGCGCCAGCGCGTGGCGCGCATCGCCGCCGCGCTGCCCTCGCTGCGCGCGGTATTCGTGGTCGGTTTCCTCGACGAACAGCCCGATCTCTCGAGCATTCCGCAGGCGCGCCGCTTTCCGGACGAGGCGCCGGAGCGCGAGGCGCAGGCGGGGCTTTCGTTCACGCCGGTGCCTTTCGATCATCCGCTGTTCGTGCTGTATTCCTCCGGCACCACCGGCAAGCCCAAGTGCATCGTCCACGGCCACGGCGGCACGCTGGTGCAGCACCTGAAGGAGCACGTGCTGCACGGCGACCTCAAGCCGGGCGACCGGCTGTTCTTTTTCACCACCTGCGGCTGGATGATGTGGAACTGGCTGGTCTCGGCGCTGGCGGCCGGCGCGACCGTGGTGCTCTACGACGGCTCGCCCTTGCACCGCGACGGGCAGCCCCATCCGGACGTGCTGTGGCGCCTGGCCGAGCGCGAGCGCGTCACGCACTTCGGCATCAGCCCGAAATACCTTTCCGCGCTGGCAAAGGATGGCTACACGCCGGCGGCGCGGCACGATCTTGCGCCGCTGCGCACGGTGTATTCCACCGGCAGCCCGCTGGCGCCGGAGCAGTTCGATTTCGTTTATCGCGCGGTCAAGTCCGACGTGCAGCTCGCCTCGATTTCCGGAGGCACCGATCTCATTTCCTGCTTCGCCCTGGGCAATCCGTGGCTGCCGGTGCGGCGCGGCGAGCTGCAGGGGCCGGGCCTGGGCATGGCGGTGGAAATCTTCGACGACGAGGGACGCCCGCTGCGCGACGCGCCCGGCGAGCTCGTGTGCACGAAACCGTTTCCGTCCATGCCAGTGGGTTTCTGGAACGATCCCGATGGCGCGAAATACCGCAAGGCGTACTTCGAGCGCTTTCCCGGCGTGTGGCATCACGGCGATTTCGTGGAACGTACCGCCAGCGGCGGGCTGGTCATCAGCGGACGTTCCGACGCCACGCTCAACCCGGGCGGCGTGCGCATCGGCACCGCCGAGATCTACCGCGTGGTGGAGGCGCTGCCGGAAGTGCTGGAAAGCGTGGCGGTGGGACATCGGCAAGACGGCGACGAGCGCGTGATCCTGTTCGTGCGCCTGCGCGAGGGCCGGGTCCT
>Ga0070740_10005197_pt1 | contig 12218 bp, 9 predicted proteins | sample Coa_R2_FD_67286 | JGI IMG/M metagenome (GOLD analysis project Ga0070740, IMG submission 67286) | Surface soil microbial communities from Centralia Pennsylvania, which are recovering from an underground coalmine fire - Coalmine... | ecosystem: Environmental > Terrestrial > Soil > Unclassified ...
GTCAGGCGACCGATATCTTTGAGATAGAAAATTGAGTCCTTGTAGCTGGCAGGATTCATGATGTAGAGCGGCGCGATGGGCTGCAAGGCGGAGCGCAGACTGTCATCGACATTTGCCAGACCAATCACCAGATCAGGATTGGCCCTGGCAATGTCTTCCACATCCGGCTGAAAGAAGGTGCCGCCGATGGTCATGAAACTTTTCGCTCGTGGGCCGAAAAAGTGTGGGTCCTGCCCGAAAGTATCGTTGACGGCGACGGGAGAAAGCCCCAGTTGCGCGAGCATATCTTCGCAGAGCGAGACCAGGCAGACAATGCGCGCAGGCCGCTTCGACAGCGTGACGGTGGTATGGGTCGCGTCGGTAAAGGTCAGTGTTGTTGCTGTCGAACCGCTTCCGTTCCTGCTGCTGGCTGGCGCGGACGGGCTTCCACAGGCAGCGATGGCGAGCATTGTTACCAGCAGAAGCAGATACACGCGCAAAAGGTGCTGCTTCAAGTAGTCCTCCCTGTGCTGTGATACTATGGCCTTCCCATTTCCGGTTCTACGGGAAAATGCCGTTTTTATAGTCGGTCAAAATCTCGTTGGCGGCGCGCGCGCCCTCCTGGGCCCCGCCTTCCATGAAGCCCTGGAAGTTGATAGAGCAGTGTTCGCCGGCGAAATGGATCTTCCCCTGGCGCACGCGCTCGTAGCCGCTGAAGAGCGTGTACTGGCCGACGAGCCAGCAGGAGTAGCTGCCGAGCAGGTTGGGATCGCCCGTTGGATAGCTCAGCGTGGCCGTGCCGGTGTAGTGCTGCGTCGCCCCCGGCCAGACCTCTTCCAGCTGTTTGACAAAGGCGTTGGCGTACTGCACAACGCGCGGATCGGGCGTGCTTGTATATGGCCCGTTCGGCTGGTATGACGCCCCTACGTTGCCGCCCGTGTAATCGACAATGATGCCGGTGACGCCGGGCTGGCCGCGCGTGACATCCCAGGTGTTCTGGAAGCCAACATCGGTATAGATGTTGCCATCGCTGATCCCCGGCCACGCACCTGTACCGTTCCAGTAGCGTGTATCAAATTGTAGCTGCAATTTCGAGTTCGTGCCATAGCCAAGCTGCGTGATGGCCGTCTGCTTGAGGCTATCGAAATTGGCTTTGCTATAGTCCAGCGTGCGCAGAACGCTGAAGGGCAGCGTCAGAATGACGCGATCAAACGTCTGCTGCTGTTGCCCGCCTGGCGTAGAGAACGTCACCGTGATACTACCATCTTTATTGACAGCAATGGCCGTCATTTTCCAGTTCATCTGGATAGACCCGGCGGGCAGACTGTTGGCGATGGCCTGCGGTAACTGCTGGTTGCCGCCAATGATGTGATACCGCTCGTCAGATGCGCCAAAGATGCTGAAGTTGCCCGGTGAAGCCTGGAAACCGAGCAGGTAGACCAGGTTGAGCGAGCTTTGCAGGTTCGTCTCTCGTCCATACTCCTCATTATACGCCACATCCAGCAACTGGCCCATATTGGAGTTATGGCCCCCAGGCACATACTGTTCAATCCAGTCATAGAGGCTGGTGTGGTCAAGCTGGTAGCCAGCAGGAGTATAGCTATTGTACAGCGTGGGGAACGGGGCGTCCTGAATCTGCTGCCTCAAGACCTTGTACACCGGCTGGAAGTCGCTGTCAGCGTCCTTTTGCAGGTAATACTTGCCGAAGAAGAAATAGGTATCCTGCGAGCCGTTGGGCTGAGCCTGAATCAGGTCGACGAGTTGCAGGCCAAAACGCTGCGCCAGGTGCTGGATGGTTTTGTGACCGGTATCGATCAACTCGCCGCACCACTCGCTGGTCTGTCCATTGGCCCACGTCGTCGTGTTCGAGTGCATGCGGCCTCCCAGGCGTGAGGAGGCCTCGAAGACGGTGGAAGCATAACCGGCGTCCTGAAGGGTGAGCGCGGCATTCAATCCGGCGATGCCGCCGCCGATGATGGCGATACGCGGCGCGCCCTGGGCGTGAGCCTTCGCAAAGTGTCCGGCAAGATTGAACGGGTCGGTCAGCGCCAGACCGGCGGCCAGCGCGCCTGCCCCCTTGAGGACATCGCGCCGACTGATACGTAACTGGCGTTCGTGCCTCACCTGTTCGACGGAAACGCCGCGCTCATCGGCCTCGGCATGCTCGCTTGCCAGTTGCTGCAATGCGCGCATAAGCGGAGTTCGTGGCATAAAAAATCCTCCTGTACTGTCCTACTCACCCTCTACCCCATAGGAGAGGGTACTGACTGAGACACCAGAAACGACGAAGACAAGGGAGACGAGGAAAGACGCGCGGATAGGGAGAACGGCAAGCAGAGGCGTTACGATGCACCTGCGGAGATTGCTGCTCTGCAAAATAACGCTCCTTCATCCGCCCCAATGCAGCCGGAGACAATGGGGCCAGGAACAATACTGGAACCGAAAATACTTCCCCGACCTCTGCTATAAGCGTACCATACAGCCTGTGTTGTGTCAATCTTTTTCTATCTGCTGCTCCCTCCTCTTTTCTTTTCATCCATCTCTGCCGATAAGAGACAGTGAAATCTGCGCAGAGAAACGGTGACAGTCTATCTTTGAGAAGAAATGAGGCTTGAAGACATGCATCTGAAACGAACGGGCAGTTTCCTGGTTGTGCTTGCGCTGGCGCTGAGCATCCTGGCCGGGCGTATGCTCCTGCCAGCCCCCTCCACACAGGCAGCAACCACGAACGCGGGAACGGCGAAGGGAAAGCTCCAGTTGCTTCCCAGACCCATGCATCCCCTGCACAGTTCAGCCCTGCTCCAGACAAAGGCGTGGAGCAGCGTGCCAACACCAACTTCTCTCTATGAGGCAACCACGAATGCGCGCACCATGTACGCCCAGGGCTGCAACGCCGCTCGCGGCGCGCCGGGCCTGCTTATTCTGGACTGGGGCCAGCCCGTCTACATGGGCTACGGCCAGTATGGCACCTATGATTTTGGCGGCCATGATGATTCCGATACCGCCATCCTGCACGCAGTAGCCAACTTCGCGCAGGGAGTCTGGTACTGCCGCACCCGCTCTACCAATATCGCGCTGGCTATCGGCGAAAGCAACTATTACTCCGGCAACGCTCTACCGCTCACCACTTCCGCCTGGTATGCTGATGGGCAGCAATGGGGAAGAATGGTCAATGCCGTGCAGAGTTTTGTGGTCAACAATCACTACAACACCGTTGTTGGTATCTACGGCGCAGGCGATCTCGAGACGGGTTGGGAAAATTTTACGCTGACCAGCAGTCTCGTCAACGGCTATAACAGCGTCTCGTCACGCATCTACTTCGATTTCGGCGATGACGCGCCCGGACACTGGACAAACTACCAGGTCTGGTACGTGGCCTATGGCGCGCGCGATAATCTGCCCATCCCCGAAATCTACTACGATGCCGACGCGACCTACGACTGGCACGCGCTCAACCTCTGGGCCTGCTCACACGCCGGTGGCCCCATGTACATTCGCGGCGTCATGGCAACCTTCATCGGCAACACCCCTGCACAGGCATGGTCGGCGATGTACCGGGCCACAGCATCAAACTCGTGTACCGCGAGAACGTTGCCCTGGTTCACGTTCTCTACCTACATCGTCTAACATCTCTACCGCCCTCTACCGTCAGGGATTCGGCACTACCTCCGAATCCCTGCCACGTATCTACAGAAAAGTGAGGCTTACAGACCATGCGCAACTCCTCTTTACCGAAGAAATCGCCCGCTCCATCCCATGCTCACATCCACTGGATACTGGCCGTCACGCTGCTCCTGCTCGCAGCAATCGGCGTCTTTCTCGCCCTGACAGTACATACCGGGGCATCTTCGCCATCCAGCCTTGCTCAGGGCACCACGCCGTCTTCGGAAAAGACAGACCAGCAGGCAGGCATATTGCCGGAAACGACTCCGGCGAATCAGCCAGTAGGACCGCCACCTTCAGTGTCAAACACGCCAACGCTTTCGCCATCAACCCCTCAACCAACGCGCTTCGGCGTGTTTCCTCTCGCAGCAGGCGGCCCGCTGCCCGTACCTGAAGGCGTCCTGCACCCCACCAACATTGCGCGCCTGCAAATCAACACCACACTCATCTCCGTCTATGCCGGCTCGATGGCTCAGAATCCACAGGCAGGCATCCTCTGCGTCCTGCGCGAAAATCTGACAACCGGTCAGCTCACTCTGCAGATCTATCAATCCCCGCGCGCCGATGGCCCCTTGACCATCCTGGCCATCCAGCAAACAAAACTGAAAATCACCGATTCGAAGAGTGTGGGCTACTTCGACCTCGCCACCAGCACGTTTGAGTGGTAGGCGGCAGAAAAAAGGTAGGGACCTGTCACACCGCTCAACATGACAGGGCCCTACCTTTTTCTGTCGAATGCTCCATACTCCTTTCCATGAAAATTTTCTCATCTTTTCTCAATACTCCCTCAATAAAAAATGTTATTTTGTGGGAGAGAATAGAAACATTCTTCTAGCAAGCGCAATTACAAATATAACTTCGTGCGACAGAATTACCTGCAAACAGAGACCTACCTCTACGCCACCTTCGTCTCGGTCAGCACGCAGGGGCTGCCCGCCAGCTATACTGACGGGCAAGCAGTGCGTTTCCAGTTGATCGGCAATCTGACATTGCATGGCCAGACCAATAAAGAGGTCTTTGCTGTGCAGGGCAACGTCGCTGGCAACACGATCGGCGGAACGGCGACCAGCACCATCTACATGACCGATTTCGGCATGCAGCCGCCGAACCTGGCAGGCATCGCCATCGCACAGAATAAAGTTGTTATCACCATCAACTTCACGGCAAAAGAAGTCTGACTCCAGAATCGGCTATAATGTTGGAAACAGTCTGTGATCTTTCCCTCAACAGCCAGGACGAAAGAAACAAATCGAACAGTGCCAGGAGAGTTTGAAGATGAGTGAGACGGCAGATATCATTATCATTGGCGGCGGGGTGATGGGGGCGAGCATTGCGTACCAGCTGGCGAAGCAGGGAGGCGGGCGCGTGGCGCTGGTGGAGCGGCGGGCGATTGGCAACGGGACGACGGGGCGGTCAGGAGCAATTGTGCGGCAGCATTATTCCAATGATTTTACGATTCGCATGGCGCAGGATAGTCTGCGCGTCTTCCAGCACTTTGACGAGGTGGTGGGCGGCGATTGCGGCTTTGTAACGACGGGAATGGTTGTCCTGACGGGCGAATATGGCGCGCAGGCGCTACGGGCCAATGTGCAGTTACAGCAGGAACAGGGTGTTGATACGCGGCTGATCAGCCCCCAGGAGGTGGGTGAGGTCGCGCCGGGCTATAGTGATGAGGGCGTGGCGCTGGCCTGCTACGAGCCGGAGACGGGCGTGGCCGACCCGATGGCAACGACATTTTGCTTCGCGCAGCGCGCCCGTGACTTCGGGGCCGTCATTCGCGAGGGCGAACCTGTTGTGGAAATCCTGCGGCAGGATGAGCGCGTCACGGGCGTGCGCACAATGCGAGAGGAATTGCACGCGCCGATAGTGGTACTGGCCGCGAACGTGTGGAGCGTGGCACTGGCAGAGCCTCTGGGCATGAAGCTGCCGGTGCTGCCCACGCGCCATCCCATGCTGGCGCTGCGCCGCCCCAACGATTTCGGTGGACGCCAGGGCTATCACGCCGTCGGGCTTGACCTGACACGCCATATCTACCTGCGGCCCGATATCGGCGGCATTACGCTGATCGGCTCGACCGAAGATGTGCTGACGGAGAGCGAGCCGGATAACTATATCCAGAGCCTGAACGAAGAGGAGATTGCCCACTTCCACAGGCTGGCTGCGGGCAGCATTCCCGCCCTTGCCCGCGCCGTGCCGCGAGGAAGCTGGGCCGGTATCTATGACGACACGCCGGACTATCACCCCATCCTTGATCGCCTCACAGCCTGTGAGGGCCTGTACTGCGCCATCGGCTTCAGCGGTCATGGCTTCAAACTTTCGCCGGTCGTCGGGCAGTGGATGGCCGACTATATTCTGACGGGCAAAAAACCTGCTGATATGGAGCCGTTCGCTTTTGATCGTTTTGCGCAGGGAAAGGAGATTCGCCCGCGTTATTCTTCGGGAGTGTTGGGGTAAGGCTGCCATAGGGCATAAGTCACCCATATAACCCGGTGCATAGTGTGTTCGTTGCTACAATAGAAAGAGAAAACACACTTTTTCAGGGGAGAACTATGCAATCACAACCGGGGCAAGGGAGACAAATGAAACGACGTAGCGTGCTGGCGTCCGTATGCGTTGCCTTGCTCATCATTCTGACAGGCTGCACGGCTGTCGGCACCTCTTCGCCCAGGCAAACACCGACATCTACGCCAGCAAGCCAGCAACCACCATCGCCGCTTTTGTTTGGCACCAATCTTGGCCTGTTCAACAGCAACGACCAGTTTCTCACTTCAGCTACAACGCGCCGAATGATGCAGCAGATGCATGTGCGCATGGTACGTATACCTACGCGCGCCAACCTGCCGCTCAGCCTCACCATCCAGGCGGCACAGGATACGAAAGATATCGGGGCGATACCACTCATCGTGTTAGAAGGCATGCGCAATGCTCGACCGCTACAGGCCGATACGCAGATTGTGCAGGCCATGAACCACATCTTTGGCAGCAGCGTGGTCTATTATGAGTTTGGCAACGAGGACGACTGGAACGGCCTGCCCATCGACCGCTACACGACTGGCTGGAATCAGGTCATTCCAGTATTGAAGAAACTGGCGCTCAACGGCAAATTCGTTGGCCCGGTCAGCTACCAGTATAGCCGCGACAACCTGACCGCCTTTTTGCGGGGAGCCAGTCCCCGGCCCGACGCCGTGAGCTGGCACGAATATACCTGTAGCTGGCAGGACCCGGCAGCTCTCTGCATGGCCAGCATCGACAAGTGGACAACGCACATCCGCGATGCGCGCGCGGTCATGCAATCCACGTCTGGCACAACGCTGCCCATCATGATTACCGAATGGAATTATGCCGCCGACCAGTCGGTGCAGAGCAATGGCCAGCCCTATCCCGACCACAAATACGATAACGCCGCCTTCATGTCGCAGTGGACGACCAGAGCCTTGCAGACGCTTGCCGCCAACGGCGTCTTTGCCTCTATGCAATACACCGTCACCAACACGGCGCTCCCATTGATTACCTACCAGAATCGTATGACTGTGCAGGGGCAAACCTTTCAGGCGCTCTACCAGAAAATGATTCCTGACCGGTAGTGACTTGCCGTAAAAAAGACCCTCTCGCGTGTCATGCTGAGCGGCAGCGAAGCATCCACGTGGGCCAGGCCGCCCGCCTGGCTGCCCCGGATTCTTCGCTGCGCTCAGAATGACATGTCCCGGCCACTTTTTCATGGCATGCCATGAAAAGCGACCTTTCCCATATCATTCTTCGCTGCGCTCAGCATGAGATGCCGACGATGATTGGCCTGGACGTGTTACGGCTCAACCAGCAACCGCCGCAGTACCTTGCCAACGATGTTTTTGGGCAGTTCGGAGCGAAATTCGATCTGCCGGGGAACTTTGTAGGCGTCGAGACGCTCGCGGCAGAGGGCGAGCAGTTCGTCGGCGGTGGCCTTTTCGCCGCGTTTGAGGACGACGACAGCTTTGATAAAGGGCGAAGCAGCTTCTGAGCCGTTGCCGTCGGGGGCAGGCGTGCTGACGACGGCGGCCTCCAGCACTTTGGGGTGTTCGTACAGCACCTCTTCAACGTCGCGGGGGTAGACGTTGTAGGGGCCGGAGAGGATGATGTCTTTTTTGCGCTCGATAATGGAGAAGAAGCCGTCTTCATCCATCACGGCCAGGTCGCCGGTGTGCAACCAGCCGTCTTTGAGCGTCTGGGCCGTTTCGGTCGGCATGTTCCAGTAGCCCTGCATGACCTGCGGGCCGCGAATGAGCAATTCGCCGACCTCGCCCGGCGGCAATGGCTCGCCAGTCTTCCAGTCGACGACGCGGGCAGTGGTGCCGGGCAAAGGGATGCCGATACTGCCAACGTGACGCTCGCCCTTAAGCGGGTTGGCGTGCGTGACAGGCGAGGCTTCGGTCAGCCCGTAGCCCTCGACGAGCCGCCCGCGCGTGAGCTTTTCAAAGGCTTCCTGCACCTCGACGGGCAGGGGGGCGGAGCCGCTAACGCAGGTGCGAATGGAGCCAACGCCATAGGAGCGCACGTGGGGATAGTTGGCAATGGCGAGATAGAGCGACGGGATGCCGGGAAAGATACTGGGATGGTAGTGCTTGATGGCTTTGAGCAACTCATCGATGCGAGCGGTGGGCAGCAGCACGATGGAGGCGGCAAGGGATACCGGCAGGTTGAGGCAATCGGTCACGCCATAGGAGTGGGAGAGGGGCAGGACGCTGAGAACCACCTCGCGCCCGCGCCGGGCATCAGGTATCCAGTGGCGCACCTGAGAGACATTCATCATCAGGTTGCTGTGCGTGAGCATGACGCCTTTCGGGCTGTCGGTCGTGCCGGACGTATATTGCAAAATGGCGAGGTCGCGCGACGTTGTGCCGCTTTCCAGCACTGTAGCAGGTTGGCGGCGCAGAAGTTGCTGAAATGCGTGTTCCTGTCGTGATGTCGAAGCGGCAGACGCGACAGGGATGCGCGGCAAGCTTTCTGGCGCTGCTCCATTGCTGTTCTCTTGCGGCTGCGCTCCTGGCGTATCAGGTGACCTACCATCAACCAGGCTTGCCAGCAGTACGCGCTGGCGAAGGGGCAGGTATTCGCGCACGTCGGTATAAATCACCTGCTCAATCTGTGTGTTGGCGCAGATACGCTCGATGCGGTCGCGGTAGGAGTTGAGTGTGAGCAGGACACGCGCGCCGGAATCGCGCATCTGGTAGGCGATCTCCTCTTCGTTGGAAAGCGGGCTACCGAGGACAGGGACGCCGCCAGCTTTGAGTGTGCCATAAAAGGCAATAACGAACTGCGGAACATTGGGCAGGACAACGGCCACGCGATCCCCTCTGTTCAGCCCCAGTTTTCTCAGGGCATGGGCAAAGCGATTGCTCAGCGAGTCCAGTTCGCGGTAGCTGATCTGCTGGCCAAAGAAGTGCAGGGCGGTGCGCTGTGGAAAATCCTGCGCGGCATCGCTCAGCATCTCGTGCAGCAATTGCTTCGGCAGGGGAAGCTGTTCCGGCACATCACGGTCGTAGTATTGCAACCAGGGCATCTCGGCCAGGCGAGCCGCCGACGTCTGACGGGCCTCCACCATGCCGGTTTCGTGCGTATGGTCGCCGGGATGGAAGTTGCTGAGAAAGCTGACCGCGTCCTTTGCGCCTTTCTGCTTCGGCTCAATGAAACGGCGAATGGCGCGGTTGACGGCATCGGGCCGCTCAAGCTGAACAAGATGAGCGGAGACGGGGATGACGACGTTGTGGGCGCCGGGGATGATGCGCGCGACATCCTCGTAGTGCTGGCGCATGAAAACGGTGTCGCGCTGCCCCAGCACCGCCAGCGTGGGGACGCGCAATAATTGCAGCCGTTCATCGCCACGCCAGGGAGCCATCACACGGTCATGCATCCGGCTGAGCGTGCGCTGCGAGGCAAACAGGGCAACACGTATGCGTTTCGCGATGCCGGTGAAGAGGGGGTCGGGAATGCGCATCAACCTGCGCAGAACAGGGCGGATAATGAAGCGCGAAGGGACGCCAAGTAAGACGAGTGCGCTCACGTCTTCGGGATGGCGCAGAGCGTACTCGGTGGCTACGGCGCCGCCGAAGGAGTGGGCAATGAGCGCAAAGGGACGCTGCACCTGCAAGGCGTCAAGCACGGTATCCAGATCATCCACCAGCCCTTCCATGCTCATGGGCAGCGCGGAAGGGTCATCGCTGTGGCCGTGACCGCGCAGATCCGGGGCCACGACGCGCATGGTCTGGCCGAAGAAACGCAGCTGGTAGAGCCATTGCAGCGCGCTGCCGCCATAGCCATGCACCAGCACCAGCGTGCGCGTCGCCCCCTCCGGCTGGATATCGATGACGCTCAGGCGGCGCAGCGTGCGTTCTGGCCCCTGCCCGCCCGGAACATAGACGGTGCGGCGGTACAATTCCACGTCCAGAGCCATAGCATCCCTCCCGAAACAACATAGCACAACGAGAGTATCCTCGTGTTTTTGCACGGGCGTTATCTCTGCCGCAACATTGTACCATATGGTGGAATGGAATCACAGAAAGCCCGCAGGACGGGCCTGCGCTGGATTCAGGCCTCGGCTTCTTCCGTTTTCTCGTCCACCGCCTCTTCCTTTTTCGGAATGTAGAGTTTGATGCGACGGAATCCTTCGGCGTGTTGCATGTTGAGACCTTTTTTCTCCCTGGCCTCTTTTGCCGTTCCCTCGCTCCACCTGCGCAGACGCTCGGTCATGTCTGCATCTGGCCCGAACTGGGAGATGTGACATTTCAGGCCCTTTGCCTTGAGATCAATCGTCTCGCTGACATCGATATAGGTGTTCACTTTCGTGCTACCCCAGAGGTAGAGTTCGTGGGGGCGATAGGGCAGAAAGCCCTCGGCCAGCAGTTCGCGATAGGAGCGGGGGTTGCCGGCAGCAGGGAAAATGGCGTCCAGCACAATATTGCCCGTCGCGCGGTGGTCGGGGTGATTGATGTAAGCCGTCTCTTCCGGCTGCTCGTCCGGGTCGGGGGCGAAGATGTGCCGCTCTGGATCATGGGTGAAGACGACGCGCGGGCGATATTTGCGAATGAGCCGCACGACGGCCTTGCGTGCCTCTTCGTTATTGGTCAGGTGTCCATCGTGGAAACGCAGGAATTCTACTGCCTGCACGCCCAGCACTTCGGCGGCGGCTCGCTGCTCCTGCTCGCGTTGCAGCATGAGATCGGTGTCGACCAGACCGGGAACTTCGCTGCCTTCGGCTCCATCGGTCATGATGACCCAGACAATTTTTTTGCCCTGCTTCGCCCACAGGGCGCTGGTGGCGGCTGCGGCGAAATCTGCATCATCGGGATGCGCTCCCACGACCATTGCCTCAAAATCGGGTTCAGTCACCATTTGCACGGCGCCGGGAGCTTCTTTATAAGCCATACGGTAAAACCTCTTTTCCATCAGTGAACTTGAACGAATCACGTAGTAAGCAGTATGTGCTAGCATGTCCTTAATATGCGATATAGAAAGTTCGTTCACTATAGCATAGGCTGAAAGGCTGGCGGCTGTCAAGTTTGTATGACCTTTTCAAAGGCGGCAATCACCTCCTGTGCCGAAACGGCGCGGCCTGCCAGGCTGTCCAGTCCGACAGCGCGCTCGCGCAGCCCTTCACGCAGGATGGCCTGCTCTTCGGGCGTATGTCCCAGCAGTTGCGCCAGCGTCTCTGTCTCCCAACGCAGCAGCACACCTGCCTGTAAGAGGCTGCCAGCACGGCGGCGCACCATGTCCAGCCCGACCACTTTGCGCTGCCCCGGTCTCGCGACGACCTCATAGGGTGAGAGCGAGCCGTAGCAGGCGCGGCGCAGGATGGCCTCGCGCTGCGCGGTCTCCGGCTGCTTAAGCAAGGCCCGCTGTTCGTGCGCCTCGGCCACCGGTACGCTGCGCGTCTCGAGGCCCAGCTCCCGCAAGGCAGCGACCCAGGCTTCACCAAACCAGCGATAGGACTCTACGATATCGGCCAGAATCAAGGGATGGCCTGCTGGTAGCAAAACATCCAGGCTGAGCAGGTGGGGGCCGACCAGCACGGCAGTTCCCCCGGCCTTGCGATGATAGACGGGCAGCGAGTATGCCGCCAGCGCCTCTGCGTTGAGAACGCCGGGCTTCTGCGAAAAGCCCAGCACCAGCCCCGGACGCTCGGCCTGCGACCAGTAGAGCGTGGCGGGTTCGCCCGGCGCGGCTTCGGCCAGCAGCGATTCGCTCCGCTCGATGTGCTGCTGCTGGTCCGCGATGCTGAGCGAGTAGATGCGCCAGCTAGTCGGTGAGTAGGTCGGCTGCTGCAAGGCTTTTCTCCGCCGGTTTGCGATAGAACCAGCCGCCGATCGCTGCGGCCAGGCTGATCAGTGCATCGATAAGCAGGGCGACGGGCGCGCCAAAGAAGTGGGCGAGGCCACCGGTAAAGAGATTGCCAAGCGGGGTCGTCCCGGCAAAGACCAGCATGTAGGCGCTCATCACGCGCCCGCGCAGGCGGTCTGGCGCAACGGTTTGCAGGGTGGTATTGGAGATCGCTGAAAACATGATCTGCGCGAAACCGACCGCCGCGATCAGCGCCAGCGAGAGGA
>Ga0070740_10005200_pt1 | contig 12214 bp, 8 predicted proteins | sample Coa_R2_FD_67286 | JGI IMG/M metagenome (GOLD analysis project Ga0070740, IMG submission 67286) | Surface soil microbial communities from Centralia Pennsylvania, which are recovering from an underground coalmine fire - Coalmine... | ecosystem: Environmental > Terrestrial > Soil > Unclassified ...
TACTACTGGCCGACGATTCAAGGTCGCGGCGAGTTCGTGCGGCTGGCGCTGGAAGACGCGGGCGCGGATTACGTCGACGTCGCCCGCTTGCCCGAAGCTTCCGGCGGCGGCGAAGCGGCATTGATGAAGTTCATGGAAGAATCGGGCGGTGTGCATCCGCCGTTCGCACCGCCGTTCCTGAAAGCCGGCCGCACGCTGATCGCGCAGACGCGAACATCCTCTTGTTCCTCGGCGAACGTTTGAATCTCGCGCCGGAAGATGAAACCGGCAAGCTGTGGACACACCAGTTGCAGTTGACGATCTCCGACTTGCTGGTGGAGGTCCACGACAGCCACCATCCGGTTTCCGCCGGTTTGTATTACGAAGACCAGCAACCGGAAGCCAAGCGCCGCGCCGGCGATCTGCGCCGCCGGCGATTGCCGAAATACCTCGGCTACTTCGAACGCGTATTGGCGCTGAACGCGCGCGGCCGCAGCCGCTGCCTGGTCGGCAGCGCGACGACGTATGCCGATCTCTCGTTGTTCCAGATGGTGGAGGGCTTGCGCTACGCCTTCCCGCGCACGATGCGCAAACTGGAAGACGAGTTGCCGCTCACGGTCGAATTGCACGACCGCATCGCCCAACGCGCCGGCATCGCGGCATATCTCGCTAGTCCGCGGCGGATTCCGTTCAACAACGATGGACTTTTCCGGCGTTATCCGGAACTGGACGCTTGAGCGCGTGTAGTGCGGGCATTGCCCGCCGCGGTGTCTGGCGGACGGTGTCCGTCCTCCGTGTCACTCGCTGCTGCTCGCGGACTTGGGCGGTCCGCCCCACTGATAGATCGTGTAGTACACCGGATCGACTGGACCCATGCGCGGATCGCGGATCAGCTTGCCGGTGCCGCCGTTGACCATGAAGGTTTGCGTGACGCCGTTCTTGGGCGTGATGCGCACCATGTAAAGCGTCGCGCCGCGGCGATACTCCTCGACCGTGTCGCCGTTGTTTTCGGTGTGCACGCTGACCGTCGGCGCCTGCTCGCCGTTGGCCGCGCGCGCGGCGGGTGCGATCGACGGCGGAATGCTGGTGCTGGGCAGCGGGATCGAGGATTGCTTCGGGCCGGGATCGTTGATGCCCGGCGGCGGCAGGCCGGTGCCCTTGGCGGGCGGCGAGTCCGATTGCTGCGCGAAGGCCGCGGCGGCGAACGCGGTGAACGCGATTTCCAGCGTCAACGCGAACAGGTGTTTTTTCATCGCCTATCACTCCCGCTGTCAATGCTCGTGTCGCCGAACACGATCAAGCATACACCGCGAGGATGAACCGCGGCGCGTACAGCGCATGAGAGAATCGCCGCATGGCAACGCTCGTTCTGATCGACGGTTCCAGTTACGTCTACCGCGCTTTCCATGCGCTGCCGCCGCTGACCAATCCGGCCGGCGAGCCGACCGGCGCGCTGTTCGGCGTGGTCAACATGCTACGCGCCCACTTGAACGCCAAGCCCGATTACGCCGCCTTCGTGCAGGACGCTTCGGGGCCGACCTTCCGCGATGCGCTGTACGCCGAATACAAGGCCAATCGCGCGCCGATGCCGGAGGACTTGGTCGCGCAAGTGGAGCCCATGCTGAAGATCGTTCGCGCGCTGGGCCTGCCGATCCTGCGCGTGGAAGGCGTGGAAGCCGACGACGTGATCGGCACGCTGGCGCGGCGCGCGGCCGCCGAAGGCATCGACGTCACCATTTCCACCGGCGACAAGGATTTCGCACAACTGGTCGGACCGCACATCACGCTGGTCAATACCATGACCGGATCGGTGCTGGATCGCGCAGGCGTGATCGAAAAATTCGGTGCGCCGCCCGAACGCGTGGTCGACCTGCTGGCGCTGATGGGCGATTCCATCGACAACATCCCCGGCGTGCCCAAGTGCGGGCCGAAAACCGCGGCGAAATGGATCTCGCAATACGGCGATCTGGACGGAGTGATCGCGCACGCGGACGAAGTCGGCGGCAAGATCGGCGAAAACCTGCGCGGCGCGCTGCCGCACCTGCCATTGTCGAAACAGCTCGCCACCATCAAGACCGATTGCGAACTGGAAGTCGGGCCGCGCGACTTGGCGCTGCGTCCGCGCGACGTGGAGGCATTGCGAGAGCTGTATCAGCGCTATTCGTTTGTGCAGGCGTTGAAGGAGCTGGACAAGGATCAGGGACCAGGGACCAGGGACCAGGGACCAGAAGCTGAGCAAACCGCCGCAGTTCAGCCGGATCCCCGGTCCCCGGTCCCCGGTCCCCAAAAAATCGGCGAATACGAACTCGTCATCACGCGCGCGCAACTGGATGCATGGATCGAAAAGCTGCGCAAGGCCGAACTGATCGCCTTCGATACCGAAACCACGTCGCTGGAATCGGTGCGCGCCGATCTGGTCGGGTTGTCGTTCGCCGTCGAAGCGCAACGCGCCTGCTATATCCCGGTCGGTCACGACTATCCGGGCGTGCCGCAACAACTACCGCGCGAAGAAGTGCTGGCCGCGCTGAAGCCGATTCTGGAAGACAAGAACAAACCGAAAGTCGGCCAGCACGCCAAGTACGACATCAACGTGCTGGGGCTGCATGGCATTGAGCTGCGCGGACTGAAGTTCGACAGCCAGTTGGAATCCTACGTGTTGAACGCGACCGCCTCGCGCCACGACATGGACACGCTGGCCAAGCGTTATCTGGACTACGACACCATCAAGTATTCCGACGTCACCGGCAAAGGCTCGAAGCAGATTTCGTTCTCGCAAGTCGATCTGGATCAGGCCTGCCGCTACGCCGCGGAAGACGCGGACATCACCCTGCGGCTGCATCAGGCGTTGTGGCCGCGCGTGTGCGAACAGCCGTCGCTGCGCAAGCTGTTCGAGGAGATCGAACTGCCGCTGGTTTCGGTGCTGGCGCGCATGGAGCGGCGCGGCGTGCTGATCGACGCAGCTGCGCTGAAACGCCAGGGCGACGAACTGGCCAAACGCATGCACGAAATCCAGCAGCGCGCGTACGGGCTGGCCGGCCGCGACTTCAACATCGATTCGCCCAAGCAGTTGCAGGCGCTGCTGTTCGAGGAACTGAAACTGCCGGCGGTAATGAAAACGCCGACCGGCCAGCCTTCGACGAATGAAGAAGCGCTTGAAGCGATCGCGGACCAGCACGAGCTGCCGCGGCTGATCCTGGATTGCCGCGCGCTGGCGAAATTGCGCAGCACCTACACGGACAAGCTGCCGCTGATGATCAATCCGCGCACGGGCCGGGTGCACACCTGTTACAACCAGGCCGCGGTCGCGACCGGACGGATCTCTTCCACTGATCCGAACCTGCAGAACATCCCGATCAAGTCCGAGGAAGGGCGCCGCATCCGGCAGGCTTTCATCGCGCCGCCGGGCTGGAAGGTGCTCGCAGCGGATTATTCGCAGATCGAATTGCGCATCATGGCGCATCTATCCGGTGACGAAACCTTGATTCGCGCATTCAAGGACGGCGCCGACGTGCACCGCGCGACCGCCGCGGAAGTGTTCGGCGTGCCGCCGGAATCCGTGGATGCCAACCAGCGGCGCGCGGCCAAGGTGGTCAACTTCGGCCTGATGTACGGCATGAGCGCGCACGGCCTGTCGCGCGCGCTGGGTATCGGCCGGCTGGAGGCCGGCGAATACATCGCGCGCTACTTCGAGCGGTTTCCAGGCGTGCGCGCTTTCATGGATTCGACCCGCGAGCAGGCGCAGCGCGACGGTTACGTGGAAACGCTGTTCGGCCGCAGGCTTTATCTGGAGAGTTTGCGTTCGCGCAATGCCGCACAGCGCGCCGGTGCCGAACGCGCCGCGATCAACGCACCGATGCAGGGCACCGCGGCCGACATCATCAAGCGCGCGATGATCGAGATCGACCGCTGGCTGCTCGAGCGCAATGACGATGCGCACATGCTGATGCAGGTGCATGACGAGCTGGTGTTCGAGATACGCGAAGATGCCTTGAAAGAAGTTTCAGCGGGAGTACGCGAACGGATGCAGGCTGCCGCGCAACTTTCGGTGCCGTTGCTGGTCGAGGTTGGAACGGGTGCGAACTGGGATGAGGCGCATTGAACAGTGAGCCGGGAGGAGTGATGAGGGAGGCGGAAGAAACCTCGCGCGCTCTTGCGCTCTTGCGCTCTTGCGCCTCCCGCCTCACTCCTCCCGCATTTGGACGTCCAAACGCGATCCACGTATGCCGAAAGTCATGCCTGATTTTCGCGCATGAACATCTCCTGAATTGACCCGGAAAACTCATTTGAACTTAACGCCACCCGTGCTTATCTAAGCATCGGACGCACGCAACGGCGTCCGGGTTTCACTCACCTCCCTGAGTGGACCGAATGGGGTCGAATCCCTCCCCAGGTTCGGCTCCAACCCCCGCCCCGAGAGCTCCCCCCTGGCTCTCGGGGCATTTTATTTGTGTCAAAGAAACCCACGTTCTTGATCGAAGCCGTACGTGAGGAGTGTGGCCACCGAGTTCCTGGCCATGGATGGCGGCTTTGGCCGCTTTGATCTTCGCGATCAAGGATGATCGCAAAAACATTTGCACTCGCGTAGGATCGCGCGACGCTCAACGAGGGAGAACGTATATGCGCGCAGGTCTGATCGTGGTCGGCGTCATCATTGCGGCGCTGGGAATCTGGGTGGCGCTGGGCCGCCTCACCTACAACGACAACGAAACCAAGGCGCAACTCGGTCCGATCAAGGTACAGGCTTCCGAGCAGAAAGTCGTGCCACAGGCGCTGGGCTACATCGGAATCGTGATCGGCGCGGGCCTGGTGATCGCCGGCGCGATGCGCAAGTCGTGATGCGAAAACCGGCAGGAGCGAGCGTGCTCGCGACATGAACTTCGCGCACAGCCAAAGCTCCGGTCGCTTTCACGAAGAAAGACGGCGCTGCGCGCCGGCTCCTGAAGGCGATCAAAGCCCCAGCTTCGCCGCCAGGCTCTGCAACGCGCTGAGATCCGCCTCGCCCGCGGGCACCTGCCCGTTCGGCGTCATGTGATCGATCGCGGCCGGCAGGTGCTGCGCGAGCTGCCCCAGCACCTGATTGGGATCCACGCCCAGCTTCTGCGCGATCTCATTGACATGCGCGCCCAACGGCGTACCGTTGATCGCCTGCTGCAACTGTCCGCCGCTGATCGCCTGATTGGCACCCGTGGATACCCAGGATTCGACTGCATTCTTCAGTCCGCCCTGCTGCAGCGTGTTGAGCAGGCCCTGCAAACCGCCTGCGTGATTGATCAGGCCGCCGATGATCTCCAGCGCCGAACCGCCGCCGGCGTTTTGGCCGCCGGCCAGATTGGTGAGGTTGTCCAGCAGTGACATGGTCTTCTCCCTTCGCGGAGCGAAGCGCCCGCCGACACAGGAACATAGCACCGCCGCAGCGTACGCGCGACGCGACCGCGGCAAAGGGAACGTTACAATCCCGCGATGGATGTTTCGCACTTGCTCGATTCGCTGAACGCCGCGCAGCGTGAAGCGGTCAGCGCCCCGCCCGGCTCGTTCTTGGTGCTGGCCGGCGCCGGTTCCGGCAAGACCCGCGTGCTGACCCACCGCATCGCCTGGCTGATCGAAGTCGAGCGAGTGCCGCCCTGGGCGATCCTTGCCGTGACCTTCACCAACAAGGCCGCGGGCGAAATGCGCGGGCGCTTGGAATCGTTGCTGCCCGCCGGCGCGCGCGGGCTTTCGGTCGGCACCTTCCACGGCATCGCACACCGGCTGCTGCGGCGGCACTGGGCCGACGCGAATCTGCCAGAAACCTTCCAGATCCTCGATGCGGATGATCAACAGCGATTGGTGAAACGCGTGGTCGCCGGACTCGGCCTTGACGAAGCGCGCTTTCCGCCGCGCCAGGCCACGTGGCAGATCAACGCGTGGAAGGATGATGGCAAGCGTCCGGATGCCATCGAAGTCGGCGACCATCCGGTGGCGCGCACGTATCTGTCGATTTATCGCGCCTATGAAGAAGCCTGCCGCCGTGCCGGTCTGGTGGATTTCGCCGAACTGCTGCTGCGCGCCTACGAATTGTGGCTGCACCAGCCGGAGGTGCTGGCGCACTACCGTGAGCGTTGGCGGCACCTGCTGATCGACGAGTTCCAGGACACCAACGCGCTGCAATACGCGTGGATCCGCGTGCTGGCCGGCAACAGCGGCACCGTGTTCGCCGTCGGCGACGACGACCAGTCGATCTACGGCTGGCGCGGCGCGCGCGTGGAAAACATGCAGCAATTCCTGCGCGATTTCGCCGGCGCGAAAACCATCCGGCTGGAGCAGAACTATCGTTCCACCGCGAACATCCTCGAAGCCGCCAACGCGATCATCGCGCGCAATCCGTCGCGGCTGGGCAAGCAGTTGTGGACGGCCGGCGACAAAGGCGAAGCCATCGCGCTGTATGCGGCCTACAACGATCAGGACGAGGCACGCTTCGTAATCGAGCGCATCCGCGAGCATATCGAGCGCGGCGGCGCCGCGGACGAGATCGCGGTGCTCTATCGCAGCAACGCGCAATCACGCGCGTTCGAGGAACAATTGCATCAGTACGACATTCCCTACCGCGTCTACGGTGGTCAACGCTATTTCGAGCGCGCCGAAGTCAAGGATGCTCTGAGCTATTTGCGGCTGGCGGCCAACCGACATGACGACGCGGCTTTCGAACGCGCGGTCAACACGCCGCCGCGCGGCATCGGCGAGCGCACGTTGGATCAACTGCGACGCCGCGCGCGCGCGGACAACAGTTCGCTGTGGGATGCGGCGCTGGCGGAACTCGCCGCAAGCGATCTGAGCGTGCGCGCGAAGAATGCGTTGCGCGGATTCATGGTCTTGATCGAGCAGATGGCGCAAGCATTTGGGGGACCAGGGACCAGGGGCCAGGGACCAGAAACCGAACTTGCCGGTCCCCGGTCCCCGGTCCCCGGTCCCGCTCTTTCCTTGTCCGAACAGGTCGAACACGCGATCGCGCATTCCGGCTTGCGCGACTATTACGAACGCGATTCGCGCGGCAACGCCGAATCGCGCGTGGAGAATCTGGACGAACTGGTGAATGTCGCCAGCCGCTTCGAACCGACGCCGGAGGACATCGAAGCGGGCTTGTCGGAACTCGCCGCATTCCTCGCGCACGCCGCATTGGAAGCCGGCGAAGCGCAGGGCGAAATCGGCCAGCCCTGCGTGCAGTTGATGACGCTGCACTCGGCCAAGGGATTGGAATTCCCGATCGTGTTCCTGGTCGGCCTGGAAGAGGGCTTGTTCCCCAGCCAGCGTTCCACCGAAGATGCATCGCGGCTCGAAGAGGAGCGGCGTCTCGCCTACGTGGGCATCACCCGCGCGCGCACGCGCTTGATCCTGACCTACGCCGAATCGCGCCGCATGCACGGCACGGAAATGCTGGCGCGGCCTTCGCGTTTTCTCGCCGAATTGCCGCAACCGCTGCTGGAGGAAGTGCGGCCGCGCGCCAAGATCACGCGTCCGGTTTACGTGCCGCGCGATTGGGGACACAAAACGCTGGTCGAGGAATCGCTGCCGGTGAAACTCGGTCAACGGGTGCGCCACGCGCATTTCGGCGAAGGCGTGGTGGTCAGCGCCGAAGGTGCCGGCGCGCACACGCGCATCCAGGTGAACTTCGCAGACGTCGGGCCGAAGTGGCTGGTGGCGGCGTATGCGAATCTGACGGCGTTGTAGCGTCATCACGCATTAGCGGAATACCCATCCAGCGCCAGCTTCAAGAGGATCTTCATCTCCTCGCGCAATGGCAGCGGCCCGACGACTTCCGCATCAGGCCCGTACTTCATCACGTCCATCAGCAGCTCGCGCGAGTTGGAATACGGCACGCGCAATTCGTAGCGGCCGTCGGGCAGGAACTGTCCTTCCTGCTGCGAATGCCAGTGCTCGTCCGCCACCCAGCGCGCCGCGCGCGCGGAAAAACGGATCGTGGCCCAGGCTTTCGGCGCACCGGCGAAGATGCCGTAGCTGGACGCAAGTACCGCGTCCAGTTCCGCGTTGTCCCGATCTTCCGCCACGATGTCCAGTTGTTCCGGTTCGATGATGCGATCCACCGCGAAACTGCGCAGCGCCTCGCGATCGTGATCCCAGGCATCCAGGTACCAGTTGTCGCGATAGTGCGTCAGCCGCTGTGGCGACACGGTGCGCGTGGTATCGGCATCGGTGGTGCGCGCGCGATAGCGGAACTTCAAGCGGCTGCGCGCCAGCACCGCGCCCGCGACGATGCGGAACACGCGCTGGTCGAGTTTGCGCGAACCGTAAGGAATTACGCGGATGCGTTCGACCGGCAGCGGCGTGCCGTCGGCGTGTTCGGTCAGCAGCCGCTCCATGCGCGCCTTGAACGGCGCCAGCGCCGGCGCCAGCACGCCGGGATCGGACCGGCCGATCAATTCGTTCAAGGCCATCAGCGCGGACAATTCCTCGCTGGTCAGCCACAGCCCCGGCAGCTCGAAGCGATCGGCTTCCTCGCGGTCGTAGGCGAAACCGTGACGATCCGGGTCGCTTTCCACCGGCGCACCCAGCGCATCGCGCAGAAAGGCCACATCGCGATACAGCGTCGCGCGCGAGCAACCCAGTTCGTCCCGCAAACGCTGTTGGCTGACCGGGTGCCGAGAAGCCTTGAAGATGCGGTGCAGGGTGAGGATTCTTTCGTAGCGGTCCATTAGGGAAAGTTTCGGGTGTGTGAACGGACTCCGTTCTACTTACGTCTTGTTGCTTCCACAACCCCCATCAAACCCTTCTGGTTTGATCGCCCCCTTTACTAAAGGGGGCTGAAAAATCATGCAAACTGCGCCGCTCGAGCAACGGATGCGGGAAAGCATGACCGGATGCGAATGCCGCGGCAAGCGTGTATCCGCTTCGGATACCATCATGATCGACGAAATCTTTTCCCTCTCCCGTTTACGGGAGAGGGTGGCGCGAAGCGCCGGGTAAGGGGAATTCCAGCGATCGTCTCGCAAGTATTCCCCTCATCCGCCTTCGGCACCTTCTCCCGCAAGCGGGAGAAGGAAAGAGCAAAAACAGCCATGCCACACAAGAACCTCCAGCTCAATCTCCCGACAGGCGATCAGGTCAAGGAAACGACCTGTTACATGTGCGCGTGCCGGTGTGGCATCCGGGTGCATCTGAAGGACGGCCGCGTCCGCTACATCGACGGCAATCCGAAGCATCCCGTCAACCGCGGCGTGATCTGCGCCAAGGGCTCAAGCGGGATCATGCAGCACTATTCGCCTGCGCGGCTGCGCAAGCCGCTGCTGCGCACAGGCGAACGCGGCGAGCGCAAGTTCAAGGAAATCGAGTGGGACGAAGCGCTCGATCTCGCGACGAAGTGGCTGGCTAGCATCCGCGCACGCAATCCGGACGAACTCGCGTTTTTCACCGGCCGCGATCAGTCACAGGCGCTGACCGGCTGGTGGGCGCAGCAGTTCGGCACGATCAACTACGCCGCGCACGGCGGCTTCTGCTCGGTGAACATGGCCGCGGCCGGCATGTACACCTTCGGCGGTTCGTTCTGGGAATTCGGTGAGCCGGATTGGGAGCACACGAAGTACCTGATGCTGTGGGGCGTGGCCGAGGATCACGATTCCAATCCGATCAAACTCGGTCTGGGAAAACTGAAAGCGCGCGGCGCCAAGATCGTGGTGGTGAATCCGGTACGCTCGGGTTACGGCGCCGTTGCGGATGAATGGATCGCGATCAATCCCGGCACCGACGGCCTGCTGGCCGGCGCGCTGATCCATGAACTGCTGCGCACCGACGCAATCGATTTCGACTATCTGGTGCGCTACACCAACCCGCACCATCTGGTGATCCGCGACGTGGGTGCGGCGGATGACGGATTGATCGCGCGCGATGCGACCGGCAAGCCGCTGTGCGCCGTGCGTGAGGGACGGCTCGTCGATGCCACGCAGGCGGACATCGCGCCGCTGATCGCCGGCGAGTACATCCTGCCCGACGGCCGTCACGCTGTGCCGTCGTTCCAATTACTGGCCGAACGTTTTCTTGCCGACGAATACAAACCGGAGAATGTCGCGTCATGCTGCGGCGTCGACGCGCCCACGATCCGCCGCCTCGCTGCCGAACTTTCGCGCACCGCATTCGACGAAGCGATCGAGTTGCCGATCGCGTGGACCGACACGCACGATCGCATCCACGAAAAAATGCTCGGCCGCCCGGTGTCGATGCACGCGATGCGCGGCATCAGCGCACACGCGAACGGCTTCCACACCTGCCGCACGATCCATGTGTTGCAGATGCTGCTGGGCGCGATCGACACCCCCGGCAGTTTCCGCTACCAGCCGCCGTATCCGAAATCCACGCCGCCCGCCAACAAGCCTGCGACCGCGCGCAAGCCGGACGGCACGCTCAACGGCAATCCGCTGGGCTATCCGGCATCGCCGGAAGATTTGCTGGTCGATGAACACGGCAAGCCGCGCCGCATCGATCACGCGTTCTCGTGGAGCTATCCGTTGGCCGCGCACGGCATGTTGCAATCAGTCATTCGCAATGCCGTCGCGGGCGATCCGTATCGCATCGACACCTTGTTCCTGTTCATGGCCAACATGAGCTGGAACTCGGCGATGGACACCGCGCACACGCGCAAGCTGCTGTGCGAGCGGAATGCGAATGGCGAATACAAGATTCCGCACATCATCTACGCGGACGCTTACGATTCGGAAACCGTGGCCTTCGCCGACTTGGTGCTGCCGGATACGACATATCTCGAGCGTTACGACTGCATCAGCCTGCTGGATCGTCCGATCAGCGATGCCGATGCGGCGGCGGATGCGATCCGCGTGCCGGTCACGCAGCCTGACCGTGACGTGCGGCCGTTCCAGGACGTGCTGCTGGACTTGGGCGCGCGTTTGAAATTGCCGAACCTGGTCGACGAGAGTGGCAATGCGAAATACCGCGATTACGCCGACTACATCGTGCGCCACGAACGCGCGCCCGGCGTAGGCTTGCTGGCCGGCTGGCGCGGCGCGGATGGGTCGCAGGAAGGCAAGGGCGCGCCGAATCCGGATCAATTGCAACGCTACCGCGAGCACGGCTGTCATTTCGAAGCACGCGTCCCGCAAAGCGGAGCGTACTACCGTTTTGCCAATCGCGATTACCTGCAGTGGGCGCAAACCATGGGCTTCGTCGGTTCGACCGAGCCGATCACGCTGCAACTGTATTGTGAAACGCTGCAACGCTTTCGTCTTGCGGCGCAGGGACATGGCGCGGTGCAGCCGCCGGAACGCGAGCGGGCGCGCGTGGAGAGGTTCTTCGATCCGATTCCGATGTGGTACGAAACGACCGTACAAACACCATCCCCACCCACGTTGCTAGGCTCGGACGTCCCCGGATCAAGTTCGGGGCAGGCTCTGTCCTCGCCAAGCAACCCGGCCCTTCGCTCCTGCTCCGGGCGCTCGTCGGCGCGCGAATCTGCGGTTCGCAATCGCGCCGATTCGCCCCTTGAAGGGGAGGGCTTCAACTTGCACGCCATCACCCAGCGTCCAATGTTCATGTACCACTCCTGGGGTTCGCAGAACCGCTGGTTGCGGCAGATCGCCGCGCGCAATTTCCTGTACGCGCATCCGCGCACGCTCGCCGAGCACGGCATCGACGACGGCGATTGGGCATGGATCGCGTCGCCGCGCGGACGCATCCGCGTACAGGTGCGCGCACACGCGGCGACCGCGGCGGGCACGGTCTGGACCTGGAACGCGATCGGCAAGAAGCGTGGCGCGTGGAAACTGGGACAGCAGGCACCGGAATTCGTGGATGGCTTTCTTTTGAACGATCTGATCGGCGAACGCGACGCGCGCGGCGAATACAGCAATGCCGATCCGGTCACCGGCCAGGCCGCCTGGTTCGACCTGCGGGTACGGCTGGAGCGCGATCCGCGGCCGCAAGAACCCGGGCACCGGATCGAGTTGCGCGAATCGCAGCGGCACGGCCAGAATGTCGGAAACGGTGCTTGACCTCGCCGGTTCCGGATCGGCAAGGGTTTTGCGCGCATGTCGTTTCACCGGGGAAGGCGATCACATGGGCAAGGGCGGGCGCTCGATCTGCGTGTTGCGCGCAGGAGACTTTGAATGACCTGGCAGGCGTGGGCCACCGCCGCGATCATCGTTTTCGCGGTCGGATTGTTCGCCAGCGAGAAAGTGCGCATCGACATCGTTGCGCTGATTTCGCTCGCCCTGCTGATGGTGCTGCGGATCGTCAC
>Ga0070740_10005201_pt1 | contig 12213 bp, 10 predicted proteins | sample Coa_R2_FD_67286 | JGI IMG/M metagenome (GOLD analysis project Ga0070740, IMG submission 67286) | Surface soil microbial communities from Centralia Pennsylvania, which are recovering from an underground coalmine fire - Coalmine... | ecosystem: Environmental > Terrestrial > Soil > Unclassified ...
CCTCTGCATGTGCGCCACGATGTACCGCATCGCGCCGCAGAACCTCGCGTGGGTGCTCGACTCGCTCCTCGCCGGACGCGTGGTCAACCACATCGCCGTGCCCGACGAGACGGCCCGATGGGCGCGTGTCGCGCTCGACCGAATGCTCGCGATAAAGTGATGAGTAATAAGTGATAAGAGAAGGCAGGCGCAGTTTCTCATCACTCATCACTCATCACTCATCACTTTCTTATGGCAGACCCCAACGACCGAGTCCCCGAAAACGCCCCCGGCAACTACTACGTGGACACGAACTGCATTGACTGCGACGTGTGCCGCGACACCGCGCCCTCGAACTTCACGCGCCACGACGGCGGCGGCTACTCCTTCGTCTTCAAGCAGCCCGAGACCCCGGACGAGACCGCCCTCTGCGAAGAAGCCCTCCTCTGCTGCCCCGTCGAAGCCATCGGCAACGACGGGTGACGCGTCCTAGGATACAATCCCAAGACGTACACATCAGGAAGCTTTGTGTTGAGAGAAGCGTTGCCGAGGCGTTCGGCAAGTGATTACAACTTGCACAGCCAGCTTGAGACGGACGCGACTTGAGCGTCAACGGTCAGGTTCGCCGCGTTCTCCAGCGTCCCTGACTCTAAATCCGCCCAAATCTCTTGCGCCATCTTCTTGGCTATCGCCGCGCCGACGAAAAAAGTGTGTGGCTTCATCCCGCGCTGCTCGAACACGAAACGGATTCGCGTGAGCGCGGTTCTCGCCGTTTTCCAGTGCTCGTCGGCCCCTGCCGGGTCAATTCCGCCTTTGAGTTCTCCAAGTGCGACGTAGGCTGCGGGCGAGCCGACGTTTGCCTGCAAATCTTCGGGCACGCAGTTGAACAGACAGAGGTCAACGTTGTTCTTCAGGAACGGCACAGTCATGTTGAAGATGACCGTCCGACGCCGCCTCGCCTTCGTCCAACTCAGGCCGCGTAGTTGAAGCTCTATGTCCGAATCGTCGTCGGTCATCGGAGTCCAGGAATTGTTAGCCGCGTGAAGCCAGCGGTAACCTGTACCCGCTACCGCCAGGCTCGAAATCAACGCTCGGCTCAGCTTCCTCTGCGCCAGAACTCCGCCGACATTACGCATCGAACCGCCCAACGTGTCGCCGCGCGTGAGCAAAAATCTGAACACAAGCTCCTCGACGAAATTCTCCCCGGCGGGCGCAAGGAAGTTTTCGACCAGACCCAGAATCGCCGCGGCCTTGTCTTCTGGCCGCAAGTGTCCCGCGGCCTTGTCCGAAACACCGGCGGCTGTGAGCAGCGCTGATTGTATCTCTTCAATCTTAATGAGGTCGGTTGGACTCTTAGCGTCCGACGCCGCAACTTTGAGCGACCTCGCCTGCGCGACGAAGGGAGTTGCGCGGCGATTCTTTTCGAGCGCCAGCGACACGAATCCGGCGCGGATAGCTTCGTATGAAGTTTCGAGGTCGGCGCTTGATCTCAAGTGCGCCCGGTGCGGTCGGGACTTCGACATTAAACTTTTCTCCAAACATAGACGCACTTCCGCAACGGGTCGCGCCCGTGCTCGCCCATCTGTTGGCTGCTATTCCCCTTGCCGTTCGGCAGAACGAGTATTCGTTCGACGCGGAAGCCGAGGCGTTCGGCGATGTCAGAGAGGATGAGGTCAACGGAGACGCTCGCGCCGGCGTAACGAACATTGTCGTTGACCATGATGAGCGGAGCGCCACGCTTCAGCACGCGAGCGCACTCGTAGATGGCGCAAGCCATTTCGTAAAAATATCCGCGCACCATACGAGGGATGCCGTTGTTATTTAAGCGCCCTTCTTCCTTCTCTTTTTCGAGATAGCTCAAGACCGCCTGCAACAAATCCTGCCCGTCTGCTGCCGCGACGGCTGCGCGCCATTCGGGGTTAATCGCGAGTAAATCTTTCGCCCGGTTCTCGACCGTGCAACTCAGCATCTCCTGCCGGAGTTGAATCAACTCGGCTTCGCCCACGCCGAGCAGCGCCAGCTCGAGCGCGTATGTTCTCGTGTAGTCGTAGCGGTTGCAGTAAGGCGGAGAGGTTATCAAGGCGTCGTAAGCGCCCGTCTGCAAGGAGGGCATCACGGAGAGGCACGAGCCGGCGTGAAGTTTGACGCCGCCGCGCAAACGCTCTGGCGGGAAAAGCTCCGTCGGCTGCTCGAACGACTCAACGTCGCGCACTATTTCGTCCAACTTCGCGCAGACCGCTTGCGTAAAGTCGCTTATCTCACCCTTGTCGAACTTCTTTTGCCCCTGACGCCGCCCCGAACGATAGTCCCAACGAAGATATTGACCGTCCTTTCGCGTGTAGCTCACAGATTCCAACACGCAGAGCACGGCGAACCGCAACACGGACTGAATTCGCTCACTCTCCTTTTCCAAAGCCGCCATGAAACGCTCGATGCTTTCCTTCGTCTGTTCGGGGTAAGCGCCGCGCGTGATGCGAAGCTCCGACAAAGGCACTCTGTCCTCGTGCTGCGTCCACGGTCGCGTCGCGGACCACCTCCGCAAGACCGCGACCTCGTCCGGCGAGAAATCTTCAAGGAGTTTTCTCGCCTCGATGATCTGCTTTCCGATTGGCAATAGCTCTATACCTTCCGCGCGCCCCCCCGCCGCGCTCACAACGAACAGCGTTGTTCCGCTTCCGGCGAAGGGGTCGAAAATCTTTCTGGCATCAGGGGCGTGGCGCGAAAGAAGATGCTCAATGAGAGGGGCGGAAAAAGCTTCCTTATATTTGTACCAGCGGTAAGCTGCCCGCGTTTTATTAGCCTGAAAACTGACGAGCGAGCGCGTCAGAGATGACTGCACGGTTAACTTGCTCTTGAACCGCTGCAACATCTCACGGTCTAGACGCTCTATCTCTTCGAGAATGGCGCGTGGCGCGGGCGGAGGCGCTGCTTCCGCCCCGGCTGTCGCCAATACTTCTGCTTCTCGCTTCATCCGACTCTCTCGATAAACTTTGCAACACTTGAGTGAGGACACCGGCTCAAGCTTTGCGGAAGATTATAACTCAGGTGGCGCTCGCCACGTCTGTACTTAAATTCTGATTTTAATCCAACCCTCTTCGACGACGACTTCATAAGTCTCGACGGGTTCGGAGGGCTGGTTGAGGCACGCGCCGGTGCGGAGGTCGAAGCGCCAGCCGTGCCAGGCGCACTCGATTGTGTGGCCGCAGAGGTCGCCGTCGGCGAGGGGCGCGCCCTTGTGCGGGCAGAAGTTCTCGACGGCGCGGAACTCGCTGCCGACGTTAAAAAGCGCGAGTTCCTTGCCGCCGGGAAGCTCGACGGTCGCGCCGCGGCCTTCGGGCAAGTCCTCGACGCGGGCGACCGTCAGGAGCGCGCCCTCGCGGCGCGGCCTCTTCGGGTTAGTGAATCCGCGGCCTGACAGGTGCATACGAGTCGGGCATCGTAACAAGAAGCGCGAGCGCGTCGCAATCGCCGGTCGCCCGCCGCGCGGCCTGCGCGCGACACTTCACTGAACCCTGCTGGCAATCTCGTCCGAACTGAGTATAATTGCGCTCAAGTTCAACCGGAGAACAACAATTCGTAGGAGCCTGCGCGCCGGAAAACGGTCGCGCGCACGGGCCGCAACCGCGGGTCTGTGCGACCGCACGGCTCCGGCGGGAATATTTTTCGGGAGGTCGTGATGTCGAGGCGACGCGGTTGGGACGAAGACTTTTACGGGGGTCAGCGCGGGCGCGACGAAGCGCCGGAGTTCAGGCCGCGCGAAGAGAGGCGCGAGTTTCGCCCCCCGCGTGAAGAGGGGCCGGAGTTTCGCCCCCTGCGCGACGAGGGGCCGGAATTCAGGCCGCCGCGCGGCGGCTACGAGTACGACGAGCGCGACGTGCCGCGCGGCGGTCGCCGCTTCGGCCCGCGAGGCGACTACGACGACACGGTCTCCGGTCGCGGCGACTACTACCGCGACGATTACTACACGGGCCGCCGCCCCGACGAGCGCGACTTCGACGACGAACAGTCTTACGAGCGCGTGCATCATCGTCCGCGCGCGCGACGCTCGCACCTGCGCTGCCGCGACATCATGACGAGAGACGTGACGGTCGCCACTCGCTCGACGACTCTCGAAGAGGTCGCGCGCATGATGAGGGACGAGGACACGGGCGTCATCCCCGTCGTCGAGCCGGGCGAGACCGACTCGGATTCCGTCACCGAAGTTCAACGCGTGCCCGCGCGCACCGCGTCAAACGGCAAGCTCGTCGGACTCATCACCGACCGCGACATCGTCGTCCGCGCCATCGCCGAAGGCTCCGACGCGCGCGAGGTTCGCGCCGAGGAGGTGATGACGACCGACCTGCACGCGGTGCGTCCGAACGACCGCGTCATCGAGGCCATACGCAAGATGGGCGACAAGCAGGTGCGCCGCCTGCCCGTCGTTGACCGCGAGGGCAACCTGCGCGGCATCATCTCGATGGCCGACATCGCGCTCGAAACCGAGGCCGACCGCGAACTCGCCGACGCGCTGGAAGAGATTTCGAGCGGCTCGTCTTTCTGGAACAGAATTTTTGGCTAAGTGATGAGTGATGAGTGAACGGCTCTTACTCATCACTCATCACTCATCACTCATCACTTTTTCAATGGCCCGATCAATCGAACGCTACCTGCGGATGATGCCGAAGTCGCGCGGCGTGCGCTGCGTCGAGCAGTTCTGGTACCCGGCTGCGGACGTGTACCGCACGCGCGACGGCTGGGTCGTCAAGTTTGAACTCGCGGGCGTCGCGCCCGACGAGCTTGAGGTGAGGATCGAGGGCGACACGTTGCGCGTCGCCGGGAGCCGCCGCGACGAGGCGCGTGAAGAGACAGTCTCGTACCACCAGCTCGAAATCACGTACAGCCGCTTCGAGAGGGCGATACGCTTCCCCTGTCCCATCGAGGGCGCGACGGTCGAGCGCCGCTACAAGGACGGGCTGCTCATCCTCTACCTTCGGGGCAAGGAGGAGTGCGACTGAACGTGCCGCCGGGCGAGGCCGAGCGCGTCGCCGGTCGCGTTTGAGCGGGCCGCGGATTCGCTTTTCAAATTTTAAGAGAGCAATCATTCAGGTATGGCAGACGAGAATCGCAAAGAGGACGGGACGCAAGGCACGAGCGGACGGCGGCAGCAATCGCCACAGCAGCAGTCAACCGAGCAGCCGCAAACGCCGAACGAACAGACGCGCGAAGCGCTCGACGCGGCGAAGCCGGTCGGGGCCGGCGATGTCGAGCCTGCGCTCGTCGAGCCGGAGGGCGCGCGCGAGGAGGGCGAGGTCTTCGAGATCGCGGTGCTGCCTTTGCAGCAGACGACGCTCTTTCCGGGCACGGTCATCCCGCTCTCCGCCGGGCGTCCCCGCTCGGTCGCCGCGGTCGAGGCCGCGCTCGCGACGGAAGAGAAGCTGCTCGCGTGCGTCACCGTGCCCGAAGGCCGCGGCGGGCCGGAGGTGGAAGCCGCGCCGCCCGACGACCTCTACAACGTCGGCACGCTCGTCATGATCAAGCGCATGATGCGCACGCCCGAAGGACTCCAACTCATCGTCCACGGAACCGAGCGCGTCCGCGTCGTCAAGTGGACGCAGACAGACCCGCACATCCGAGCGCGCGTCCGCATCCTTCCGCCACCCGTCCGTCGAGACGACGAGACGGTCGAGGCGCTTCTCAGGAACGTGCAGGCGCTCGTCCAGCGCGCGCTCGCGATGCTGCCGGAGATTCCGCCCGAAGTCCGCACGGCAGTCTTGTCGTCCGGCGACCCCGTGCAACTCGCATACTTCCTCGGCTCGATTCTGAACCTCGGCGTCCCCGAAGAACAGAGGATGCTCGAAGCCGACACGGTTGACGAGCTTTTGCAGATCGCCTACCAGCGCCTGACGCGCGAGATCGAGATCATGGAGCTGCGCTCGAAGATCGCGACCGAGGCGCAGAGCGAGATGTCGAAGGCGCAGCGCGACTACTTCCTGCGCCAGCAGATGAAGGCCATCGAGAAGGAGTTGGGCGAGGACGAGGGCGGCGAGCGCGCCGAGGCCGAGATGCTGCGCGAGCGTCTGGGCGCTGCCGACCTGCCCGACGAGGTTCGCAAGGAGGCCGAGCGCGAGTTGAAGCGGCTCGAACGTCTGCCGCAGGCCGCGCCCGACTATCAGGTCGTCCGCACCTGGCTCGACTTCGTGCTTGAACTCCCGTGGAAGAAATCTTCCGGCGACCGGCTCGACCTCGAAGAAGCGCGCCGCGTGCTCGACGAAGACCACTACGGACTCGAAGACATCAAGGAGCGCATCCTCGAATTCCTCGCCGTCGTGAAGCTGCGCCGCGACTCGAAGAGTCCCATACTCTGCTTCGTCGGCCCGCCCGGAGTCGGCAAGACTTCTTTAGGAAAATCAATTGCGCGCGCGCTCGGTCGCGAGTACGAGCGGCTGTCACTCGGCGGCGTGCGCGACGAGGCGGAGCTTCGCGGGCACCGCCGCACCTACATCGGCGCGATGCCGGGTCGCGTCATCCAGTCAATCCGCCGCGCGGGCGTCAACAACCCCGTGATGGTGCTCGACGAGATTGACAAGCTCGGCAACGACTACCGCGGCGACCCCGCGTCGGCGCTTCTGGAAATTCTCGACCCGCAGCAGAACAACACGTTCCGCGACCACTATCTCGACCTTCCGTTCGACCTGTCGAAAGTATTTTTCATCGCCACGGCGAACCAGCTCGGCCCGATCCCGCCGCCCCTGCGCGACCGCATGGAGATCATCTCGCTCGCCGGATACAGCGAAGAGGAGAAACTCCACATCGCGCGACGCTACCTCGTCCCGCGCCAGACGCGCGAGAACGGACTCGAAGAGGGTCAGCTCGAAATTACCGACGCGGCAATCGCCTACGTCGCCGCGCGCTACACGCGCGAGGCCGGAGTGCGCCAACTCGAACGCACCATCGGTCGCGTCGCGCGCAAGGCCGCGCTGCGCGTCGCGCAGGGTCAGGCGCAGAAGGTGAGCGTTGACGTTGCGGACATCAAAGACCTGCTCGGCGCTCCGCGCTTCTACCCCGAAGAGGCTCGCAAGGACATGCCCACGGGCGTCGCGACCGGCATGGCGTGGACGGAGACGGGCGGCCAGTTGCTCTTCATCGAGGCGACGCTCCTGCCGGGAAGCTCCGGCCTGACTCTCACGGGTCAACTCGGCGAGGTGATGCAGGAGTCCGCGCGCGCCGCGCGCTCGTACCTCTGGTCGCACGCCGCGGAGTTCGACATCGACCCGCAGATGTTCAAGAACTACGGCGTCCACATCCACGTCCCCGCCGGAGCCATCCCGAAGGACGGCCCCTCGGCGGGCGTCGCGATGACTTCGGCGCTCGCGTCGCTGATGACCGGAAGGCGCGTCCGCAACGACACGGCGATGACGGGCGAGATAACTCTTTCGGGACTCGTCTTCCCCGTCGGCGGAATCAAGGAGAAGGTGCTCGCCGCACACCGCGCGGGACTCCGCCGCGTCGTCATGCCCGCGCGCAACGAGCCGGACACCGAAGACATCCCCGCGGACGTATGCAAGGAGATTGAGTTCGTTTACGTTGACCGCATCCACGACGCGCTCGAACAGACCCTCGAAAAGCTCGTCGCGCAGACGCCGCCCCCGCCCGACCCGAAGGCCGAGGAGTCGCGCGCCCCGCAACAGCAACACGAACCCGAACCCGTCCGCGCGCGAAGCCGGTAGAGATTCGGGACGCGAAAGACGAAGGCGGCGCGAGGATGTATGAGCCTCGCGCCGCTTCTGTTTCTCTCTCTCCCGACGCCTTACTTCTGCGATCCCTGTTGATGAAGTTGCTGGGCCGTGCGCGCGTCGGCGTCGGCGAGGTCGTCGCGGTCGGTCTTCCGGTAGAGTTCGCTGCGCTGCTGGTACGCCTCCTCGAAACGCGGGTCGAGTTCGATGGCCTTTGTGTAGTCGGCGATGGCGGTGACGTAATCATCCTTGCCTTCTTCGGCTTTGCCGCGCGACATGTAGGCCCAGACGTTTCGCGGGTCGAGTTCAATCGCGCGGTTGAAGTCGTCGAGGGCGCTGTCGAAATCCTCCTTCTTGATGAAGATGAAGCCGCGGAGCAGGTGGGCCAGCGTGTTGCGCGGGTCGAGTTCAATCGCCCGGTTGAAGTCGTCCAGCGCGTCGTCGGGGTCGTTCTTCTCCAGATAGACGCCGCCGCGCGTGTACCAGGCCCAGGCGTACTGCGGGTCGAGTCCGAGGGCGCGCGTGCAGTCGCCCAGGGCGTCGTCCAACTTTTCAAGGTCGAGGCGCGAGTAACAACGCGCCTCGTACTCTTCGACGCGGGTCGGGTTCGCGAGCAGCCGCTCGACCTGCGCGGCGTCCTGCTTCCCCTTCGCCTCGTTGAGGCTCATGTCGTAGGCGGCGGAGCGCGCGCGCAGGGCGAACGCGTCGCCGGGGTCGGCGGCGAGCGCCGCGCTGGTCTCCTTCAAGACCTGCTTCACCTGATCCGAACGGCTGAGCATCCCCAGCCAGCGCCGCAGGTCTGCCCGCTCGTCCTTCGCGGGCGTGGGCGTCGGCGTCGCTGTCGGCGTCGCGCCGGCGGTCTGGTTCGTCGTCGCTTTGAAGGTCTGCAATGCCGGCGCGGCGCGCGCCTCCGGCGGCGACTCACGCGAAGGCGCGCTCAGGTAGAACGCCGCCGCGCCGAACACTGCGATGACGAACAGCAGAAGACCTGCCGCCCCCAAAGCCAAACCCCAGACCTTCGCGCGCGAACGCTTCGGCGCGGGGGCGACGACAGTTTCGGGGATGGGCGGCGGCGACGGCGCTTTCCGCACGGCCTGTCGCAGGTCGCGGCGCATCTCCGCCGCCGACGCGTACCGACGCGAGGGGTCGCGTTCGAGCGCACGCGCCACGACTTTGCGGAGTTCCTCCGGCACACTGTGCGGCAGGGGCGGCGGGTCGAGGCGCACAATCGCGCCGATGAGCGAGGCGGTGTCAGCTTGCGCGTGCGGCAGGCGGCCCGCGAGCATCTGGTAGAGGATGACGCCGACCGACCAGATGTCAGTCCGCTCGTTGCGCTTGCCGTCGAAGGCTTCCGGGGCCATGTAGGCGAGCGTGCCGGAGACGTTCGTGCTGTAAGAGCCGGAGCGCAGCAGGCGCGCGATGCCGAAGTCGGCGAGGCAGGGCGTCTCGCCGCGGAGCAGGATGTTGTCGGGCTTGAGGTCGCGGTGGACGATGCGCCGCTCGTGCAGGTGCGAGAGTCCGGCGAGGACGCCGTCCGTCATCTCGCAGGCCGACTCGACGGTGGGCGCGCGTCCCCCCCGGAGCGCGAGCCAGTCTTCCAGAGAGCCGCCCGTGACGTACTCGCTGACGAGCACGACCTGGCCTCCGTAGATGTCGGCCTCGATGAGCGGGACGACGTTCGGGTGGCCGCTCGCCGCAACCCAGATGGACGCCTCATGTTTGAAGGCTTCGAGGTCAATCTCGTCGTCGCGCGCCAGCTTCAGCGCGAAGCGGGTCGTGGCGATGGCCGTCCGCTTCTCCGCCAGCCAGACGACGCCGAACGCGCCGCGCCCGATCTTCCTGACGAGCGTGTAAGGGCCGAGTTGCCGCGGGGGTTCTTCCATGCCGGACTCCGGCTATAAACCTTACTCCTCATCTTAAGGTTTATTCAATCCTGCGTAGAGCGGCAAGCATTAGCCACAGAGACACGGAGAACAGAGAGAGTGAGCGAACACGACCCCGCTACGGCGCGTTGAAGCCGTCGAGCGGGTTGCCGTAGAACGCTTCGGTCTTCCACGCGGCGGCGTCCCAATGGCCGTCCGATTCGCCGAGGACTTTGACGGGGAGGATCATTGCCAGCCCGCCGAGGTTGTTCTTCTGCGCGAGGCCGTTGTCGGCGAGGCGTCCGTCCGCGCCGACCGTGAAGTGCGTCGTCCGCACGAGGTCGCCGTCGCGCAGGACTTTCACCTCGTACTCGCCGGGGTTCTTGTTGAGGAAGAAGATTTGCGAAGTGTTGTTCGCGCTGCTCGTGTCGAGGTTGTAGCCGCGCACGTTCCAGAAGCCGAAGCGCCAGCGCTCCCAGCGCGGCTCCGCGTCGTTGCCGTTCGTCAGCACCACGGCGTCGCTCGCGGCGCGGCCCGTCTCCTGCTTCGTGCTGGCGATCTGCTTGCCGTTGTAGAAGAGGTAGGCGGCGACCTTCGTGTCGTCGAGCGCGCCGCGGAACCACATCGAGACGACGAGCGGCGGCATGTTCTGGTCGTTCGCGTAGTCGAAGTAGAGGTAGCCGATGGGGAGGTTCCAGTCCTGATCAACGAAATACTCGAACTGGTTTTTGAACTGCGGCTGGTTGTTGCCGACGTGAAACTTTCCGACCTTGTAGCGGCCCTTGAAGAGCGTCTCGTTCGTCCCCGTCAACTCGTTCTTCAAACGGACGGCGAAGCCGAACGCGCCGGTCGCCAGCGTCGTGCGCTTGTCAACGTGCGTGGTGACGGCGGGCGTCGAGACGCGCTCGAACTGACCAGCCGGAATCTGATTCGTCTCGCACTCGACGCTGTACCACGGGGCGCCCGCCTCGTTCGTGAAGTCAACGACGAAGGCGCTGCCCGTGTTGACCGGGCCGACGACGAGGAAGCTCACCTCCGGCATCCAGCTCCAGTAGTTGTCAACCTCAGGCGCTTTCCAGTAGTGCAGCAGGCGGTTGGCGCGCACGACGATGGTCGCCTTCATGAGCGTCGGGCCGGCCTGACCGGACAGCGAAACGAAAGCGGTTGGACGTGACGCCGCAGCGGCAGCCGAAGGACGCGCGGCGGGCGCGAGCGAAGACAACGCTGCGATGATGACGAGCGCGAGTCGGAATGCTCTTGTCTTCATCCTTCCTCCTTTCAAGGCGCGTTGAAGCCGCCCAGCGCGTTGCCGTAGAGCATGTCGTTCTTCCAGGAGGCGGCGTCGTACTTCACGTCCGCGTCGCCGACGATCTTGACGGGAAGAACCATGCGGATGCCGCCCATCTGATTCTGCTTCGCGATGCCGTTGTCAACGATGCGACCGTCCGCGCCGACGGTGAAGGTGGCCGAGCGCGCGAGCTTCTGGTCGCGCAGAACCTTGATCTCGTAATCGCCCGGATGCTTGTCGAGGAAGAAGGTTTCGGGGTAGGTCGCGGCGCTCTCGGTGTCCTGGTTGTAGCCGCGCACCTTGAGGAACTGGAACGTCCAAAGCCCCCAGCGGCCCTCCGGGTCTGCGACTCCGGTCGCGACCTCCTGCTCGTTGCCGCCCATCACGTCGCCGACCTGCTGCCCCTTGTAGAAGAGGACGGCCTGCATCTTCGTCCCCTCGCCGGTGCCGCGGAACCACATCTGCACGCCGAGCGCGGGCACCTTCTCGTCAACGGTCGGGTCGTACCAGATGAAGCCGACGGGCAGACGCCAGTCCTGCACGACGTAGAACTCCTGCTTGCCTTTGTATTCTGGAATCCCCTGGTCGGGCGCGTAAGTCGCGACGCGGAACTTGCCCGCAAACAGAGTGTCGGCGGAGCCTGCGAGCGCGTTCTTCAAAGTTATCTTGAACGGGAAGAGTCCCGTCTTCGTGACGGCCATCTTCTCAAGCTCGCTCTCGTCCATGTCCGGCCCTTTGACCGTGACCAGCTCGTCGTCGCCGGCTTCGGGCGTCTGAAGTTTGAAGCTCACCCACGGCTTGCCGTCGGGCGTCGAAGCCTCGAAGACGAGTTGGCTCCCGCCCGCGACGGGGCCGAGGAATTGGAAGCTGACCTGCGGCGTCCAAGACCAGGTGTTGTACTGCGGCTCGGCGGCGCGCGGGTTGGGCCAGTAGCGCAGGAAGCGGCGCGCGCTCACCACAACGGTGCGCTTCAGAAGCGTCGGGCCTGAAGCCGGGCGCGCCGGCAACGCGGAAGAGACGACGAACAAGAGCAGCGCGAGCGGGAGCGCGAAAAGGATTGGGGGCTTTCCTCTCACTTATGAACCTCCGATTTCGTCTGACTCGGTCGGGGCGGCAAACCGCTCGCCGCGACGTGCAGAGTCTGCGGCAAGCCCTCGGCCTGACGGATGTTGACCTGCGGGATGAATTGCGAGGCTGTCGAACGCGGCGGGAATAATAAACAGCGTCGCGGAGGTAGTCAACGGAAAAGGCGCCTGACCGCTTATCACTTTTGAGCACGAGCAAGTGCATAATATTGGCGAAGGCGCAAAATGAGCAGTAAACATGAACCTTAATGACTCCGCTCGCTAAAATTCCCACTCGCGCCCAAGTT
>Ga0070740_10005202_pt1 | contig 12213 bp, 3 predicted proteins | sample Coa_R2_FD_67286 | JGI IMG/M metagenome (GOLD analysis project Ga0070740, IMG submission 67286) | Surface soil microbial communities from Centralia Pennsylvania, which are recovering from an underground coalmine fire - Coalmine... | ecosystem: Environmental > Terrestrial > Soil > Unclassified ...
GCAACAGAGATACACATGCCGAATGGCGGTATATTGGCCAGCGGGACGCTGTCGTTGATGGTCGCCGCTGGGGTGCCGGTCAGTACCGGTGTGCCCTCGGGAATGGCGACCAGGGTGCTGGGTGCCATGCCGAAGGTGCACATGAGCGTGGCGCCGCTACAGATGAGTTGGCCCATCGATTCCTTCCCTCGCTAGCTGAGTTCGATCAGAAGATCCCCCTGATGTTGCCGTGAGCGTACGTTTTGTCGCCTTCTCCACGTGGGACGACGTGGTGGCTCACGACATTTGTCGCACAGATGACCGCACGCCCTGTTGCCAGAAGCGAGATCCGGCGCGGTTCGTCCGGCTCCCCGACCAGATGTTCCAAGGCGTCCTCCACGTCCTCCCAGACATCGATCAGCAGGCCGATCACGCCGTGCCGATTGCGGCCTTCGGGTCGCGACGGCCATCGCTGCGCCTGGGCCGCGGCCGGCTCTTCGAAACAGGTATTGCCCTGCGCCACTATCGTGCCGCGACCGCGCACCTTCCCCGCGCGCGACGCGTGCAATACGACGTTGGAGATGAGCGAAGCGCTGTCCCCATCACAGAGCGAGCGATTGGCCGTGTAGGAGATCGTGTGCGCCGCCACACCCACAGCCAGCAGGCGGTCGTCCCCTGCCCGGGCGCGACAACGATTTGACGTCAGCAGAGCGGACGCGGCGATCACCTCGGCACACGCTATCGAGCTGCGCGATCCGGCCTTCCCCTCCAGATAGTTCCCGTCCAGGATCACCTCGCCGCGCTCGCATACAATCACCGCGGCCGGCCCCTCATCGGCCACGATCACATTTTGATGGAAGCGCAGGGAACCGGACTGGCTCACGACAATGCCTTCGCCGCAGCGGTATGCCCTGTTGCCGTGCCAGGTCATGTCGGTCCCCTGAACCATGGTGGCGACGCCAAAGCCGACGGTCACATTGTCGGTGACGGTGGTCAGGGATGCGTCCAGCACACTCATGCCGCGGTGGCCGCGACGATGCGCGGCGACTTCGTCCACCGTCATCCCGGGTGAGTCGAGATCGGGCAGGGGCAACAACCAATTGTCTTCCACGGTGCCGCCCTGGCAGTCGGCGACCACCAGGCCATTCTGTCCTCGTCCCGCGTACAGGCGGCAATCGCGCAAGGTGAAACCGCTCGTATGAGAGCGGTGATGACGGGCAAACCGGCGGGGCGAGGGCGAAGCGTCGGCGGAATGATAGAACTGTGCCGCCGCGGGAAGGGAGGTGGCTAGGTGCGCAGCCGCAACCTGGCGGGCGTCGAGGTCGTCATCGTCAAGATCCAGTGCGTCGAGGGCGCTCGGTTGGAGGTCTAGGCGCTTCAGCCGGCTCTCCAGATCCGCGTCCAACCCGCGGACGGTGATGCAGGCGCGTTCCGCCGCTCCATTGCCAAACGGGGCGCAACTGACCGTACAGCTTTCTACGTGCAAACCGCGGCAATCGACAAACGTCAGAACCCCGCACAGTGGGCCGGCATCGATCGTCGCCGCAGATGGCGCACGCGTACCAGAAGCCTGCGGCGGGCCACTGCTGGCTCTGAAATCGCGCAAGCTGAGATCGTCGCAATGCTCGAAGAGCAGGGCAATCCGGGTACCATGCGCGGTGAGAACCGTGGTCGCGCCCGCGCCACGAATGGTCAAACCGTGCTTGTGGGCAACGGTGATCGTCTCCGTCAGCTCATGGATACCCGGCAGCAAACACACGGTCCCCCCGGCCGGGCCGATCCTGGCCAGGGCCGCTTTCAGGGAGTCGCCCGGAGCCACGGTCACGGTGCAGTCACAAGACCGCTCGTCGAGTGGCATGAACGGCTTGCGGCAGTCGTGCAGCACGCTCATCGTGACGTGGTGCTCCCCCGCCATGCTCCCCAGCTCTCGCTCCAAACCTTCTATCTGTTCCGCCGTCGCCCCGGCATCCAGTGCGATGGCCTGTATCAACGAGAGGGCGAGGCGATGCTGGCCGGCAGCCGCCGCATCCATGCCCCTCCTCATCCTCTCGGCGCGGTCCGAGTCGAATGCCGCGGCACCCATGGCTTGCCCGATCTCATCGCGGTCGTACCAGGGCTCGTCTTGCCAGCGCGCGATGGCCAGGGCCGTGCGGTGGCGACGGATACCCGCCGGTGCTCGGTCGGTCAGAGCGTCGACCCGCCCCGTAGCGCTGCGCGCGGCGAACTGCCAGTAGTCGCCCGCATGGAGGTCTTCGCCATCAAAGCGGATGCGCACGCCGTCGCCCAGATGCTGATCGGCCGGCTCGACATCTCCCACCCGCGCGTCTGCCCAGCCCACCCCGTCCCACCGGCGCAAGATCAGATAGCGATAGCCACGCTCGTTCTCCTTGGGTGGATGGAATCGTTTGGGCAGGGGAGAGGCGATGGTGACGGAGAAGTCGTCGGGGTCGGGATCGTCGGCCAGATAGGTGAGATGGCCGTGGCCCAGCCCAAGGTCGCCGATGTCGTCGCAGATCTCGACCAGGTCACCGGCCCGCAGATGCGTTTGCTGGTCGCGGCCCAGGCTAGAGAGGATGAATCTGGATCGATCCTTGGCCTCCTTGTCCGCGAAGGTCACACCAACGGCAAAAGCTGCATTGTCTCGTGACCACTTGAAGCGGGCCTGATTGGTCAACTCGGCCCCGCTTGCCTCCCACGTCTCGGTCAGCCCCGCGGCCAGCGTCACGGTCTTGTCGTTGATAGCGGCAATGGAGACGGCTTCCGTCCGGCCCGCCTTCGTATCGACCAGCAGGGCGGTGCCGGATCGAAGCAGCGCCGCTTTCTGCGCGGCGGTCGGCGGTCGATTCAGGGTCAGCGAGGCCGTATCCTTGATTGCCTCTTGCTCCAGCGGGATGCGAAAGGCCGCGTCACGCCCACCGCCCATCACCTCTCCGCGGTCGTGGATCTCCACGCGGTAGAGGCGGTTCGCGCGGCCCGTGTAGGAATCCGCACTTACGACAGAGAGTTTCCCGGAGCCCAGCGAGGGCAGGAAAGCAGCGGCGTTCGTACAGTCCGGCGGGTCTGGCACGTGAGGGATCGCCGCCACTTTGACCTGTGCCACCGTCTTGAGGCGTGTCGTGGTATCCGGCCCGCCCAACGCGGTTTCTCGCAGCGCCTCATCCTCCAGATAGGAAATCAGGCGTTCCCACACGTCGAGGTAGATGAGCGCATAGTGAGCTTGGCTGCCGGCGGGCAGATCGACAGGTTCCGGCGACGGCAGGTCGGGCTGATCGAGATACGTGGTCTGGTGTTCCAACTGGCAGAGGATGCCGTCGACATAATATCGTCCGGCATCAATCCGAAAGTCGGCCTGATTCCTGGGATCGGTGTGCGGGCGGATGCGGAACGCCGTCCCGGGTTCCGGCGCGCCGCTGGTTCCGATCACATCGCGCGCCGTCTGACGCAGCAGGTGCAAACGGCTTGCGACATCCTCGTTCCAGTCGGCATCGAGCCAGATGCGACCTTGTTGATGCAGGACCCCGGAATAGTGCAGGGACGGATCGAAGGTCAAGCGGGTGAAATCGCCCTTCATATAACTCACTCCTCTATGTCTGGGCAATTAGCGCGGCCGCCAGCCCGGCGGGTAGGTAGTCGTTGAGCTTGGTCTGCAGGTTGCCCAGGCGGAGCGTTCCCAGGGTGTCGGCGAAGACGCCGACCTCGGCCCCGGACTCGGCGGCGGTCAGGAGAACGTGCGGCGCAGCGGACGCCAGTTGCGCGTAATCGGGCCGCCCGAAACGACGGGAGTTGAAGATCGGGGCGATGCAGCGCCGGCCGGGCGGGCACTCGGACCTCTGCGCGGTGGTGGGTACACAGTGGTAGCGTTGCGGTAGCGCAGGCTCAGGTCCGGGCCGCCTGAACTCGAAGCGACTGAAGCGGATGCAGCCGGACTGGCGGTCACCGACGGTAACCGTGTCGTCGAAAAGGCAGTCGCTGGCCTGCAGCAGGTCACAGCGCACCTGACCGAAGACGGTCACACGTTCCAGATGAAGGCTGCGCGCCGCCGTGAGCGGAGCGCCGGCACCGCCCGCGTTCGCCCTCGAAGGAGCATGCGCATCCCCCGGTGCGGCCCCTCGCGGCGCAGAGAGCTCTTCGGCCGAGGGGGCGCCGCCGATGGCGAGCGTTCCACGTCGATCCACGATCGAGTCGGCTATGGTGAGGTGGTGCACGCCCGGTCCAGTGCGCAGAGCACCGGTGATGCAGCGGCACAACAGGAAGCTGTCCGACTGGTCCGATCCCGGGCCGATGGCGGCAAGCGAGCAATGAGCCCGAGCGCCGCTGCGAGGATCCAGCGTGCAGCCCATGAGACGTAACTGCGCGACGCTGTCCTCGATCAGTAGCGGCCCACCGCTGATCAAGAGGCCGCTGATCGTCAGAGCGTCCATGGGAGCCCTGATGCGGAGACTGGCCACCGTCGGTACCCCGTCGTGGTAGAAAGTCAAGCAGGGACGTTGTCCGGAGCCCGCCCGGACGGTCAAGGTCTTGAGGCGCGCCGGTATCTCTATCGGTGCGGCGGCCGCATATGTGGCGCTGTCCGCGATCTCGATCACCTCGCCATCCTGTGCCTCCCGCAAGGCGGCGGCAAGGTCGCCGTGGACGGCGGCTTGCGGGGCGAGGGCACTCCAGGCATCCCCGGAGCGCGCGACCAGCCGCGTCGGGGCGACGGTGGGGTCGAACTGTCCGTCGAAGGGACGGGCCCCCACTGGGCCCGAGAAGGCCTCGACATAGTCGACGCTCCAGCTTCCGTCCAGCAGGGCGGAGCCATCGCGCAGGATCGGATCGTCGTGCAGGGCGAAGCGGCCATGCTCCGGATCGATGCCCAGATCGCCGCGTCGCAGCACCCGCCGAACGCGCTGCCAGGACCTCTCGTCCTCACCGGTCAGGTCGATGGCCACCAGCACCCTTTGCCGCAGGGGCCACTCGCCGGGAAGCGGCAGAACCTGGCCTGCGGCGGCGCGCGCCAGCGCAAGTCCGGCGTATGATCGGGATCGCCAGATGCTAATTTTCTCATCCGGGGCCGGTGCAAGGTACGTGCTGCCGTCATCGGCCACGAGCAGCCAGACGCCGTCCGGTCCGACGCCGCTCACCTCCGGCAGGTAAACCAACAGGGTTTGGCCGTCCCGACCGGTCACTATCAACTCGGCCCGCGGAAGGAAGTCGCCCTGGAGCGGGACGAGGTGCACGCCGAGGACGAACTGCGCGGCGTCCGCCAGTGGTGCGTCCTCGGCCACCGGCGCGTAGGCGAAAGCGGGCCACGGGTTGGGCACGTCGAGCCCCTGGAGCGCCACGTGCTCCTGCCTGGCCGTGGCCACGGCGCCGAGGAGCGCGGCAAACGCGGTGTTGAAGACATCGGCCGACACATCGCAGAGGCCGACCTCAACGCGCATCGCTAGGCCGTCATCGGCCTCAAGGCGCTCGTGATCCAGCAGCCGTAGCCCGTTCCGCACGCGATGCAGCCGGGTGATAGTCGCTACCGGCGCGACGCCCGGCCGCAGCACGCGCGATGGGTACACTTGCCCGCCGGACGCCCGCCCGAGCGGTTCCTCACCCTCGTCTGCAACGCGCGCCGTGCTGCCGTCGTCTTTCACCTCGAAGGTCATGGGGGCCGCCGGGGTGATGAAACAGGGCGGCAGATATACATACAGCGCGTCGGCGGCGTGCCACACACCGTGGCGCACCGCGTGGATCGCCAGCACGGCGCCTGGGAAGCGGGCCGGCGGCGCATGGCTCAGGGACGACCAGGCCTGCGGCCACCCGACGCGTGCGGCCACCCGGCGCCGCGGGCTGGACTCCTCGGCTGCGCCCACCGGGCGGCCGGTCTCTATCCTTATCACCAGATGGCCGGCGCCGTACGTCGTATCCGCATCGTAGAGGGAGTAGCTGGCGCTCTCGGTATGGAGGGCCGCGTGCAACGTGCTCAGCGCGGCGAGGGGAAGGGGATCACCCCTTCCGTCCTGCTGCCAGGTAGCCGTCACGATGAAGTGTGCTCCGCCGAGCTCAAAGGACGTCGGGTCGAGCAGTCGCAGGTTTACCCGGCTGTAGGGCGTACCGCCGGCCAGCTGTCCTCCGAAGGAGAAGGGGTCCTGGCTCGCGGGCACGCTACGCTCAAGCCGGCCATCGGTGAACCGGCACGATCGGGGATCGTCGGCATATCCCGGCCAGGATGCGGGCGCATCCTCCGGGGATATGGCGCCGGCAAGCAGAACGCCGAATCGGCGTATGGCGAGGTCCTGGCCCCAATAGGCCCACGGCGCCTGCTCGAAGGTAGCGCGACTGAGCGGCAGGCATGACGCAGTGACGAAGAGCGGCGTATCGTGTCCCAACGGGTCAAAGCTACAGCGCGTGGTGCCGGATGGATCGGTCGTGCCATGGACTGGTGCCGGGGTCACACCCTGCAAGCGAAATGTTTCCAGCCGGCGGCAGAAGACCCCGAGATGCTTGATGCCGTAACGGCCCGGCGTACCCCACGCCGCGCGCCCGATCCCCAGCGAGTCGGGCGTGACGCGCGCTTGGTCACATGGATGCGGCACCCTGATGTCCACGGCGTGAGCAAAGGTATCGGATGCCTGCCCCAACAGATCGAGCGCGTGGGGGTCGCTAAGACCGGCCGTCAGCAGTGCCATGGGGCGCGGGTGGTTCAGGTTCTGCGACCAACCCAACACCCTGAAAAACTCGGCCAGATCGGCCGGCCACCCGCCGACCGCGTTGGCCACTTCGCTCAAGGTGTTGAGCGTGCCCTTGCCGCGCCGCCACGATATCGCTTTCCAGACCTCCAGGCGATCGCTCTGGCCGATCGGATGTTGCGACGGGTTGACGCCCACCAGCGCGCCGATGTAGGGAACGGCCCAGTCGTCGCAGGTCTCGATGAAGTAGTTGTCCCACAGGGCGTCAAGGTCCTGGCGCAGGTTTGCCGCCTGCTCTCCGATGACACGCCACAGGGCCAGCAGCGGATAGCCCTCCTGGGCGTCGTAAAAGCGGTAGTAGGCCGGCATGCGGTTATAGAGCCGCATGGTGAAGTCGATCGCGTCATTTCGTCTCATGCGTCCGCAATGCCCCCTTGTCCCAGCACGATGTGCAGTTTGCCAAAGTGGTTGGCCGTATCGGCCGGATCGTTCTTGATCACAACAAGCTCACCGTCCGCTATCGCGATGTCGCCGACGGCTTGTGGCGCATCCACGGGTGTCTGTGGCGGGCACAGTCGGGTGACCACCGCGTCGCGGACCCCATTCACGGACTGGAGCACCGCATAGACGGCGCCGAGTGAAATGCCTTGGCCGATCTGCAGGCGCGAGAAAGAGAAGAATCCGGCCGTGCCGTCCGGGTTAGTGCCGGGATTGAGGGCGGCAACCGCGGCGGCGAGGGTATCGCGGCGTGACGCGAGCGGCTCGACGTCGATAATCGCCTCGACATCGAGATAGACCGGTGTCACGTCACGCAGACGCAGCTCCACGTTGGGATCGCGCTGCGCATCCATGAAAGCGCGCAGTTGTCGGCCCAGGCCGGACGAGAGTGGATCTCCGGAGGTCCCGGCCACCGTCAGCAAAATGCTCGGCCTCCCGGCCGCGCCCGGGGCCTCGGCCTCGCGCCATATCCAGCGTGCCGTGGCCTTGGCCACGCCCTCGCAGCTCAGGGCTAGCGCCGCATAATCAGCGGGGGTCACGGCGCTGCAGAAGAACCAGAGGCTGCTCGCGGGGGCTTTGCGACGGACCTCGTCTCCGCTCTCTCTGTCGGTCCCGTCTGCCGGCGCCAGTGGGCTGCGTATACCCTGAAGCCCGGGCACCGAGTCGATGAGTTGCGTAATGGCACCCGCGGGTAGGTTGCCCGATGCACCCAGGCCCGTTCGATAGGTCGCGCGGATATTGTCGCGCCCGGAAGGCGGCCGCGCGCCACGGACGCCATCGCCAAAATGGACGGTCGTCAGTCCCGCGGCGTCTGTCGTGGTGACGAAGTGCAGCGCGTCGGGTGTGCTTTCCCAGAGCGAGGGACGCTCAGTCCACTGTACGCCATTGACCGTAACCGTGAGCGTGCTCTGCGGCCTGCTGGTGCCGTCCGGCCCCGACACGAGCACGTAGATCAGCGGCCCTCGCTTGAGCGGATAGGACTGGAAGGCCGCGCCTGTGCCACTGCCGAGACCTTCATCGCGCACCGTCTGGCCTTGCGTAGCCATGACGACGTGCGTATCGACCTGAAGCCCATCCGGTGCATACCTGTTGGTCAACGGCGTCGCCAGGGGGACCGTCGTCATACTCACTCCGTCCAATACCTCCACGATCGGGGCGCCGGCGACGGTCGCCTGCTCCACGCCGGTTTCTGGCTGTCCCGTCGGGGGGGCGATCAAGCTGCCGCGCACGATGATGTGTTGGCCGGCGCGCAGGTCGCGATGCGCTCCCGAGAGCAACAGCGCCCCACCCTCTACCGGGCGCGCCGGCAGAGGCTGGCTGTTGCGGAGCTCAAGCGGCTCGGTCACAACATGGATGACGGTGTCACGAAGAGCGAATCGCCCGGTGGCACTCTGAACGTTCTCGCCCGCACGGAACTGCAGGCGCGTCACGCGGGCATTGAGCAGGTACGCGGCCTTGGTGGCGGGTTGCGCATCCACAATGTGGAAGACCTGATACGGATCGGCCTGTCTCAACCCACCGAGCCACCATGTGCCGTCTACCGCGTTGTAGACCAGGATATCATCGTGGGTGGGGGTCACGAAGGCGCCCGCCCAGAAGAGCGGAGCGTCACCCAATGGGCCGATCACGGTGCTATCACCGGCAAGAGACCAGCTGAGCTGCCCGTCGGTTATCCGCGCCAAGCGCCAACGCTGGTCGTGGTCGGAGTAGGAGAGTAGCTCGCACCGGCCGGCGCCGCTGAAATTGCCGCGCAGATTCTCCGCGCGCACCTTGTCGGCGATGTCCGCCATCTGGCCGGCGGGGACCCAGCGGAAAGCCAGGCCGTCAGCCCCCGCTTGGGTCAACGTGCCTAGTTGCCACACTCGATCGGCTGCGCTATAGAAGAACAGTGCGTCGCGCACCTGCCCGTCCTGCGAACCGGGCGCAAACGCTCCGGCGATCGGGCGCCTGCCTCCGGCGATGGGCAACGTCGAACGGACGGTGGCCCAGGACAGCGACAGTTCGCCGGTATCGCTTTGCGCACAGGTGCCCAGGCGCCAGGTCCCGGCGGCGTCGTAGACTAGCAACTCGTCGTGATCGGCGCCGCTGAATGCCCCCTGCCAGCGCACCAGTCCGGCGGCCTTGGCGACGCCGGACGGCAGACGGCTCAGGTCCAGGTTACTCCTACCCGCGCCACCTGTCTCCACCCTGGCCAACCACCACTGATCGACGCCCGTCTTGTAGAAGAGCACCGCCAGGTGGTCCCTGGTGAGGAACGCGCCTGCCCAGGCCAACATGGGTTGTCCGGTGTCACCGCCGCCGAAGTTGGTCGATGGTGTCAACTGGGTCCAGGTGAGCACGTATGTGTCGGCGGCGACGGTGCCGAGCCACCACCGCCTATCCACGGTCGAGAAGAGTAACAGTTCGGCGCGCGGCGCACCGGGTGGCCTCGCGGGCCTGATGTTCCCGGCCCAGATCATCTGGCGCGAGAGGTCGACCGGGGCCGATCCGTCCTGCGTGAGCGCCCGCGCGCTGATCGTCTGACCGTTGCATGTGCCAAAGTACCAGGAGCCCGCGGCATAAAACAGCAATTGCGTGCCGCCGATCCCGGCGAAGTCGCCGGTCCACGACATCTCCCGGCTGATTCCGGCGACTTTGCTGCCCTCCAGCGGTGTCCATTCGCGCAGTATCCAGGGAGCGCGGTTGGCTTCCAGCACGGCCCATCCCGGTTTGTCGGGTGTGCCCTGAACGGCGGCGTAGAGGCCGTCCAGGTAGACTGCGTCCATCGCGTCTCCCGGAGTGGGCAGGTAGGCCCAGGCGTTGCCCGTATCGTCCCAGTCCTTGTCTGCATACGGCGCGTTGGCGGGTGCCAGGCTGGCGGCGGCCAACGCCGCCGGGGGGAGCCCGCCGACAGCGGCGTTGGGAAAGGTCGGCGCGACACCGGTCAGCGCTGCCGGTAGCGATCCCCAGAGAGGTGCGTGGCTGCCGAAGGGGCGCGCTCGCACGTGCAGGGCGTGGAGGGCTATGGCCGTCGCGCCATAAGTGTCTTTCAAGTCCTCCTGCCAGGTGATCGTGGTGGTCGCGGCCTTCGGATCCACGCCGATCGCCATGATCTGCTGTAGGGTGGCTTTCTCCTGCTCCCGGACACCCGCGTTTTCGACGATGAGAACATGGTCCCCGAGAGCCATGCGCGTGTTGATCCCTTCCAGCACCACCTGCCGCGGCGCTTTGTCCGCGATGTCCAGGGAGGCGCGCGTGGCGCCGGCCGCGACGGCGATGCTGGCGATGGTGCGCAGCTCGAGGGTTGGCGTCGCCCCGTCCTGTTTGAGGACCGCCATGGCGGCACCGGGAGCGAGATCCGGCATGGTACGGGCAACATCGACGATCTCCTGTGCGACGGAGGATGGCGTCGCCGGGATCGGCGCATCCGTGTCGTGCGTCGCGAACCCCGCGCGATAGGCCCCCTGTATGGTCACCTGCATAGTCAGATCGGAGGGATCGTCCACCGTGGCGAGGATATAGTCGATACCGATCGCCCGCAGATAGGCGTCGGCGGCATTGCCGTAGACCGCCGCGGCCGCCTGGCGGACCACATCCACCCCCGCGGGGAATTGGCTCAGGCGCAACGGGGAGATGAGGAGGCCATCCAGAGCGACATAGTCGCGAAGCGGGGCGAACTGGTTCCTGGTCAACGTGGTCAGCGGTGTGACGACGCTGGCGCCGCCGCTCACGCTGACCGGTGCCCCGAGCTCAAAGACGGCGGCCGGCTGACCCGGCGCCGCGGGCGCGCTCACGCGCAGGCTCCCGGGGAGGTGCACGTCCTTGTCGGGGGCGACCGTGAGCGCCAGCGCGGTCGTGGCCGCGACAACGGGGCGCGGTCGGTAGCCGATCAAGTCGGCCAGGCGGTACAACGAGTCGTCTTGCGTGGCGGTGGGCAGGTAGGCTTCGTTGGCGATGCGCTCCTGGTAAAAGGTTAGCACATCGGCCAGATAGGCCCACAGTTCGAGGAGCATCGTATGGTAATCGCCGGCGATATCCGGGTGCCAGCCGGCAAATGGGTTAAGCAGCGGGGCTGGCTGAGCACCGCGCGCCTTGCTATCGCCGGCGAAGAGGCCGGCCAACAGGTCGGGGCGGCTGACCATGTCCAGCATGGCCCGGCGGAAGCCGTTGAAGTCGCCGATGCGGTAACTGATGGCCGAGAGCCCCGGCGGGTTGTCGGGTCGACGTGGCGCTGCCGGGGCCGCGGCGGCGCGCTCCAGCGTTGGTGGCGGATCGGGCATCACCATCGGGCCACTCCTTTCGGTCGTATGATCAAGACCCCGTTCAGCGGCCTGTCGCGATCGTTGTCGAGGATGATGATCTGGTCGGGTGCCGCACGCAGGTAGCCCTGACGTAGATTCGCCCGCGTCTCCCGATCGGCGTTGCGCGATCCTGCGGGGGCCAGGCGCGTGATGTCGGCGGAGGCGACACCGGCTACCGCCAGGATGGCCCTATATAGCCGGCTGATGTAGAGACTCTCACCGAAATCAAAGTTATCCGGGTGAAAGAAACCTTTGCCGCCGTCGGGTAGATCGACGTTGCTGAGCGCACGCTGGAGGCGACACAGGACGTCGTCCATCCGGCTAGCCGGATCGGTGCGGATATCCACGACGAGATCGATCGGCAGGTACGAGGGCGCGGCCAGCTCCACGTCGTAGCCGGCCATCCGTCGGGCAGCGAGGTCGGAGAGCAGGGCCTGGCGTAACGCGGCGTCTAGACTTCGTCCAGATCGCGGCTGTGCCCGGAGCGAAGCCACCGACCAACTGCCGGTCCAATCGTAGGCGGCACTGGCATGGCGGATCGGGGCCGTCCCATCCGCCCCCACATACTCCAGCATGGCCGATCTGTAGCCATCGGGACTCACCGCCGTCAGCGCCTGATGCGTGCTCGGAGGACCGAACAAGCGTGCATAGTCATCCGATTCCTGGTCGCGCCCGCCGGTCGCGGGACGCGGGTTGGTCACTCCGGTTATGCGGCGCCAGATGGCAGCCTCGCCCCGGTACGGCTGCATGCGGGTGAGAGCATTGGCCGCCACATTGCCGGCCGTGCCGTTACCCAC
>Ga0070740_10005203_pt1 | contig 12212 bp, 9 predicted proteins | sample Coa_R2_FD_67286 | JGI IMG/M metagenome (GOLD analysis project Ga0070740, IMG submission 67286) | Surface soil microbial communities from Centralia Pennsylvania, which are recovering from an underground coalmine fire - Coalmine... | ecosystem: Environmental > Terrestrial > Soil > Unclassified ...
AATCTCAAGCAAAGCTGACGCCTCTGAAATTCTTTGCTGGAATGACGAGGCATGCGCGGAAGGAAGTCCTACAATGGCTTTCTTCCGCTTTTATTCATCTATAGGAATTGAAAGCCGAGAAAACACATGGCAATTCGTTGGGATAAATTCACAGTTAAATCGCAGGAAGCGATTCAAGCCGCGAGCGCTCTCGCCACCGAGAACGGCAACCCTGAGCTGTTGCCGCTGCACCTGCTCGCTGCCCTGCTGGAGGATAAGGAAGGCATCATCGTTCCTGTCCTGCAGAAAGTCGGAGTAGCCACCGACCAGCTCATTGCAAAAACACACGAGGCGCTGAGCAAGCTGCCGAAAGTTTCAGGAGGATCGCAGCCCGGCATGTCCAATGCGCTGCAAAAGGTCCTCGACCAGGCGTTTAAGGAAGCTGACAGTTTTAAGGACGAGTATGTTTCGACCGAGCACCTGCTGCTCGCGCTGACGCAGCAAAAAAATGAAGGCGCGCAGCTTCTGCTGGCTTCGTTCGGAGCCACGCATGACGCCATTCTGAAGAGCCTGAGCACAGTGCGCGGCTCGCAACGCGTGACCGATCAGAATCCCGAAGCTAAATTCCAGGCCCTGGAGAAATACGCCAAAGATCTTACCGAACTTGCTCGTCGCGGCAAGCTCGATCCTGTTATCGGCCGTGATGAAGAGATACGCCGCGTGGTTCAGGTCCTCTCGCGTCGCACCAAGAACAATCCTGTGCTCATCGGCGAGCCGGGCGTCGGCAAAACCGCCATCGTCGAAGGTCTGGCGCGCCGCATCGTCTCCGGTGACGTGCCCGAAATTCTGCGGAACAAGCGCGTCATCTCGCTCGATCTGGGATCAATGCTGGCGGGTGCAAAGTATCGCGGAGAATTTGAAGACCGCCTCAAAGCAGTCCTGAAAGAAATCGAAGAGTCGAACGGCCAGATCATCCTCTTCATCGATGAGCTGCACACGCTTGTTGGAGCAGGCGCAGCCGAAGGCGCCATCGACGCCTCGAACATGCTCAAGCCGGCTCTCGCGCGCGGCGAACTGCGCGCCATCGGCGCAACCACGCTGAACGAGTATCGCAAGTACATTGAAAAAGACGCAGCCCTCGAACGCCGCTTCCAGATTGTCTTCGTCGGCGAACCCAATGTCGAAGACACGATTGCGATTCTGCGCGGCCTGAAGGAGCGCTATGAGGCGCATCACAACGTTCGTATCAAGGACTCAGCCATCGTTGCCGCAGCCGAGCTGTCGCATCGGTATATCTCCGACCGATTCCTGCCTGATAAAGCTATCGACCTTGTCGATGAGGCTGCAGCTTCGCTGGCAATACAAATAGGTTCGGTCCCAACGGAAATCGATCAACTGGAGCGGGAAGCTACTTCGCTTGAAATCGAAAAAGCCGCGCTGAAGCGCGAGAGTGACGAGAACTCAAGGCAGCGCCTTGAGCAAGTTGAGAAGGAGCTGGCCGCGCTGCGTGAAAAGGCCACCGGCCTCCGCGCCCGTTGGCAGAAGGAGCGCGAAGCGATTACGCGCCTCGCCGATCTGAAGAAGAAGGTCGAAGCACTGCGCTTTGAGGCCGAAGAGCAAACCCGTCTCGGTAATCTGGAACGCGCCGCGCAAATCCAGTATGGCGAGCTGCCCAGGCTCGAAGCCGAGCTGAAGCAGTTGAACGCCGCGCAGGACGGTAATGCCAACGCACAGCGCATGCTGAAGGAGGAAGTCGACGAGGAAGATGTGGCCCGCATCGTCTCGAAGTGGACCGGCATCCCGGTTTCGAAGATGCTCGAAGGCGAAGTGAAGAAGCTCGTCCAGATGGAACAACGCCTGCGCGAACGTGTCGTTGGTCAGGATGAAGCACTGTCCATCGTTGCGAACGCCATCCGCCGTTCACGCGCCGGGCTCAGCGATCCAAAGCGTCCCATCGGCTCGTTCATCTTTCTCGGACCAACGGGTGTGGGCAAAACCGAAACCGCCCGCGCCCTTGCTGAATTTTTGTTCGATGACGAGCATGCGATGGTGCGCATCGACATGTCCGAATACATGGAGAAGCATGCTGTGGCACGTCTGATCGGCGCGCCTCCGGGCTACATCGGCTTTGACGAAGGTGGCCAGTTAACCGAAGCCGTTCGGCGGCGTCCATACTCGGTTGTGCTCTTCGATGAGATTGAAAAGGCACACCCCGATGTCTTTAACGTGTTATTGCAGGTTCTTGACGACGGCCGCCTGACTGACTCGAAAGGCCGCACCGTGGATTTCAAGAATACGGTCATCATCATGACCTCGAACCTCGGCGCACAGGCGCTCAACGCCGACCTCATCTCAACCGAAGTTGGCTTCGAGAAAGCTCGCGCGCAGGTGATGGAAGTGCTGCGGCAGAATTTCCGCCCCGAGTTCCTGAACCGTGTCGATGACATCGTCATCTTCCGTCCGCTGGGCGAAGATCAGCTCACGCACATCATCGATCTGCGTTTAGCTGATCTTAAAAATCTTCTGGCCGACCGCAAAATCACGATCACACTGACTGACGCGGCCCGGCACATGCTGTTCACGCAGGGCTATGATCGCGCATATGGAGCGCGTCCGCTGAAGCGCGCTATGCAGAAGCTGATCCAGGACCCGCTGGCCATGAAGATCCTCGATGGCGAAGTCCTGCACGGCGATGAGGTAAAAATTGACGCCGACAAGCGCAGCAACACGCTGACCTTCGAAGTGACGAGCCGCGCCGGGATCCCGCTCGAAAGCCACGTAGCCATCGGTCGCGCGTAATGCCGCCGGCGGGACCGCTACGCGCGGCGTGGTCCTCGCCGGACGGGCATACGCAAAAAGGAAGGAGCTTTGCTCCTTCCTTTTGCCTTTCTATCTACAATGTCAAAATGAGCATCCAGAGCATCCCCCTCCGCCGCATCACCGGAGAAGAAACCACCCTCGCCGAGCACCAGGGAAAAGTTATACTTATCGTCAACGTAGCCTCCAAATGCGGACTCACGCCGCAATACACCGGCCTCGAAAATCTCTATCGCAAATACCGCGATCGCGGCTTTGTCATCACCGGCTTTCCATCCAACGACTTCGCCGGACAGGAACCCGGCACCAACGAAGAAATCCAGAGCTTCTGCAGCCTGAATTACAGCGTCGATTTTCCGCTCTATGAAAAGGTCACAGTAGTCGGCGAGAACAAGCACCCGCTCTACAGCGCGCTGATCAAGGCCCAGCCAGAAGCCCTGAGCACATCCGCCGAGCCCTTCGAAGAAGACCTGCGCCGCTTCGGCATCGAACCGAACAAAAAACCGGAAATCCTCTGGAATTTCGAGAAGTTCGTCATATCCCGCAACGGAGAAGTAGCCGCTCGCTTCGCCCCGAACACAACTCCAGACGATCCAGCCCTGGTCAACGCGATCGAAGCCGAATTGGCGAAAGCATAAAAGCTCGTGGGCGCCGCATTTTTGCGCTGTTTTCGCAAAGTGTGGGAGCCCACTTCATTCAGCCTTCAAGGAACAGTTATTACAATCTTTCCTACCTGCGTATTCGATTCCAGATATTTGTAGGCATCTACGGTGTGCGCAAGAGCGAACGTCTTCGCAATCTTTGGCAGGAATCGTCCATCCGCCAATCGGTCATACACATACTTCTTCGCAGCGGGAAGCCTCTCAGGATTGCGTGTAAATTCCATCAGCGTGTAACCGCGAACCGTCAGCCCATTGGTAAGAGCTGCGACCAGTGGAAAGGTTGTCGGCTGCATGGAGAGCGCTCCATACTGGAAGATGATTCCTTCCGGCTGCGTTATATCCGCCAACTTTTCGAGAAACGGCCCCGCCACGGGATCGAAGATCACTCGCGCCCCCTTGCCACCGGTAATCTCGCTTACGCGCGCCACAAAATCTTCTTCCTCGGTCGCAATTACGTGGTCCGCTCCCAGAGCGGTTAATTCCGCTTTTTTGTCGCTTCTGCGCGTTGTGGCAATGGAAACCGCGCCTTCGGCTTTTGCAATTTCAATAGCGGCAATGCCTACGCTGCTTGAGGCTGCAGGAATCACGACGAAATCGCCTTTTTTCAGGCCGGCAATCCCGATCAACGCGCCATATGCCGTCACATACTGCATCCAGATGGCTGCGCCCTGTATCGGAGACAGTTTCGCCGGGTACTCGCCCAGCGCCGCCACTGGAGCCAGCACCTCTTCGCCCAGCATGCCGTAGTCGTTCAAATTGAAGGCCGGAATCGTCGAAACCTGCTTGCCGATCCAGCTCTTATCCACATCCGGACCAACCGCCTCCACGACGCCTGCCGCTTCATAGCCAATCCGCGCCGGCAGCTTTGGCTGATAAATGTATTGACCACGATAGAACATCGACTCTGCACGGTTCAGTCCGATGGCCTGTACCTTCAATCGCACTTCCCCATTGCCCGGTTCCGGCGTGGGCGCATCTTCCAACTTCAGCACTTCAGGTCCACCAGTTTCATAAAAGCGAGCTATCTTCGGCATGTATCACCTCGTATGTGTTGGATGGCCCCAGCAGGCATACGATTCGATAACTATCGAACTATTTATGACTGAGTCGAATTGGATATTCAGAGAGCGATACACTCAACGCAGCATCAGAAATGGCCCATATCAACAGCTTCGTCCGTATCCCTCTACTTGCGCTGCGCCAGCATTTCCGTCCGCTGCCACGCATTGGTGTGCTTGACGAAGACCGTATCCGGATGCGCGTCTGGCCTAATGATATCGACTTCAACTTCCATCTCAACAACTCACGCTATCTGAGCTGCATGGATTATGGCCGTATCCACATGATGGCCGCTAACGGGATTCTTTCGCATGCCATGAAAGAACGCTGGATTCCGCTCGTCGGCTCTGTTGACATTACCTATCGTCGATCTCTCGATCTATGGGCCGGCTTTGAACTTCGTAGCCGCACGCTTTGCTGGGACGAGAAGTGGGTTTACATGGAGCAGAGCTTCCATTCGAGGGCCGGCCTTGCTGCCATAGCCTGGGTCAAAGGCCTCTTCCGTAACCGACAGGGAAATGTTCCGCCGCAGTCCATTGTCGATCTGGTTGCGCCGGGGACTGTTTCTCCGCCGGTATCGGAAGCATTGGCGCAGTGGAACGAGATCACGAAGCAGCGGCTTAGTTACGAATGAGTGCCACTGGCTGAATCGCTCGCCTATATTCTTACGGAGGAACGCTAAGATAGTTTTGTGCGAAAAGTTCTTTTTCCAGTTCTGATTTCTGTAGTTCTGCTGCCTCTTGCCTTCCTTTCCGGCTGTTCTGCGCCGCCTGTTGTAGAGGTTTCCCCGTCCGTTACTGTTCTTGGACAGGCCACGCCCATCACGGTCGAGGTGCGTGACCCGCACGGGGTTCGCAAAGCACAAGCCTTCGTGGAGCAGAACGGCAGTCGCTACTCTGTATGGCAGGCCGCTCAGCCCTCGAAGACAGCAACCAGCACGTTCAGCTTCACGGCCGGCGTGAAATCCACCCCTCAGCTTAAGGAGGGCAAGGCGAAGCTGATTATCGAGGCTACCTCGAACGGCCTCTTCGGCAAGACGGCCCATTGGGAGCGCGATGTCACGGTGGCGACGCAGCCGCCCAGCATCACTGCCGATTCTGATCAGCACTACCTCTATCTCGGCATGGCCGACCTTGCCACGCTCAACATCTCGGGCGCGTGGACCGAGGCGGGAATTCGCGTTGGCGATCAGACCTTCCGCGCCTGGCCTATGCCTAACGGCAAACCCGGCTACTTCTCCCTGTTTGCATTTGCATGGAATATGCCTCCGGATACGATTCCGACGGCTTATGCCTCAAATGGGCCTGGCAATGAGGCAAAGAGCCAGCTTGTCGTGCAGTTCCCGAAGAAAGAGCAGCCGAAGTACTCCGTTCGCGACCTTCAGATCACCGACGCCTTTATGCATAAGGTGGTCGACGAGCTTGACCCAAACGGCTCTGGCGATTACGTGACCCGCTTCGTAAAAATCAACAACGACATGCGCAAGGCAAACAACCAGACGCTCTTCGATCTGCGCACCAAAACCGCAGACCACTTCCTCTGGTCACAGCCTTTTCAACGCCAGGCACACGCGGCGGCCGAGGCTCATTTCGCCGATACGCGCAACTACATCTATAACGGCAAGAAGATCGACCAGCAGACCCATCTCGGCTACGATCTTGCCGTCACGCAGCACGTTGGAGTTGAGGCAGCGAACGATGGCCGGGTTGTGTATGCCGCCCCGCTCGGCATCTACGGCAACTGCATCGTGGTTGACCACGGCTATGGGCTGATGACCCTCTATGGCCACCTGAGCCGCATCGATGTCCACGATGGCGATATGGTGAAGCGTGGGCAGGTCATGGGCATCAGCGGCATGACGGGAATGGCCGGCGGCGACCACATCCACTTCGGCATGCTATTGGATGGTATCCAGATCGATCCCAAGGAATGGTGGGACCCTCACTGGATCAAGGACCACATCGCCAAACGAGTCGATCTTCCCGGATTTCAAGGCTGACATTGCCCGGCAGTTCTTTCAAGGGCAGATTACATGACCGCGCCTATGTGCCAGGGCACGAATTCGTAATCGCCATAGTCGTTCTGCTCGCTGCGGGTTCGCTGGCCTGAAGCGACGGCCAGGATCTTGTCGAAAATCTGGTGGCCGATTTGTTCGATGGTCTTTTCTCCGGTGACGATCTCGCCGCAGTTCAGGTCCATGTCTTCGGACATGCGCTCATACATTGGAGTGTTGGTGGCGAGTTTGATGCAGGGTACCGGTTTGTAGCCGGTGGTCGATCCGCGTCCGGTGGTGAAGCAGAGCATGTTGCAGCCGCCTGCGATCTGGCCGGTCACGGCGACGGGATCGTATCCGGGCGTGTCCATAAAGACGAAGCCGCGCTTGGATATCCGTTCGGCATATTCGTATACGGCTTCGAGTCTGGACATACCGCCTTTGGTGACGGCTCCGAGGGACTTCTCAAGAATTGTGGTTAACCCACCGGCCTTGTTGCCGTGTGATGGATTGTTATCGAGATCGCCTTTATTGCGCCGCACGTAATCGCGCCACCATTCGATCCGGTCAAGCAGCTTTTGCGCTACTTCCGGTGTTGCGGCTCGGCGCGTCAACAGATGCTCCGCGCCATAAATCTCCGGAGTTTCTGCGAGAACAGCCGTGCCTCCGTGCCGCACCAGAAGATCGGACGCGTAACCAAGCGCGGGATTGGCGGATATGCCGGAATAGCCATCCGACCCGCCGCACTCGAGCGCCAGCATCAGCTCGGACGCGGGTTGAACGCTGCGTTGCTGCGCGTTCAAGGCAGGCAGCATCGTTCGCACTGCTTCTATGCCCGCTTCAATCGTCTTGCGCGTGCCTCCGGCTGCCTGGATGGTCATGGTCCGCAGCGCTGGGCCTGCTGTGAGGGAATGCGTCTCGATGATGGCGGGAATCTGGTTCGTTTCGCACCCCAGACCAATCATCAGCGTTGCCCCAACATTCGGATGGCGCGCAAAGCCGGCCATTGTCCTCGTCAGGATAGCGTAGCCCTCACCTTGCCCATCCATGGCACAGCCGCCACCATGTGTAAAGGCGGCGACGCCATCCACATTTGGAAATGCATCGAGTTCGCCCGACGAGTTGAAATGCCGCGCGATGGCGTGAGACACAGTTGCCGAGCAATTAACCGATGAGAGGATGGCAAGATAATTTCGCGTTCCGACTCGCCCATCGCTACGCTTGTATCCCAGAAACGTAGCGCGGTCTGTTTCGGGGAAAAGCTGGGGAGGCGCAGCATCGACGCAGAACCCGTGCTGCAGGCGCAGATTGGTAATCGCCAGATTATGCGAGTGCACATGCTCGCCTGCTTCGATGGCTCGTGTCGCATGGCCGATTACCTGGCCGTATTTCAGGATTGACTCGCCTGCGGCGATCGCTCTGAGCGCGATTTTGTGCCCTGTGGGGATGGGGTTTTTTGCTGTGATGCCGAAGTCTGGAAGAGCCGTGCCCGGGCTCAGCGAAATCCTCACGACAGCGACGTTATCTGCTGTGTGCAACCGTATCAGTGGCGGCTGTGTCATAGCTGTCGGGGATGGAATCGTCAGCAATGTGCTACCTAAACTCAGCACTCAATACTTTACACCGGACGAATCACGACTTTTCAGTGCTCTCCTGGAGCCGTATTGATTGGCCGGATCAGGATGGCAATGTAGATCGCTTTATGACAGCCTTTATTGTCGCGCCTTGATACAGACTGCAACGTTACCCAGCATTCTCATTAACTGCTTTACTTTCAATCGCTCCTTACCACGTGCTCACAACTTTTTTCACCTGCAGCTCACTTTTGTGCGATTCTGCCCGTCCGGTCTGATATTCTCAATCGTTTAACCAAAGGAAGTTTGAGATGCCGGAACAACGGGCGCGCAAGTATCATCAGGACCGCGTGGCGGAAGCGCTGCGCGAAGAAATAGGAGCGATGATCGAGGGCGAACTGTCCGATCCGCGGATCAGTTTTGCTTATGTCAGCCATGTGGTGCTGAATCCTGGGGGGAAATCGGCGCTGATCTACGTCGCCGTGGACGGCGGCCCGGAAGAAGAAGAGCAGACCATCGAGGGATTGATGGCGGCACGCGGCTATATTCGGCATGAGCTGCTGGAGCGCATGGGCGTGCGCCATATTCCGGACCTGACCTTTCACATCGACCGCTCGGAAAGGATGAAGGCCCGGATTGATGAACTGCTGGGAAGGGCGCACAAGCGGCAGAAGAGCGCTGCGGAGTAGAGAGAGGCAAGTTATTGGGGTGAAGCAAAGGAAATGCAGGTCCTTCCCCTTCCTCTTTCCCTTCGTTTCACTCCGGGTCAGAGTCAGGGTAAGGATGACAAATCTGGTTTTTGCGTAATACACAAGGGCCAATGGGAGAACGGCACAGCATCCACGCAGTACTGAACGCGATTGAGCGCGGCCAGCGGTTTCTGGTCAGCGCGCATGCGCGTCCGGATGGCGACGCGGTGGGGTCCATTCTAGGCTGCGCGATGATTCTTGAGCAGCTGGGCAAGCAGGCGGAGATGGTCTCCTGCGACCGCGTGCCGCTGATCTACCGCACCCTGCCCTGCTCTTCGGCGATCCGGCAGGTGAGCCGTGTTGAGGGCGAATACGATGCGGTGATTCTGCTGGAATGCGACGGTATTGAGCGCTCGCGGCTGCGCGGACTGGAAGGCCGATTTCTCATTAATATTGACCATCATGTGAGCGGACGCACCTTCGCCGACATCAACTGGATCGACACGGAGGCCTGTGCTGTTGCGGAGATGGTCTATGATCTGGCCATGCATGCCTGCGTGCGCATTACTCCGGAGATGGCAACCTGCCTTTACACCGCTGTCCTGACCGACACGGGATCTTTCTGTTACGACGGCACCGATGCCCATACGTTTGAGCTGGCAGCGGAGCTGGTCCGTCACGGCGCGAAATCAGCGGCAATCGCCAAAGACGTTTATTTCTCCCATCCAACATCAAAAATGATGCTGCTGGGCGCGGCGCTCTCGAATCTGCGGCGGGAGGGGCGCATTGCCTGGATGTGGGTCACGCATGATGACATGCTGCGCACCAATGCCGCCGAAGAAGACTGCGAAGGCATCGTGAATTATGCGATTGCGATTGCCGGAGTCGACGTGGCCATCTTTCTGCGGGAGCTGAGCAATCATCGCGTGCGGCTCTCGCTGCGCAGCAAGGGTGAAGTGAATGTGGCCCGCATTGCCGAGCGCTTTGGCGGTGGCGGCCATCAGCACGCCAGCGGCTGTACGCTGGATGGTCCGCTGCCGGATGCCTCGGAGATGATCCTTGAGGTGGCGAGGGACATGTTGCGATCGGCTGTGCATGAGGTGGCGTAGCCTCAACACAGGTCTCAAAATCGTGGCCTGAGGTACCCTTTTGCTTGGTCTGGTCGATGCAAAAGCGGGCATTCATGAAGGGGCTTGAACGAATCTGATAGCCTGTCAGCGGAACCAATTCCAATCGGGACCTCAAGAAAGAACGTGGCCATCCCTAAGAGCATAAAGGCGCTACGCATCAGCCCTACGACTGCCATGACGCGTTTCCCTTTCCTCGGGACGACGCTGGAGACGCTGACTCTTTTTATCTTTACCGCGTTTTTTCTCTTCTATGGACTGGTACCCATCTTCGGCGGAGACGGCATTGGACTGGTTGGCGCAGATGAGCCTCGGTATGCACAGGTGGCGCGAGAGATGCTTCAGCGCCATGATTACATCACGCCGATTCTCTACGGCAGGCCGTGGCTGGAAAAGCCGGCGCTCTATTACTGGCGCGCCATGTTTTCCTTCCGCGAATTCGGCGTGCACGACTGGTCGGCGCGCATTCCTTCGGCGAGCTTCGCTTTCGTTCTTATCGTTCTGGTCTTTCTCCATATGCGGCGTTTCCGGCCTGGAGGCCAGCTGGACGCAGCGCTGCTGACGGCTTCATGTGCCGGAATTTTGAGCTTCGCGCGTGGCGCATCGACGGACATGCAGATGGCCGCGCCATTTTGTATCGGCATGCTGGGCTGGTATGCCTGGTATGAAACGAACAGCAAGTTCTGGCTCTTTGATCTTTACTTCTTTGTCGGCGCGGCGACATTAGCCAAAGGTCCGGTGGCCCCGTTTCTGGCGCTGGTCATTCTGATTGTGTTTGCCGCTTTGCGGAAGGAATGGTCGATTCTTCGGCGAAGTGTCTGGTGGCCCGGCATCGCCCTCTATTTTGCGATGGTGCTGCCCTGGTTCATCGCGGTGCAGAAGCGCAACCCGAATTTTCTGCGTGTGTTCTTCCTGGAACATAATCTGGAACGCTTTGCTACGAACCGGTTCGAGCACGAGCAGCACTTCTGGTATTACCTGCCGGTCCTTGTGCTGAGTCTCATGCCCTGGGCGGTCATCGCCATTGCGGCGCTGGTGAATGCTGTGCAGGGTTCGGTTGCAGAGTGGAAGGCGCGTCGGGCGAAGCTCCACTATATGGGTTTTCAGCGGACCGGGGACGCCTTTCCGGAGTTTCTGGTGATCTGGGCGCTGATTCCTGTCATCTTTTTTTCTTTTTCGGAATCCAAGCTGCCCGGCTATGTTCTGCCTTCGGTCCCGCCGCTTACGATTCTCTGCGGCGATTACCTGAACCGTATGCGCGAGCGCGGATTAAAGCCCTGGCTGCTGATCCTGCATGGCGTGCTGGCCGGCGGTCTTACGATGCTGGTGCTACTGCTTCCCCGTCTGATTCAGCATTCTGACAAAGTACCGCCATCGAATGCGCTCATTGCCGCCGGTGCTACCGGATTTGCGGCCACGGTTTTTATTCTCATCACGGTGGCGCGGTTTGGGCTGAAGCGTTTGCGTATTGCCACCATGGTTCCGATTGTGATCCTGCTGCTTTTTTTATATGGAGTGGGGCCTTTCTTCGGTTTTGCGCAAGTAAAGTCGACGAAGGGTACCGTGCAGTTGATCGATCTGACGTATTCGGCGCGCCCTCTTTCAAAAATTCTCGAACAGATTGCTCCTCCGGATGGAGTGGTTGCCGTATACAAGGTGCGCCGCGACATGGAATACGGCCTGTCTTTTTACCGGAACCACAAAGTAGTGAATTACGAGCAGGACGGCATCCCTCCGGAGCAACACATTCTCGTTGCCCGTGAATCCTATGTGGGCGAACTGCGTCAAAAACTTACCGGCAGGCGTTATGAGCCGCTGTTCGTATATCCTGCTCAGAACCTGGTCATCTATGCGGTAGCGGCGCAACAGTAAACCAGGCCAGAAGCGTTTCTTCGGAAATATAACTGAAACAACATTTCGGGGCCATGCGGACAACTGTGGTCTTTTATACGTATAAATAGGCAGCAACCAGGAAACGGCTTGTACTCTCAGGGCGAACAAAGCGTAAATTCGGCGTTACAGGTGGAAATCCTCGACCTGCGGCACTTCTCCGCCAGCAACCTGCGGCCGGTGCTGGAGGAAGAAAGCCATCTCTGGAGCGAGCGCCTGCGCTGGGACTATCGCACCTCCGCCGACCTCCTCCTCCAGTACCTTGATTCGCGCGCACTGCCCGGTTTTGTCGCCGTGGAAAACGGCCATATCTCGGGATACGTCTTCTGCGTTTACGAAGAGCACAAGGCGATCATCGGAGACGTGTTCTCGCTTTCGAGCGCTGCCGGCGAAATAGAGGGCGAGCTGTTGCGCCATTTGAT
>Ga0070740_10005204_pt1 | contig 12211 bp, 9 predicted proteins | sample Coa_R2_FD_67286 | JGI IMG/M metagenome (GOLD analysis project Ga0070740, IMG submission 67286) | Surface soil microbial communities from Centralia Pennsylvania, which are recovering from an underground coalmine fire - Coalmine... | ecosystem: Environmental > Terrestrial > Soil > Unclassified ...
AGCATATTCGAGGCGTCCATCGCACCCTCCGCCGCGCCCGCGCCAACGAGGGTGTGCAATTCGTCGATGAACAGAATGATGCCGCCCTCGGAGGCTGTGACTTCTTTGAGCACGGCTTTGAGGCGTTCCTCGAACTCCCCGCGAAACTTCGCGCCCGCGACCAGCGCGCCAAGATCGAGCGTGATAACTTTCTTGTCGGCCAGGGTTTTGGGTACGTCGCCGCGAATGATGCGCTGGGCCAGGCCCTCGACGATCGCGGTCTTGCCCACGCCCGGCTCGCCGATGAGCACGGGATTGTTCTTGGTGCGCCGGCTGAGCACCTGGATGACGCGGCGAATCTCTTCGTCGCGCCCGATCACGGGATCGAGCTTGCCTTGCGCTGCTAGTTCGGTCAGGTTGCGCCCGTATTTCTCCAGCGCCTGGTATTTGCCCTCCGGGCGCTCGTCGGTGATGCGCTGCGAGCCGCGAATGGCGGTCAACGCCTGGAGAGCGTTCTCGCGCGTCAGTCCGGCGGCGCGCAGCGTGCGCTGCACCGGCTCGTCGCCGACCTTGAACATGGCCAGCAGCAGGTGCTCGACGCTCATATACTCGTCCCTGAACTGAGCCATTTCGTGCCAGGCTTCGTCCAGCAGCTTGCGCAGACGCGGCGAGATGGTCGGCTCGCTGCCGCCGTAGACGCGCGCCATGCGCTCAAGCTCCGTGCGCGCCACGCGTTGCGCCGTGGCGAGATCACCCCCCACCTTCTGCACAATCTGCTGCACCACCCCACCATCCTGCTCCAGCAGAGCGACCAGCAGATGCTCGATCTCCGCCTGGCTGTGTTTATATTCTTGCGCCAGCTCGCCAGCCTCCACAATCGCCTCGCGAGCCTTCTCCGTCAATTTTTCCAGTTTCATGCAGTAATCCTCCCTGTGAGAGGGTTTGTGTTCTTTTTCTGGCCTTAGTATAGCATGTTGAGTGAGTCATTGCAAGGAAGTTTGAGCGTTATTATATCAAAGTTTTTGTAATGCCTCCGCTCACGCACATGAATTTGCTCGAATGATGACAGAGGATGTCATATAGAAGGGCCTATAATGAGGGGAAAGAATATTTCTTCGCTGAGGTATGTTTATAAGAGCCAGGAGAGATGCTATGTTAGACAGAAAAGAGCTGGCGCGGATACTTGAGCAGATCGAGAAAGAGCACAGTTTGAGCGGAGCTATGCTGGTTTCTCAGGATGGAGAGGTGCTCTACGAGAAGGCGTATGGCTTTGCAAGCAGGCAACTGAACGTTCTGAATACGCCCGAAACAAAATTTCATATTGCCTCGGTGACAAAGATGTTCATTGCGCTGGCCACGCTTATTCTCTTTGAGCGCGGTCTGATCGATCTGCGCGAGAAGCCCGCGACCTATATGCCTGAACTGGCCGCGCTCGACAAGGATATTACGCTTCATCACCTGCTTTCCCATACTGCCGGTTTACGGGATATTTACGATGTTCCGCATCTCCGCTCTGAAATGCACAGGCTCAAAAGCGAGGGGGGAGAGCTTCTCACCTATCTGGTGAAACAGCCGCAGTTGTTCCGTCCCGGCGAAGGCTGGAGTTACAGCAGCACCGGTTTTATTTTAATGGGATACGTCATGGAGAGGGTGACGGGAGTGACGTTCGCCGAATTGATGGAACGCGAGGTCCTGGCTCCCCTCTCCATGACGAGCAGCGGCCTGGATCTTCCGCGCAGAATCAATCCCGGGCGCGCCTATGGACACACCATTGAGAACGGGCAGCCGGCTAACGCGGACAACGACGAGTTGAGCATTTTTGAGGACGCGCCGGGCGAGCTTTACTCAACGGTGCGAGACTTAAAAAAGTGGTGCGACGCGATGTTCGCATGTCCGCTTGTTTCGCCCCAAACTCTCAATTTACTGTTCACGCCGCACGGACAGGTTGAGCCTGCGGTCCATTACGGCTATGGCTGGTTCCTCACTCCCCGCTTTCGCGTTCACGGCGGAGGAACGCCCGGCTTTGTCTCACGAATCAGGCAATATCCCGAGCAGAAGGTGAGCCTTGTCCTGCTCTTTAACTCCGACCAGGTGATGCCAGAGCCGATCCTCGACGCACTTGAGCCGCTAATCGTCGGATGAGCTTAATGCGCGGGCAGGAACGCTTGCAGGATGAGCAGGCAGGCCATGCCGAGGGCGATGGTCAGCAGGACGTTCTTTGTGCGCCAGGCGACGAGGATGGCAAGCAGCCCGGCGAGCAGGCGGCTATTCGTGAATGAGAGGGCCAGCGTGCCGTTAGGAATGAGCAGCGCGGGCGCGATCAAGGCCGAGAGAACCGCGACGGGCACGAAGCGCAGGGCCTGTTGCAGAAGCGGCGCGACCTGCTTTTTGCCCAGGAAGGCGAGAAAGGACAGGCGAATGCCGAAGGTCAGCAGTCCCACGACCACGATCGTTATCCAGAGCCAGAGGGATGACATAGTGCATAACTCCTTGCCTACGCGCGTTTGATCCATTTTATTTCCAGCGCCAGGCCGACCGCGATTCCGCTCAGGGCCGCGACGGCAATGCCCAGTTTGAGGGGCAGCGCAAAGGCCAGCAGAGCAATAAGGGCCGCGCTCAGCGCAGCGGCGGTGCTGGAGCGATCCTTGAGAGCGGGCACGACCAGCGCGATAAAGGTCAGAGGCAGCGCGAAGTCCAGCGACCAGCTAGCGGGTATCTGGCCTCCCAGAAAGATGCCGGCGGCTGTGCTCAACTGCCAGCACGTCCACAGCGCCAGGCCGGCTCCCAGGAAATACCAGTGCGCGGGCCCCTCGTCCTGCGCCTTCTGATAGCGGGAAATCGCCATCGCGTAGGCTTCGTCGGTCAGCAGGTAAGCGAGCAGCCATTTCCAGAGGCGCGAGAGCCTGCCGGTAAAGGGGGCCAGCGAGGCGCTGTAGAGCAGATGACGAATATTGATGATAAAGGCGGTCAGGATGACGATGAGTGCCGGCGTGCCCACCGCGACGAGCTGGGCGATGACGAACTGCGCCGAGCCGGCGAAGACAATACAGGACATCGCCTGCGCGATCAGTGGGGGAATGCCCGCGCTGAGCGCAAAGACGCCATAGATCAGGCCAAAGGGCACGGTCCCAATCAGGATCGGGAGTTCGTCGCGCACGCCATGCAAGAATTCAGAACGCGGTGTCGTCATGGCTCGATTATACAGAGCGATGCGCGTTCTGTCTTGTCAAAAATTGCTCTTTTGGAGAGAATGTCCGCCATACAATCCGGGCGGCACCCCGACGATGCGCTTAAAACGTTTGGTGAAGTGGCTCTGGTCCGCAAAGCCTACGGCGAGAGCGGTGTCAACGCACGACACGCCAGCCCGCAACAACTGTTTGGCGCGCAGAATCCGCGCCTGGATCTGGTAAGCATGGGGAGGAAGATTCATCTGCCTGCGGAACGAGCGCAGCAGATGGAACGGACTGAGTTGGGCCAGTGCGGCAAGTTGGGCCAGTGAGACATTCTCGGCGTAGTGCTCATCGAGATAAGCGCGCACACGCTGGACGCCTCTATGCTCTTTGGGCGGCGCGCCGACCTGCGGGCGATCGTCGGCATAGCGCACGATCAGGCGCGCCAGGGTCCACAGGAGGCGCGATTCGCGTTCCAGGGCCGAGGTCGGGCCTTCCAACACGCGGTGCGTGAGCAAAATCTCCGCCCTGAGTTCAGGATCATACATGACCGGCTCGGCGAAGAACGGCAGGTCCCGTTCGCGTCCAACGATATCAGAGACGGCGCGCTGCAGCAGCTCGGCTGATGGGTACAGCGTTCTATACATCCAGCCATCCTCGGTTGCCGAAGAGCCGGTATGCACCTCCCCGGGATTAATCAGGACAATGCTCCCAGTATCGGCCACATGCCTGTTCTTCCGGTACATAAACTGTTCCGCGCCCTGCTCGACGGCTCCTATTACATAGCCTTCGTGCGTATGGGGAGCGAACGCGTGCGTGACATACCTGGCATGCAGCAATTCCAGATTGTTCAGCGCAGGATCACGCCAGAACTTCACCCGTTCGTTAGTGCTCATGAGCTGCAGCTCTTTCTCAGGGGGTCGGACCGCGAAATGGCCATGCCGTCTCCTCAGCCTGGCAGGAACGATAATGCTGTTGAGATAACTATATCCGGTCAAAGCTATGCTCGTCAATATTCACATCAGCCATACGCGGGGCGAAGCAGCATGGGGTGATCCCACTTGACTTTTTCGCCTGGAACATGGTATATTCTCACCGTTGGAGCGCAACGGTTTCCTGCACGGAACAGCAGCGGTTCAACAAAAAGTCCATGAGTGGTTCCCTTGATGGGGCGACTCAGGGAACGTAAAGCAAGCCGGTGTAGCTCAGTGGTAGAGCAGCGGTTTTGTAAACCGCTGGCCGGGGGTTCGAATCCCTTCACCGGCTCTCCTCATCCATTACTCTCCACAGGTGTCTTTCCTGAGCGTAACCCACCTATTCATCGACTGTTGGTGTTGCTGGAAATCCATCGTTGCCTCCCGCATCTCCTGTCAGTTTTCCTGTCAGGCCAGATCGGGGAGACCCGGGGGTGAAGCAGTACCAGGAAACCGCCCGGCGCTCGTCTTGTCTCGCAGACACACCAGCAGGCTGCACCAGAGACTTTCTCGGACTCGTTGCAGGCTGCTTGCAGGGTTGAAACCACGAAATCACCGCTCCTCTCAGACCTTCCTTTGTGTTGGTGAAGAGAGCAGCGGTCCCCCCCAACGTTCCCGTGCCCACTAGCTTGCCTGATTCCCCGGTGGATGCAGCGGCGAGCGGCCTGCGCCCGATGGTTGCCGGGGAGCCTTGCATTCATCGCTTTGCTCTGCTATAATTACATCAACCTGTATTGATACAATTACAGTTGATGGATTGGAGCACCCTATGAATGACATGCTTCTTCACCCTCCGAGCGTGCTCAAGCTCCTTGCGCATGAGGTTCGTTGGACCGTGTTGTGCCGGCTCGCTCGCTCTGACTTGCGGGTGCAGGAACTGGGAGACCTGCTCGCGCTTCCCCAAAATCTGATCTCCTACCATCTCCGCAAGCTGCGCGAAGGCCGGCTTGTGACGGAACGACGCAGCAGCGCCGACGAACGAGCCAGTTACTACAGCCTGGATCTGGAGCACGTTCAGATGCTCTATCAGGCTGCCGCCTTGCAGCTTCATCCGGCCATCACTCTGTCTGACTCTGCTCCTGCTGGGGCGCAGGCCGTCCCCCATCGCAAATTGCGTGTGCTCTTTCTCTGCACCGAGAACAGTGCGCGTTCCCAGATGGCGGAGGCGCTCTTGCGGCAGATGAGCCAGGGACAGATAGAGGCATCCAGTGCAGGCAGCCAGCCGGCCAGAGAGATCCATCCCCTGGCCCGGCGGGTCATGGAGCGGATCGGGATCGACATGAGCGGGGCTGTACCCAAACATGTCGATCTCTTCCGAGGCCAACACTTTGACGCGGTTGTGACGGTGTGTGATCGCGTGCGCGAGGTCTGCCCGGTTTTCCCTGACGACCCGGAGCGCATCCACTGGAGCTTTCCTGATCCCGCGCTGGTCGAGGGATCAGAGGAAACCCGATACCACGCCTTTGAGCAAACATCGTTGCAACTGACTGCGCGCATTCGCTTACTCATCACACTCTTGGAGCGTGAGAAAGGATCACTTTCGTGAAAAAACGCGTCCTCATTCTCTGTACCGGCAATTCCGCCCGCTCCCAGATGGCCGAGGGCCTGCTCCGCCATCTGGCCGGCAAGCAACTGGAGGTAGTGAGCGCAGGGTCTGCGCCCTCTCACGTCAATCCACTGGCCATACGGGCGATGCGTGAGCACGGCATCGATATCAGTCACCATCGCTCCAAGCACGTGAGCGAGTTCGCCAATCAGCCCTTCGATGTGGTGATCACCGTCTGCGATCAGGCTGCGGAAACCTGCCCCGTCTTTCCGGGAAGGGCACAGCGCATCCACTGGAGCTTTCCTGATCCCGCCAGGGCAGAGGGGAGCGAGCAGGAGCGGCTGGCCGCCTTTCGGAGCGTGCGTGATCAGCTCGCGGCGCGCTTAGGAGCCTGGTGGCAGGAGCAACACGGGCAGGTGAGCGAAGCATGAGCGCTTCTCTGCTGCGACTTCATACAGATTGTCTTCTCCGCCTAGAACGTCGTGATGAGCATCGCCCACCCGACTATCAGCACTATTCATCGCTATCGCTGGCCCTCAAAGTATTTGAGACCTCGATAGACCCGGCTTGCGCATCGCTCGCGGCGCTACCCAACAGGCCCAAAGAGAGGGTCTCCCCCCTGTCGTGCCAGCGCGCGGCCTCTACCAGGCGATGCTCGCGTCCGTTCGACAGTTTGGATATCCTGATGGGTTGGAATACCGGGGAAAGGAGCAGCGAAACGACCCCGCCGACGAGGAACTGGTCTCCTGGCTTCCACAGCAGATACAGCCGGAAAGTTTAAGAATTATTCGGGCTGGGAGACGTATTCCCGAAGAGGTCTTGGGTCCTGACGAGTTGCATCTGGCCTGGCAGGCGTTGTTTTGATTGCTCGCTGACGATTGCTCGCTCTCCCAATCTTTCGGTCACATTTTCCTTGAGGGAAGGCGCAATCTTTCCATCTGGCTGAGATCGGTGTATAATTGGCCCATCTCAACACCATACGTCCTGATCCATCACATACACATGGGAGACTCACCTTGACCAGGAAGAAAAATGGAAGCGTCAATTATCAGGTGGGAAATGGCGCGACCGCCGGCCAGTCGCTCTTGCCGCTGGCCCTGCACTCGGATGAACATCTCAGCATCGCTGACCTGGAGACCTGGCTGTGGGACGCAGCCTGCGCGATTCGCGGCGCGGCGGACGCGCCGAAGTATAAAGATTTTATTCTGCCCCTGGTCTTCTACAAGCGCCTCTCCGATGTCTTCGACGATGAGTTCGCGCAGTATGTCGCACTTTATGATCACGATGAGCAGCTGGCCTATCAGATTATCATGGCCGATCACCAGGATGCGCTGCTCACGGGCCGCCAGCCGATCGTGCGCTTCTTGATCCCCGACGAGTATCGTTGGATCAAGCTGCGCAATCACGGGGCGGATGGCACGCTGGGCCAGTTTGTCACCGATGCCATGCGCACGGTGGCCGCCAAAAACCCGGCGCTGCAGGGCGTGCTGGATGTCAAGGATTACAACGAGCGCCAGAGCGGCCAGCGCACCCTGGACGACAACCGCCTGGCCGCGCTGATTGAGGTGATTAGCCGCCATCGCCTGGGCCTGCGCAACACCGAGCCGGATATCCTGGGCCGCGCCTACGAGTATCTGCTGCGCAAGTTCGCCGAGGGCCAGGGCCAGAGCGCCGGCGAGTTCTACACCCCCAAAGAGGTGGGGTGGCTGATGGCCAGTCTGATCAATCCGCGCCCGCAAAGCACGATCTACGATCCCGCCTGCGGCTCCGGCGGCCTGCTGATTAAAGCCCGCCTCTATTACGAGGAACACCATGAGGAGAAGGGCAAGGCCCCCAGGCTCTTCGGCCAGGAACTCAATCCCGTGACTTTCTCGATGGCCAAGATGAATATGTTCCTGCACGACTACACCGACGCTCGCTTTGCCATCGGCGATAGCTTCACTCATCCCGGCTTCGGCGCGCAAGCTTCGGGCTTGCAGCAGTTCGACTATGTGGTCGCCAATCCCATGTGGAACCAGGATGTCTACGAAGAGTCGTTCTACGAACACGACCCCTGGGAACGTTTTCAGACCTTCGGCATTCCCCCGCGCTCCTCCGCCGATTGGGGCTGGCTGCAGCATATCGCGGCCTCGCTCAAAGGGGATGGCCGCGCCGCCGTCGTGCTCGACACCGGCGCGGTCTCGCGCGGCTCCGGCAGCAAGTCCAGCAACCGCGAGCGCGAGATCCGCCAGAAATTTGTCGAGGCCGACCTGATCGAGGGCGTGATCCTGCTGCCCGAAAACCTCTTCTACAACACGACCGCGCCGGGCGTGATTCTCCTGCTCAACCGCGCCAAGCCTGCCGAGCGCAAGGAACAGATCCTGCTGATCAACGCCAGCAACTATTTTCTCAAACGCAAGCCCAAGAACGAATTGACCGCCGAGGGCATCACGGCGATCACGGAGGTCTACCGCGCCTGGGCAACGCGCGAAAAGCTCAGCCGCGTGATTACGCTCGAAGAGGCGCGCCAGGCCGACTACAATCTCAGCCCCTCGCAATTCGTGGATGTCAATGACGCGGTGGTGCATCGCCCGCTACGGGAGATTATGGCGGATTTGGAGACGGCGAGAGCGGAGAGGGAGAGGGCGGATGAGGATCTTGACGAGATACTTACTAAACTCAAGGTTTACTAGATGAACAGAGGAAAATCGATGCATGATCATCAATATAATGGAAAGTTATTACCTACTCATTGGCATCAGGTAAAGCTTGAAGATGTTTGCGATATGGTAATGGGGCAATCCCCCTCATCGAGTACATACAATAAGGATGGTCAAGGTCTTCCTTTTCTACAAGGAAAGGCAGAGTTTACTAATCTACATCCAATTGCATCGGTATATTGTACCGATCCTCTAAAAATAGCTAAAAAAGGAAGTGTACTTATCTCTGTCAGAGCTCCTGTAGGAGATGTTAACATAGCCGACCAGGATTATATTATTGGCAGAGGTTTGGGGGCTCTTCTTCTCAAGGACGGCTTCAATCCTTTCCTGTTTTTTTCCCTTTTATACAATAAAGAGCGGTTGAAGTCCCAGGGATCTGGAACAACGTTTGACTCAATCACGAAGTCAACTTTAGCAAACTTTTCCATATTTCTCCCTCCCCTTCCCGAACAGCGCGCCATCGCCTACGTCCTGCAAACCGTGCAGAACGTCATCCAGGCCCGGCGCAAGGAGTTAGCCCTGGAGCGCGAGCGCAAGGCGGCGCTGATGCAGCATCTCTTCACGCATGGCACGCGCGGCGAGGCGACGAAGCAGACGGAGATTGGGGAGATGCCGGAGAGTTGGGAATTGGTAAGGGTTGAAGAAGTTTTTAATTTACAGTTGGGTAAGATGCTTTCCCCTAAAGCTAAAACTGGTCAATCATCTAAACCATATATGCGAAATGCAAATGTACAATGGGGCTATGTAGATTGTACAGAAGTATTTGAGATGGATTTTGATACAAGAGAGCAAGAAAAATTTCGGCTTCAATATGGTGACATTCTTGTCTGTGAAGGTGGTGAAGTAGGAAGAACAGCAATCTGGAGAGATGAACTCCCTGAATGTTATTTTCAAAAAGCTATTCACAGGTTACGCCCTAAAAATGGACAGGTAGAGCATTTTTTCTTTCTCTATCACATGGAACGTGCATTTCATCTTGAACAAATTTATGGTATTGCAGGTACGCAGACAACTATTGCCCACCTTCCGCAAGACAAATTATCAGCAATGCTCATTCCTAAGCCAAATATGACTGAGCAACAACAAATTGCAGCCATCCTGCAAGCCTGCGATTCCAAAATCACCGCCCTCGAAAAAGAAATAGCATTACAGGAAGAACTTTTCCGCGCGCTGCTGGAGGAGTTGATGAGTGGACGGCTGTCGGCGCTGCCGCTGGTGGAGGCGGAGGGCGGCGCGCGGGAGGCGTTATCTTGAGAAAGGACAGACAATGACCACGATTACCGATGAATTCATGCGAGAGAGAATCGCCGCAGCCAGGCAGTATTGCGTGGTGATTTTGAAGCATGGGCCAAACAAGCAGATGGCGGGGGCAGACAAGATTATCTGGGAGCATGGGCGCAGGAATATGGCCCTGAACGCTGATGGCGTGTTATCGATCGTCTGCCCGATCGCTGATGGCAGCGATCTCTCCGGGATCGGCATTTTCCACGCCTCGCTTGAGGAAACGCGCAGGATCATGGATGAAGATCCGGGCGTAAAGGCGGGCGTGTTTGTGTATGAGGCGCACGTGTGCAGGGGGTTTCCGGGGGATCGTTTGCCGTAAGGAGCGCATGGCATGACCGAACGACGAACCGTTCAGGAGCCGATGATCCGCTACGCCGAGCAGATCGGCTGGCAGCGTTTGAGCACGCAGGAGGCGCTGCGCCAGCGTCACGGCGAGAGCGGGCGCTTTTTGTCTGAGACCCTCAAGCAACAGTTGCTCGCGCTCAATCCCGGCGTGCTCGACGAGGCGCGCGCCGAGGAGGTGATGCGCCAGTTGAACCTGCTCAGGACGACGATCGAGGGCAATCGCGAGGCGTTGAAGTGGCTGCGCGGCGAACAATCGGTCTTCGTGCCAGAAGCAAACCGCGAGCTCAACGTGCGCCTGATCGACTTTGAAGCGCTCGACCGCAATGTGTTCCATGTGACCGACGAGTGGCGGCAGAAGGACGCCAGCGGGCTGATCACCAACCGCGCCGATGTGGTCTTTCTGATCAATGGCCTGCCGGTCGCCATCGCCGAGACCAAGAAGGCCAATGCGCCTGATGGCCTGGCCGCCGGCATCGACCAGATCCGGCGCTATCACCAGGAGACGCCGGAAATGGTGACGCTTGCCCAGGTCTTTGAAGTCACCCAACTGCTGGACTTCTACTACGGGGCCACCTGGAGCACCAGTCGCAAGAACCTCTTCAACTGGAAAGAGGTCGTCTCCGGCGCGTATGAACAGAAGGTCAAAACCTTCTTTGACCGGCGGCGCTTCCTGCGCACCCTGCAAGACTCCATCATCTTCCTGGCCAAAGACGACCTGCTCACCAAAGTCATCCTGCGCCAGCACCAGGTGCGCGCCGTCGAGAAGGTCGTGGGGCGCGTGGGCGAGGGGATCAAGCAGCGCGGCCTGATCTGGCACACCCAGGGCAGCGGCAAGACCCTGACCATGATCACCATCGCCGCGCAGCTGCTGCGCGCCCCCCAGGGCGAGAAGCCCACAGTGATTATGCTTGTCGATCGCAACGAGTTGGAGAGCCAGCTCTTCAAGAACATCCAGGCATATGGCATTGGCACCGTGCGCGTCGCCGCCAGCAAAAAAGACCTGCAAGATATTCTTGACTCCGACTATCGCGGCCTGGTAGTCTCGATGGTCCACAAGTTTGATCGCATACGCGCGCGCAGCAACATGCGCAAGAGCATCATCGTGCTGGTGGACGAGGCCCATCGCAGCACCGGCGGCAGCCTGGGCGACTATCTGATGGGCGCGCTCCCCAACGCGACCTACATCGGCTTTACCGGCACGCCGATCGATCGCCTCGCGCAGGGCAAAGGCACCTTCAAGGTCTTCGGCGTCGATGATCCAGAGGGCTATCTGGACAAATACTCCATTGCCGAGTCGATCGAGGACGGCACGACCGTCAAGCTCAACTACGCCCTGGCCCCCTCGCACCTGCGCGTTGATCGCGAGACCCTGGAGCAGCAATTTCTCCATCTGACCGAGGCCGAGGGCGTCAGCGATATCGACGAACTCAACGCCATCCTCGACCGCGCCGTCGAGCTCAAAGAGATCATGAAGGCTCCCCAGCGCATCGAGCAGATCGCTCGCTACGTCGCCGAGCATTTCCGCACCACCATTGAGCCGATGGGCTTCAAGGCCATGCTGGTCGCCGTCGATCGCGAAGCCTGCGTGCTCTACAAAAAGGCGTTGGAGCAGGAGCTGCCCGCCGATTGGATCGAGGCCGTCTACTCCTCCGCCCATAACGATAGCGGCGACCTCAAGAAGTACGCGCTCACCGAGGATGCCGAGAAGAGCATCCGGCGCGAGTTCCTCAAGCGCGAGGCGTTGCCGAAAATCCTGATCGTGACGGAGAAACTGCTGACCGGCTACGACGCCCCCATCCTCTACTGCATGTACCTGGACAAACCCATGCGCGATCATGTGCTGCTGCAAGCCATCGCCCGCGTCAATCGTCCCTACGACGATGGCGCGGGCCAGGTCAAGCCCAGTGGCTTCGTGCTCGACTTCGTGGGCATCTTCGAGCGCCTGGAGAGCGCCCTGGCCTTCGATTCGGACGTCGTGGAGTCGGTGATCGAGAATATCGACACGCTCAAGCAACTCTTCGCCGCCTGGATGAAAGAGAAAGCCCCCGCCTATCTGCCCTATGCGCGCCTCACCGACGACAAGGCCGTCGAGGCCACAATCCACTACTTCTACGACGACAAGACACGCCGCGAGGAATTTCTCACCTTCTTCCGTCGCCTGCAAAATCTCTACGAGGTGCTCTCGCCCGACGCGTTCCTGCGTCCCTATCTGGA
>Ga0070740_10005206_pt1 | contig 12207 bp, 12 predicted proteins | sample Coa_R2_FD_67286 | JGI IMG/M metagenome (GOLD analysis project Ga0070740, IMG submission 67286) | Surface soil microbial communities from Centralia Pennsylvania, which are recovering from an underground coalmine fire - Coalmine... | ecosystem: Environmental > Terrestrial > Soil > Unclassified ...
AGCGCGCGGTCCGCGCACCAGGAACCGGACGACGCCGTAAAGCACCGCCGACACCACCCCCACGACCGCCGCGGCGATCACCAGCACGGCGACGCTGGTCTCGATCTCCCAGCCTTGCCAGGCGATCTCGACGCTGCCCGGCCGGTCGGCGATGACCACCGCGACCGCAACCAGCAGCGCGATCGCGACGAGCGCCGGCAGAGCACGCATCACCGCCCCTCCCCGGCGATGCGCTGCGCCACCTCATGCGACAGCTCGTCGAGCGCGCGCTCCGACGCGAGCCGCTGCTCCGCCACGCCGAGCCATCCCGCCGCCGCTTTCGCGGGGGTGCCAGACAGTGACCGCACCGCCGCGACCGCGCCCGCGAGATCGCCGGCATCGAGCGCGCGCTCCGCGCGTGCCACGGCGATGTTGGCCGGATCGCCGCCGCCATCGATCCGGCGGATCACGACCAGCGAGCGCAGCTTGGCGAGCATGCGGTCGCCCCAGCTCACGTCCCCGACCGATTCGGTTGCGGCGGCGCGGGCGATCGCCGGCGCGGTCTCGCGCGCGAAGCGCTCGGCGAGCACCGCGGTGCTCGGGATGCCCGTGCGGGCCTCGCCCGCCAGCGGCTGTAGCGCCGCCATCACCGCTTCGTTGTTTTGCGCGAGCGCTTCGACGGCCGCGAGCTGGCCCTGGTATGGGCCGGAGCCCGCCATCGCGGCGCGCAAGCCGGCGATCGCGAGGAACAGCATGCGGTCGCCGCCGCCTTCCGCTTGAGTGGCAAGCTTGCCGAGCCGTGCCTCATCGGCGTCGAGCCGCGACGCAAGTCCGGCGAGGTCCTGGCGGAGTTGGGCGATCTGCTGCGCGCTTTGCGCCGCCGCGTCGGGCCTGCGTTCGAGCGCCGCCACCCGGTCGCCCAGCGAGGCGAGCGCCGTCGATGGCGCGGCGGCACGCGCCGCGGATTCGATTTGCGCCATCTGCACTTCGAGCCGCGCGACCCGCGCATCGGCAGCACGGCGAGCGGCCTCGGCTTCGGCGATCTGGGCGGTGAGCGCGGCTTCGCCCGCGCCGCCCCATGGCAGGAGCGACGTCCAGAACGGCGCGCTCCCCGCCACCAGCAGCCCCACGATGAGCGCAACCGAGACGGCTATGGCAACGACGCGGCCCGTGTGCCGCGACGGCGTCGGAGGCGCCTCTTGCCACTGTGCGTGCTCGGCGACCGGCTCGGCAACGTGATGGACGCCGCTTTCCGCATCGTAGGCATGCGCGTGTGCGGCGCGCTCCTCGCCCTGGTCCGTCATGCCGGTCGATCCTGTCCTGTTGCGGCCATGGCGGCTCCTTCGGCGATGGCGCGGTCGAGCGCAGCGAGCAGCGCCGCCTCGCTCGGCGCCGGCGCGACGCGCACGGCGCGCCACGGAACCGGCTCGAGCGCCGCCGCCACTGCTGGGCTCAGCGCGAGCGCGACGATCGCCCCTGCCGCTTCGCCCAGCCCCGCCGCGCGCGCGAGCCTAACAAAGCACCCCGCCGTGCGGGGAGAGAAAAACAGGGCAAGCGCCACCGCGCGCTCCGCCAGGAGCGCCGCCGTCGCCGGGCTCAGCGCCATTGCCGTCACCGCCTCGTAGAGCACCGCGCGCCGCACTGTGAAGCCCTGCGCGCCGAGCGTGCCGGCGAGGTCGCCGGCGACCGTTCGCGCGGCCGCATGAACCAGCGCGCCGCGCCCGGGCGCGAGCCGGCGGCGCACCAGCACGGCGAGATCGGCGACGTCGCCGCCGGCGCTCTCGACGGTGGCGAAGCCCGCCTCCCGGGCCGCCGCCGCGCTCGCCTCGCCGACCGCGAACGCCGGAATGTCGCGCCGCGCCGTGGCCGCCGCGAACGCGCGCGCGCCGTTGGCGCTGGTGAAGAGCACCGCCTGCGCACCTTCAAGGAGCGGCGCCAGAACCGCCGCGCCGTCGGCCGCGAAGCGGACTTCGAGCAGCGGCTCCAGCACCGGCGCGATGCCCCGGGCGGCGAGCGCGGCGCAGACCGCGGCGGCGGACTCGCGCGGGCGCGTCACGAGAGCCCTCACGCCGATGCCTCGAAATAGCCGGGACCGGCGCGTGCCCTGAGCTCCGCCCCGGCATCGCCGCCCAGGGCCCGCGCCTCGCCCGGCGCGCCGACGCGGCGCGTGCGCAGGAGCTCGCTGCCGTCGGGCTTTATGACCATGGCGTCGAGCACGAGCCGCCCCTCCTCGAGCCGCGCGAGCGCCGCGATCGGCGTGCGGCACGACCCGTCGAGCGCCGCCAGCAGCGCCCGCTCCGCGCCGGCCGCGGCGGCGGTCGCGCCATCGTCGAGCGCGGCGAGCAGCCCGAGCGTGCGCACGTCGTCGCTCCGTGCCTCGACCGCGATCACGCCCTGCCCTGCCGCAGGCAGCATCTCCTCGGCCGGCAGCACGCACGAGACGCACGCGGCGCTGCCGAGGCGCTTCAGCCCGGCGATCGCCAAGAGCGTCGCCTCGACCTCGCCCGCGGCGAGCTTCTGCAGCCGCGTTCCGACATTGCCGCGCAGCGGCACGACGCGGAGGTCGCGCCGCGCATGCAGCAGCTGCGCCTTGCGCCGGATCGACGCGGTGCCGACCAGCGCGCCCGGAGGCAGCGCGGCGAGGCCGGCGGCGCCGTCGCGCGCGATGAGCGCGTCGCGCGGATCCTCGCGCGGCAGGTGCGCGGCGATGCAGAGCCCCGGCGACAGCGCGGTCTCCATGTCCTTCAGCGAATGGACGGCGAGGTCGATCACGCCGCCGCGCAACGCCTCCTCGATCTCCTTGGTGAAGAGCCCTTTGCCGCCCGCCGCCGCGAGCGAACCCTGGGTCAGCCGGTCACCGCTGGTGCGGATCGGCACGACGACGATCGCGTCGGGAGCCCCGAGCGCGGGATGCGCCGCGGCGAGCCGCGCGCGGACCTCCGCGGCCTGGGCCAGCGCCAGCGGACTGCCGCGGCTGCCGAGACGCAGAACCATCGGCGGTTCTTAGGCGCTGCCGCCGGCGAAGGGAAGGGGTTGCGGTCTCGACATCGGCGCCCCGGCCCTGCACACTCGCGGCCGCTCCCGGCTGGAGCAACAAGCGAGGGCTCATGCAAGTTGGATTGTTCGACCACGTGGAGCGCTCGGACCGACCGCTCGCCACGCTCTACGACGAGCGGATCCGGTTCGTGGCCGAGGCCGACGCGGCCGGATTCTTCTGCTACCACGTGGCCGAGCACCACTGCACGCCGCTCAACATGGTGCCGGTGCCCGGAGTCTATCTCGGCGCGCTCGCCCGCGCGACGAAGCGCATCCATCTCGGCCCGCTGGTCTATCTGCTGCCGATCGTGTCGCCGCTGCACGTGATCGAGGAGATCTGCATGCTCGACCATCTGAGCCACGGCCGGCTCGAGGTCGGCGTCGGCCGCGGCGTGTCGCCGTTCGAGCTCGGCTACATGAAGATCGATCACGAGGAATCGCGCGACATCTTCATCGACGCCTTCGCCTGCCTCTGCGAGGGGCTCGCCCACGACAAGCTCACCTATGCCGGCAAGTATTTCAGCTATCGTGACGCGCCGATGGCGCTGCGGCCGCTGCAGCAGCCGCATCCGCCGTTCTGGTACGGCTCGTCGAACACGATCGGCGCGACCTGGGCCGGCGAGCACGGCATGCATTTCGTGGCGAACGGCGGCACCGACTTCGCCAAGGGCAACATCGCCGCGTTCCGCGCGGCGCTCGCGAGGCGCGGCGGGCCGGAGATGCCACTTGCGACGTTCGACGGCGCGGCGATCGGCATTCTGCGCCACATCGTCGTCGCCGACACTGACGCCGACGCGCACCGCATCGCCAAGCCCGCCTTCGACTATCACCTCGCCAGCCTCAACTGGCTGCGCAAGATGCATGGCTCGACCGAGTTCTCGAGCCGCCTCAACGTGCAGCGCGGCCAGAGCTTCGAGGAATGCGTCGAGAACGGCATGGCAATCGCCGGCTCCCCCGACACGGTGCGCGCGGCGATCGAGCGGCAGGCGGCGACGCTCGGCGTCAATTATCTCCTGACCTATCTGTTCTTCGGCACGATGGCGTTCGCCGACGCCGAACGCTCGCTGCGCCTGTTCACCCGGGAGGTGATGCCGAAGATCGCGAAGCTCTAGCGCATGCTCGTGCTCGGCATCGAGACGAGCTGCGACGAGACGGCGGCCGCGGTCGTCGCCGACGCGGCGCCGCGCGTCCGCGCCAACCTGGTCCTGTCGCAGCTCGCCGAGCACCGGCCTTATGGCGGCGTGGTGCCCGAGATCGCCGCGCGCGCGCATCTCGACCATCTTGACGGGCTGATCGCGCGGGCCTTGGCCGAGGCGGGCGTCGAGTTCGAAGCGCTCGACGCCGTGGCCGCGACCGGCGGACCCGGCCTCATCGGCGGCGTGATGGTGGGCGTGATGGAGGCGAAGGCAATCGCGTTCGCGCGCGGCCTCCGCTTCCTCGCCGTCAACCATCTCGAGGGGCATGCGCTGAGCGCCCGGCTGGTGGCGGAGGTCGCGTTCCCGTTCCTGCTGCTGCTGGTCTCTGGCGGGCATTGCCAGCTCCTTCTGGTCGAGGGGGTCGGGCGCTATCGCCGGCTCGGCACCACGATCGACGATGCCGCGGGCGAGGCGTTCGACAAGGGTGCGAAGCTGTTGGGGCTCGGCTATCCGGGCGGCCCCGCGATCGAGCGCGCCGCCGCTTCGGGCGATGCCGCCCGTGTGCCCTTGCCGCGGCCGATGCTCGGCCGGCCCGGCTGCGACTTCTCCTTCTCCGGGCTCAAGACCGCGCTCGCGCGCCGGGTCGCCGCGGGCGGCGACGCGCCCGCCGACTGCGCTGCCGCGCTCCAGGCGGCGATCATCGATTGCCTGCTCGACCGCACGCGCCGCGCGATCTCGTTGAGCCGCCGCCTTGCGCCGGTGCGCACGCTGGTGGCGGCGGGCGGCGTCGCGGCCAACCGTGCCTTGCGCGACGGACTGGCGGCGCTCGCGGCGGATTCGGGCCTGGCTTTCGTCGCTCCGCCTGCATGGCTCTGCACCGACAACGGCGCGATGATCGCCTGGGCCGGGATCGAGCGCCTGCGGCTCGGGCTGGTGGACGAGCTCGATTTCGCGCCGCGGCCGCGATGGCCGCTCGACCCGGACGCGCCGGCCGCGATCGGCGCGGGCGTCAAGGCCTGAGGCGCCGCGTGCAGCGGATCGGCATCATCGGCGCCGGCGCCTGGGGCACGGCGCTCGCCCAGACCCTGGCGCGCGCCGGCCGAACGGTGGTGATCTGGGCACATCACGCCGCGACCGCGGCTGCCATCAACGAGACGCACGGGAATCCCGTCTATCTTCCGGGCATCGCGCTCGAGCCGGGCATTCACGCAACGGCGGCGCTCGACGAGGCAGCGGCGGCGGATGTCGTGCTGCTCGCGACGCCGGCGCAGCATCTGCGCGAGATCGCCGGGCGTCTGCCCATGCCGCCGGGCGTGCCCGCGGTGATCTGCGCCAAGGGGATCGAGGTCAGGACCGGCAGGCTGCTCACCGAGGTGCTGGCCGAGGCGGCGCCCGGGACGCCGCGTGCCGTCCTGTCGGGCCCAACCTTCGCGGCCGAGGTCGCGCGCGGCCTGCCCACTGCCGTCACCCTGGCCTGTGCCGACCGGCCGCTCGGCGAACGGCTGGTGGCGGCGCTGGGGAGCCGGGCACTGCGGCCCTATCTCTCCGATGATCCGATCGGCGCCGAGATCGGCGGCGCGGCCAAGAACGTGATGGCGATCGCCTGCGGCATCGTGGTGGGACACGGGCTCGGCGAGAATGCCCGGGCCGCCATCATCACCCGCGGCCTGGCCGAGATGATGCGGCTTGCGGAAGCGAAGGGCGGACGCGCCGCGACGCTGATGGGCCTCTCCGGCCTGGGCGACCTCACGCTCACCTGCACCAGCCCGCAATCGCGCAACTACAGCCTGGGCGTGGCGCTGGGCGAGGGGCGGCCGCTCGCGGCGGTGCTCGCCGGGCGGCATTCCGTGGCAGAAGGCGTCACCTCGGCGCCGGCCGCGGTGGCGCTTGCCGCGCGGCTCGGCATCGAGATGCCGATCGCCGCCGGGGTGGACGCGATCCTGCATCGCGGCGCGGCGATCGCCGCCGTGGTCGAGAGCCTGCTTTCCCGCCCGTTCCGGGCCGAGGGGCATCCCACATGACGGGGGCGGCGGGGTGTCGCCAATAACGGTGCTGCGGACTTCGATCCCCGCCCCGTCGCGCCCCCGACCCGCTAGTCATGGTGTTGTCATGGAACCAGGCCTACAAGTTCTGGTGACAGCGCCACATTTTGCCGGTATCGTGCGCGCGTCCCGAGGGTTCCCCGATGGCGAAACGCCCGCGCAGCGCCGATGCCCGTTCCACCGAGGCCACCGTCGAGCCGCTGTTCGGCGGCCTGTGGCGCCCGCCCGGCGAGGCGCACGAGCCCGAGCGCGAGCAGAGCTACATCCGCAAGGTCCGGCCGCAGGGCGAGGCGCAGCGCGCGCTCATGGCGGCGATCGCGCAGCATCCGCTGACCCTGGCGCTGGGGCCGGCGGGCACCGGCAAGACCTATCTTGCGATCACCGCCGCGGTCGAGGCGCTCGAGGCCGGGCGCAGCGCGCGCATCGTGCTGACCCGGCCGGCGGTCGAGGCGGGCGAGCGGCTGGGCTTCCTGCCCGGCGACCTCGAGGACAAGCTCGCGCCCTATCTCCGCCCGCTCTATGACGCGCTCGCCGAGCGGATCGGCGGCAAGCGGCTGAAGCAGCTCGTCGCCGAAGGCGCGATCGAGATCGCGCCGGTGGCCTACATGCGCGGCCGCACGCTCAACAACGCCTTCGTGGTGATCGACGAGGCGCAGAACTGCACCTATGGCCAGATCAAGATGCTGCTGACGCGGCTCGGCTGGCATTCGACCATGGTGGTGACGGGCGATCCCGACCAGAGCGACCTGCTCGAGGGCCTGTCGGGCCTCAGCGAGATCGCGCGCCGGCTCGAGCCGCTGCCGGGGGTGGCGGTGGTGCGGCTCGGCGAGCGCGACATCGTGCGCCATCCGCTGGTGGGCGAGATGCTGGGGGTGCTGTAGGCTCGGGCGGCATGAAGCGGGCCGTCGCGCTGCGCCATGTCGCGTTCGAGGACCTCGACGCCTTCGCGCCGGTGCTCGCGCGCCGCGGCTTCGATCTGTCCTATTGCGACGCGCCGGTCGCGGACCTCGCCGATCCCGCGCTCGAGGCGGCCGCGCTCCTCGTCGTTCTGGGCGGGCCGATCGGAGTCTATGAGGAGCAGGACTATCCGTTCCTCGCGGCGGAGCGCGCGCTCATCGCGCGGCGGCTCGCGCGGGGGCGGCCGGTGCTGGGGCTCTGCCTCGGCGCGCAGCTCATGGCGCGGGCGCTGGGCGCGCGCGTCTATCCGGCGGGGTTCAAGGAGATCGGCTGGGCGCCGGTCAGCCTCACCGAGGCGGGCCGCGCCTCGGCGCTTGCCGCGCTCGAGGGCTGCGCGGTGCTGCATTGGCACGGCGACACGTTCGACCTGCCCGCGGGCGCGACGCTCCTCGCCGCGACCGAGCGCACGCCGCACCAGGCCTTCGCCTGGGAGCAGCACGGGCTCGCGCTGCAGTTCCACATCGAGACGAGCGCGGCGGGGCTCGAGCGCTGGTATGTCGGCCACACGCTCGAGATCGCCCAGACCCCGGGCACGAGCGTCGCCGCCCTCCGCGCCGCCACCACCCGCCACGCCGCCGCCCTCGCCGAAGCGGGGGAGCGTGTGTTGGAGGGATGGCTGGCGGGGGTGGGGGGTTAGTACAGAGTCCGACCCCGGCGCTTGCCGCAAATGCGAGCCGACGGCACGAACCCGGCCACATCCTAGGGCACCGGGAACCCTACATATAATTCTTATTGCATCTTAGTGATCTTATGATGTATATCAATAAGATCACTAAGACAGCCTAAGAAACCTAGCCATGGATTTTGTACGCAATCCCTTTTCCCCGGCTGCGGGCGCTCAACCTCCAGAGTTGGCTGGACGCGAGGCGCTCCTTGAGCGTGCGCAAAGGGTGCTTACCAGAGTGCGCAATAGACGCCACGACAGGAGCTGCCTGCTCGTCGGACTCCGTGGCGTGGGAAAGACGGTGTTGCTAAATCGCATTGACCAAATGTCACAGGCCAATGGCTTCGAATCGGTCATGCTTGAGACGCCGGAAGATCGACGGCTTGCAGAACTCCTGGCGCTCAATTTGCGGCGAATTCTTCTTCGGCTGGATCGTGTTGAAGGCGCAAAAGACAAATTGCGCAACGCACTTTCTGCGCTTCGGGCATTTGCCGCCACGTTCGAAGTTAAGATCGGTGATATCGGCGTCGGAGTCAAAGAGGCGGCGGGGATAGCCGACAGTGGAGCGCTAGACAGTGATATCAGTGATCTACTAGTCGCCGTTGGGGAAGCTGCCGTAGAGCGCGGCACCGCCGTCGCACTTCTAATAGATGAACTTCAATATGTACCGGAAATGGAGCTTGGGGCCTTTCTTACCGGCATACATCGCGTGGGTCAGCTCAATCTTCCGTTGGTGGTGTTTGGAGCAGGCTTGCCACAACTGATCGGATTAACAGGTAAGGCAAAATCTTACGCGGAACGGTTGTTCGAATTCCAAGACGTTGGTGCCCTCCAAGAAGAAGACGCTAGGGCCGCAGTTCGTGAGCCGATTCAGCGCGAGGGTGCGGCGATAACGGCCGACGCTCTTTCCGAGCTTTACCGCGTTACCGAAGGGTATCCGTACTTTTTGCAGGAGTGGAGCTCCCACGCTTGGAATTATGCAACTGGAGCGCAAATTTCTGTCGGCGACGTGCATGCCGTTCATGATGAGACTATAGCTGCCCTAGACAGGGGATTTTTCCGTGTCCGCTTTGATCGGCTAACTCCAGGCGAAAAAGACTACCTGCGTGCTATGGCTGAGCTCGGCCGCGGACCGCATCGTTCTGGGGACATCGCGGCGCGCTTAAATCGCACGGTTGAGCAGGTTGCCCCAACACGAGCGAGCGTGATTACAAAAGGTATGGCGTTTGCGCCCGCTCATGGAGACACGGCATTCACCGTGCCGATGTTCGACGACTTCATGCGGCGCGTGATGCCCGAGTTCAATCCGCGACCGCCGCGGAAGCGCAGCAAGAAGGACGAAGCAGATAAAATTTCAGGCTGATGGGCTTCCTGACCGGCCTCTACGGTTCGCATACGGTTCGCAAGCTGGAGGCTACCTTCGCGCCATCACGCTTCTAGTGCATAACGGATGAGGCACGGGACAGTAACGTGGTGATAGCGCTCAATCCCCGCGCGGCGCATGCACCTAAAAAGCTCTCGGTTTCGTTCGTGCCCGTACCGGCGACAATGTGGTTGATCCATATTGTTTCGACGCGCCTATGTAAATCGCTCGACGACTTGGCCCTGACCCGCATTGTTCCGGGCATAGGAGCGCCCGACTTGTGCGCCTTGAACCCATCCGCGTCACTTGTCATATTTATCACGACACATGGCAGAGTCTACAAAGATGCAAGAGCACTCGCGTCCGGCAGACGCGGCGGAGGCCGAGGCGATCCGGCGGGCGGCGGCGCTGTTGGGCGGGCCCAAGGTGCTGCGGCGGCGCCTCGGCGATCCGCTGCAGGTGCACGAGATGATCCGGCACGGGCTGCCCGGCGCCGCGCTCACGCATCTCGTCGAGCACGTCGCGATCATCCGCGCGAGCGCCGTGCTCGAAAGCGCCGGGATGAGCGTGCGCACCTTCCAGCGCCACAAGCACAAGGCCGCGCGGAACAAGCCGCTTAGCATCGAGCAGAGCGCGCGGACCTGGCGGTTCGCGGAAATTCTCGCGAAGGCGACGGCGATCCTCGGCTCGCAGGACGAGGCTGAGCAGTGGCTGGAACGGCCGGCCATCGGCCTCGACCAGCGGCGGCCCATCGATCTCCTGACGACGCCGGCCGGCGCGAAGCTCGTGGAGGCGCAGCTCGACCGCATGGAATACGGCGTCTACGCTTGACGCCGCTTCCGCCGCCGCTCGGCACCGGGGAGCTGGTGGCGTGGCGGCTCGACCGCGCGGCCCACGCGGCGCGCTGGGACGGCGGCGAGGGCGCCTACCGGGTCGGCGGGCGCTGGAACAGCCGGGGCGTCAGGGCGGTCTATTGCTCGCTCGATCCCGCGTGCGCGATCCTGGAAGTGGCGGTCCATACGGGGCTCCGGGCGCTCGACACGGTTCCGCACGTGCTCACCGCGCTCACCATCGCCGATCCCGCCCGCGCGCATGTCGTCGATGCGGCGGCGCTGCCCAATGCGAACTGGCTGGCGCCCGGCCTTCCCGGCGCGGGGCAGCAAGCGTTCGGCGATGCCTTGCTCGCGGCGCATCCTTTCATCGTCATCCCGAGCGCCGTCTCGCGGCGGAGCTGGAACCTGGTGTTCGTCGCGACCGCCGCCGCCGGCCTCTACACCCTGCGCCGCCAGGAACAGTTCGCGCTCGATCCGCGGCTCCATCCGCCCGCGCCGTAATCGCGGACCGGGCGCGGCGCTCGGGCGATGTCGCCGCGGCGGGCTGCTGCTATAAAGGGCGGACCAAGAGCGCCGGCAGGCGCCTGCATCGGCCGCTGCCCGAGGAGGAGGCAAACCATGCTGGTCTCGTATCTCTGCGCCAACACCTATTTCGGGACCGAGGCCTTGGGGCATGGCGGCTGGCCGACGCCGCAGGATTTGTTCCGGCCGGCCGAGGCGGCGCGGTCGCTCGCGGTCAATTTCGATCTCGCGCGGCTCGCCGACGAACTCGGCTTCGACTGGATCAGCACCTCGGAGCACCATTACTCGCCGCGCCTCCTCGCGCCCAACGCCTTCATGGTGAGCGCGGCGCTGAGCCAGGTGGTGAGGCGCGCCAAGATCGCGGTGCTGGGGCCGCTCGTCGCGATGAACAACCCGGTGCGGATCGCCGAGGAGATCGCGCTGCTCGACCAGCTGAGCGGCGGGCGCGCGATCGTGCTGTTCCTGCGCGGCACGCCCAACGAGTTCCTGTCCTATGGCGTCAATCCCGACGAGACGCGGGCGCGCACGCAGGAGGCGGCGACGCTCATCGTCCGCGCCCTGACCGAGGGGCGGCCCTTCGGCTGGATCGGGCGCTACTACCGCTTCCGCACCGTCTCGGTCTGGCCCGGCGCGGTGCAGCAGCCGCACCCGCCCTTCTACTACTCCGGCAACAGCAAGGAGAGCGCGAGCTTCGCCGCGGCGGAGCGGCTGGGGCTCGGCATCTCGTTCTACCCCGTCGCCTTCACCGCGCAGCTCGTCGAGCACTACCGGCAGGAATGCGCGCGGCACGGCTGGCAGCCCCGGCCGGAGCAGCTCGTCTATCGCTGCCGCATCGCGGTGGGCGAGGACGCGCAGGAGGCGGAGATGCTGAAGGCCGGGCTCGTCGCCCCCGCCGACCCGAGCGGCGGGCTCTATTCCGGGCGCGGCAGCAATGTCGAGCCGCCGCAGACCTCGCGGCCGGGCATGGGGCTCGACGAGGTGCGGTTCTGCGGCGACCCCGACACGGTGGTGCGGCAGATCGAGGCGTTCCACGCGGCGACCGGGATGGGCGTCATCGACCTGATCTTCACCGGCTTCACCGGCACGCTCGGCTTCGAGCACTCGGCGAAGTCGATGCGGCTCTTCGCGCGCGAGGTGCTGCCGCGCATCCGCCGGCTGGGCGAGGCCGCGCCGCAGCGCCCGGCCGCCGCCGCAGCGCGCGTCGGGGCGGCCCAGTGAGCGCGGCGTTCGCCGAGCGCCCGGTCGCGGCCGACGGCGCGGCGCTCCGCTGCCTCGAGGCCGGCGCCGGCGCCTTGGTGCTGGCGCTGGGAGCGGCCGAGGGCGCGGCGCCCACCGGCCTCGAACGGCTGCTCGCGCAAACCTGCCGCGTGGTGCTGCTGCGGGGCGCCGAGCTCGCCGCGCGCCCGCCGCAGGAGGCGGCGCGGCTCGTCGCGCGGGCGGCGCAGGGCCTGGGGCTCGGGCGGCATGCGCTGCTCGCGGGCGGTGCCGCCGCGGCGGCGGGGGTGGCCTGCGCGCTCGCCGCGCCCGGCGCGGTCGAGGCGCTGGTGCTGGCGGCGCCGGGCGCGGCGCTCGGCGCGGACGCGGCACGGCTTGGCGAGATCACCGCGCCGACCCTGGTGCTCGCCGGCACGCGCGAGACGCCGGCCGCGGTCGCCGCGGCGCGGCGCGCGGCCGA
>Ga0070740_10005207_pt1 | contig 12206 bp, 10 predicted proteins | sample Coa_R2_FD_67286 | JGI IMG/M metagenome (GOLD analysis project Ga0070740, IMG submission 67286) | Surface soil microbial communities from Centralia Pennsylvania, which are recovering from an underground coalmine fire - Coalmine... | ecosystem: Environmental > Terrestrial > Soil > Unclassified ...
CTCATCTTCCTGCTCACTCCCGTCGAAGCGATCTGTTTATCAACGTTGAGCCTCGTTTGTGCACAGGTGCGTCGGAAACTATCGCCACATATCGTATTGTGCAACGCTATCCTGCGAACGCTAGGAATAGGAGTTCCAGCGCTGGTATTGGCATTTCTCCGCTCATCCGTCGGTAACCTAGATACTCATAGAGTACTGTTCAACGCCGATAATCTAAAGCTCCTATTGGGATCCTCCACCGGCACCTTGGTGGTAGGCTCGATATCAACTCTCTACAGTGTCGAGATCATGGCACTAATCGTGATAGTACTGGCGCTCTACTTTCTCGTCGATGGCCTGGTGACAGCCGCATTCCTGTCGAAACTTACGACAACGAGCCTGCGCACAGCGCTCTGGGATTATGTTCGGGCAGCGCCTTTGCCCGAGACCACGAAGTGTATTACAGGTGTGATCGCAGCATTAGTCTATGTGATCAATCCCGTCTTTGCACTGTGCGCCATCCTACCCGTTATCATGGCACATGCCATGACGAGCCGCATCTTCAGGATGGAGAGCCAGACCATCGAGGCCGTCACAGCCATGGCGGACGCCATCGACTATCGCGATCCCTACACCGCGCAACATTCGGTGCGCGTGGCCGAGATGGTCAATAGGTTAGCCCGGAGGCTCAACCTGTCCAGCCAGGACGTCGACGAGATGACGCTGGCCGCTCGCGTCCACGATCTGGGCAAGATCGGTATTGCAAACGAGATTCTGCTCAAAGACGGTAAGCTCACCGCCGAGGAGATGGCGGTGATGCGCGCCCATCCGGAGATCGGGGTGAGCATCTTGCAGAAGTACGATAGCTTCGAGGCAACCCTGCCCATGGTGATGCATCACCACGAGCGCTACGACGGCCGGGGCTATCCGCGAGGCATTTCGGGTAACGAGATCCCGATGGGCGCACGCCTCATAGCCGTGGTCGACGCCTACGACGCCATGACCAGCGACCGGCCATACCGCAAGGGTATGCGCCCTCTCATTGCCGTGCAGCGCATCGCCGAGGCCACCGGGACGCAGTTCGATCCCGCGGTGGCGGCCACCTTCGTGGCCATGATGTACGAGGAACTGGCGGCCAAGGGCGAGCACGTTCCCAACATCGGCGGCTCCCTGGGCTACGAGCCGGAATTGATCGCCGCCGGCGCCGAGGATAAGGTGCGCTACCTGTTCCCGACCAACAAGCCGTAGCTACGCCTACCAGCTACAGCTTCACGAAGTAGCTGTTGCAGGCCAGGTCGATCAGGTCCTTGGCCAGCATCGGGCGCACGTTGAGGTAGCGGGCGATGTCGACGATCTGGTCGATGAGGTCGCGCGGGTGGCAGGAGGCCAGCTCCAGGCCGCGCTTGTGGTAGTACTCGGAGAAGATGTAGGCCACCGCGGCTTCATTGAACTCGATGCCCTTGCCCTCGCAGATGCGGCGGAAGATCTCGCGGTACTCGTCGGGCGTCGGCGCGCCGATCTCGATCTTGTAGCGCAGGCGGCGCAGGAAGGCCCCGTCGACCAGATCGGCCGGCTTGTAGTTGGTCGAGAAGACGATCAGCTCGTCGAAAGGCACCTTCACCCTGGTCCCGTTGGCCAGCTTCAGGTAGTCGACCCGCTTCTCCAGCGGCACGATCCAGCGGTTGAGCAGTTCCGCGGGCGAGCACTGCTGGCGGCCGAAGTCGTCGATCATCAGCATGCCGCAGTTGGCTTTCATCTGCAGCGGCGCTTCATAGACCTTGGCCTCTTCATGATAGCCCAGGTCCAGTGCGTCGAGCGTCAGCTCGCCACCGGCGATCACGGAGGGCCGCCGCGAGAGCACCCAACGCGCGTCCGCGGTCTCGCCCTCCGAACCGTCGACGGTCCGGTGATAGACCTCGTCGAAGACGCGCACGACCTGGCCATCGATGAGCACGGCGTGCGGGATGTAGATGTGTCCGCCGAGCAGCGAGGAGGCGATCTCGGCGATCGTGGTCTTGCCGTTTCCGGGCGCTCCGAAGAGGAACAAGCTGCGGCCCGAGTTGATGGCCGGGCCAAGCTGGTCGATGACGCCCTGGCGCAGCACCATGCCCGAGAAGGCGCGATTGATGGCCTCCCGTGTCACCACCACGCCCTTAATGCTCTGTTGCGCGACGGAGGTGCAATAGTCCTCGAAGGAGACCGGGCACGGCCCCACGTATTGCGAGCGCTCCAGCAGCTTGCGGGTCCGCTCCATGCCTTTGTCGGTGATGACGTAGCGGTATCCCACGGCCAGCGGGCCGGTCCCACCGCGGATCTCGACCAGGGAATGGGCCTTGAGGTTCTCCAGTACCGGTTCGACCACGCTGTGGTGCGGCAGGCACATCAAGGAGGCGACCGTGCCGCCGGTGATGACGCCGTTGAAGTAGATGATCTTGAGCGCAAGGTCGGAGATGAAGCCGAAGTCAATATCTGTCTCATCGATGCTCGACGGCTTGAGGGGCTTGAAGCCCGCGCCCGGCCGCAGCGGTATGGGAACCGCAACCATCAACCTAACCCTCCCTTGCGTTCTATATCCCTTGTTATCGGCGAAATCGGCCCGCGGTTGAAACCCCCATTCAGGCCCTTATGCGGGCTCCATTTGGCTGGTTTGCTATCATGAGCCTGGGAGCTATGGAGCAGACGGTTTTCAAGATCGGCGAGGTATCGGCCCGGCTGGGGCTGGTCGATAAGAACAGCAATACCCTGCGCGGCTGGGCCGAGGAGTTCGGCGAGTTTCTCAGCGCGCTGGCCAATCCGGCCCCCGGCCAGCCGCGTCGCTTCAACGCGCACGACCTTCAGGTGCTGACGGCGATCCGCGACTATCGCGCCCTCCACCTGACGTACGACGAGATCCGCGAGCGACTGCGCGCCGGCGAGCATACCGTGTCATCGCCGCCTTCAGATCCCGAGGACGAGGCCATCGCGGCCCCGACGCAGGCCCTGGTTCCGGCGGCGCAGATAGAAAGGCTGCTTGCTCCGCTGGTCGCGTCGGTCGATGAGTGGCGCCGGCTGGCCGAGGAGTACCGCTGCCGCCTGGAATCGCGCGAAGCGCGCATCGCGGAACTGGAGCGGCGCATCGATGACCTGTTTGCCCGCGGTACCATCGCTCAGGCACCCGCCGCTACCCCTGAGGCCCCCGGCTTTGCGCACAACGGCGCTCAGCCTGGGGGCGACGAGCCCGCGGCGGTGACATCGCCGGCCGGACCGTCCAGGAACGGTGCGACTGCCCCGCACGATGCCGATGCCCCCCTTTTCCCACTGCGCGCAGTCGAGCCCGTACCCGCCGAGGCGCTGGGCGACGCGGGCGAGGTCAATGCGCCACGACGGCCATGGTGGCACTTCTGGAGATGAGCGACCAACACGATCTCGTCTTCAGCTTTCGCACGCCCATCGAGGTGCGTTTCCGCGACATCGACGCCCTTGGCCACGTCAACAACGCCGTCTACCTCACCTATTTCGAGATAGCGCGCAGCGCCTATCTTCAGGCGCTGTCGGGCCGCTCCTTCGAGGCGCGGGAGTTCGGCATCGTCATCGCCGAGGCGCGCTGCCGCTATCGCTCGCCGGCCTTTTTCGGCGAGCGGCTGATCGCGGAGGTGGCCACCAGTAGCATCCGCAGCCGCTCCTTCGAGCTGCGCTATCGCATCACGTCGGAGAAAGACGGGCGGCTGGTGGCCGAAGGTATGACCGTGCAAGTGTCCTTCGACCACGCGTCCGGGCGGGCCGCGGCCTTGCCGCCGCGCTTCCGGCAGGTAGTGGAGCAGTTTGAGGGCCGCTCCATCGCCGGCGGCCACGGGGGGGCCGCGGGATGAGCCTCCTGGCACAGCACGGCATCATCGCCGCCTTCCTGGCCGGCCTGGTCTCCTTCCTGTCGCCCTGCGTGTTCCCGCTGGTGCCGGGATACCTATCCTACATCGCCGGCGCCTCGATCGTCGAGGCGCGGGCCGACGAGGGGGTGCGCCGGCGCGTGCTGGCCCATGCCGCTTTCTTCGTGCTGGGCTTCGCGCTGATCTTCGTGATGCTCGGCGCCGGGGCCAGCGCGGTCGGCGCCCTGCTGCACCTCCACAAGCTGCTGCTGGAACGGTCGGCCGGCGTATTGCTCATCGTCTTCGGCGTCGTCATGACCGGGCTCCTGCCACTGCCTCTACTGCAGCGAGATTGGCGCCTGCACGTCGAGCGCGGCGAACCGGCATTGGTGCGGTCGTGGCTGATCGGCCTGGCCTTCGGTGCCGGATGGTCACCCTGCATCGGCCCGGTCCTCGGTGCGATTCTGTCCTGGGCGGCCGTCTCGGCCACGCTGGCGCAGGGTGTCCTGCTCCTCCTGGTCTACGCGCTTGGGCTGGGTGTGCCGTTCCTGCTGATTGGTCTGCTGGTAGACAGGGCATCGACCATCGTCCGGCGTGTCAATCGCTACGTCGGCCCCATCTCGGTCGCCAGCGGCGTCGTCCTCGCCCTGACCGGCGTGTTGATCCTGAGCGGCAAACTGACCCAACTGGCGCAGTACTCGCCGCTGATCAACTTTTAGACCTTTACGCGGCCTGTGCCGAAAGGTATTGCCGGCTCGAAGCATTCTTTGTACGCTGTGACAAATAGCGTTTGCGCGGCAGCTACTCTTGCCGTCACATGCACCGTTGGACGGTGGTGCCGAGCCGTGAGTGCCGGCCGGCGGGATCTGACATCGCGCAAAGCAAAGGACGTCTCATGGGTACCCCTGTCGATGTTCCGTCCAGCCCGATGCGTCCGGCCGATACCCAGCTCTTAAGCGCAGTGCCGGCCACGAACAGCCGGCTCCCGGTGGACAGCCAGCCGGCGGATGCGCAAAGCCCCGATGCCCTCCTGACGAACGTGCTGCGTCGAGCCGGCGAACACCGCGAGGTTGGCGATGCTCTCGCCCATCTGGTGCTCTACGATCCGGTGACGGATCTGCCCAACCGCATTCTGTTTCAGGATCGCCTCAACCACGCGCTGGCACAGGCGGACCGCTACCGCCACGTCGTGGCCTTGCTCATAGTCGGGTTGGGGGGTCCAGAGGGCCAGCGCGTGCGTGCTTCAAGCGGCATGGCTCGTTGGGATGTCGCGGAGGTCGCCCGGCAGTTGCGCCGTTGCACCCGTTCCAGCGACACGGTGGCCCGCACGGACGAGGCGGAGTTTGCCGCGATTCTGCCGGATGTCGAACACGGTGAGCACGCCGGGGTGGTAGCGCGCAGAATCCTCGAGGCGCTGGCGCCGTCCTATATCGACGGCTATCAGGCCGACGCCCTGCCGGTCGCCGTGGGAATCAGCCTATATCCCCGTGACAGCCAGGACGCTGAGACCCTGCTACGCAACGCCCGCACCGCCATGCGCCATGCGCGGAGGAACGGCGCACTGCCCTACCGTTTCTTCGCGCATCTGAGCGTCTTGTGAACGCCTCAGCAGCCCACGAAGGACCGCCATCGTTCAACCGGCCACAGCACCTCGAGGAACGACTCGACGATCAGGTCTGCCGCCCGTAGCTGCGCGCGCCCAAATGTGCTGAGGATGGCTATGGTACGGCAACCGGCGGCATGGCCGGCGGCGATGCCGGCCGGCGCGTCTTCCAGCACCGCGCAACAGGTTGGTGGCAAGCCAAGGCGCTCGGCCGCCCGCAGCATGATGTCGGGCGCGGGCTTGCCGTGCATCACCTCCTGGCCCGATACCACGGCCGAAAAACGGTCGCGTATGTCCAGCAGGCCGACCAACACCTCGATGTTGCGTGGAGGTGCGGACGAGGCGATGGCCTGACGGGCGCCCAGCGCGTGGAGATGCTTGACCAGCTCGCCGGCACCGGGCAACAGGCGCACGCCGTTCGCCAGCAGGCCGGCGCGAAATAGCTCCTCTTTGCGTTCGCTCAAGGCGGCGATAGAGGCGGCATCGCCGCTAAACCCGAAGTACCGCACCAGGATATCGTCGTTGCGCAGCCCAAAGGTCGGCTTGAACTGCTCAAGCGTCAGGTCGCGGCCATGCTCGCGCAGCAGCGCGCGCCAGGAGGCGAAGTGGGCCATCTCGGTGTCGACGAGGGTGCCATCCAGGTCCCAGATGGCGCCGATGGTGGAGTCTGCTCCGGGCATCAGGGCGCTTCGTCCGCGTTGAGTCCCAGCAGTCGGCGCAGCCGCGCGACCTCGGCTTCGACGCGCGCCAGCTCCTCGCCCTCCGAGAGCAGGCGCTCGCCCCGCGGCGTGCGCACGCGCAGCCAGCGGCCCAGGCGGTCCTCCTCCTCGTACAGCCCCAGCCCGCCCAGCGTCTCGCTCCACAGCACACCTTGCTCGTCCACCGACCACCGCAGCCAGCGCTGCGCCGCGTCGCGCCGGTATCCGAGCAAACGCGGCCCCTTACGCCGCCGTGGTGCAAAGATGGCGTACTCCCGCACACCCATGGCCTCGTAGAGCAGCGGCTTATCCTCCAGATCCCGCCCCCGGCTCTCTTTGGTTACTACCTCCAGCACGAAGGACGGCACCTGCCCTTCTTCTTCCACGTCCCAGGAGTCGCGCATGCCGTCGTCCGCCTCGGCCATCATCAGATCGGGCACCAGGTCCAACTTGCGGGACGTGAACGGGCGGGGCATCACGATCTTCAGATCGGTGGACAGGTGCCAGCGCAGGCCGTGGCGCTGCTTGTAGAGGGTGAGGATGGATAGCAGCAACTGAGCGATACGCGTTTGGTACTCAGGCGTGACCATCCAGGGCGCGTCCTCGGTGTCGTCGAGCGTGGTGAGCAGCAGCAGCTCGATGTCGGTCAGTGCACGTTGAATAGCCATAGGTTCCGTATCCTGTCTTGAGCGCGTCCCCTGCTCGCTTGACCCAAGTATACCGCACGCTCGTAACGCGCTACGATATAGGCATGAGCGTCGACGAAAGCGTGCCCTCCCCCGAGCTGTGCAACGCCTCGGGCATTCCCCTCAAGCCGTATTACGATCAGGGCGACGCGGCGATGCCGCCTCCGCCGGGCCAGTATCCCTACACGCGCGGACTGCGCCCAGAGGGCTACCGCGGGCGCACCTGGACGATGCGCCAGTATGCCGGCTTCGGCACCGCAGAAGAGAGCAACCGGCGCTACAAGATGCTGCTGGCCGGCGGGCAGATGGGGCTGTCGGTGGCCTTCGACCTGCCTACGCAGATGGGCTATGCCTCCGACGATCCGCGGGCCGAGGGCGAGGTGGGCCGCGTCGGCGTACACATCGACACCCTGTCCGACATGGAGTTGCTCTTCGCGGATATCCCGCTGGCGGAGGTGACCACCTCGATGACCATCAACTCCACGGCCGCCCTGCTGCTATTGCTCTACCAACTGGTGGCCGAGAGACAGGGAGCCGACCCGGCCAGACTCGGCGGGACGATCCAGAACGATATCCTCAAAGAATACATCGCCCGCGGCACCTATATCTTCCCGCCGCGCCACTCGATGCGCCTGATCACCGATACCTTCGCCTACTGCGGCGAGCACCTACCGGAGTGGAATACCATCTCCATCAGCGGCTACCACATCCGGGAGGCCGGTTCGACCGCCGTTCAAGAACTGGCCTTCACCTTTGCCAACGCCATCGCCTATGTCGAGGCGGCACAGGCCGCGGGCCTGCACATCGACGCCTTCGGCCCGCGCCTCAGCTTCTTCTTCAACGCGCATAGCGATTTCTTCGAAGAGATTGCCAAGTTTCGCGCCGCCCGGTCGATCTGGGCGCGGCTCGCCCGCGAGCGCTTCGGGGCCACCAACCCGCGTGCCATGATGCTGCGCTTTCACACCCAAACGGCCGGGTCGACGCTGACCGCTCAGCAGCCGCTCAACAACGTGGTGCGGGTCGCCCTGCAGGCGCTGTCCGCCGTGCTGGGTGGCACACAAAGCCTGCACACCAATGGTTATGATGAGGCGCTGGGACTGCCCACCCCAGAGGCCGCCACGCTGGCCTTGCGCACACAGCAGGTCATCGCCGCCGAGACGGGCGTGACGGCCGTCTGCGACCCGTTGGGCGGCTCACCCTACGTCGAGAGCCTGACCGCCGAGGTGGAGCGGCGGGCCTGGGAGCTTATCGAGCGCATCGACGCTTTGGGCGGCGCGGTGGCGGCCATCGAGGCACGCTTCATGCAGCGGGAGATCGAAGAGAGCGCCTATGCCGCCCAGCGACGCCTCGAAAACGGCACCCAGGTCGTGGTCGGCGTCAACCGCTTCCGCGATCGCGAGGCCGTGCCGATCGAGCCATTTGCCATCGACCCGGCCGTGCATGCCCGCCAGGTAGAGCGCCTGCATCAGGTCTATGCCCGGCGCGACAGCGCTCGCGTCGCCGCCTGCCTGGAGGCCGTGCGCACGGCGGCGCGCGGCTCAGACAACCTGCTGCCCCCCATGAAAGAGGCCCTGGCCGCCTATGCGAGCATCGGCGAAATCTGCGCGGTGCTGCGCCAGGAGTGGGGCGAATACGAGGGGTGAGGGCAACTCCCTATTGACGTTCCTCCTCCAGATTCAGCCAGCGCAGCTCCTCCGGGCTGAGCTGCACCCCGAGCGCCTGGAAGGAGCTTCGCGTCTCTGCCAGGGTGCGCGGGCCGATGAGCGGGAAGGTCGGGAACGGCTGGCAGAGCACGTAGGCCAGGGCGATGTTGATCGGCAGCACCCCCCTGCGGTGGGCCAGCTCGACGGCGCGCTCGCGGCGGCGGAAGTTGTCGTCGCTGTACCAGCAGCGCACCAGTTCGGGGTCGGAGCGGTCGTCAGGATTGGCGCGCTCCGTAAAGAAACCGCGGGCCTGGCTCGACCATGGCATCAACGGCATCTGCGTCTCGGCCAGCCAGGCCCGCGACCGAGCGTCGGAGGCGGCGATGCAGCCGGCCCAGACCGGTTCGACCATGCGGGCCAGGCTGAAGTTGTTACTCATGGCCGCGAAGCCGCGCAGGCCATGGTCGCGCGCCCAGGCGTTGGCCTCGACGATACGCTCAATCGACCAGTTTGAGGCGCCGAAGGCGCGCATGCGGCCGGCCGTCAACTGTTCGTTGAGCGCCTCGATGAATTCGCCGACCGGCACCTGCGGGTTGTCTCGATGCAGCATGTACAGATCCACGTAGTCGGTCTGCAATCTCTCCAGGCTCTCCGCGAACTGGCGCGCCATCCACTCGGGCGTACAGTAGGGCGTGTGCGCTCCCTTATCCAGGATCACGATGCTCTCACGCACGCCGCGGTTCCTGACCCACTGTCCCAGCAGCTTTTCTTGCAAGCCCTGGCCATAGATCCAGGCCGTGTCGAAGCAGGTGCCCCCGCGCTCCACGAAGTCGTCGAACATGACCGAGGCGTGGGCCAGGGTGCGCTGGTTATCCACGCCCATCACCAGGCGGGAGATAGGCTTCTCCACCCCCGGAATCTGGCCGTAGATCATGGTGTGGTCGGCGCGGCGGGCCAGCGGCCGCCCATTCAGGGGTAGGGCCTGCCCGGCTACCGTCTCCCGGTCATAGACCAGGCCGATGGCCTCGCGCCAGCGGTCGAGGGTCTTCATGTTACCCAGGGTGTCGTCCCAGGTCATGGCCGGCGCCTGCCGCTCCGCCAGGTGGGCGGCCACGCTGTCGGCCTCGATGGTGTAGAGACCCCGCTCGCTCTGTATGGTGATCTCTTCCGGCTGCGCGCGACCGTGCCGGTGCAGCCAGATGGTGCTCTCGCCGCCGTCGACGCTGAAGAGCCAGGGGGTGGGCACGACGATAGAGCCTGTCGTGCCCAAGATGCGCAGACCGTTCTCGGCCTCAAGGCGCATCCCGGTGCAGATCTGCGCGATGATCGCACCCGGGAACACCAGCGTCGCCGTGGCATACTCGTCGGTGCGGGCAGCGCCGATATAGCCGGCTCCCTGCACCTCCGCCGGCTCGGCGAAGGGGCGGCCGGTCGCCGCTCCGGCGATCAAGCGGGCGGTCGAGACCGGGTAGCCGCCCAGGTCGAGGATGCCCCCGCCGCCCAGGGCGTTGGCATAGGCGCGATGCGCGGGATCGAACGGGAAGTCGATGCTGAAGGTCGCCTGGATGACCCGCACCTCGCCGATCGCTCCGTCACGGATCAGATCGACCAGCCGCTGGGTCTGGGGATGGCAGCGGTACATGTAGGCTTCCATGAGGAAGACATCGTGCCGGTACGCCGCCTCGATCATGGCCATGGCCTCGGCGTGGTTCAGACCGATCGGCTTCTCGCACAGGATGTGCTTGCCGGCCTCCGCCGCCCTGATGACCCACTGCGCGTGCATCGGGTGCGGCGTGGCAACGTAGACCACCTGTACCTCGGGATCGGCCAGCAGCGCCTCGTAACTCCCGTGGCGGTGCTCGACTTGCCACTCCCCGCCGAAGCGTTCGGCAGCCTCCCGTGTGCGGCTGCCCACGGCCCGTAGATAGCCGGTTTGCGACCGCACCAGGCCCCTGGCAAAGATGCCGGCGATCTTCCCCGTTCCCAAGATGCCCCAGGCAAGCTTCTCGCTCATCGTCCCCCTCAGCGCTCAAAGGTGTCAATCAACGCTATTGTACACTCCGCGCGCAGCCGGCACCGGCCGGCCTTGGTGTGCCTTCCACGCACCTGCTTGACGGGCCGTGCGGCAGCGTGGGCCATGCATCACCGCGGTCCTCGGCGTGTCCCGGATGAACGGAGTCATTGTCGTGGCACCTGGCACAGATCTTGCTGCTCCGCGGGGTGGGGATGCCGCTCATCAGCCTACGTCCCGGGCCAGCCAATTTGCCACCCCTGCGACGGTTGACCGCTGAGTTCTCAACCAATTATCTCTGGCAGCGATTGTCGTCACCGGCGGTTCCGCGCCGGCCCCGGTGGCCGCGGCGACCACACAAGCGTCCGCCGTGATGATGGCCAACGTCGGCATTGTGGCGCGGGGCAGTGCAGTTACCCTCAGCCTGCGCAACTTCGCGGCCGGCGAATCCGTCGTGCTGAGCTTCAACAACACCGCGACGCCGTTGATGGTGGTCCATGCTTCGTCCACCGGCACCGCGGTAGTCCGGTTAACCATCTCAGATAATGTGGCGCCGGGCCTCCACACTATTGTCGCCGTGGGGACCACCAGCCAGCACTTTGCCCTGGTTGCCATCCGCGTCGTGTAGGCGAGTGGCACGGTCTGCATTGGGTTAGGTACGGGCCCGATAACCGGGCAAGAAGCGGGGGGCGTCAATGTGGGATGCCCCCCGGCCAATTGTATCTTCCCTGAACCCCGGGGAACCGTGGCCGTGCGCCGGGGCGACTATACCTGGCGCGGGCTCAGGCCGAGTACGGATCGCCGACCACGCGGTTGGTCATGCGGCCCAGCTTGTCGATCTCGATGCTGACCTCGTCACCGGGCTGCAGGAAGACCGGCGGCTTGCGGAACGCACCCACGCCCGGCGGCGTGCCGGTGTAGATGACTGCCTCTCGTGCTGTATCTGCCCGTAGGGTACCATGACCGTGGTAGTGGTATGAGCATGGACCCGGCGTCGAGCACGGATAATCTGGCCGATGTGCAGCACGCGGCCGACAAGGTGATGCTGCGCCTGTCCCGCCTGGCCCTGCCGCTGGCCCTGGGCGTGGCCCTTGTGCTGCGGGTGTTGCTCATCTGGCGCTCGCCCGGCGTGCTGGACGGCGACGAGGCCCTGGTCGGCATCCAGGCCGAGCGCATCGCCGCCGGGCTGGAACGTCCCATCTTCTTCTACGGACAGCACTACATGGGTTCGCTCGAAGCGTACCTTGCCGCCGGCCTGTTTCGTCTGGTCGGGCCATCCGTGCCGGCCCTGCGCCTGGTCCCCCTGGCCTTTGCCCTGTTGCTGGTCGTACTGGAGTACGAGCTGGCCCGGCGGGTGGCGGGACAAGGAGCGGCGAGCGCCGCGGCGCTGCTGGCGGCGGTAGCCCCGCCGTACGTGGGCGTCTGGAGCCTGAAGGCGCGCGGCGGCTACATCGAGTCCCTGGTTCTGGGATCGGCCCTACTGATCGTCACACACCGTCTGCTCTACGGCCCCAACCAGGCGCTCGGCCCAACCGCGCCGCTGCGGCGCCCCACCCGGCTCGCGCTCGGCTGGTGGCTGCTATGGGGGCTGCTGGCCGGGCTGGCCTTCTGGGTGAACCCGATCAGCGTCTACTATATCCTGACCGCGGCCGGCGCCCTCGCCGTCAACGGCCTCAGGAATGTGCGCTGGCGCCCGCGGCGCCATGACCTGCGCATTGTGTGGCCGCGTCTCGGGCTGCTGGTC
>Ga0070740_10005210_pt1 | contig 12199 bp, 10 predicted proteins | sample Coa_R2_FD_67286 | JGI IMG/M metagenome (GOLD analysis project Ga0070740, IMG submission 67286) | Surface soil microbial communities from Centralia Pennsylvania, which are recovering from an underground coalmine fire - Coalmine... | ecosystem: Environmental > Terrestrial > Soil > Unclassified ...
CCCGTAGGCCGTGGCATCGCCGTGGCTGACCTGGACGTTAAGGATACCTGTCCCACGGCCGGGCTCCGCGGCCTGCGCTGCTCCGCCGCTCGGCCCGACCGCCATGCACTCGGCGGCGAGCAACATCGACCACCTCAACGATCCTCGGTGCATCATTGATCTCCTGTCTCTCCATCGTTTCGTTAGGGCGGCATGCCTACTCTCATGCTATAAGAGCACCCTTAGCGGTTCTGGAGTCGCACCCTTAACAGTTCTTTACGTGGAACTGAAGAGTTCGGGCAGCCCTGGCATCCCGTGGTATGCACGCAGCATAATGGAGCAGGCAGCACAGTGATCGAGAGAAGATATGAGCGTGGAGCCAAGGCAGACGGTCCTGGTGGTGGACGACGAGGCCGAGATCGTGGAGATCCTGCGCGACTACCTAGAGGCCAATGGATTCGCCGTGCGCACGGCCAGGGACGGAGCGACCGCGCTGGCACTGCTTGCCAAAGAGCCGGTAGATTGCCTGCTGCTGGACATTATGATGCCCGGCGCCTCCGGATTCGAAGTGTGTCGGCAGATCCGCGCGTCCTCCGACCTGCCCATCCTGTTCCTGAGCGCGAGGGATGGGGACAGCGACAAGATCCGCGGCCTGGGGCCGGGCGACGACTACATCGTGAAATCGGCCTCTCCCGGTGAGGTAGTGGCGCGAGTCAAGGCGGTGCTGCGCCGGGCGCGACAGGGCGCCACGACGGCACCGAACAGCACGTTGCTCGACTTCGGTCGCCTGGTGCTCGACGTACAGGCGCATGAAGCGCTCGTCGCGGGGCGGCCAGTGCCGATGACCGCGCGCGAGTTCGCGCTGTTGCGCCTGCTGGCCGAACATCCGCGCCGGGTGTTTAGCCGCGACCAGTTGTTCGCGCGCATCTGGGGCGACTACGGTGACCAGAGCACGGTGTGGGTGCATATCCGGCGCCTACGCGAGAAGATCGAGGAGGACCCGGCCAACCCGCGCTTCATCGTGACCGTCTGGGGCGTCGGCTATCGTTTCGAGGGGGCGCGCCGATGAACCGCCGGAGCGGCCACCCTTCGATCCGCCTGTGGGGAGGGCTGGCCCTCGCGGTCATCTTCGCCGTCCCCGTGCTCACCGCGCTCAGCATCTACAGCGGCGTGAGCTGGTGGCAGCAACAGCGGCCTCAAAGACGGGCTGGCCACGACACCGGAGAGGGCGGCGCGCTACGTCGAGGTGTGCCAGGAGAAGGCGGACGCCCTGGAACGGCTGATCAGCGGCCTCTTCGCCTATAGCCGGCTGGAGTACCTGGAGCAGACACCGCGGCAGGAGGCGCTTGAGCTGGGCAGCCTGCTGCGCCGGGCGTCGGAGAGCGTCCAACCACAGGCGGAAGACAAAGGGATCATCGTCGCACTGGACGGGCCGGCCGATCCCTGCCCCTTCATCGGTGACAAGCATTTACTGGTGCGGGCCGTGCAGAATGTATTGGACAATGCCGTAAGGTACACGCCGGCCGGGGGCCGCATCCATCTGCGCTGGACGCGGGAAGCGGGCGCGCTGGTCATCGCGGTCGAGGATACCGGACCGGGCATCGCCCCACAGGATCTGCCACACCTGTTCACGCCCCTGTATCGCGGGGAAAGCTCGCGCAACCGCCAGACCGCCGGGGCGGGACTGGGCCTGACCATCGCCCGGCGCATCGTCCAGGCGCACGGTGGCGACCTCGTCGGCGCCAACGGCGCGGCGGGCGGTGCCGTCTTCACCGCTACACTACCGGCGAGCAGCTCTCCCACGATGGTGCCCAGTCTGCCGCCCTGTGATTCCCAGCGAGTGGGGACGGCCTGACCCTGAAGGCTCATGGCAGGAACGTGACCATGTATGGTTGCCGGTGGCCCTTCAGGGCCGCGTCTCTGCCTTGGTCCCTTCAGGGCTAGGCACCGCGTCATTACCATAATGTCCGCCCATGGCGGAGCATGATACAGTGTGGGCTGGAGGCACGGACATGACGACAGATGGCACGAAACGCGAATACGAGTACATCGTGGTGGGGCTGGGCGGCATAGGCAGCGGCGCGGCGTACTGGCTGTCGCGCCGGGCGGGGTCCGAGGTGCTCGGCCTGGAACAATATGCGCTGGGGCACGACAAAGGCGCGTCCGGCGACCATTCGCGCATCATCCGCCTGGCCTACGAGGCATCGCACTACGTCGAGTTGGCGCGGCACGCCTACACGGCGTGGCGCGAGGTGGAGGCCGATGCCGGGGAGCAGTTGTTGGTGATCAGCGGCGGCCTGGACTTCTTCCCTCCCGGCTCACCGCTCTCGCCGGACGGCCATATCGCCAGCATGACGGCCAACGACGTGCCGTTCGAGCTGCTCGACGCGGCGGAGATCATGCGCCGCTTCCCGCAGTTCCGCGTGGAGGACGGGGTGAGGGCCATCTACCAGGCCGAGAGCGGCATCGCGCCGGCTCTGAAATGCACCCTGACGCATCAGCGCCTGGCCCGCCAACACGGGGCGACGCTGCTCGACAATACGCCGGTCACAGCTCTGAGGCCGCTGGCCGATGGCGTCGAGGTCGCGACTCCCGGCGGCACCTATCGCTGCCGCCGGCTGGTCGTCGCGTCCGATGCCTGGACCAATGAGCTGCTGCGCCCGTTCGGGGTCAAGTTGCCCCTGACCTCGACGCAGGAGCAGGTGACGTACTATGCCACGCCGCATCTGCGAGACTTCTATCCCGACCGTTTCCCCATCTGGATCTGGTACGACAATCCCTGCTTCTACGGCCTGCCCGTCTACGGCGAGATGAACGGGGTCAAGGTGGCACAGGACCTCGGCGGCGAGGAGGTGACGGCGCAGACGCGGACCTTCGAGCCCAACCAGGCCACCCTGGCGCGCGTCGACGCCTTCATGCACCGCTCCCTGCCGGCGGCGCTCGGCCCGGCCCTGTACACCAAGACCTGCATGTACACCATGCCTCCGGACCGCGACTTCATCGTGGATACGCTGCCCGACTATCCGCACGTCGCGCTGGCGGTGGGCGCGGGACACGGTTTCAAGTTCGCCTCGGTGCTGGGCCGCATCCTCAGCGAGCTGGCCATCGACGGCTCAACGCCCCGCAACATCGCCCCGTTCGCAGTCGACCGGCCGCTGCTGGCCATGGAGCACCCGCCGCGCATCTTCGAACCCTATCTGGAGTACAACAAGCAACCCGTTGCCCGGTAAGAGCGAATGATACTGTCGATGACGCCTGACGGCGCCGAGCCGTGGCGCGCCGCGGCGAGAATGGGAGCATGCACGACGTTTTCAGCGGGGGCCTGCTGAAACAGTCCGCGGAGATCGGACGCACTCTGCGAGGCGTCCCGCTCCTGCTGTGGCAGACAGATGCGCCCCTATCTGCCTCGCTCTTCACGCTGCAAATAGCGCAGACCTTGGTTCCGCTCGGGCAGCTCTGGGTCGCCAAGCTGATCATCGACCGGCTGGTCACGGCGCTCCACCTGCCACGCCCGCTCGACGACTCCCACCACATCCTGTGGCTCGTCGCCCTCGAGCTCGGGCTGGCCACCCTTGGGCTGCTGCTGCGGGAAGCCATCAACTATCAGCGGCAGGTGCTGGCCGAGCGGCTCACGGGGCACGTCAGCCTCAACCTCCTGGCCCACACGCAGCAACTCGACCTGCCAATCCTCGAGCGTCCGGAATTCTACGACCGGCTGCGGCGCGCCGAGGACAGCGCCTTCTACCGCCCCGCCGGCCTGTTGTTCCAGCTTCTGGCCGTGGTCCAGGGTGCGGTGACGCTGCTCGGCGCCGTACTCATCCTCGCTCGCCTCCAGCCGCTCACCCTCCCGCTGCTCCTGCTCGCGGCGATCCCCTACGCCCTGGTGCAATCCGGCACAGCCGCCGCGTTCTACACGCTGTCGATGGGCCAGACGCCCGAGGCGCGCCAGGCACGCTATTTCTCTCACCTGCTCAGCACCGATGACGCGGCGAAGGAGATCCGCGTGTTCGGACTCGGGAGTCACCTGCTCCAGCGGTACCGGGAGATCCTCGAGAGAAGCCACGCCCAGATCGCCCGCCTGGCCTGGCGGCGCAGCATCCGCAGCGCCGCGAGCGCCCTGCTGCCGGCCGCCGTCTACACGGCCATCTTTGCCTACTTCTGTTTGCAGGCCCTGAGCAGGTCCGTCACGGTTGGCGACCTCACCCTGTACATCGGCATCGTCTTCCGCGGCCAGGAGTCGCTGCAGCAACTGATGCTCAATCTATCAGGTGTCCTGGAGAATAGCCTGTTTCTGCAAGACTACCGGGCGTTTCTCCGCCTGCAGCCCGTGATGGCAACGGATGCGGGCGGCGCCCAGGTGTCGCTCCCGATTCGACAGGGCGTGCGCTTCGACCGAGTGAGCTACCGATACCCCGGCAGCGCGCACAACGCGCTCACCGATGTCTCGCTGGAACTGTGCGCCGGGGAAACGGTCGCCATCGTCGGCGAGAACGGCGCGGGCAAGACGACGCTGGTTAAGTTGCTGGCGCGCCTGTACGATCCCGACTCCGGCTGCATCACGGTCGACGGGCACGACCTGCGCCACCTGGGTGCCGAGTCGTGGCGGCGAAACATCGCGGTAATCTTCCAGGATTTCATCCGGTACTACCTCACGGCGGCGGAAAACATCGGCTTCGGGCAGGTCGACGCCCTGGACGACACGGGGCGGATCGAGATGGCCGCCGAACGCGGCGGGGCCGCCGGCGTGATCGCCCGCTTTCCGGAGGGCTACCGCACCGTGCTGGGGCGTTGGTTCGACCGGGGCACGCAGCTCTCGGGCGGCGAGTGGCAGCGGGTCGCCCTGGCACGCGCCTTCATGCGCGACGCGCCGATCCTGGTGCTCGACGAACCGACCGCCTCACTCGACGCGCGCGCGGAGTTCGAGGTCTTCAGCCGCTTCCGTGAGCTGGCGAGGGAGCGCATCGTGCTCCTGATCTCCCATCGCTTCTCGACCATCCGCATGGCCGATCGCATCTACGTGCTCGACGAAGGTCGCGTGGAGGAGTCCGGCGACCACGAGGAGCTGATGCGGCGCGGCGGCCGCTATGCCGAGCTCTTCCAGCTCCAGGCAGCCGGATATGAAAGCTGACTGGCTCTCGATGGTGAACGCCGAGGCGAGGATCGGCTATGAGTGAGGTAGTCACGACGCCCGTGATCGTGCTCAACTGGAACGGTTGGGACGACACGTTCGCGTGCCTCCGCTCGCTGCACGAACACGGCGACGGCTGTCCGGTCTGGCTCGTCGACAACGCTTCACGGGACGACCGGCGGGCGGAAGCCGCGGCGCTGTACCCGGGCCTGCGCACCTTTCGCTGGAACGACAACTATGGATGGGCGGGAGGATACAACCGGGCGCTGCGCATCGCCCTCCATGAGGGGTATGAGTATGTCTACCTGCTCAACAACGATTGCCTGCTGACGCCAGGCGCCCTCCAATCCGTGATCGACGTGGCGCGCGACGAACCTCATGCCGCGGCCGTCGGCAGCTATATCGCCTACGCCGCGACCCCGCAGTGGCTGCAGTTCGACGGCCTGCCCCGGGCCGAGGGCGAGCGGGCCGTGGCCGGCGGACTCTCCACCAGGAGAACGCGCCGGCTGTCGGGGGCCGGCATGCTCGTCAGGATGCGAGCGATGAGCGAGTGCGGTCTGTTCGACGAGCGCCTCTTCTGCTACTGGGACGACACGGAGTGGTGCGCCCGGGTACAAGAAGCCGGCTGGTACCTTCTGATCGCGGGCGGATCTCTCCTCCTGCACCAGGGCAACGGCAGCGATGTGAACTTCAACGCGCTCTATTACCTGAACCGGAATCGGTACCTGGTGCGCGCCAGACCCGAACTCCACTTCACCCCTGTCCGCGAGTTGCGCTATATCCTGGGCAATCTACGCTTCGCCGGCGACTTACGGCGGGCCGGTCGCGGCGCGGAAGCGACGTCGCTCGTCGCCGGATTATGGGACGGCTGGACCGGCAAGACCGGCCGGCGGGGCAGCGATCCGCCTGAGCTTGTCCTGTTCCTGCTCTTGCACTGCCGGCCCTTCCCCTCAGGCTTCGTCCAGCACCTGCTGGACCGCGCACGCCGGCTGTCACGCCACGACGCGCGAAGGGACGCCACATGATCATAGACGGCAGATTCCGTGCCTGCATGGGACGCTTACGCTGTGATACAGTTGCGGCGAAGAGGAGATCCACCATGAGCCAACCAGACAGGCGCCCCGGTCGCACCTGCACGGCCGACGTAGAGCGCCTCAGGTCGGCGGTCTGCCGGCCGAGACCGAGCCAGTCAGCATACAGGTGAGTAACACCCCTCCCGGCGACGGGACAACGTCTCGTCCACCGCGCGGTCGACGATCCCGCGGTGGACGCGATCCGGCTCATGTGTCGCGGCAGAGCAACGACATCATCATGAAACGGATCGCGCAGGCGCTGCGCGGCGCCTTCTTCCAGCGCTTCAACCTGCACCTGCCCGAGATCGTGGCCGCCCTGCCCACCGAGTTGCCCGTGCTCGAGGTCCGCGCCCAGCGCACCGACCTGCTCTTCCTGCTGGCCGACGGCACCATCCTGCACCTGGAGTTCCAGACCACTACCAAGCCGGAAGACATCGGGCGCTTCGCCAGCTACAACCTCGCCGCCCACCTGCACTTCGGCCGCCCGGTGCACACGGTGGTGCTCTACGGCCCCGGCATCACGGCGGCGCCGGAAAGTTTGGGCGGCGCCTCGCTGACTTTTACGGCGCAGAACATCTACGTGGGGGCGCAGGACGGCGCTGCGACGCTGCAGCGACTGCGCGACAAGGAGACGCGGGGCGAGGACCTGAGCGTGACCGATCGGGTCGATATCATCCTGATGCCGTTGATGCGGAACGCGGAGCCGGTGCCTGCCGTTGCCATTGCCGCGGCCCAGATCGCCCAGCGGCTGCCGAGCGAGGCGCGCGACGAGACGATAGGCGCGATGGTCGGGCTGGCGTATCATTATATGGAGGAAGAGATCGCTAATGGCATCCTGGAGGTCCTGGTAGGCATGAATCTGCTCGATACTCTGCTTGAAGAGAGAGAGGCTAGAGGAGAGGCTCGCGGGTTGGCCGAGGGCGAGTTGAAGGCGCGGCGGGCGGACGTGCGAGAGCTTCTTCTCCTGCGATTCGGCCCAATTCCGGCATCGCTGCAAGAGCGCATCGACACAGCCGACCTGGCCACGTTGACTGATCTATTCGCACGCGCTGCTGTGGCACAAAGCCTCACCGACATAGAGCAAGCGTGACTTGTGTTCATCCGCCTCTTTCCATCTCCAGCACGACAAAGTGCCCCCAATCGATGAAGGGATGGCGCTGCCCGATGAGCACATCGAGCAGGCCGAGCGCGGCCAGCGCCGCTTCCGGTACATGGCGGATCGGGTGCGGCGGTCGCGTGATGCCGAGCCCGAAGGCCCGGCACAACCGGAAGTAGGGCGAGAAGTAGCGCACATAGGCTTCATTCGCCCGCGGCAGGTAGTGCCGGACCGGATGCCCGCCTACTGCAAAGACTCGTTCTCGCCGCCCACCAAGCCGGCGAGCTTCCGCCCACCTGCCGTGCGCCACGAGGCCGGCCCACTCCCAGAGGCTCGAGCGGTTGAGCAAGTGCACGATCAGCCGGCCCTGCGGCCGCAGGAGCCGGGCCGCATCCGCCGCGAACTGCGTCAGCGTGGGGAGTGTATTGAGGGCGGCGAAGGAGGAGATGACGCCGTCGAACCCCGCGGCCGGCAGGCTCGCCAGCTCGCCGATATCCAGCACCGCGACCTGCACCATGTCGGCCAGCCCGTGGCCGGCGACCTTGGCCCTGGCCTGCGCGACCATGGCCGCCGAGACGTCGATGGCGCTAACCCGGACGCCACGCCGCGCGAGGAAGAGCGCATCCGTTCCGGTGCCGCAACCCACGTCGAGCACGTGGTGGCCCGGACGGAAGACCTGGCCGTAACGTCCCCACAGGATGCGGCGCATCCAGGCGTCGTCTTCGAGATGCCGATCGTACTCGCGCGCGATGGCATCATAGGCAGCGCTCACCGCTCCGTCGCACACACCCGACCTCACGCACGCCTGCCCACGATAAGTGGCATAGTGGCCAGCTCCCGCAACCCACGCCATCTCCTCAATTGCCCCTTCAGCCGGCTCACGCCGCCGGCACGAGCATGCATCTGCCACTGCAGCCCCAGGCCGTGGGCCAACCCGGCCAGGCGATTCGTGGTGAGAAAGTGCTCCGACGGGACGCTGTTGGACCGGAAGCCGTAGGTGCGCTCGAAGGCCATCTCGCGCTCGCGCACCATCTGTTCCCCGCTACCGGCCCGCCGGTAGACCGGGGTATCCATGATAACCACGATCCCCTCCGGCGACAGCACGCGCAGCGCTTCTCGCAGCGTCACGGAGCAATCCGTCGAGTAATGCAGGGAGGCATTGAACAGGGCCACGTCGGCCGAACAATCTGGCAATGGGAGACGGTCGTATTCGGCCTGGATCGGCCAGAAAGAAGCGCACCCTGCCCTCTCTAGCTCCGGGCGATACCACACATGGGCGCCAAGCCCATCCGTCGGGTCGACCGAGAGGTCGATAGCGGCCACCTGATGGCCTCGCTCCGTTAGCCGGTAGGCGAGCCAGCAGTTCCCCGCCCCCAGGTCCAGGATGCGCAGTGGTCGCCCCCGGCGCGCCGCGAGCGGATCGATGATCTTTGCGCAGAGCAGGCGGTAGCTCTCGTCCCGCCGTCGCCAGATATCCCGCTGCGGATCGTCCGGAGCGGCCTGGGGAAGGGCAAGGAAATAGGCGGCGTCCGGACGTCCCCAGCCCTGGTCTTCGCGCACGATGCGATATTCCCGCAGGAATCGCTCGTACCGCGCCAGGCGTTCGTCGGGCAGGAACCGCCAGATCCCCGAGGAACGCGCATAGACGCGGCCGCACCGAACACAATGCGCGTCACGGCTGCCGAGCGCGAGTGCCTGCCGGCAGATCGGACAGGCGAATCTCCACGACGGCGGCGCACCGACATCCGCGGGCAACAGAGTGTCCATCTCAAGCGCGCTTTGTCATGATCATCAGGAAGTGATCGCCGGCGTCACGAAGGATGGGCAATGCCCCGGCACGGTTGTCGAGCCAGTCGCCCAGCGCGCAGACCGTCCGGAGCCGCCTGTAGGCCCCGAGCATGTAGGGCGGCGGCGCGCATAGGCGCAGCGCGCGATAGTGGCTCAAGGCAAACTCCTCGGCGAACGCGCCATAGAACTGGCGCGGCGTGTAGTAGCGCGTCCACACGGTCTCCCCGCCCAACGGCACCGGAACGGCCGCACTACTCCAGCGGAGGAAAGCACGCTCCCACCTGGCATGCGCGAGGTAGTAGGCGATCTCCCAGGGACAGATGCGCCCGATAACGGAGACCACGAGGCGGCCGCCGGGACGCAGCAGCGCCGCGCAGGCGCGCGCGGTGACGCGAAGGTCCGGGACGCAGTTGAGCGGGCCGAGATCGGAATAGAGTCCGTCGAACTCCTCCCCGCCCAATTGATGGAGATCCTGTATGCCCAGGACGCGCGCCGAAGCTCGCTGCTCCAGCCCCTTCTCCGCGATCCTGGCCCGCGTCCGCTCCACCATCGCCGGCGACCAATCTGTCGCCAGCACCGAGTAGCCACGAGCGGCGAGGTAGGCCGCGTCGATACCCGTGCCGCACCCGAGATCGAGCAACCGCGCCCCATGGGGGAAGGTGGCCGTGAGCGCCCGCCACATCTGTGCCCGCATCTGCTGGATCAGCACGTTGTTGCCCGCCGGTCCGTCGTAGCCGGCAGCCGCACGGTCAAACGCCCGCCGCGTCTCCCGCAGGCGAACGTCGTCGCTCACCATCGCCACCTCCATCCCTGGGAGCGCCGGCGTCCCGCCGGCGCTCCCAGGACGACACGGCAAAGTCCATCTCCTGCGCCATACATGGCAACAGCCTGCACCTCACGAGATCACCGCGTGTCCGCAACCAGCGGTCTCGACGCGTGGGGTGGGAGGTTGGCAAGGCGATCGAGCCGCCGCCGCGCCAGCGGCAGGGTTGCCAGGTGGAAGGCGGCGGCGCCCAGGCGGCGCAGATGGCGCCGCTTTAGCCGCGCCGGCTGCCGAACCGCCCGGCGCACCTCATCCCATCCCCGCCGCATGCGGAACTCCTTGTGCAGCACCACGTGGAGCTGCCGATAGAAGTCCGTGCCGAACGGCCCGTGGTACAGCATGTCCAGGTCGTTGGAATCGACCCAATGCTGCTTGGCTCCCAGTTCCTGCTTGACCGTCTCGTAGAACCTGGTGCCGGGAAGGGGATAGGAGACCGACATGCCGATGTCGTCGGGCTTGCAGTCGCGGACCATCTGCAACGTCTTCTCGATGTCCACGCGGGTCTCGCCCGGGTAACCGAACTGCAGGAAGAAGCCGACCTCGATGCCGGCCTGGTGCAGGCGTCGGGCCGCCGCATAGATCTGCTCGACGGTCGTGCCCTTGTCCATGGCGTCCAGGATCTTCTGGGAGCCCGACTCGGCGCCAAGCCAGACTGTCCTAGCCCCCGCTCGTTTCAGCGCGTCGACGGTATTGCCGCGCAACAGGAGGTCGGCGCGGTGCAGGCTCTTGAACGGCACCCGCGCTCCATGCTCCTCCACCAGGTCGGCGAAGCGATCGAGCCAGCCGGGTTTGAGCCCCATGATGTCGTCGACGAACCAGATGTGGTCCGGCTTATATGTCGCCTTCAACCAGCGCAGCTCCTCGACCACGTTTTCCGGGCTGCGGCTGTTGTAGCGCTGCCCCCAGATCGGTTTCGCGCACCAGTTGCAGTGATATGGGCAGCCGCGGGTGGTGACCGTGTTCATCGAATAGAAGCCGTGGCGCTTCAGCCAGATCTCCCGGTAGCGCGCCAGGTCGACAAGATCCCAGGCCGGGAACGGCAAGGCATCCAGATCCCTGATGTCCGGGCGCGGGGGCGTGTGCACGATGCGACCGGCATCCGCCCCGTCGGCGAAGGTGAGGCCGCGGATCGATTCGAGTGGGGCGTCGGTCCTGCCGGTCAGGGCGTGCAGCAACTCCCCCAGCGTGTGCTCGCCTTCCCCGCGCACGACGAAATGGGCGCCCCGCTCCAGGTACATCTCGGCATTGTCGGTCGCATCCGACCCGGCCACGATGACCGTGCATCCCCGCTCGCGGGCCATCGCGATCATGCGAAACGCGGCCTCGCGCATGCGCAGCAGACACATCTTGGACAGGTAGTTGAAGTTGTCCTCGTAGAGCACGGCGAAGCGCGGCTGCACACGGTCGAGCGCCACGCCCCAAGGCGCCTCCGACTCGGCCAGCATGGCATCGAAGAAGGCGGCCTCGTATCCCAGGCTGCGCAGGTAGCTGGCGGCATAGAGCGAGCCCAGGGGAGGGTAGGGCTGCATCGCTTCCCACAACTTGGCGTCGAAGCGAAGGTAGTACGATTGTCCAATCAGCAGGTCACACACAGGCCCACCTCCTTACCGCCGTGCTTCGGCGATTCTGCATCTAAACTGCCGCGACTGCCAGGCGCGATACGTCGCCCTCAGCTCGCGCAGCGCTGCATACAATGCGTCCGGGAGCAGACTGGCGGCGAGCTTGGCCTGGCTGCGGCGCCTGATCGCCGGCTCGACATCGGCCGCGGCGATCTGCCTGCACTCGCGGATATAGCCGGCGAGTCGGCCTGAACAGGCGCGCCGGTCCTGCCCACCGCCGTAGATGCCCCGGCCACCGTAGTCGAGGAAGCGCACCCCGAAACGCTGCTCCACGTAACGGCGGATGTACTCCATCTGCCGCTGGTAGATGGCCCGGTTCGCCGCGCTCGACCGGTAGAGCCCCACGTTCTCACCATGATAGACGTAGGCCGTGGCCGCGGCTTCGACGATCTCGACCTCCGCCAGGAAAGGCAACACCAGACCGAGGAAGAGATCGACCGAGTGGGGAAAGACGTCTTCCGGTACCTGCAAGCCGGCCACCACGGAGCGACGCACCGACATGGCCGAGGTGATGCAGGTCCAGGGATGGCCGAGCAGGATGAGCGACCGCAGTTGGCCCGACACCCTGGACAGGGGAAGGCGACATCCCGTCCAGGTAGGCTCCGGGAACGTCTTTCCCAGCGAGCTACCGGCGCCGTCGACGATGTCAAACTCGTTGTACACGAGACCAACCTCCGGACGGCGACGGAACGC
>Ga0070740_10005213_pt1 | contig 12188 bp, 8 predicted proteins | sample Coa_R2_FD_67286 | JGI IMG/M metagenome (GOLD analysis project Ga0070740, IMG submission 67286) | Surface soil microbial communities from Centralia Pennsylvania, which are recovering from an underground coalmine fire - Coalmine... | ecosystem: Environmental > Terrestrial > Soil > Unclassified ...
ACACCCATCACCAGCCGTCCGCCCGACACCACGTCCAGGCTGGCCATCGCGCGCGCCGCAATGAAGGGGTTGTGATACGGGAGCACATATATATAGGTGCACAGGCGTAGCCGGCTGGTCGCCGCAGCGGCCACGCTGAGGGGCACCAGCGGATCGAGCGAATGATGGCCGACACCGGCCTTAAGCCGCGCGTCGGAGGGAAACGGATGCTCGGTTACATAGACCCCGTAAAACCCGGCCCGCTCCGCCGCCTGCGAGACTGTGGCCAGTGCCTGAACGCTGAAGAACTCGTTGCCCTGCGCGTGGTCGATTCCGGTCGAGCCGCCGGTGCTCGTGTTGAGATGTACGAAGGTCTTCATCATTTCCAAATCCGCCTGTCCGATGTGGACCGATGCTGCGATTTCCCGATAGCAAGATCGAATCCGCTGGCGCAACATCAGGGCGTCGAAGGAGACAGGCCCGGATCGGCGGCGGGCGGCTGGGGTTAGTAGGACAGGCGCCCCTGCCTGCCGATGACGTGGAGCGTCCTCACTCGCGCTGCCGCTAAAATAATGTGGCGCGAGCACGGATGCTCGGATCGATCGCGGGCAGGACGCCCGCACCACCAATTGCTTTGTCAGTGTGTCAGTTCAAGTGCAGGCCGTAGAGCTTGACTGCGTTGTCGAACACGATCTTGCTGGTGACCTGTTCGGGCACGCCGGCGAAATCGGTGGCGATTACCTTGCGCGAGTTGGGCCAGGTACAATCGCCGTGCGGAAAGTCGGAAGCCCACATGTAATTGTCCTGGCCGAAAAAGCTCCAGGTGGCAGGGCCGATCGGATCGTCCTGGAAGGTGGCGTAAACCTGGCGGCGGATGTAATCGGAGGGCATCATCTGGAGTTTGCGCAGCCCGGAGCTGACCCAATACTTCTTGTAACCGTGATCCAGCCGGTACATGAAGTGGGGCAGCCAGCCCGTGTCATTCTCAGCAGACACGATCGTCAGTTTTGGAAAGCGCTCCAGCACCCCGCTTATCACCAGCGTATAGAGGGTGGCCTGGATATCGGCCAATAAAAATTGATAGGTGCCCAGTTGCGCGATGCCGGGGCTGTCCTTTTCCGACTTCGCGATATGCCCGACCATCTGCCATGCCGGGCTTTTGGTTCCGCCGGTGACGACGTGCAGCGACAGCGGCATTTCCAGCTCTGCCGCCGCCTGCCAGAAGGGGTCGTAGATGGGGCTGCTGTAGGGCCGGTCCTCAGGCGCCGAGCCCCAGATCATCGCGCCTTTGAGGTTTCGCTTGCGGCATCGCTCCAATTCTTTGACAGCCAGGCCGAGGTCCTGCAGCGAAATCAGCGGAATGCCGAGCAGGCGCTGGGGGTTGTGGGAACAGAACTCGGCCAGCCAGTCGTTGTAGACGCGAAAGCAGGCGCGCTGCAACTCGGGGTCCTTCAGCCCAAACAGCGGCATCCCCAGACTGGTGTAAAGCACCTCGGCCTCCACCCCGTCGAGGTCCTGGTCCTTGATGCGCTCCACCGGATCCCAGCCGCTGGGACGTATTGCCTCGTAGCCGGTCTTCAGATGTTTGGCGTATTCCTCGCCGTCGCGTCCGGTGGCGGCAATGGCGGCGACCGGAAACGGGCGCAAGCCCTCCGCCATGAAGAACGCCCCCGGCTTATCGGGACGCGTCACCGCCCGCGGCGCGCGATCCTTAAAGCGGCGGTCGATACGTTCGACCCACAGGTCGGCCGGCTCAATCATATGGGAATCGGCAGATACTATACGAAGCGCCATTATCTCTCCTCCCCGGCGGTCAGGCCGGCTCCCGTCACTACGCGTCTACGGCCACTCAGCTATGCACGCCAACTCCGGGCAGCGCAATCGCTCCAGCGTGGACTCGTCGCGGAAAGCGTTGAGTCAAATTTATACTTCCGATACTGCCAAATTCCATAGTTCGGCGCGGGCCCCGGCGATGTTCAGGATTTCGTACCAGAGAGCGTACCGGGGTACGATTTTTCGGCGCCGACCGGCACCGGTCCCGGCGGACGTCGCGGCGCGCGTTTATCGAGTTTATTTGCGCCGATGTGGGCAGTACCCAAGGCTGGTTCTGAGTACCATCATCCATACTCATAATCAGCATCAGACCGCAGAAACGCAGACTGACAGGAAGATCGGGCGAAGTTGCAGCAGTTCCAAGGTTTAAAACCGCGCCGGGGCAAAAGAAGCCTCGCTTGACAAATGCCGACGGTTGGACATAGGTAAAGACCGACGCCAGGGGCAAGAGCGTCTGTTATGGGGTACTAGGCGCTGTCCCGCTTTGAGTTTCGAAGCGGGCACTAAACAAGGAGTCGGGGAACATGAAACGGGGAAAGCTTCTAGTAGTCGGGGTACTAGCGAGCGCACTGCTGTTAGGCGCGATATGGTCGTCGGCCATGGCGCTGGAGATGGTGCCCTGGGATGCCAAGAATTACGATCAGATCGTTTCGGCGGACTCCACCGAAACGATCGCGCCAGGCACCAAGATCAACATGCAGAACTGGCAGCAATACAAAAAGTTCATGCCCTACGGATTGTGGGTGCTCTGGAGCGGGACGCAGTTTTATAAGCTGCCGCAGAACGCCGAAATGGAAGTAGTGGCCAACCAGCATATTCCGCTGCCCAAGAAGTATCTCCAGGATACGGAAAAATATTCCAGCCAGGTCAGCTTGGTCCCCAACGACTTCGGCGGGCTCAGTCCGAAAGGCTATGTCGCCGGCTCACCGTTTCCCAACCCCAGCGGCCCCAATGCCGGTATCGAGATCGTCTACAATGAATACTACGCCTACGTCCCCTACGTGATTACCACATACGCGCATCTCGGATTCACCATGGACCAGTTCGGTAACAAGTCCGTGAGCGAAGTTCGCGAGGTGAATTTCAAGATCAAGCATCTGAGCGACCCAGGCAAACCGATAAATGTACCCGGTTTCGGAGACGTGTTCCTGACCTATAACAATATCGTTATGGTCCCGGAACAGTCCAAATATACAAATGATCTCGTGATATTCTATGACGATCCGGCCACACTGGGCGAGACCTTCGTGTTTGTGCCCTCGCTGCGACGCTCCTTGCGCCTGTCTTCGGCGGCCCGATGCTCGCCGCTGGTGGGAAGCGACTACACGGCTGACGACGAGCGCTCGATGAGTATTCAGCCGCCGCTTTTTCAGGCGAAATTTCTCGGCTACAAGAAGATCCTCGTCATGTACCCAAAGGTCCCGGGTTACGAGAGCAAGGCCAATTACTATCAGCCGGTCTGGTTTGCTTCGCCCAAGGCGGCGGTGTGGATGCCGCGCACGGTCGCGCTGGTGGATATCCGGCGCACGGACAAGATGAAGGCCGGATATTGTTACGGCAGCCGCATGGCCTATATCGACAAGGAAACCTGGCAGCCGATCTGGATGGATCTGTATGACATCAACCTGAAGCTGTGGAAAACCGGACCCTCGATGTACAAACCGATGCCGTTGCCCAACACCAATGGCGACGTGTCCACCGGCGGCGGCGGTCCGGGAGACGGCATGTACGAATTCTACGACATCCAGAATGACCACATCACATTCGACATCCAGACCGACGCGCTGATCAACGAAAACGTACCCCCCGAATACCAGGACTTCAACCGATGGGGAACTCCCGCGGGTATGCTTCAGGTTATGCAGTAACGGATAGGCTGGGAGTCCGTACCGGCGGTGTCCAGGACTGTCCGGGGATAGAGCCCGCCGGCACGGACTGCAGAAAAGGAGAGTGCGTTATAATGCGTAGAAGATCGGGATTCGCGGTTATCGGGATGGCGGCGGGCGCGTTGCTGTTAGGTGCGATGTGGTCGTCGGCGATGGCGCAGGTGCAGGTGCCGTGGGATCGGAAAAACTACGATCAGCTTGCCCCGGCTGATACCACGGAGTCGATTCCGCCGGGGACCCACATTAACATGCAGAACTGGCAGCAGTACAAGAAGTTCATGCCGGTCGGACTGTGGGTACTGTTCGAAGGCACCCAGCACTGGAAACTGCCGGCCAACGCGGAATTGGTAGTGGAAGCCAACAAGCATATTCCCTTGCCCAAGAAGTACCTGGCCGACACCGAGAAATATTCCAGCCAGGTCAGCCTGGTTCCCAACGAATTCGGTGGCTTGAGCCCCAAGGGTTACGTGGCCGGAATCCCGTTCCCAAATCCCAGCGGTCCCAACGCCGGAATGGAGATCGTTTACAACGAATACTATGCTTACGTTCCGTACCTCATTACCACTTACGCCCATGATGGTTTCAACATGGACCAGTTCGGCAACACGTCGGTCAGTGAGGTGCGCGAGGTAAACTTCAAGGTTAAGCATCTGAGCGACCCCGGCAAACCGGTTAATATCCCCGGTATGGGGGACGTTTACCTGACCTATAACAACATCGTGATGGTCCCCGAACAGTCGAAGTACACCAACGACCTGGTCATTTTCTATGACGATCCAGCCACGCTGGGCGAGACCTTCGTGTTCGTGCCGTCCCTGCGCCGCTCGATCCGGTTGTCCTCGGCGGCGCGATGCTCGCCGCTGGTGGGCAGCGATTACACGGCCGACGACGAGCGCTCGATGAGCATACAGCCGCCGATTTTCCAGGCCAACTTCGTCGGTTACAAGAAGATCCTCGTGATGTACCCGACGGACGATTATTACAAACATTCCAATTACTATCAGCCGGTGTGGTTCGCCACGCCGCGCGCCGCCCGATGGCTGCCGCGCGACGTCGCGGTGCTGGACATTCGCCGCACTCAGAAGACCGCCGCCGGCTACTGCTACGGCAGCCGCATGGCGTACATCGACAAGGAAACCTGGCAGCCGATCTGGATGGACTTGTACGACGTCAATCTGAAGCTGTGGAAGACCGGTCCCTCCATGTACAAGCCGATGCCCCTGCCGGGCACCAACGGCGATGTTTCCACGGGCGGCGGCGGCCCCGGAGACGGGATGTATGAATTCTACGACATGCAGAACAACCATCTGACCTTCGATATTCAGCGCGACGCCCTAATCAACGAAAATGCGCCTGCCACCTACCAGGATTTTAACCGCTGGGGCACGCCTGCCGGCATGTTGCAGGTTATGCAGTGAGCAAACGGGCCGCGGATTTGATAGTATGCGCGCAAGCCGCGGCGCTCTGCGCCGCGGCTTGATGAGTAATGGCGTTGCAGGCGTTGGCAGGAGTTCGGGTGCTGGATTTGACCCGCCACGTGGCGGGTCCCCTCTGCACCAAGCTCCTGGCTGATTACGGCGCCGACGTCATCAAGATCGAAGTTCCGGGAAGGGGCGATCCGGCACGCTGGATCGCCCCTTTTCTGCATGAGCTGCCCCATCCCGAGCGCAGCGGCCTGTTCCTGCATCTCAACACCAACAAGCGCGGCATCACGCTCAACCTCAAAACCGAAACCGGCCGCGCGATCTTTCTGAGGCTACTGCCCTCCGCCGACATCGTGGTGGAAAACTTCCAGCCCCGTGTGATGCCGTCGCTGGGGTTGGATTACGCCACCCTCAGCAAGATCAAGCCGGCGCTGGTCATGACTTCGATCAGCAACTTCGGCCAGACCGGACCCTATCGGGATTGGCGTGCCTCCGACCTGATCGTGTATGCGATGGGACACGAGATGTGGGGGACGGGGCAACCCGACTGCGAGCCCGCCGGGATGGCCAACAAGCTGAGTTTGCATATCGCGGGCCTGATGGCGTTTACGGCGACGCTGGGCGCGTTTTGGGAAGCGCAGCTCCAGGGTGTGGGCCAGCAGGTGGACCTCTCGATCATGGAGGCGATGGCCTCGTCGATCGATCGGCGCGCACCCTCGCTGCTCGCCTACCAATACTGCGGCGAGCGCGCCGAGCGCATCCCCTCGGTCCACGGCATCGACGCGCCGCCGTTCGTCAACTACTGCGCCGATGGATTTTTCGAGATCACGGTCGGCATCCAGTGGTGGAAGGAATTCGTGCGCGCGATCGGTGAGGACTGGATCAACGACCCGGCCCTGAGGCCGCCGGTGCGCGACGTCAAGGCTCGCGAGCGCTTCGATGCGCATTGGATTCCCTGGTGCATGGCGCGCACCAAAAATGAGATCGTGGCGATTTTCCAAAAGGCCGGCATTCCGTGCGCGCCGCTGAATACCACCGAGGACCTGGTCAAGGATCGGCAACTGGCCGAGCGCGGTTTTTTCATCGAAATCGACCATCCCGCGGCCGGGCGCCTGACCTATCCGGGGGCACCGTTTCGCATGGCGCGCTCGCCGTTTGAGATTCGCCGGCCGGCCCCGATGCTGGGCCAACATAACGCCGAAGTGCTGGGGGAACTGGGCTACGACGCCAAAGACCTTGCCGCCCTGAGCGCGGCCGGCGTTATATAATCCATCGCAGGAGTGAGCGCCGATGCCGGGGTTGCCGCTGGAAGGCCTTCGCATTGTTGACATGGGCATCGCCCTGGCCGTGCCCTATGGCACGATGTTGCTGGCCGACCTTGGCGCCCAGGTGATCCGCGTCGAGTCCACCCAGGTCTTCCCCAATCAGACCCGCGGCCTGCTGGCGCGTCCCTCCAAAGAGGCAATCAAGACGATGGCGCCGGTGTCCGGCGGCTATCCGGACCGGGAGCCCGGCGAGCGGCCCTGGAACCGCTTTCCATGGGCCAACTGCACGGGGCGCAACAAGCTGGGCATGACCGTGGATCTGCGCAAACCGTCGGGCCTGGAGGTCTTTCGCCGCCTGGTCAAAATCAGTGATGCGGTGGTGGAGAACAACACGCCGGCCTCGCTGGAGCGGATGGGCATCACCTACGATTGGATGCGCGCCATCAAAGAGGACATCATTTTTGTTCAGGTCTCCTCCTTCGGCCAGAACGGTCCTTATCGCGACTACCGCGCCCTGGGCCTGCAAGTCGACGCCTTTTGCGGACACGACATGCTGCGCCGCTACCGCGATCGCGATCCGAGCTACAACACCTGGGCGGTGCCGTCGGACTACGCGGGCGGCATCGGCGCGGCGGCCGCCTGCCTGCTCGCCCTGATCCATCGCAAACGCACCGGCGAAGGCCAGCATGTCGACATCTCGATGGTAGAGAATTTTGTCAACCTGATCGGACACATCGTGATGGATTACACGATGAACGGGCGGGTGCAGGAAAGCCACGGCAATCGCGACCCGGACATGGTCCAGGGTGTTTACCGCTGCAAGGGCGACGACCGTTGGGTCGCCATCACCATCGCCACCGACGAGCAGTGGCGGGGATTTTTGCGCGCCGCCGGCGATATGCCGGAGCTGCGCGATGCGCGTTTCGCCACCGTCCCCGAGCGCCTGCGCAACCAGGACGCGCTCGACCCGCTGATTGAAAAATTCACGTCCAAATACGATCACCGCGAGGTGGCCGAGTTGCTGCAGCGCCACGGCGTTCCTGCCGGTCCGGTGCTCGACGACGCCGACGCCTACGGCGACCCGCAATTGCGCGAGCGCGGCTTCTTTATCCCGATCACCCACGCCGACGCCGGCCAGCATCTTTATCCGGGGATGCCGTGGAAGATGTCGCGCACGCCGCTTCAGGTCCGCACGCCGCCGGTGCGCCTGGGCGAACACAACGAATACATTTACAGGGAACTTCTGGGCTATTCACAGGAAGAGTATCGGCAACTGGAGACCGAAGGGCATATCGGCACCGAGTACGCACCGCACATCCGCTGAGTGCCGCTCAGACGACCGAGCTCCAAGCCGCCGGTTTTCTCATTCAAACGGAGGAACAGCACTGATGGCAGAGAAAGTTGACCAGATCAACATGGAACCGCTCGACACGTCGGAAACCGACAAGTGGGTGGGCAAACCGCTGGGCGGCGGCCAGTTGAAGGAACCGATCACGCTGACGGATATCCGGCGCTGGGCGCAGGGTATGCAGAATCCCAATCCGCTGTATTACGACGAGAAATACGCGGCCGAAAGCGCGGTCGGCGAGATCCTTGCTCCGCAATCCTTCACCGTTAACTGCACCGTGGGCCACGGCGCCGTGCCCGCGATCCAGGGCTATATTCCCGGCACTCACATGTTGTTTGGCGGCGACGAATGGTGGTTCTATGGGCCGCGAATCCGCCCCGGCGACAAGATTAGGTCGGATCGGATGCTGTTCGACTACCGGGTAACGCATACCAAGTTCGCCGGGCCGACGATGTTCTCGCGCGGCGATACCACCTACATCAACCAGCGCGGCGAGGTGATCGCCAAGGGCCGCTCGACATCGATCCGTTATCGGGCCGAGAACGCCCGCGCGATGGATTCCTTCGCCGCGCAGCGCAAGGCCCCGCAGTGGACTATCGAGGACCTCGACAATATCGAGGCGCAGAAATTCGCCTACTACAAGACCTTCCAGAACCACATGATCCGCTACTTCGAGGAGGTCAAGGAAGGCGAGGAACTGCCGGTACGTCCGATCGGACCCCATACCATCCAGACCTTCAGCAGCGAATGGCGCGCCTATATCTTCACGGTGTGGGGCGCTGAGGAAGCGGACGACCTGCCCAACTCGACGCTGGAGGCGGGATGGCTGCCCGAGATGTCGCGCGACATGGAAAAGGCCCGCATCGATCCCACTTACGGCGACGGCCTGTACTATGGTCCCTCGCGCGGCCACGTGCATGAGAAATACGCGCAACTCATCGGCGTGCCGCGCGGCTATGGATACGGCGCCACGATGGGCGCCTGGGTGCTGGATTACCTGAGCAATTGGGGTGGCGAGCTGGGCTTCGTGGTCCATTGCAACGCGCGCTACATCGGGCCCGCCTTCGTCGGCGACGCCACCTTCATGACCGGGCGCGTCACCAAAAAGGAAGCCAATCCGCGCGGCAAGAACGGCATCGTCACGGTCGACTTCGAGATGAAGAACCAGGACGGCATGCTGATGGCCAAGGGACCGGCCGAGATCAGACTGCCGTCGAAGTAAAAGTCGCGCGCATATCTGCACCTCTCTTGCCCTCTCCCACGTTCACTGTGGGAGAGGGTGAGGGTTCTGAGACACCTGGAGCATCGCCACCCCTGGCATCTTAAGTGCCGCAGCCATCACGGAGAGCGCCACATGGCAAAAATGCAAATCGCACTCAACCTGCCCCAGTTTCTTCAATGGGACGACCTGAAGGAGCGCGTCACCCTGGCCGACCGGCTGGGCTTCCATTCGGTATGGACCTGCGATCACATGTGGCCCCCCTCCGATCGCGGGGGCAACCAGTTGGAGGTGCTGACCACGATGGCGGCGATCGCGGCCTGCACCGAGCGCCTGCGCATCGGCACACTGGTCATTTGCAACTCGTTCCGCAATCCGGCACTGCTGGCCAAGTCGCTCAGCACCATCGACAACATCAGCCACGGGCGCGTCGAGATTGGGCTGGGCGCGGGATGGATGAAGGGCGAGTTCCGCGCCTACGGCTACGAGTTTCCCACCCCGGGCGTGCGGCTCAAGCAGTTCGAGGAAAGCCTGCAGATTCTCAAGCTGATGTTCACCGAGCCGCAGGCCAGCTTCAAGGGACGCTACTTCACGGTAGACAACGCGCCCAACAACCCCAAGCCCACCCAAAAGCCCCATCCCCCGATCACCATCGGCGGCGGCGGCGAAAAGGTGCTGCTACGGCTGGTAGCAAAGTACGCCGATCGGTGGAACTACTCGATTCCCGAATCCGGGGCGGTGGACCACAAGCTCAAGGTGCTCAAGGAGCATTGCGCGGCGGTCGGGCGCGATTTCAATACGCTTCAGATCTCCGAGCAGATCATGGTCTGCCTGGGACGCAACAAGGCCGAGGCTGACAGGATGTGGGAGTCGCCGGGCCATCCGATGATCGAAGGGATGAAGCCCAGTGCTATCAAGGGCGACCCGGACTCGGTCGCCGCCCAGCTGCTCGACCGCGCCCGGCGCGGCGTCAACATGGTGATGATCTGTTTTGGCGATCTCGACCGCCCCGCGACGATGGAGCTGTTTGGGCGCGAAGTGATGCCGCATCTGCAATAACAACTGCGGCCCGGAGTGAATCCGATGAGGCGGTCATGATCCATTACCATTATTTCATCACTCACAAAGCCTCGCTCAGCCTGGAGGAGTTCTTCCGATACTGGCGCGAGAGGCATCCGCTGGCCGCCCCACGCCACGCGTTGACCCGCCGCTACATCCAGAGCCATCGCGTGCACGAACTGGGCGGCAACGCGACCTACGACGGCGTCGCCGAAGTATGGTGGGACAGCCAGGAGGCGATGATCGAGGTGGGGCGTGCCACGGGACGCCAGTTCCGCGCCGACGAGCCCAACTTTATCGACATGACCCGGGTCGAGTCGCTGGCCACTACCGACACCGTGATCAAGGAGCGCCCTGAGCCGGGCAGCGGCGTCAAGGGCGTCTTCATCGTCAAACGCCGCGCAGGGCTGACGCTGGCGAGCTTCCGCAAGCAATGGCGCGACGTGCATGCGCCGGCGGTGCTGAAGGTGCCCGGCGTCAGCGGCTACGTGCAAAGCCTGACCATCGACGCTGCCTACACCTGGGCGGAGCCGCGATGGGACGGCGTTGCGCATCTGTGGTTCGAGGACCCGGCCGGCGTGCAGCACGCGATGGCGTCGGCCGAGATGAAGGCAGCGGGCGAAGATAACCTGGTCGGTTCTGCCGCCGTCTTCTTCGCGCGCGAAAACCTGATCTGGTCGTAGCATCCCTCCGAGCGCAACGCACCCCACCCGTCGCAGCTCGAGGCAAGGCCGGTACCGGGCGCCGATTTGCCGCCGCGGCCGGTTTGACTTGATCAGCGGGTGTGGACTTAACTCCATTCATGGCGGGAATTGTTTCCTATGGCTCTTATGTTCCATACCGGAGGCTCAAGCGCGCCGCGATCGCACAGGTGCTCGGCGTCGCGGCGGTCAAGGGCGAGCGCGCCGTGGCCAGCTTCGATGAGGACAGCGTGTCGATGGCGGTCGAGGCTTTGCGCGATGCGCTGCGCGGGACGCCGGAGCGTGATGTGCAGGCGCTGTTCTTCGCCACCACCACACCGCCCTACGCCGAGAAGCTCAACGCTGCGATTGTCGGTGCGGCGGCGCAACTGCCGTCTGAAATTCGCGCCGCCGACCTGACCGGGTCGGTGCGTGCCGGGCTGTCCGCGATGCTTCAAGCGGCCGACGCCGTCAATGCCGGTGCGCAGCATGCGGCGGTGGCGATGGCGGACTGCCGGCTGGCCGCGCCTGAAGCCCGCGCCGAGCAGACCAACGGCGACGCTGCGGCCGCATTCGTGATCGGCGCACACGACGTGATCGCCGAAATCGAGGCGACAGCATCGGTCACGCGCGAATTCCTCGATATCTGGCGTGCGCCGGGCGAGCGTTTCGCTCACACCTGGGAGGAGCGTTTCGCGCTGACTCAGGCATACACGCCGGCGCTGAGCGGCGTGATTCACAACGTGCTGGCCAAGGCCAATCTCGCGCCCTCCGAACTGGCCCGGGTGATAATCGACGCGCCCAATGCGCGCGCGGCGGATGAATGCTTGCGCGCGCTCAAGATCGATCCAGGCCGAGTGGCCGACCCGTTCGCCGCCACCATCGGACAGGCGGGCGCCGCGCATGCGGGCCTGATGCTGGCCGGGGCGCTGCCCGCTGCAAAGCCCGGCGACCGGATCCTGGTGGCCGTGGCGGGCGACGGCGCCGACGCGCTGCTTTTGCGCGTGACGCCCGCGGCCGCACACTTCCGTCCCCGTCATTCGGTCGGTGGCATGATTGAATCCAAGGGCGACGTATCCTACGCGGCCTATCTCAAATGGCGCGAGATTCTGCCCACTGAGCCGCCGCGCCGGCCCGATCCCGACCGCCCCGCGGCCCCGCCGATGCTGCGCTCGGAGCAATGGAAGTTCGGGCTGGTGGGCACGCGGTGCATCGCGTGCGGAACCGCGCAGCTTCCGCCGCAGCGCGTATGCGTCAAATGCCGCACGCGCGATCAGATGGAGCCGTATCCGTTCGCCGACCGCCGCGCGCGCATCGCAACCTTTGCGCTCGACCGCCTGGCCTATTCGCTCAATCCGCCCACGGTGAACGTGGTAATCGATTTCGAGGGCGGCGGCCGCTTTTTGTGTGAGATGACCGACTGCGAACCGGAGAAGATCGCAATCGGAGATGAAGTCGAGATGACCTTCCGCCGGCTCTTTACCGCCGACGGCGT
>Ga0070740_10005214_pt1 | contig 12185 bp, 14 predicted proteins | sample Coa_R2_FD_67286 | JGI IMG/M metagenome (GOLD analysis project Ga0070740, IMG submission 67286) | Surface soil microbial communities from Centralia Pennsylvania, which are recovering from an underground coalmine fire - Coalmine... | ecosystem: Environmental > Terrestrial > Soil > Unclassified ...
ACAGACCACCGAGCGCCCGAGGCTCGTCATCCTGGTCAGCCCTAGGGGCCGCCAGAGACGCTGCAGCCTGACGGCCGATGAGATTGCCGAGCTACAGCGGCTCGGCTGGGTGATTCGCGAGCCGGCGGGGCTCGGTCGGTAGCCGGGGCGGATGCTGACGTGGCGGTGATCGTGCAGTTCCGGGCGCGGGCTTTGGACCTGCGGATCGGGCGGTTCTGGTGCCAGGACATCGGCTGCGCCCGGCTGGCGGAGCGGTACGTGCAGGTCCACCTGGCCGGCGTCGACCTCGATTTGCGTCTGTGCCCGGCGCACGCCGCGGTCATCCTGCACGCCGCCGAAAAGTTGGATGACGACAGGCGCCGGCGATGAGCCGCATCGGCGCCAAGGGGGGGCGGTAGGGGAGAAGAGGAGGGCTATGGAGAGGTAACACAGACGGGCGCGGGCCGCGCCTGTGCGAGAGGCACGACCCGCGGCGCACTACCCGCGGTTAACGACTAGTGCAAAGGATAGGATATATGAAGAGGATTATAGGGGCTCTGAGCCTGATCGCGGCCCTGCTGGCGATTATGCCGCTGCGCCCCGCGCTGGCGGACGCCTCGTGTTCCAACGGCGGCAGCGTGCTGGCATCCACTGGCGTCACCGTCCCCAACTTCGGACAAGTCGGCGCCATCACGCTCTGCGGCTTCCCGGGTTATCGCACCACCACCCGTTATGCCGAGTGGAATAGCAACCGCAACTACTCGGGATCGCTGCTCATCATGGTGATCGGCGGCAACGGCGAAGGCGACAAGCAGAAAACGGCGGACATCAACACGACGTTCTGGACCGACTACCTGACGGCGCCCGGCCTGACGGCGGCGGCGTACTCGACGTTCACCGCCGCCGACCGGAACATCACCAACCGGGCGCCCACGGGCGCCGGCTACCTGGCTCCCACTCCCGACGGCGGCGGCATCTACCCGCCGGCGCCGCTGGCCAAAACGCTCTGGGCGTACGCGCTGGGGCCGGGGCGACTGGCGCCGTACGTGTAGACGCTCTACGATAGCGTAGAGGAAAGGAGTTTGCCATGACCCGTCTGCGCCTGGAGAGCGACGGCACGCCGGCCGGCACGCACATCTATACCGAGGACGGCCAGGAGATCGAGGGGCTGCAGTTCATCACCTGCGAGATCCAGCGCGCCGGACAGCCCCCGGTGACATTCGCCGCGGCGGTGTTGCGCGTGATCCTGGCGTCCGCCGAGATTCGGGCGCAGACGGGCGAACTAGGCGAGGTCACGGCCGACGTGGCGCGCATCGTCCTGGCCATGGGCGACGGCACCGCCACGCCCTAGCGGCCGCTCGCACGACAAAAGGAGAGGGGCCGGCAGGCGATTCCTGCCGGCCCCTCGTGCGCATGGACGGGAGATCGGAGTACTATGCTGGGCGCGGAGCTATGAGAGAGTGCACAGGTTCGCGACGGCCCGTCCGGGGAGGATCGCCACGCCCGCCGGCGTCACACTGGCATCGACCCGTGGTAGGGTACTGAAAGACGGCCATGGGTGGCCAGTTCATGGCGTGCTCCCCGGCGCGTTGCCGAGGACGTCGGCCGACGCCACCCACCCGTATCCCGGCATGGCGCGGTGATACCAGCGCCGGTCGGGCTGGCCGGTGCTGGGATCTATGACCGCCGGCCCGTACGCCCACCCGTCGAAGTGGAGCGCCGTGCCCAGCGTGGCCTTGCTGACATAGAGCGCCGTGCCGCCCGGCTTGTCGGCGAACGAGAGGGGGATCTTCCGCGGCGTGGCTGTGAAGCGGATCCACGTAATCCCCGACACCGGCGCCGAGCCTTTGTCGATGGCGTCCAGCGGGAAGCCCGGGCCCGGACAATTGGCGCGCAACACCGGGTTGATGAGCGAGTGCGGGATCAGCGGCAGATGGCCGTGCCTGCGCCGGATGTCGGCCACCAGGGCGGTGCTGGCGGCTTGCTGGGCCGCGCTGATCGGCTGCGTATTGGCGGCGTCCCCGCGCTCATGCTCGACGCTGATGGTGAATAGGTTGGGATTCGTCCCGCCGTAGAAGGGCGAGCCAGGGTCGGGCACTCCGTTGCCCCACGCGCTGTCGGCCTCGGAGACGAGCTGGTACACCGTGCCGTCTTGGGCCACCAGATAGTGCACGCTGGCATCGCTGGCCGGGTCGTCGAGCCAGGAGAGGCAGCCGGGCATGGCGCCGGCGGTCCCGTGCATCACGATATAGCGGATGGACGCTCGTTGCCGGCCTTGCCAGTAATTGGGCGACGGAGCGGCGACGGCTTTAGCGTAGTCGACGTGCATGACTATCTCTCCTGGAGATACAAACTCGCGGGCGCCCGGCGTCAGAGGCGCGCCCTGCGCCAGTGCTCGCCCCGGCCCACTGTCGCGTGCTCCGGGTTGACGCAGCGCTGCCACAGGCCCGGGCCGCAGCGCTCGCGCGCCACCGTGACGCGCCCGATCCCCTGCAGGCCATACCGCCCCTCGTACAGGTGGCGCCGCACGTAGACCTTGCGGCCCCGCCAGCGCACGTAGGGCTGGACGCCGTCGTTCATGGGGCCGTCCCACAGCCAGCACTCGTGCCCGTCGCCCCGGACGATGTGCCGCTCGATCTCCGCGTCCAGGTCGGGCGCGGCCCGGGCCGCCGGCGGCCCGGGCGGCTCCGGTCGCGGGCTCGCCGGGATCGGCCCCGGCGCGGATACCCCGGCGCGGTGCTCGACCCACCAGACCGCCAGCGCCACGCTGCCGCGCCGGCCGGTCTTGGCGAAGAGCTCGTCCAGGTGGTTCTTGACCGTCTGCATGCTGATGCGCAATCGGCGCGCGATCTGTTTCTGGCTCAGGCCCTCGCAGAGGGCGTCGAGCACCTGGGCCTGCCGCGGGGTGACGGTGACGGATGCGCGGACCTCGGGCACGAGCGACCTCCTGATGCTCGGTGGTGCCGGGAGCGAGACACCGTGTCCCCGGGGCGTCCCGCCCCCTCGGCACGCGACAAGGGCCGGCGCGCGCCTCGACAGCGGCGGGCAGCCGGCCTGACGATGGTGCCCGCGTATTCCGCGCCGAATAAAGCGCCGCTCAATGCTGCGTCGTGTACGGCGGATACGACCAGGCCGCCTTATCGGACACGCACAGCTGCGCCACGTCGCCGTCCCGTTGCAGGTAGGGCCAGCCCGGTCTGATGTAATGGGTCGGCGTGTTCGGGCTCGCGAGCCGGTCGGCGATCAGCACGACCGCCGGCGGCGCGACCTGGACGGCCACCGTGCCCAGGCCGCCACCGATGCCGGCCGCCAGCACCAGGGCCACAACACGCCCGCTCGGGCCCCCGGGCCAGTGAGGCCTGCTCCTCCCCATCAGTGGATCTCCTCAATCTTGTGCTCGACGCTGGCGATGGAGGCGCTCAACTCCTCGCGGGTGCTCTGCATCTCCTGTCGCGTGGAGCTCACGGCCGCCTGCAATTCGTCGCGCGTGGCCTGGAGTTCGTCGCGCGTCGTCCGCAACTCTGCCTCCAGTTGCGACACGCGCGTCGTCAGGCGGCGATTCTCCGCGCGCAGTTCATTGCGCTCCCTCACCGCGGCCGCGGTGAGCGTTTGCGCCATATTGAGCGCGGTGCGTAGGTCGGCGCTCACATCGTCGGCCTGTGCCAGCTTCGCTTGGAGGTCCCGTATCATCTCCGCGGAGAGGTCGAGTTTGGTGCGCAACTCTGCGATCAGAGACTCCTGCACCCTGGCCAACTCGTCCCGCCCCCGCGCAATGGCCGCCGGCCACTGTGTTTTCTGGTACAGCCAGTTGATCACGGTGCTGCCGAGCACGCCGAGGACGGGGAGGAGGAGGGCGAGCCAGGCGGGTAGGTTGCCGAGCATGGGACGCTCCTCTAACGCGCTCTCAACGTCCATAGATGAGTGCGGGAAACCATTGAGGCCAGTTGATCATCGGGCACATCGCCGTGTGTCGAGTGGCGCTAGGGGCCGTGTGTCGGGCTGAGTTGCGTACAGTGCGCCTTGCCGTACGCCTCGGTCTCCTGGTACTGTCGCCAGAAGAGCGCGCAGACCGTGGGATCGTTGTCCACGCACAGATGGTTCTCCTGCTTCTCCGCCGAGTCGGAGAAGTTGAACGAGCCGTAACAGGCGTAACTCTCGTTGTGGTCGGCCCCGAGCTCGAGGTCCACGAGCAGGCACTTCTCGTGGTTAATCGCGCCCGTGGGCGACGTGGCGATAGTGACCGGCACGCCGTTATCGACGAGGCGCTGCAAGAGCGCGTGCTGCTTGGGGCCGGCCGCCTGCGTCTTATCGACGACGATGCCGACCGAGAGCCCGGCGGCCTTCTTATCGATGAAGATCTGCCCCAGGTCGGCCAGCGTGAAACCGTAGATGCTCAGGTGCAGGCTCGTGGTGGCCGCCTGCGCCGCGGCGATGAGCGCGGCGTGCGCGTCGTCGTCGGGCGTGACGTAGAGCGAGCGCGAACGCGTGATAGCCATTCCTCACCTCCCTACTGTGTTGTGGGCGCCGCGAGCGGCTCTGGTGGCGTCGGCGCGGCCGCCGCTGCATCCCTCTCGACCGGCTGTGCGGCGCTTAGTGGAGCGGGGGGGGGCGGGCCGCCGGCATCGGGCTGTGGGATGAGTGCCGCCGCCTTGCTCGCGAGGGCGGGCGGCAGGTCCGGCAGGCCGTCCGAGGTCAGGATGTGATAGGCGGCGATCGCGCCGGCGGCGATGATGCCGGCCCGCGGCAGGAGCGACCAGGCCAGGGGCCAGGTCAGCGCCCTCGCCGCCGCGGTGTTGCACAGGATGACGGCGTACGCCACCACGCCGACGGCGGCGCGCGTGATCGTATTCTGGAGGCTGTGCGACCGCGGCCAGACCTGCAGCAGCAGGGGCTTCACGACCAGTTGGATGACCATGGCGACCAGCCAGGCCAGCGTTGCATTATCTAACACGGCTTTTCCTTTCGTCACTTGGTCTGACAGGGTGAGGGCAAACGCCCGGCCCACGGCGAACTCGGCCGGACGAACAGGGCGACTCGCCCCCTCTCAGGCACTCTCCCGTGGCCCTCCCTGGTCTGCCGCCGGCGCGGCCGGTGGCGGCTCGGGGGCCAGCACGGCGAGCGGCCGGAGTCGCGCGAAGATCAGCACGTCGGGGTTCTGGCGGGCCTGGTCGAAGCCCCGCCAGCCGCCGTCCGCGAGCTGGCGCAGCTCCTCCGGACCCAGATTGCGCAGCTGCACGTTGATCGTTTCCATGGTGCCGGGCTGGTCCATCATGGGTGCGTCCTTTCTCTGTCGTTAGACGATGCCGGCCCAGACGGGCGCGCCGCCGCCCGTGGTGCAGACGTAGAGGCGCTGGTTCGCCGTGCTCGGGGTGTCGGTGCGGAAGTAGTAGTCGCCGGCGTTGGGGTTGACGCCGTTCGGCTTGCTGGGGGCGCCCGACCCGCTGGAGATGTTGGCGGCCCCGGTGAGGTTGAGCGCCCCCGCGGCCGTCACCGTGCCGGTGCTGTCCACCCTGAACCGGCCCGCGCCGGCCAGCTGGACGTCGATCAGGGTACCCTGGTAGCCGCTCGGGGCGTTGATGCCGAGGATGGTCCCGAAGGCTGAGCCGGCGAAGTGGCCCGCGCTCGCGCCGTCGAAGGGTCCGGAGCCCAGGTTGAGCGACTGCGCCGCGCTGGCGGTCGGGTTGCGGTGCTGCGCGATCCAGGTGGGCTGCGTGCTGGTGGCCGAGAGGATCAGACCCTTAGAGTTGTTGGTACTCCCGGTCGGCGCGCTGGCGGTGGTGCCGGCCGCGCCCGTGTCATTGAAGCCGGTCGCCGCGAGCACCGTGTAGCGGGTGGCGTTCGTGTAGTTGCCGCTGGCGGTCGAGCGGTAGACGTTATAGCCCATGGCGCCCTGCAGGTTGTTCCACGTCAGGCCGCCCGCCTGATTGCCCGACGTGGGCGTCGCCGTCACCTCGTTGGAGATCGCCGACTCGTTGCCGAAGCTGTCCAGCGCCGTCACCACCCAGAAGTACGGCGTCCCCACGGTGAGCGCGCCACCGGCGGCGAGCGCCACGGCCAGGCCCGCCGGGGTGACGGTGCGGAACGACGAGAAGGCGTTGCCCGCGGCCCAGCCCCCGGTGTTGTCCATGCGGAAGATCTCTTTGCTGTTGGCGAGGATCTGCAGGATGAGCGCGCCCGAGACGCCGCCGTTGTCGGCCGTGGAATCGCTCAGCAGGAGCAGCGGCCCGCCGCCCGTGAAGCCGTTCATGGTGGCCGTCTTCTGCACCAGCAGCGTCGCGTTGCTATTGGTGGCCTGCAGCGTGCCGCTGAGGGTGAAGGAGCCCGAGCCGTGCGCGGTGGAACTGGCCGTCAGGGTATCGGCAAGCGTGGTGGCGCCGGTGGCGGACACCTTGAACTTGCTGGTCCCCGCGACCTGGAGGTCGACCAGATTGCCCGCGAAGCCGCTCGCGGCGTTGGCGGCGAGGATGGTCCCGCCGCCGCTGCCGGCGAAGTGGCCCGCGCTCGCGCCGTCGAAGGGGGCCGGGCCGAGGGAGATCAGCCCGAAGTTGGGCGTGGCCGTGGGCGCCTGGTTCCAGACAGTCTCGGCGTTGGTCCAGACATTGGCGGCGTTCAGCAGCGGCACGTTCGCCGAGAGCACGCCGTCCGCGAGCGTGTGGCTGCCGATGACGGCGGAGGCGGCGACGCTGGCGATCTGGCCGAAGCCGATCCCGGCCGCCGGGTCCAGCTGGGCCGCGGTGATCCCGCTAAGCGCCCCCAGCGGCACGGTGCCGCTGCCCGTCAGGGCCGAGGGATTGACGGAGGCGATCTGGCCCGCCACGATGCCCGCGTTGGCCGCGAGCTGCGCCGTGGTCAGGCCGCTCAGCTGGCCCAGCGGCACGTGCCCGCCGCCGTCCAGGCCCGCCACGCCGCTCGCGGCGCCCAGGCGCGGGGCGGTGAGCACGATGGGGTTGCCGCTGGTCGGATTCTGGTCGAGCGTCACCATACCCAGGGCCGTGGCCGTGGCGACGAAGGGGGCGAGCGAGGCCGCCGGCGCCGTGTTGACCAGCGCCCAGCCGTAGGTTGCTTTCAGGTCGTGGAGCGTGAGTGGCGTGCCCTGGCTCGCCGTCACCATGGCCGCGGTGATGGGCCCATTCCACTTGGTGCCGTCCGGCAGCGCGATCGTCCAGGTCACCGCGCTCGGGTCGCAGTTCGGCTGCGAGGGCAGCGTCAGGCTCCAGGAGCCGGAGCCGGCGGACGCCGCGACGCTCAGCACGGCGTTGTCGATCTCCTGCCAGGAGCCGTCGCTCTGCTGCACGAACAACGGCGCGACGCTGGGCGTGGCCTGCACGAGGCCCGGCGTCGGGGCGGTTGCGCCGCCCGGCCCCAGCGCGACCAGCAGGTCGGAGATGATGCAGCCCGGTTTAGCGGCCATTGCTCGCCTCCCGCTCTCTCACTTGGTGGCCAGGCTGACCTGATGGGGCACGGTCGTCGGCGAGCCGGTCACCGTCCAGTTGAGCTGGCAGCGCTGGCCCAGGCTGGCGTTGGTGGCCGTGGGCGCGCCCAGGCCGACGCTGGCGCTGGCCGTGCCGCCGGTATTGCCGATGGCCGAGGACTGCCAGAGTGGCGTGGCGTTGCCGAAGGCGTCCAGGCGGTTCAGCGTGTACTGGATGGTCGGCGCGGTGCCGCCGGTCATGGCGCCCACCGTGATGTCGATGGCCATCTCGGTGTAGCCGCCGGTGGTCAATGTGCCGCTATTGCCATTGGCGTTGACGGCGGCGTTCGTCTGGTAGAGGTACGAGCCTGGGCGCCGGACCGTGGCCAGGCCGAGCTGGAAGAGGCCCACGAGCGTGCTGAGCCAGCCGCGGATGCCCACGCCGACGGTGGTCGAGCCCGCCTGCGTGCCCGCGTTCGTGCCCACGGGGTCGGTGCCGTCCTGCGCCACCGTGGCGAAGGCCGTGCTCGCCGCGGGCGTCACCGTGGCCTGTAGGTTGGCGGCCGTGGGCTGCGAGACCTGGGCGAGCAGGTTCGCGGCCGTGGCCTGCGTCACCGCGATCTTGCCGTTGCCGGTCTGGAAGATGCCGACCAGCGTGCTGAGCCAGCCGCGGATGCCCTTGCCGGGCGTGGCGCCGTTGGTCTGGACCCCGGGGACCCAGCCGTTGGCGCCCGTGCCGGCGCCGTCCGTGCCGTCCGCGGCGATGGTGCTGGGCACCTCCGCGTTATTCGGGTCCATGACGATGACGCCCACGACCAGGCCATTGTTGTTGCTGTCGCTCGACGACTCGGCGAAGGCGGGCTGCTTGACGGTCGAGTTCGGCGGCGAGATCGGCGACGCGGTGAGGATGTTACCCATGTGCTAGCTGCTCCTTTAGGGATACGGGCCGTCCTGGACGATGGTCAGGCCCTGGCTGCCCGCGGCCAGATTGCGAGCGTTACCGGAGGTGTCGATCACGGTCGGCGTCGCGCCCAGCGTCTGGCGGCACATGTAGGCCACATCGCCCGAGTTGACATCCACCGTGGGCGTCCCGAGGATGCCGCCCCCGGAGAACGAGATCTCCTGGACATGCACCTTGGACCACTCCCAGCCGGCGCTGTTCGGGAAGGGGTCGAGCGATGTGGAGGTCGCGACGCCGACGCCGAGCGTGACGGGGAGGCTGAGCTGTCCGCCGTGTGAGACGGGCATGAGCGTCGCGTTGAGCGCCCCCGGCCCGCTCCCGCCCGGCCCGCTGCAGATGCCGACCATGAAATTGGTCGAGCCGCCGTTGAATTGCGCGTTTTCGCCCAGGCTGACCCAGTACCACGTGTTGGTGCTGATGGGTCCGCTGAACAGGTCGAGGCTGCCCGAATAGACGCCGAAGCCGGGGCTGGGCAGACTCCATTCGGCGAGCAGGTGCAGGGCGGTTGTCAGGCGGAGGCGCACGAAGCCCGACACGCCGCCGTCGAAGTCGAAGATGGCCGTGTCGCGGGCCGGCGCGGCGGCCACCTTGAGGAAGAGGCCGATACTGCTGACGACGCTCGCCCCGCTCGCGCCGTTCCCGGCATAATAGTAGGTCAGGCCGCTCACCGATCCTCCTCCACTGGCGCTCTGGCTGTCGAAGGCGCCGAAACGACCGCCCCCCGAGGCGCTGTCGCCCTGCGCAATCTGCCAGCGCCGCGGCCGCATCAGGTCGTGCCACTCCAGCGGCACCACGTCGGTCCCCGGCCAGATGCTGCCCCAGTCGGCCTGTCGCGCCATCCACAGGCTCGCCGTGCCGCCGTTCCGCGGCGTCGTGAACAGCACGTACGGACTCTTCGTCACGTCCACCGTGGTCGCCGAGCCGCCCCACAGCGTGGCCCGCGCCCCCGCCGGGAGCGTGTCCACGTAGGCGGTGCCGGCCCGCGTGTAGGCGATCCTCGCGGCCGCCACCTTGAAAAACGAGGCGGCCGTCTCCGGCCCCACGCGCGCCGTATTCCCGGCCGGCTCGATGACCTGGGCGTAGAGCTGCGCCATCGCTCATAGCACCTGCCAGGACAACACGCCCTGCACCGCCACCCGCGCCAGGACCGCCACGGTCGAGGCGCCGACCACCGTCATCAGGCTGGCCTCCTGGATCACCGAGAGCACGCCCGAGCCCTTGACCGTGTACGCGACCCACATGGCCCCGGTGCGGTCGAAGGTCGAGCCGCCGCCGTAGACCGCGGCCGCGGTGTGCGCCGGCAGCGTGTCGCTCGTGCCGTCGGGATAGACCAGGGTGAGCGGCGCCACCAGCATCAGCTGCGATTGCGTCTCGATGCCCAGCAGCACGAACTGGTTCGGCGGCACCTGCTGCTGGACGCTCAGTTGGCCGGCCACGTCAGGGCCTCCGCGACGGCCTCAGGGCCTCCGCGACGGCCCGAACAGCTTGAGGCTCTTGATGTTGTCGGCGAGGCTCGCGGCCATGTCCTGCGGCGTCACGTCCTGCGTGCGCAGCAGCGGTCCGAGCACGGTGAGCGTCTCGAACACGTTGCTGCCCGCGCGCTTCTGGATGCGGTGCGAGAGCACGTAGAGCGGCGCGTTGTTGAAGTCGCAGTACTGCGTGCCGATGATCGCGCCCGTGCTCGACCTCGCCAGGATCGTCCCGACCAGCGTCACCCCCACCTGCATCGAGGGGCGCAGCGTCCGCAGGGCCGCCGCCGCCGTCGTGAACGAACTGGGCAGGTGCAGGAGCGTCTGGGCCACCGAGTGCTCGCCGAGCCAGCGCACCGAGACGTAGGCCAGCTGGCCCGAGGCCACCAGCAGCGGCACCACCTCGTTGGTCTGGATGGAGCTCAGCTGGCTGAACATGATCGATGACAGCGGCGCGTTGCCGTTGACCAATCGGTAGCACCAGTCCAGGCGCTCGTCGAGGCGCCGCTGCCAGTACCAGCCCGCCGGCAACGTGTCGCCGCGCGCGGCCGCGATCTGGATGTGCGTGTTGTCGGCCAGGCCGAGCGGCGAGTGCGCGCTCGGCCCCCAGGTCTGGATGCGGTTGTCGGGCAGGTCGCCGTACGCGTTGAGCAGCGCCAGGTTCGAGAGGTACGGACCCAGGTTGACGCTGTCGCGCGTCAGGTCCCGCCACCACAGGCCGCCGGTGTTGGTGGCGAAGATTTGGTTATCGTTGCTGGCGAAGATCCGGTTGACGGTCTGCGTCAGGAGCGTCTGCGCGGCGCCGGCGGAGACGTGCGTGATCGGCACGTTGTCGAGGCCGTTGAGGCCGTTGGCGCTCTTCCAGCCGCCCCCCGAGAGGACGAAGCCGGGGGTCGTGTTGGCCGCACCCTGGTAGAAGATGCCGTTGTTGGTGCAGGCGAAGACCGTCGTGTACAGCGTGCCGATGGTCAGGCCCAGCCCGACCACGTGGTTCACCTGCAGCGGCTGGCCCGCCGGCCCCTTGAGCGAGCCGTCCTGATTGGCGCCCACGAACGGCCCCCACGTCCCGTCGGCGTTCTTGACCGCGAAATAGGCGCCCTGGCCATCGCCGTTGGTGGCGACCCAGATGGAGTCCTGCGCCGGCGAGGTGCCGGTGCCCGCGGTGATGACGCGGTCGATCTTGGTGGCCTTGACGTTGGAGGGGAGCGTGTAGGTCGTGACGGAGGGCGCCGGGCCGAAGCTGTACTGGAGCACCTGGTTGTTGCCCGCGCTGCTATTGGCCGCCTTCAGGATGCACCAGATGGTGCCGCTGTCGGTCGCCACGAAATCCAGGATGTTGCCCTGCTGCACCAACGGCGACCAGCCGTCGTAGCCCGCGCCGGTGAGCGAGCCGGCCAGGGCCGGGAAGCGGTAGATGCCGTCCAACCCGTCCTTGCCCGTGCCCTGCACCAGGGCGAAGAGCACCTGCCCGCCGGAGCCGTCTGGCACGGTCTGGATGCGCGTCACGATGCCGGACAGGCCGCCAACGGGCGTCCAGGGCGTGCTCGTGTTGCGCGGGTTCGACGAGTTGCTGTAGACGCCGGCGTTGGTGCCGACGTAGAGCGTCGTGCCGTCCACCGACACGCCCAGGCACAGGTGCGGCGCCGCCAGCGTGGAGGGCCAGCGGCGCATCTGGCCGTCGCCGATCCAGAAGTAGAGGCCCCCGGAGTTGTCGCCCGTCTGCTGGCCGGCGAGCTGCTGCTGCGTGGCGATCGAGACCACCGGCAGGCAGTCGGTCCAGGCGATGGGCGGCGAGTCGCTCGGGGTGCCGTTGATCACGGTCATGCCGGTGACTTTGCCGTTCGGCGGGAAGCCCGAGTTAGAGGCACCCCCGACGAAATCGGTCTGTCCGTACAGCGTGGTCAGGTCCGGCTGGATGGTGGCCTGGTCGAGCGTGATGCGCGCCTCCACCGTCTCGTCGACCACGCGCGCGCTCGTGTCGCCGTTGAACGCGAAGCCCGGATTGGGCGTACCGCCGACGTTGCCGACGACGACGTAGGAATCGAGGCGGCCGGTCGCTCCGCTCGAGCCCTGGTGGCCAAAGGGTCCAGTCGGTGTGACCAGGCCCAGCGCCGGGTTGCCGCCGCTGCTGTTGACCAGGCCGAGCGTGAAGGCCAGATTGAGCGGGATGTCGCTGCTATCCGCGACGAAGTGGCCGCGCGCCCCCTGCGGCGCGGTGTCGCCCGCGAAGACCACGCCGCCGAGCCGCTGGCAGATCGTCAACAGCGCCTTGGAGACATAATCACTCCAAATGTCGATGTTCACTGGGATACGCTGCAGGGCTCTGACGATGCCGCCGATAGTCGCGTTCGTCACCGAGGCGGTG
>Ga0070740_10005215_pt1 | contig 12181 bp, 11 predicted proteins | sample Coa_R2_FD_67286 | JGI IMG/M metagenome (GOLD analysis project Ga0070740, IMG submission 67286) | Surface soil microbial communities from Centralia Pennsylvania, which are recovering from an underground coalmine fire - Coalmine... | ecosystem: Environmental > Terrestrial > Soil > Unclassified ...
GAAAATGCTTTTGCTGGCGCAGCCTTACACCATCGGCCTGGAACACGCCCGCGCCGCCCTCGCCAAACCGGCGACGCCCGAAAGCGGAGCCGCCCCGGCGGACAAGCCGCTCCGCGAATACGCCGATGAATTGCTGGCCGCCGCGCAGCGGGGTGAACTGGCCAACGCCCATCAGCAAATGCAGGAAACCGCCGAGCGCGCCTTGCTGGGGCGCGCCCTTGAACTGGCTCATGGCAACCAGGCCCGCGCTGCCCGCTGGCTGGGCATTTCCCGCCTGACCTTGCGCAAGAAATTGATCCAGTTTGGACTGCACGAAATTCGTTGAACCCTTTGCCGGTTGCGGCGAGGGAACAGTTCAAGCCTGGCCGCTGGAATTTCCCACCCCCACCCGTCTCCGCCCGCCGCTGGCGGCGACGCTTGAAACAAAAAACCGCGAACGAGTCGTCCGCGGTTTGCGAGAGGGATGATTTTGCGGCGGAATCAGTCCGCGTATTTGACGCTGCAGCCGTAAGGTTTGGTTTGTGAAATTTCCACCGGCTTGTCCGCCAACAAACTGTTCACCGCTTCGCGAACATAATTGCGCGCCTTGGCGGGGTCGTGGAACGGATCGGGCTGGTTGTCAATGGCGCCTTCATACACCAGAATGCCGTCCTTGTTGATGACGTACATGTCCGGCGTGGTTTTCATGTCGTAAAGATGGCCGATGGTGCCGGAGCTGTCGTCAATCCAGGCCGTCACGTGCATTTTTTCGGCGGCCATTTCGGCCTTGGCCTGTTCCGGTGTGCGATGGCTGGGGTTATTGGGGTTGACGGAGTTGACCAGCAGCCACACGACGCCTTTGGCGGCCAGTTCCTGCTGGAGCGCCTGCATGGCGCCGGTTTTGTATTGGTTGTGGCAATACGGGCAGTCGGCGTTGTAGGATTCGATGACAACAATCTTGCCTTTGAAATCGGACAAATGGATCGTCTTGCCATCAATGGTCGTGCCGGTGAAGTCCGGTGCGGGTTGCCCCACTTCCACCGCGGCGAAGGCGCCGGCGGCCAAGGTCATGGCGGTCAATACAGCAATGGTCGTTTTCATATTCAAGGCTGAGGTTTTGGTTTGCGTTAAGATGCCTGATTGGACATCGGATGTCAAAAAATGTTCAACGCGCGGCGCGGTCCAGGGCCTCCACAACGATTCCCGGCGTTAAAAGCTGCGGCAACACAATGGGTTGCGCCTCGGGGTTTTTGGGATAAACCAGCACCAGCGGCACGCCCGCGCGATGAAAACGGTTTAATTCTGCGGTGATGCGGTCGGGGAAGTGCGTGTAATCGCCCACCAACGTCACCACGCCCAGTTCCTTCAATTTGTTCTCCACCGATGGCACCTCGATGGCTATTTTCCGATTCACGTTGCAGGTCACGCACCAATCGGCCGTGAAATCCACCAGCACCGGATGGCCCGCGGCGCGGGCGGCGGCGACGGCTTGCGGCGACCATGGCTGCCAGGCAATCCCGCCGGCAGTGCGGGAGAAGGAATCGGTTGTCATTTCCGGAACCGCCGTGCGCCAGTGCAGTCCTTTTTCCAAGGCGAAAACGTAATCACCGGCCAGCAGAATCACCACCACGGCCCAGGCTACGCTCTTTCCGGCGCGTCCGCGTTGGACAAATTCGCCGAAAACCCACGCCGCCAGCGCCACTCCCACCAGAAACATTCCCAGCCAGAACACCCCTTTGCCGTAATCGTCGTAGGCCAGATTGAACAGCCAGACGGCGGTGGCCAGCATCGGGAAACCCATCGCCTTTTTGAACTGCTCCATCCACGGACCGGGTCTGGGCAGAAATTTCAGCCACGCCGGACTGCAGCTCAGGATCACGTACGGGGCCGCCAGCCCCAGACCCACAAAGAGAAAAATCAGCAGGATGATCGCCGGGTTGTTTTGCAAAAAGGCGAAGCCCAGCGCCGTGGCCAGAACCGGTGCCGTGCAGGGGGTGGCCAGTACCGTCGCCAGCACGCCATTGAAAAATGCGCCCGGCGCACCGTGCCGCGAGGCCAGTTGCCCGGCGGCGTCGAGAATTTTCCCGCCCGCTGTGACTTCAAAAACGCCGAACAGATTCAGCGCCACCAGCGTGACCAGCGTCGTCAGGCAGACAATAAAAATCGGGCTGCCGAACTGCATGCCCCAACCGGCATGACGTCCGGCCGCCTTCAACCCAATCACCACCGCCGCCAGCGCCAGAAATGACACCAGCACCCCCAGCGCGTAAATGAATCCCAGGTTGCGGACGCGTCGCGGCTCGCTGCGCGCCTCGCTGACGAAGCCCAGGATTTTCAGCGCGATGACCGGCAGCACGCACGGCATGATGTTCAGAATCAGGCCGCCAATGAAGGCGTAAAGCAACATCAACGGCAGCGCCACCGTCCCGGTGACCGGCGGAGGACCTGAAGCCGGCGAGACGGAAAGGGCGCCCGCACCCGGTTGCTCGCCCACCGGCACGGTGATTTCATAGCCCCGACGTTGTCCATCCGCTTCGGTTACCAGCACGCCGGAAATTTCCTTCGGCCAGTCGCCGGAAAATTTTTTCACGATTTTCCGAAAAGCAAAATCGCTTCCGGCCAGGGATAGTTTTTCCGTGGCGGCCTGGAGTTCATAGGCATCGCTCCCGGCGGGGTAAAAATCAGAAACGGTCGGCGGCGCGCCGGCCAGAACGCCGGTAAAATTCCCCGCCACGACCAGCGGCCGGGTGTCATCACCGGCGGAGGTTTGCCACCAGGCGCGCACAAGGCAATTTGTCGCGGGCTGGGGAATTTTTTTTCGCCAGGTTTCGAGCAAGGCCGCGGCCTCGGAATTTTTACTGACCCCGCCGATGGTCAAAGTCGCTTCGAGATTTGTTTGGTCGGGGACGCAAACTTCGGCGCTGCATTCGAGCCACGAAACGTTGGCCTTCAAATTCAGCGGCCCGGGCGGCAAATTGCCGGCCAGCGTCAACGGCACCAGCAGAACGGCTTCGTTTTCGTAACCATAAGTGGTGACTTCGGCGGGCGGGAATTTTTCCGGCAACGGCCATTGGACAGGACCGGCGGTGACGCCCGGCGGCAGATGCCATTGAATTTTCGTCGGCATGCCGGCCGCCCCGGAATTTTTCCAGTAAGTGTGCCAGCCGGGTTCCATTTTCAAATCCACCCCCGCCCAGACGGTGTCGCCGGGTCTGGCGACCTCGGCGGACAGAATCAACCGCGCCTGCGTGTGGCCGGCCGACAAGGAATCGTTAAACGACGGCAGCGCATTCTGCGCCGGCGCCTCCCCAACCAGGAAAGCCATCATGCTGGCGCAAAGGAACGCCGACTGACACCAACCGTTTCGCACAATAGATAGATACCCGAAACGGGAAAACGTTTGAACTTTTTTCGGCGCCGTCCGGAGACCGCCGCACTGTTCCGGGCGGGACGGCGCCGTCGGCCGCCACACTTTGAAAACGTGCAAGGTTTTGGGTGCAGCTCTGAATTGAAAAACGGCGCCGGTTTGAGGTAAACTGAATTCATGCCGCCTCTTTCAGGCTCCGCCTGCCAATGGCTGCGCGCAGGCGACGAAATTTTTCCCGCCATGCTGGCGGCCATAGACGCTGCGGGGCAATCGGTGCGCCTGGAAATTTACACCTTTGAGGACAGTCCGTTGGGCCGGGAATTTCGCACGGCGCTGGTGCGCGCCCGCCAGCGGGGCGTTCCGGTTCAGGTGCTGGTGGACGCCGTGGGTTCGCTGCTGTTGCCTGATGCATTCTGGGAGCCGCTGCGACGCGCCGGCGGCGAGGTGCGCGTGTTCAATCCCCTTGCCCTGCGGCGCGTGACCATTCGCAACCACCGCAAACTGCTCGTGAGCGATGCCCAAACGGCGTTTGTCGGCGGCTTCAACATCGCGCCTGATTACGAAGGCGACGGCGTGAACGATGGCTGGTGCGACGTGGGATTGAAAATCGTCGGCCCGCTGGCGGCGCAACTGGCGGCGTCCTTCGATGAAATGTTCGCCCGCGCCGGGTTCCAGCACAAACGGATCGTGCGCTGGCGCCGGTTCGGCGTCAAAAAAACCGTGACGCTGCCGGCGGAACAGATTTTGTTCAGCGGGCCGGGGCGGGGAGCCAACCCCTTCATGCGCTCGCTGTACCGCGACCTGATGGCGGCGCGGGAAGTGCGCATTATCGTGCCTTATTTTCTGCCGACGCGGCGATTGCGAAGGGCCTTGCGGCGGACGGTGGCACGGGGCGGTCGGGTGCAATTGATTCTGCCCGCTCGTTCCGATGTGCCGCTGGCCATGCTGGCGGCGCGGAGTTTGTATCGGCGTTTTCTGGACGGCGGCGTCGAGATTTACGAATATCAGCCGCAAATCCTCCACGCCAAACTGCTCGTGGTGGACCACGTGGTTTACACCGGCTCCAGCAATCTCGACGCCCGCAGTTTGCGGATCAATTACGAATTGATGCTGCGTTTTGAGGACGTGACGCTGGCGGCCCAGGCCCGCGAAATTTTCGAGGATATTTTGACGCATTGCCGCCGCGTCACGCCCGACCAGTGGCGCCGTTCAAATACCTTCTGGCAACGGCTCAAACAGCGCTGGGCGTATTTTTTGCTGAACCGGATTGATCCTTATCTGGCGCGGCGGCAATGGCGCGACCTGCCCGATTGAGTAACTTATGCGCTTGTGGACGTTGCACCCGAAATATCTCGACGCCAGGGGTCTCGTCGCCCTCTGGCGCGAGGCGCTGCTGGCACAAAAGGTTTTGCGCGGTCAGACCAGGGGCTACAAACACCATCCGCAACTGATCCGCTTTACGGAGACAAAAGATCCGCCGGCTGCCATCGCGGCCTTTTTGCAAGCCGTTCACGCCGAAGCCACGGCGCGCGGCTATCAATTTGACGCCACAAAAATCGGACGAAAAAAGTTCGGCGGTAAAATTAAGGAAACACATGGCCAACTGCTTTACGAATGGCGGCACTTACAGCGGAAATTAAAGCGGCGCGCGCCAAACCGCTTCCGCGAACTGACGTCCGTGCACAAGCCGGTGCCGCATCCGCTATTCATAATTGTTCCCGGCAAGGTGCGTGTTTGGGAGAAGGTTGTTCCTTCAAAAAAATAAACCAGACCGGGCGATTGCTTGTCGGCCGTTTTGCACTACCGTAAGCTCATGCAATGGCTCAACGTCCTCGCCGGCCTGGCGGTGTTGTTTTTTGGCCGCCGGCTGTTCTGGCTCTTTGTGGGCTGCGTCGGCTTTATTGCCGGTTTTGAAATCGCCAGCGACGTTTTCCAGGAACAGCCGGAATGGCTGATTCTGCTCATCGCGCTGGGAGTGGGACTGCTCGGCGCCCTCGCTTCTGTCTTCCTGCAACGGGTGTTCATGGTCGTGGCCGGATTTTTCGCCGGCGGCTACTGTCTTTCCACTCTGGCAATGGCGCTGCAGGTCAAGGGCGAAGTTTTTCTCTGGCTGGCGTTTGGCGCGGGCGGGTTGCTGGGCGCGATTTTGACCGCTGCCTTGCTGGACCCCGCGCTGATCATCCTGTCATCGCTCGTGGGCGCCACGGCGGTTTCCCAAAACGTGCCGTTGGATTCGCCGGCCAAAGCGCCGCTTTTCTTCCTGTCGCTGGTGCTGGGAATCGCCGTTCAAACCGTTCATTACGCGCACGAAACCCGATCGCCACGGCCCCAACGGACGCGCTGAAACCATTCAGTAACCGGGCTTCAAATTCCATTGGTTCAGCAAATCGCCGGGAATTTCGGAAAGGAAGCGCGACGGCAGTTGTCGTGTGTCCTCGCCGGATTTACCAAAGCCGGCGCGCACCAGCGGATAGCTCAAATAAAGCTCATTCTTCGCCCGGGTGATGGCCACGTAAAACAGGCGGCGCTCTTCTTCCTCGCCCTCGTCCGTCTCCGCCGCGCGCGCGGAAGGAAACAAACCGTCGCAAAGCATGATGACAAAGACCACGTCGAACTCCAGTCCTTTGGCCTGGTGAATGGTCGAGAGCCGGATTTTTTCGGAGTCGTCGTGCGGGTCCTCTTCGGCCTCGACGTTGGTGAGCAGCGCCAGTTGCGTCAAAAATTCCTCGAGGCTGCCGAATTGAAACGCGAACTGTGCGAGTTGTTCCACTTCCTCCCGCCGCCGCGGGTAGTTGTCATAGTTTTCCCGCAGATAATCGTCATAGCCGGCGTCGAGCACCAGACGCAACATTTGGGCGGCGCTGCGGCGGACGGCGGGGGCTTCGAGCTGTGAAACCGTGGCGGTGAATTGTCTCCAGGCGGTCGCCGCCTTTGCCGGAACGGCGCGGGAAATGTTTTGCAGCGCGATGGCGAGAGGGCTTTTGTTTTCCGGCGCGGAATCGGCCGCTGATTCTGCGGCCCGGCGGTTCGGGAGTTCAACGATTTGCCCGCTGAAATTCCGCCACAATTTGTCCGCGCCCCGGGCGGCAATGCCCGGCAAAAGCCGGACCAGTCGTTTGAAGGAAATTTCGTCGCTCGGGTTGGCCACGAATTTCAAATAGGCCGTGGCGTCCTTGATATGTGCCTGTTCGAAAAACCGGATGCCGCTGGTGATGGCAAAGGGGATTTGCCGGCGGGTCAGCTCCAGTTGCAATTCCAGCGCGTGAAAATGCGAGCGGTAGAGCACGGCGATGCGATTGAGAGGGGTGCCTTCCTCGTGCAATTCCCGAACCCGCTGGCAGATGAACGCCGATTGCCACGCGGTGTCGGGACATTCAATCAGCGCCGGTTTCATACCGGGCCGGCGCGCTGCGGCAAGCAATTTCGTGAACTGGTTCCGGTTGGCGGCAATGGCGGCGTTGGCCACGCGGAGGATTTCGGGCGTGCTGCGATAATTGGTCTCAATCTTGAAAACCTTCGCCTCCGGGTAACGTTTGGGAAATTCGAGGATGTTCCGGAAATTCGCACCGCGCCAGGCGTAAATGCTCTGCGCATCGTCGCCCACCACCATCACCTGGTGATGCCGCGCGGCCAGTAGATCAATCAAGTCGCCCTGAAGCCGGTTGGTGTCCTGATACTCATCCACGAGGATGAATTGGAACCGGCGCTGGTAATGCTCGCGCACCTCGGCGTTTTCCCGAAGCAGCTTGAGCCACAGCGCCAGCAGGTCGTCGAAATCCATGGCGTTGTTCACACGTTTGCGTGCGGCGTAAAGTTCAAACAGACGCGAAATATCCCGTTCCCAATCCCCCGCGCCCGGGTGCCGGTTGACCAGATAAAGAAACGGACCGTTCAAAATTTCGGCGATGGATTGCTGTGTGTTGACGGCCAACGAAAAAATTTCACCCAACACGTCCGGTTTCGGAAAGTGCGCTCCTTTGCTGGCGAGACCGGCTTCGGCCAGACAGGCCTTGATCAAATCCCGTGCGTCGTCGCGGTCGAGGATGGTGAAATCGCGCCGGTAACCGAGCGCTTCGGCGTGCAGACGCAAAATCCGCGCCCCGAGGGAATGAAACGTGCCGCCCCACAACGCGCGCAATTCCCGTCCGAGCAAATCCGCCACGCGCCGCATCATTTCACCGGCGGCCTTGTTGGTAAACGTCAGCAGCAGGATGCTTTCCGGGGAAATTCCCTGTTCGAGCAACCAGGCCACGCGGTAGGTGAGGGTGCGCGTCTTGCCCGAACCGGCGCCGGCAATAACCAGCGCCGGGCCCGGCGGCGCGGTCACCGCCGCCAGTTGCTGCGGATTCAGTTCCCGCGCGTAGTCAATCTGCAGCGCCGCTTCCGATTTAAAATGTTCCAGGACATAATCCCGCGGCATGGCCGCCATTCAAATGGCAAACGGCAAAGGGCAAAAGAAAAAAGTGCCGCCGAAAGAAATTCAACCTCCCGCGCGATGCTTCTCCAGGAACCGTTTGGTGCCTTCCTCCGTGGCCAGGATTTCGCGCAGGCGACGGAGGTGACGCTCAATCTGGTCCAGGTACGCATTCGGACCATCCGGCCAGGGGTCGTTGAGAAAACGATGGACACCGCCAAACTCGCGCTCCAGCCGGGGCTTGACGTATTTTTCCCAGAAATCAGGCGTGCGACGCAGCAAATCCTCGACGCTGGCAAACCGGGCGATAAACGAGGAGGATGACGATGAGAATTGGGCTGCCTCGGCAAATTCCGCATGCAAGGCGGGCAGTTTTTCCAGGTAATTGTCCGCCGCCATCTGCCCCAGCAGATCGGCTGCGCCCAACATCTGACCCGCGATTTTTTCCACTTCACTCTGAAACGGAATGGCTGCCGGCGAGGCATCCACACCCGTGCAGCGAATCATGTTTTGCACGGACACAATTTCGTTCGCCGCAAACCCGTTTTCGGCGAGCAGCCGGGCGGCGAATTCGGCGCTGCGCGTCACGTGCGTGAGGGTGTATTTGGCGCCGGTGCCCTCGGTATCACCGCGCTTTTTCAAATAACCGGTGTCGTGCAGCAGAATTGCCAGAAGCGCCAGCTCCACCAGCCGCTGCGGCAACACCGGCCGGGCGCCAGCGGCGTCGCGACCGCGCAACATCCGCGCCAGACACAACGTGCCCTGCAGCGTGTGCTCGAAATTGTGGTATGGCGCGTCCACCGCCTGGTAATCGTCGTACCGGCCGGCGAAACAATCGGCGGCCCAGTGAAAAGCCCGCGGCACAAAATTTCCATCGCCGGCGGGAAACATGGCCTGATACACCGCTTGAACAGCGGCTGCCACGGCCAGGGGATCGCCTGTGGAAATCCGAGGTCCCGAAAACGGCGCGATGGATGAAAACACAACAATTCAAAACTACACGCCCCTGGAAAATAATCAAGCCGGCCGGTTGGCCAATCGTTTTGCGGTTCAAAAAATCGCCGGCGGCGACGCAGCGCCGGTCCCATTGAAAACCATTAGGGGCCTGCCTGAAAACCACCGCGCCTGCCTGAAGAGTCGCGCCGGCCGGGAAGGCGGCACCGGTTGCCGAACAATTTGGGGCATTCGCGACCGGTTGCAGAAATTGGCTTGACCACGAATTGCCGGAAGGGAGCACTTGCCACCGGCGGCGGCGCGCGTCAAATTAAACGCATGAACGATCTCGGCAAGATGCTGGTATTGCTGGGACTGCTCCTGGCGCTGATCGGCGCGTTGTTGTGGTCGGGCATCGGCAAAAGCTGGATGGGCCGTCTGCCGGGCGACATTCATTATTCGCGCGACGGCTTTCAGTTCTATTTTCCCATCACCACCTGTCTGTTGCTCAGTGCGGCGTTGACGCTGTTGTGGTGGCTGTTCCGCCGTTGAGTTGTCCGGGGGGAAGGTTTCCGGTGTTGAATTATTTTTTTCGTCCGCTAAACTGCCGCGCATGGAAAATTCGCAAATGGCGCAATACATTCCGGTGCTGATGCTGCTGGTGGCAGCGGTGGGATTCGCCGCGGGAGTTTTGTTTTTGTCGGTGTTGATCGGTCAGAAAGGGCGGCGCACGCGGGCCAAGGATATTGCCTACGAGTGCGGCAAGGACCCGATTGGCGAGGGGGGCGCCCGGTTTTCGGTGAAATTTTATCTGGTGGCGATGCTCTTTATCCTGTTCGACATCGAGGTGGTGTTCATGTATCCGTGGGCGGTGGTCTATCGGCAGATGCTCGCCGAGCACGCCCTGCGCAGTCTCATTTTCGGCTCGATGCTTTCCTTTCTGGCGGTCTTGTTTGTCGGCTATCTCTACGCCCTCAAGAAACAGGCGTTTGACTGGAAAAGTTGACCGGTTCGACCGCCAAACCGTTAAATCATCGAACCGGCCCGATGAGAACCGGCTTCACGAGCGAATTGTTGAACACTTCGGCCCATGATCAAATTCGGCACTTCCGGCTGGCGCGAAATTATCGCGGACGGTTTCACCTTCGGCAACGTCCGGCTGGCGACGCAGGGTATCGCGGATTTTTTGAAATCCGAGATGGCCGATGCGCGGTCCGCCGGCCGGGGACGCCAAGGTGTCATTCTGGGCCACGACACGCGGTTTCTGGGCCGGGAATTTGCGCTGGCCGCCGCCGAAGTGCTGGAAAAAAACGGTCTAACTCCCCTGCTGTGCGACCGCGATACCCCCACGCCCGTTATCGCCTATACGATTCGCCATCGCCGGGCGCTCGGCGGGATCAATTTTACCGCCAGCCACAATCCACCGGAGTATCAGGGCCTCAAATTCTCCACTAGCAACGGCGCACCGGCCCCGCCCGAAGTCACCCGGCAAATCGAATCGCGCATCGCCAAACTTCAGGCTGAAAATTTTTCATTCCCGGGCGCCGTCATCGGCACTTATTCCTGCCGGACGTTCAATCCACAGCCGGATTATTTCAAGCAAATCCGCAGACTGGTTGATTTTTCGGTTCTCCAAAAGGCGAAGTTGAAGGTGGCCGTGGATTTCAGTTACGGCACCGGGCGCGGCTATTTGGACCGGTTGCTCGAAAGCGCCGGCGCGAAAGTTTTTTTGTTCCACGACGAAATCAATCCGCTCTTCGGCGGTCATCATCCCGAACCCAACGCGGAAAACATGCGTGAAGTCCGCCAATTTGTTCGCGCGGGGAAGGCGCACCTCGGGTTGGGTCTGGACGGCGATGCCGACCGTTTCGGCATTGTGGACGAGGACGGAACCTGGCTGACCCCCAATCAGGTGCTGGCGCTGACGTTGTATCATTTGAAAAAAAACCGCGGCTGGAGCGGCGCCGTGGTGCGCACCGTGCCTACCAGCCATCAGGTGGACGCCGTGGCGGAATGGCTGGGAGTGAAAGTCCACGAGACGCCCGTCGGTTTTAAATACATCGGCGAACTGATGGAGCGCGAAGACATTATTGTGGGGGGCGAGGAATCCGGCGGCCTGAGCGTCAAAGGCCACGTGCCGGAAAAAGACGGCATTCTTGCCTGCCTGCTCATGGCCGAACTCGTGGCGACGGAAAAAAGATCGCTGGGCGCGATTTTGCGCGAACTTTCCCGGAAAATCGGGCGTTTTTACACTGAGCGAATCAACGTCCGTTTCCCGGTGGAGAAAAAAGATGCGCTGCTGGCCCGGCTCGCCGGCGGCTTGCAAACCATCGGGCCGTTCAAGGTGGAAAAACAGATCACCACCGACGGCTATAAATTTCTCCTGCCTGGCGGCGAATGGGTGGCCTTTCGCGCCAGCGGCACCGAACCGCTTATCCGCTGCTACATCGAAGCCCGGAGCAAACCGAATTTGAAACAACTTCAGGCCGCCTGCCGGGAATTGTTGACGATCTGATCTCCCTCGCCATCGCGAACAAGGGCGGCTTCGCAGGCGGCATTCGGCGCTTGCCTGATTTCAAATGGCCGGGCATTGCTGGCGCCCGGTAAAAGTTTTGACGCAGGTCAAGGAAGTCGGATTCTCTTTCCTTCAGCATGAGCCGGTGAATCGGTCCGGCCCGCCGAGTCGGGGCGGATGCCCCGTGAAACCGGCCGAGGTTTTTGTGGCGCCGGTGCCCGGTCGAAACGGGACGGTCCGGCAAACGTCCAATCGGCGCCGGAGCGGGTCGCAAAATTTTAATCCATGACAACTTGACATTTCTTTGCGCCGAGGGCGAGCATCCGCCACATCGCCTCAAGCAACGAAAGGAAATTATGAATGGAGCCGCCAAACAAAGTTTGCTGATTTCCAAAGGCTGGATACAAGCCGTGGTGCTGGTTTTGCTCTTTGGATTTTTCGTGTTGGGATTGCTGGCCTATCGCACCTACACCGGCGAACCGCCGATTCCGAAAAAAGTCGTGGATGACCAGGGCCAAGTGTTGTTCACCGGGGCCGATGTGATCGCCGGGCAGGAAATTTTTCTCAAGAACGGCCTGATGGAATACGGCTCCATCTTTGGCCACGGCGCCTATCTGGGGCCGGATTACACGGCCGATTACCTGCATCGCGCAGCGGAAATCGCCGTCAAATTCTACGGCGGCGCGGCGTCGGATGCGGCCCGGCAACAAACCGTCGCCGATTTCAAAACCAATCGTTATGACGCGGCCAGCGGTGTGCTGACTTACAGCGCGGCGCAGGCCGAGGCCTTCCACCAACTGACAAATTATTACGCCGGTTTTTTTGGCACGCCCGGCACGAAATTCGGCCTGCGCCCGGACGCCATCACGAACCTGGACAAAATCCGGCAATTGACCGCCTTTTTCAGTTGGTCGGCCTGGGCGGCGTCGGCGTTGCGTCCGCACAAGAATTATTCCTACACCAACAACTGGCC